>BNJT01000578.1_pt1 | contig 47259 bp, 67 predicted proteins | sample 8540491 | NCBI WGS metagenome assembly BNJT01 (sample SAMD00202455, study PRJDB9452) | human saliva metagenome | host: Homo sapiens | reverse complement strand
CGTCAAAAAAATTGACCCGAAAAAAATCCAACCATGAAAGCGAAATTTGAAGCGCTGAAGGGAGAGTAGCCTTAAATATGAAATAACTTTAAAAATAGTCGTATGTCTACATTAAATATTTACAACTTTATGTACAGGAAACGAAGAGCTATTTAGAAAGATAAAACTGATATAAGTTCTTACCGTACGTCACCTATGTGAAGGAACATAACCAGGTCAAACAAGACTATGCAACAGTTAAAACGACTAATGAGACGGGAGTGAGGAAGGTGGATCATCTCACTCAAACTTTTAATACCACTGGTGAGGTAGTTGGTAGTGCTTTTTAATTGGGTTGTAGAGCATCCAGTTGAAACGATTGGACTAACTATTGTAACAGTTGGGACAGTTCGTGCTTTTTCTACTGGGGTTGGTGAGGTAGCAACTGCTGTAGTTGCATTATTTGTAGGAATTACTGCGTTATTTAATAGCTAGTTATGGAGTGTTATATGAAAAGAGCTATAGAAATTATTAGAACATGGTCAGCTGATAAAATAGAATTAATTTTTCTTAAAATTATATTTAAATATTTGTTGTATTTTTTAGTGTTTTCAACAGTAATTGTTTATGTGTATATTTTTAACCATTCATCGACCACTTACACAAAGGTATTAACAATATTTCTTGTCTTTGTTATATTGTTTATTCTTTTATCTAAGCTATTACTTGACAAGGCTTTAATTGATATTTTTATCTCAAGATATCAATTTAGCAAAGTATCAAGAAATAGTTGCCAGAGCTGAGGAAAAATTCTTTAAATAGAAATGTTCAAGTTCTTCCAAAAATATTTGGCAAATGCAAGGGTATCCTTTTATAGAGGACACTTCCAAGATAGTTTAGAATTGCTGAATAAAAATAAAAAAATAGTAATCTAAAAAAATCCAAAAAAATCTGTACTATGTATTTAATATCAAGTATTATAGCATCCTAAACTCGGTTCATTTGAATGATTGTTTAGAATTGAGAGAATTGATGATAGAAATTGAAGGACTAACAAGTAATGTTCCATCACAAATTTTAAAATATCAGGAAGAAATATTGAGTTTAAAGGCTATTGTTGATATCTATTGTAATAAAATATCAAACGACTACTTCGACACCACTGAACCAGAAAATAATCTAGCAAGAATCAAGTTTTCTTATTACGGAGCTTTCAATGCCCAATTAAAAGGAGATGAAGCTCGTACTCGCAGTTTGTTTGAAAACATCGCCCATGAAAAATCCAGAACTCTTTTTATGTTCAGGAAGCGAAGAAATATTTAGAAGGAGAAAACTGATGTCAGAACGTACTACTTTACCGATTGGGAGTGTTGTTCGGGTGAGAGAAGGTGTGGAGCCTGTCATGATTGTTAATCATTATCCAGTTACTAAAAAGCAGAGGCAAAAATGAAACTAGGACCATTTGGATTGGGCTTATCAATAGGGTGGTAAAACATGGAAATACAATTAAAATTACGTGGAAACTCAGAAGGATTTATCCTTCAGTCAAAATTACCTGATGATGAACATTGGACTGAAAGAATTGAAATCGTTCAAGAAGAGGAAGGTTATCGTCTATATGCAAAAGATGTAGAAATTCTTGTCTTTAAAGAATCAGAATTCATTTCTAAGAGGAAAAAAATAGTCGCAAGAGGGTTAAATAAGGATTTGATTTATTATGAAGAAAAAAGATTTGAACATTTATGGGAACAAGCATACTGGCATGGAGTTTTTCAATTCAATTTAAATAACTATGAAATGACGCGTGTAGGTTCAGGTAGTAAAGGAGATATTTTACCTGTCACAAAAGATGGCATTCCGATTGCCGTTTATGCTGCAAGTAACATTGCAATTGCTGGAAAGAGAAACTTTTCTCTCTATACTGAAAATATTGACGAAATTGACAATTTACTGATGTTTTACGTAATTGATTATATTAGGGGATATGACTTTTTTTAGATATTGATTCTTTATCTGCAAGATATCGTTTCTTTTATCGATTCGATAAACGCTCAGCTATAACGAAGGAACATTTAGATATGCTTCCAGAGGAGAGAAGACCTTCTAAGTTAGAGGCGTTTATCATTTATTTTTTATCAGCCTTACTTGTTGTGGGTGTAAGCTTGGTATCATTACGCCCTTTGTTCGCATTTTTAGTAGGATTACTAATACATTATATTTATACTATCTTAAAAAATTGGAGAGACAGAGGTGAATAGTAGGGTATTTACCTATAGATTTGTTATTGATGCTACATAAAAAAACTTAAAAAACATGCCAATAGCCTAATTAAAGGCATGAGAGGATGGTTTAAATGATACTGGAACGAATTAAAAATAACTTTATTAACCACATGCTGAGAAAGGAAATCAAAAAGAAAAACATGAACGGTATTATCAACTTAAAAAAAGAAGCGGGAATGACCTCGCATGATGTGGTTTTTAAATTGCGCAAGATTTTAGGGACTAAGAAGATTGGCCATGGTGGGACCTTGGATCCGGATGTAGTGGGTGTTTTGCCTATTGCAGTTGGAAAGGCAACCCGAATGGTTGAATTTATGCAGGATGAAGGCAAGATTTACGAGGGTGAAATCACTCTGGGTTATTCAACAACGACCGAGGATGCTAGTGGGGAAGTGGTCGCAGAGACACCCGTTTTGTCGCCCTTAGATGAAAAGCTTGTCGATGAAGCAATTACTAGCCTGACTGGGCCTATTACTCAGATTCCTCCCATGTATTCGGCTGTCAAGGTCAATGGTCGCAAGCTCTATGAGTATGCACGTGCTGGTCAGGAAGTGGAGCGTCCAGAACGTCAGGTAACTATTTATAGCTTTGAACGGACAAGTCCGATTTCTTATGAGGGCGAACTTGCACGTTTCACCTTTCGTGTAAAATGCAGTAAGGGAACCTATATCCGTACCTTGTCAGTTGATTTGGGTGAAAAGCTTGGCTTTGCTGCCCATATGTCACATCTGACTCGAACCAGTGCAGCCGGTTTACAGCTAGAAGATGCTCTTACCTTGGAAGAAATTGCTGAAAAAAAGTGGAAGATGGGCAACTGGACTTTCTCCATCCTCTAGAGATTGGAACAGGGGATCTTTTCAAAGTTTTCCTAACTCCAGAAGAGGCTACAGAAGTCCGCTTTGGTCGTTTTATCGAGCTTGACCAAACAGACCAAGAATTAGCTGCCTTTGAAGAAGAAAAATTACTTGCCATTCTAGAAAAACGGGGTAATCTTTATAAGCCAAGGAAGGTTTTTGGATAGTCTAGCTAGGTGCAAGTATTAGAATTGTTACCCATAATCAATCCAAAACTAGACTATAAATTTTTCAAAAAATGTGATAGAATAGACGACGGATAAAAAAACGGAGGATAGCATGCAAAATAGACCAATCATTATCGGGGTTACAGGTGGTTCTGGTGGTGGTAAGACCAGTGTTTCAAGAGCCATTTTATCGCATTTTCCTGATGAGAAGATTTCCATGATTGAGCATGATTCATACTACAAGGATCAGTCTCATTTGACCTTTGAAGAGCGTGTCAAAACCAACTATGACCATCCTTTTGCCTTTGATACAGACTTGATGATCGAGCAGATTAAGGAGTTATTGGCGGGTCGTCCAGTGGATATTCCGACTTATGACTATACAGAGCATACACGGAGTAGCATGACCTATCGTCAAGAACCTCAAGATGTCTTTATCGTTGAGGGGATTCTTGTTTTAGAGGACAAGCGTCTGCGTGATTTGATGGACATCAAAATTTTTGTGGATACAGATGATGATGTGCGCATTATTCGTCGTATTAAGCGTGATATGGAAGAGCGTGGCCGTAGTTTGGATAGCGTGATTGACCAATATCTGGGTGTTGTAAAACCTATGTATCACCAGTTCATCGAGCCGACCAAGCGGTATGCGGATATCGTCATTCCTGAAGGGGTCAGTAATACAGTGGCTATCGACCTGTTGACCACCAAGATTGCAAAGATTTTGGAAGAAGCTCGAAACAGCAAATAATCAGATGAGGAGGCTTGGCCTCCTTTTTCTATTTTTCCTTTCGTTTCGATATGCAAAAGGAGATTTTTAATCATATTTTTGGTATAATAATACCCATGGAAAAGCAAGAAAATGAATAGTAGGTGGAGATGGAAAAGTATTTATCGGTAACAACTTTGACCAAGTATCTGAAAATGAAATTCGATAAAGACCCATACTTGGAACGGGTCTATTTAACTGGTCAGGTTTCCAACTTTCGTAAACGACCTACTCACCAATATTTCTCTCTAAAAGATGACCATGCGGTTATTCAAGCGACCATCTGGTCAGGAATTTATCAGAAATTAGGCTTCGACCTCGAAGAAGGAATGAAGATCAATGTGATTGGGCGTGTTCAGGTTTATGAACCAAGTGGGAGTTACTCTATTATCATTGAGAAGGCTGAACCTGATGGGGTTGGTGCGCTTGCGATTCAGTTTGAACAACTCAAGAAAAAATTGACTGAAGAAGGCCTTTTTCAAGAATGCTTCAAGCAACCTCTTCCCCAGTTTGCTAAGAGAATTGGTGTAGTAACCAGCCGCAGTGGAGCCGTTATTCGAGATATTATCACAACTGTGAGCAGACGTTTTCCTGGTGTTGATATCCTTCTCTATCCGACCAAGGTGCAAGGAGATGGAGCTGCTGAGGAAATAGCAGGGAATATTGCTCGTGCTAATCAACGGGATGATTTGGACTTGCTCATTATTGGTCGTGGTGGAGGTTCCATCGAGGATCTCTGGGCCTTTAACGAAGAAATTGTGGTACGGGCTATTTTTGAATCCCGTTTGCCAGTCATTTCTAGTGTGGGGCATGAGACGGATGTGACCTTGGCAGACTTTGTGGCGGATCGTCGTGCGGCAACGCCAACGGCTGCGGCAGAACTGGCAACGCCTGTAACTAAGTTGGATCTCTTGACCCATTTGCAAAATCAAGAAAAACGGATGGCAACAGCAGTTCAGAATGTCCTATCTAAGAAAAAAGAAGCTTCGAAAAAATGCAGTCAGTCTGTTATCTTTAGACAGCCAGAGCGCTTGTATGACGGTTATTTGCAACGCTTGGATCAGCTGCAACTGCGCTTAAAACAAAGTTTGCGAACACGGATTTCTGATAGCAAACAAGTTGTCCAAGCAAGGACTCACCAATTGCTACAATTATCACCCGTTACCAAAATCCAACGCTATCAAGACCGGCTTGCTCAGTTGAACAAGCTCCTCCGTAGCCAAATGGCTCTGGTTTATGATGCTAAGGTTGCTGAGGTCAAGCGACTTTCAGAAGCCTTGCTGATGTTGGATACGAGCCGAATTGTTGCGCGTGGCTATGCTATTGTCAAAAAAGAAGAGTCCGTTGTGGATTCGGTTGAGAGTTTGAAGAAAAAAGACCAAGTGACGCTGTTGATGCGAGACGGTCAAGTAGAATTAGAGGTTAAAGATGTCAAAACAAAAGAAATTTGAGGAAAATCTAGCAGAACTGGAAACCATTGTCCAAAGTTTAGAAAATGGTGAAATTGCCTTAGAAGATGCGATTACTGCTTTCCAAAAGGGCATGGTCTTGTCAAAAGAACTCCAAGCGACGCTGGACAAGGCTGAAAAGACCTTGGTCAAGGTCATGCAAGAAGATGGAACAGAAAGTGATTTTGAATGAAGAAGCAAGAAAAATTAGCTCTTGTTGAGTCGGCCTTGGAAGACTTTTATGGAGATCAGCAGTTTGCCTCTAGTTTACGAGAGTCTGTTCTCTATTCCATTCATGCTGGTGGCAAGCGTATTCGCCCTTTTCTCTTGTTAGAAGTTCTGGAAGCTCTGCAAGTCGTTATCCAACCAGCTCACGCCCAAGTGGCTGCGGCCTTGGAAATGATTCATACAGGGAGCTTGATTCACGATGATCTTCCAGCTATGGATGACGACGATTATCGTCGGGGACGCTTGACCAATCATAAGAAATTTGGCGAAGCTATGGCAATATTGGCAGAGATGCCTTGTTCCTAGATCCCTATGCCCTGATAGCGCAGGCAGATTTGCCAAGTCAGATCAAGGTGGACTTGATTGTCAACTTATCCCTTGCTTCAGGAAGTCTGGGAATGGTTGCAGGGCAGGTTTTAGATATGGAAGGCGAACACCAGCATTTGTCTTTGGAAGAACTTCAGACCATTCATGCTAATAAAGACTGGGAAAATTACTAGCTTATCCTTTCCAAGCAGCTGCTATCATAGCTGAATTAGCTCCTGAAATCCAAGCAAAATTAAAAACTGTGGGTGAATTGATTGGGCTGGCCTTTCAAGTTCGAGATGATGTGCTGGATGTGACCGCTAGTTTTGAGGAAATCGGCAAGACTCCGCAAAAGGATTTACAGGCAGAAAAGTCGACCTATCCAGCCTTGCTGGGCTTGGAAGAGGCCATTGCCTTTTGTAACCAAACTCTGGATCAAGCCGAGGCTGAATTAGAAGAAATCGCCCAGCAAGTCAGCTTTGAAACAGAACCGATTGTGAAAGTAGTAGAAAGTTTGAGAATCAATGGCTAAGGAAAGAGTGGATGTACTAGCTTATAAACAGGGTTTGTTTGAAACGCGTGAACAAGCCAAGCGCGGTGTCATGGCTGGTCTAGTTGTAGCTGTCCTCAATGGGGAGCGTTTTGACAAGCCAGGAGAGAAAATTCCAGATGATACTGAGCTAAAACTCAAAGGTGAAAAACTCAAGTATGTCAGTCGTGGTGGTTTGAAACTGGAAAAGGCCTTGCAGGTCTTTGATTTGTCAGTGGATGGCGCAACCACGATTGATATTGGGGCCTCCACTGGAGGATTTACCGACGTCATGTTGCAGAATGGTGCAGAGTTGGTCTATGCGGTGGATGTTGGTACCAATCAGTTGGCTTGGAAATTGCGTCAAGATCCTCGGGTTGTCAGTATGGAGCAGTTTAATTTCCGCTATGCTGAAAAGACTGATTTTGAGCAGGAACCAAGTTTTGCCAGTATTGATGTGAGTTTCATTTCCCTGAGTCTGATTTTGCCTGCCTTGCACCGTGTCTTGGCTGAACAAGGTCAGGTGGTGGCTTTGGTTAAGCCACAGTTTGAAGCAGGTCGTGAGCAGATTGGGAAGAATGGAATTATTCGCGACGCTAAGGTTCATCAACATGTCCTTGAATCAGTCACTGCTATGGCAGTTGAGCAAGGCTTTTCTGTGCTTGGATTAGACTATTCACCAATCCAAGGAGGACATGGAAATATTGAGTTTTTAGCTTATTTGAAAAAGGAAGAGGGAGCAAGTAATCAAGTTGCCCCCGAAATAGAAAAAGTTGTAGAGAGAGCACATAGAGAATTTAAAGATGAATAAAAAAGAGAGACTTGAAAAAATTAGAAGATTTGTTACGGATTATCAAATCGGGACTCAGGAAGAAATCGTTGAGCATTTGAAGGAAGCAGGTATTTCTGCTACTCAAGCCACTGTCTCAAGGGACATCAAGGAGCTTGGGATTGTTAAAATTCCTTTGAAGAACAACACCTATATCTATGAGTTGCCAAAATCAATCGTCAAAAGTTTGCAGTTGGCTGAGGACAATATTGTGAGTTCTGAGTTAATGGGAAATATGATCAATCTTTCTGTCATTCCTGGAAATACTATTTTTGTGAAGAGTCAGTTGGTTGAAGCATTCACTGAACAGATTTTTAGCTGTCTAGCAGATGATGATTCTATCTTAATTGTAGCTAGAACAGCTGAGGCTGCTAAGGAAATTGTTGAACAAGTAAAAAAATGGTAGGTCAGTATGTTACTTGAAATTTCGATAAAAAACTTTGCTATTATTGAGGCCATTTCTCTCAATTTTGAAAAGGGTATGACTGTTTTGACCGGGGAAACGGGTGCCGGAAAATCTATCATTATCGATGCTATGAATCTCATGTTGGGGGCTCGAGCAACGACTGATGTTATTCGTCACGGTGCTCCTAAGGCAGAGATTGAGGGACTTTTCTCGGTTGAAACAGTCGCCTTTTGCAGGAACTTTTTGATGAGCAAGGTTTGGAATTGGGGGATGAGATTATCATTCGCCGTGAAATTCTTCAAAATGGGCGAAGTGTTAGTCGCGTCAATGGCCAGATGGTTAATCTTTCTGTCTTGCGTGCAATCGGTCAGCATCTTGTCGATATTCATGGTCAACATGACCAAGAAGAGCTAATGCGTCCACAACTTCATATCCAAATGTTGGATGAATTTGGCGATGCAGCATTTTTGGAGTTGAAACAAGCCTATCAGACAAGCTTTGATGCCTATCGCAAAAATGCGGAAACAAGTTCTTGAAGTTAAGAAAAAAATCAGCAAGAACACAAGTCTCGCATTGAGATGTTGGAATTTCAAATGGCAGAGATTGAGGCGGTAAATTTGCAAGCTGGGGAGGATGTTAGTCTCAACCAGGAACGAGATAAACTCCTCAACCACAAGAATATAGCGGATACCTTGACAAATGCCTACACTATGTTGGACAATGAGGAATTCTCCAGCCTAGCAAATATCCGTTCCGCCATGAATGACATGGAAAGTATCGAAGAATACGACCCTGAATACCGTGAAATTTCAAGTTCTCTGTCTGAAACCTACTATGTTTTAGAAGATATTACCAAGCGTTTGGAAGATATCATTGAAGATTTAGATTTTGATGGCAATCGCCTCATGCAGGTTGAAAATCGCTTAGACCTTCTGAATACTATTACACGCAAGTACGGTGGGACTGTGGATGAGGTCTTGCTTTACTTTGCTAAGATTACGGATGAGTATAATCTCTTGACTGGAAATAACCTTTCTTCCGAAGACATGGAAGCAGAGCTTAAGAAATTGGAAGTCAATCTTGTTGATTTGGCTGGTCAGCTTGCATCTGCTCGCCATGACTTGGCCCAGCAGCTCGAAGCAGAGATTAAGCAAGAACTGCAAGACCTATATATGGAAAAGGCACAGTTTCAGGTTCGCTTTAGTAAGGGCAAATTCAGTCGTGAAGGAAATGAAACAGTTGAGTTTTACATTTCAACCAACCCTGGCGAGGACCTTAAACCCTTGGTCAAGGTTGCATCTGGTGGGGAATTGTCTCGTCTCATGCTAGCTATTAAGTCTGCCTTTTCTCGTAAGGAAGGTAAGACCAGTATTGTCTTTGATGAGGTGGATACGGGAGTTTCAGGTCGTGTGGCCCAAGCTATTGCGCAGAAGATTCATAAGATTGGCCAGCATGGTCAGGTTTTAGCTATTTCTCATCTACCACAAGTGATTGCCATTGCGGACTACCAGTTCTTTATTGAAAAGATTAGTGACGAACATTCAACTGTTTCTACGGTTCGTCTCTTAACTTTAGAAGAGCGAGTAGAGGAAGTTGCTAAGATGTTGGCCGGGGAGAATGTAACAGAAGCGGCCCTTAGCCAAGCCAGAGAATTATTGCAAAAGAGGGAGAAATAAATGACAGATTATTATGTAATTGGAGATGTCCATGGAAAAGCAGGTATGTTGGAAGACCTTCTCAAAACATGGGATGGTCACACCCAGTTGCTCTTTCTAGGGGATCTGATTGACCGAGGTGAAGATAGTCGCCGTGTTCTAGAAATGGTCAGGACTTGGTGTACAATCATGGAGCTATCTGTCTATCAGGCAACCACGAGTATATGTTTTTGACTTGGTTGGACAATCCTGAAGAAAGTTATGACCACTATCGTCGAAATGGTGGTGATACAACCATTAACTCTATCCTAGGTCGTCCCTTGGATGCACCAGTTGATGGCGTAGGAGATGCCAAACGGGTTGCGACAGAAGCAGCAGACTTGGTCGAATTTATTCGTAAAATGCCATTTGTAGTAGAGACAGACAAGTATATCTTTGTTCACGCTGGTATTGATTTGACCTTGGATGATTGGCATGAAACCACTGATTACAAGAAAGTCTGGCTCAGAAAACCATTCCACGAAGCTGAAAATAATACCGGGAAAACCATTGTTTTTGGGCATACACCAGTTTATGGTTTGCTGAAGCAAGACCGAGGTACTGCTGAGCTTTGGATGACAGAGGATGACAAGATTGGCATGGATGGAGGAGCTGTCTATGGCGGTGTCCTTCATGGGATTGTCTTTACTGACCAAGGCATGACTGAGCACTATTTCATTGAAAATGACGGCTTTATCGCCGAAGATTAGTACTCCTAGCAGGGTATGGTCTTGTCAAAATGTTAAAAACAATTTATAATAAATAAATACCCTGAAAGGAAGAGAATCATGAATTTAGAAGAATTGAAAAAACGACAGGAAAAGATCCGTAACTTCTCTATTATCGCCCATATTGACCACGGAAAGTCAACTTTGGCAGACCGTATTTTGGAAAAGACGGAGACGGTTTCTAGTCGTGAAATGCAAGCCCAGCTTCTGGATAGTATGGATCTTGAGCGTGAACGCGGAATTACCATCAAACTCAATGCTATTGAGCTGAATTACACTGCTAAAGATGGGGAAACCTATATTTTCCACTTGATTGACACGCCTGGACACGTGGACTTTACCTATGAAGTGTCGCGTTCTCTAGCTGCCTGTGAGGGAGCGATTTTAGTGGTCGATGCAGCCCAAGGGATTGAGGCTCAAACCCTTGCCAATGTCTATCTTGCCTTGGACAATGATTTGGAAATTCTTCCAGTTATTAACAAGATTGACCTACCAGCAGCGGATCCTGAGCGCGTGCGCACGGAGATTGAGGATGTCATTGGACTGGATGCCAGTGAAGCAGTCTTAGCTTCTGCCAAAGCTGGTATTGGTATTGAAGAAATTCTTGAGCAAATCGTAGAGAAAGTTCCTGCACCAACTGGTGATGTGACGGCACCACTCAAGGCCTTGATTTTCGACTCTGTCTACGATGCTTACCGAGGGGTTATCCTCCAAGTTCGTGTCATGGATGGGGTGGTCAAACCTGGTGATAAGATTCAGCTCATGAGCAATGGCAAGACCTTTGATGTGACTGAGGTCGGAATTTTCACTCCGAAAGCAGTAGGGCGTGATTTCCTAGCGACTGGTGATGTTGGTTATATTGCGGCTTCTATCAAAACGGTTCAAGACACGCGTGTCGGAGATACAGTGACTCTAGCAAGCAATCCTGCAGCAGAACCGCTTGATGGCTACAAACAGATGAACCCTATGGTCTTTGCAGGTCTTTATCCAATTGAGTCAAATAAGTACAATGACCTTCGTGAAGCCCTGGAAAAATTGCAGCTCAATGATGCCAGTCTTCAATTTGAACCAGAGACATCTCAGGCACTTGGATTTGGTTTCCGTTGTGGTTTCCTTGGACTTCTCCATATGGATGTTATCCAAGAGCGTTTAGAGCGTGAGTTTAACATTGACCTCATCATGACAGCTCCGTCTGTTATCTACAAGGTTAACCAAACTGACGGTGAGTCTATGGATGTGTCAAATCCATCAGAATTCCCAGATCCAACTAAGATTGCGACCATTGAAGAGCCGTATGTCAAGGCGCAAATCATGGTACCGCAGGAGTTTGTCGGAGCAGTGATGGAACTAGCTCAGCGCAAACGTGGGGACTTTATAACCATGGACTATATTGATGACAATCGTGTCAATGTTATCTATCAAATTCCACTTGCTGAAATCGTCTTTGACTTCTTTGATAAACTCAAGTCTTCGACACGTGGTTATGCAAGCTTTGACTACGAATTATCAGAGTATCGCCCATCTAAAGCTGGTCAAAATGGACATCCTTCTCAATGGAGATAAGGTGGACGCCCTTAGCTTTATCGTTCACAAGGACTTTGCCTATGAACGTGGAAAACTCATCGTTGATAAGCTCAAGAAAATCATCCCTCGTCAACAGTTTGAGGTGCCAATTCAGGCAGCTATTGGACACAAGATTGTGGCTCGTACTGATATCAAGGCCCTTCGTAAAAATGTACTTGCCAAGTGTTATGGTGGTGACGTTTCTCGTAAACGCAAACTCCTTGAAAAACAAAAAGCTGGTAAGAAACGCATGAAGGCTATCGGATCAGTAGAAGTTCCACAAGAAGCCTTCCTCAGCGTCTTGAGTATGGATGAAGAATAGAAATAGAAAACAAAACTCTTGAGAAATTTTCAAGAGTTTTTGCTTTAAAGGAGAATGAGAAAAATCGTCAACTGACAGAATTGGTCAGGTTAAAATTTGACAGGAGTCCTGATTTTTTTTATAATGCAGATGGAAAGGTGGTAGGATGAAAAAATTATTAATTTCAGGAACGGTTGTTCTCGCTAGTGTTTTTTTAGCTTCATGCTCCAATAAGTCTCAAACAGCAACCGAAGAAAATTCGACTGCGGTTGTTAGTTCTTCTAGCAGTTTGGAAACGAGTAGTTCTAGTTCTGCTGTTTCTGAAGCGAAAAAGGAAGAGACACAAATCATTGGTTCGAATGAATATGGTTTTGTCAAGGTACCCAAATCATGGGTTCGATTCCATGAAGTAGAAGGTGGAAATGATATACAGTATTGCGATGGAACAGATATCAACATTGTTACGCTGAATACCTTCAAGGCTGAGCAGTTTAATATTAGCGAAGAAGAGTATGCCAAACTGGATGTTGTGACTGTCTCTGCTAGTATTTTATCTTCCAAAGAACAAAGCTCTGATTTCAGTAAGGTTTGGGGCTCCAAATCGACCATTGGAGGTTATGAAGCCTATGTTGTCAATGCAATTGCTAAGTCAGGGAAATACCTCGTTACTTGGGTTTTTCGATCAAATGATGGTAAAAATCCGCTATGTTTCACTTGAAGGGGATGGGGAAACTTTAAAAACAATCTTACCGATGATTGAAAGTAGCTGGTCAACTACTAAAGCTGAATAAATGAAAAAAAGAAGATCAACTGATCTTCTTTTTATTTTTTTACGAATAGATAAGAGAGTAGTAAAAGAAATGGAGTTTCTTATGAAAATTGATAACTATGAAATCTATAAATTGCGCAAAAGCTGGGCTAACCAATCAACAGATCTTAACTGTTCTTGAATATGACGAGACCGTAGATCAGGAGCTCTTGCTAGGTGATATTGCTGAAATCTCTGGTTGCCGCAATCCTGCTGTCTTTATGGAACGCTATTTCCAGATAGATGATGTACAGTTGGAGAAGGAGTTTCAGAAATTTCCATCCTTTTCTATTCTTGACGACTGTTATCCTTGGGATTTGAGTGAGATTTATGATGCTCCAGCGCTCTTGTTTTATAAAGGAAATCTAGACTTATTGAAATTTCCAAAGGTTGCTCTTGTAGGGAGTCGTTCATGTTCGAGTCAGGGAGCAAAGTCGGTTCAGAAAATTATCCAAGGCTTGGAAAACGAGTTAATCGTGGTCAGCGGCTTGGCCAAAGGAATTGATACCGCTGCCCATATGGCTGCGCTCCAGAATGGAGGGAGAACGATTGCTGTGATTGGAACAGGATTAGATGTTTTTTATCCACGTGCCAATAAACGCCTGCAAGAGTACATTGGCAATCATCATCTAGTGCTAAGTGAATACGGACCAGGTGAAGAACCCTTGAAATTTCACTTTCCAGCTCGTAATCGCATCATTGCAGGATTGTGTCGTGGAGTGATTGTGGCAGAGGCAAGGATGCGTTCTGGTAGTCTTATTACCTGTGAGCGAGCTATGGAAGAAGGACGCGATGTTTTTGCCATTCCAGGAAACATTTTAGATGGCCATTCAGATGGCTGTCACCACCTGATCCAAGAGGGAGCAAAACTGATTTCCAGCGGTCAAGATGTGCTAGCTGAGTTTGAATTTTAAGGAGAAATTGTTCACTCAGATAAACTTTTCTTCTATACTATAGGAGTTAAGTCTTGACAGGTCTTTAAAAATGGTTTACACTTTATAAAGTTTATTACTTTGAAAAGGTGTGATAGTGTGGCTACGGCAACAAAGAAGAAAAAATCAACAGTTAAAAAAAATCTAGTCATCGTGGAGTCGCCTGCCAAGGCGAAAACGATTGAGAAATATCTAGGAAGAAATTATAAGGTTCTAGCAAGTGTCGGACATATCCGAGATTTGAAAAAAATCCAGTATGTCAGTTGACATCGAAAAACAACTATGAACCGCAATATATCAATATCCGAGGAAAAGGTCCTCTCATCAATGATCTGAAAAAAGAAGCCAAAAAGGCCAATAAAGTCTTTCTGGCAAGTGACCCGGACCGTGAAGGAGAAGCGATTTCCTGGCATTTAGCTCATATTCTCGATCTGGATGAAAATGATGCCAACCGTGTGGTCTTTAATGAAATCACCAAGGATGCAGTGAAAAACGCTTTTAAAGAACCTCGCAAGATTGATATGGACTTGGTCGATGCCCAACAAGCACGTCGTGTTTTGGACCGCTTGGTAGGCTATTCGATTTCACCAATTCTCTGGAAGAAGGTCAAGAAGGGCTTATCAGCTGGACGCGTACAGTCTGTTGCACTCAAGTTAATCATTGACCGTGAAAATGAGATTAATGCCTTCCAACCCGAAGAATATTGGACGATTGATGGAGTCTTCAAAAAGGGAACCAAGCAGTTCCAAGCTTCTTTCTATGGTATGAATGGCAAAAAGATGAAATTGACCACCAATGAAGAGGTCAAAGAAGTCTTGTCCCATCTAACGAGTAAAGATTTTGCAGTGGATCAGGTAGATAAGAAGGAGCGCAAACGCAATGCGCCACTACCTTATACTACCTCAACCATGCAAATGGACGCTGCTAACAAAATCAATTTCCGTACTCGTAAGACCATGATGGTTGCCCAACAGCTCTATGAAGGAATCAATATCGGTACAGGCGTGCAAGGTTTGATTACCTATATGCGTACAGACTCGACCCGTATCAGTCCTGTGGCTCAAAATGAAGCGGCAAGCTACATTAATGACCGTTTTGGTAGCAAGTATTCCAAGCATGGTAGCAAGGTAAAGAATGCCTCAGGTGCTCAAGATGCCCACGAAGCCATTCGTCCATCTAGCGTCTTTAACACACCTGAAAGCATCGCTAAGTACTTGGACAAAGACCAGCTCAAACTTTATACCCTTATCTGGAACCGTTTTGTAGCGAGCCAGATGACGGGAGCTATCTTTGATACCATGGCTGTCAAGCTCTCTCAAAATGGAGTCCAGTTTGCAGCAAATGGTAGCCAAGTTAAGTTTGATGGGTATCTTGCCATCTACAATGACTCTGACAAAAACAAGATGTTGCCAGATATGGCTGTTGGAGATGTAGTCAAGCAGGTGAATAGCAAGCCAGAACAACATTTCACCCAACCCCCTGCTCGCTATTCGGAAGCGACCCTTATCAAGACTTTGGAAGAAAATGGAGTTGGTCGTCCATCAACCTACGCACCAACTATTGAAACCATTCAGAAACGCTATTATGTTCGTCTGGCAGCCAAACGCTTTGAACCAACTGAGTTGGGAGAAATTGTCAATAAACTCATTGTTGAATATTTCCCAGACATCGTAAACGTGACTTTCACAGCTGAGATGGAAGGAAAACTGGATGATGTCGAAGTTGGAAAAGAACAGTGGCAACGTGTTATTGATGAATTTTATAAACCATTCTCCAAAGAAGTAGCCAAGGCTGAAGCTGAAATGGAAAAAATTCAGATCAAGGATGAGCCAGCAGGATTTGACTGTGAGGTCTGTGGTAGTCCAATGGTGATTAAGCTAGGCCGTTTTGGTAAATTCTATGCTTGTAGCAATTTCCCAGACTGCCATCACACGCAAGCGATTGTTAAGGAGATTGGTGTTGAGTGCCCAAGCTGCCATCAAGGACAAATCATCGAACGCAAAACCAAGCGCAATCGTATCTTCTATGGTTGCAACCGCTATCCAGAATGCGAATTTACTTCCTGGGACAAACCGATTGGCCGTGACTGTCCAAAATGCGGACACTTCCTTGTGGAGAAAAAAGTCCGTGGTGGTGGCAAGCAGGTTGTATGTAGTAATGGCGACTACGAAGAGGAAAAGATCAAATAAAATGCCGAGTCCTGAAAATGAATTTCAGGCTCTTTTTACTTGAAGCTTGACAAATTTCCTCATTGTATGCGAAACTAGAGGAAGAGTAATTTATCTAGGAGAAAGTTATGCGCATTATTTATTTCTGTATTGGTTTTATTTCTTTGGCTCTAGCTCTTGTAGGGGTTGTCTTGCCCCTCTTGCCAACAACGCCCTTCCTTTTGCTATCAATTGCTTGCTTTTCAAAATCTTCTAAGCGTTTTGAAGACTGGCTTTATCATACAAAGCTTTATCAGACCTATGTAGCTGACTTTCGGGAAACCAAGTCAATCGCGCGTGAACGCAAGAAAAAAATCATCGTATCTATCTATATCTTGATGGGAATTTCTATTTATTTTGCCCCTCTTTTGCCAGTCAAAATCGGTCTGGGAGCCTTGACTATCTTTATCACCTACTATCTCTTTAAAGTCATTCCAGACAAAGAATAGATAAAAATAGTAGTTATTTGCCTTGATAAAAATGAAAGCATATTTAAATAATATGATATAATAAATTAAAAGTAATCTTCAAGGAGAATCAAATGATTTACGAATTTTGTGCTGAAAATGTGACCTTGCTTGAAAAAGCGATGCAGGCTGGAGCTCGTCGAATCGAACTCTGTGATAATTTAGCTGTTGGCGGGACAACACCAAGCTATGGAGTAACCAAGGCAGCTGTTGAATTGGCAGCTAACTACGATACGACCATCATGACCATGATTCGTCCACGTGGTGGCGACTTTGTCTATCATGATTTGGAAATTGCCATCATGCTAGAAGACATTCGTTTAACTGCTCAAACAGGTAGCCAAGGGGTTGTCTTTGGTGCTCTAACTGCTGATAAGAAATTGGATAAGGCTAATCTTGAAAAAAATTAATCGCCGCATCAAAAGGAATGGAAATTGTCTTCCACATGGCCTTTGATGAATTGAGCGAAGAAGACCAGTTGGAAGCTATTGACTGGCTCAGCCAAGCTGGTGTCACTCGTATCTTGACTCGTGCTGGCGTATCTGGTGACTCGTTAGAAAAACGTTTTGCCCACTATCTCAGAATTTTGGAACATGCAAAAGGTAAAATTGAAATCTTACCAGGTGGTGGGATTGACTTGGATAACCGTCAAACCTTTATCAACCAGCTAGGTGTGACACAATTGCATGGAACTAAGGTTGTCTTTTAAAAAATAGAAAGGAACTGCTAGCTTTCGGTAGCAGTTTTCACTTATGTTTGAAATTTTTAAATCCTATCAGTTTAATAAAGAAAAGGCCAGAGACTATGGTTTTGTAGAAAATGGAGAAGTCTGGACCTATAGTTGCCAGATTTTGCAGGGTGACTTTATCATGACAGTCTCCATCACTACTGATAATGTGAGTTTTCAGGTCTTTGATAAGGAGACTGGTGACCTCTATCCTCAAGTTCACATGGAAAGCATGAGGGGAAGTTTTTGTCGGAAGTGTCCGTGAGGCTTGTTTGGAGATTCTTTACCAGATTCGGAAGGTTTGTTTTGATGTGCAGGATTTTATCTGTCCTCAGACTAAGCGAATCATGGATCAGGTTCATGAAAAATATGGAAATCAGTTAGAATATCTGTGGGGGAAATCTCCTGATACGGCAGTATTACGTCATGAAGGCAGTAAAAAGTGGTATGCTGTTTTAATGAAAATACCTTGGGATAAGCTAGATAAGGACAGAAAAGGGCTAGTGGAAGCTGTCAACCTCAAACACGATCAAGTAGCGGACTTGCTTTCACATAAGGGCATTTATCCAGCTTTTCATATGAACAAACGCTACTGGATTAGTCTGGCTCTTGATGATAGTTTGCTTGATGAAGAGGTGTTAGAACTAATCGAAAGAAGTTGGAACTTAACTGTGAAAAAATAAGGAAATTCACTTGATTTTTCAAATACTTTCAATTAGCAAAAATATTCTTTACTGAAGAAATTTTCAGAAAAATAATGGATTTTTTCTTGACAAGTACTTTTAGCTATGCTAAAAATACTAAACAAGATATCAAACGAAGGAGAAAGTCAAACATGAAAACAGCTAAGTTTAATCAATTTGCTTTGTTGTTGAGGTACTCGGGCTAGTGCAAAAGCATTAGTCCTGTTTGGCTTACCAAGCGGGAGTAAATCAACATCTCGCTTGGGTTTCTGAGCGAGATGTTTTTTTTATTAAAACCATATTTGGAAAAGGGGAATTCTTATGCGTAAAGTTGAATTTTTTGATACAAGTCTTCGTGATGGGGAACAAACACCTGGTGTTAACTTCTCAATCAAGGAAAAAGTTTCCATTGCAAGACAGCTGGAGAAATGGGGAATTTCTGTAATTGAAGCTGGTTTTCCGGCTGCTAGTCCAGATTCATTTATAGCCGTTAAAGAAATTGCTAAAGCTATGAAAAAAACAGCAGTGACAGGATTAGCTCGTTCTGTAAAATCTGATATTGATGCTTGTTATGAGGCGCTAAAGGATGCCAAGTATCCACAGATTCATGTCTTTATCGCTACCAGTCCGATTCACCGCAAGTATAAACTCAATAAGAGCAAGGAAGAGATTTTAGAAGCTATTAAGGAGCATGTTTCTTATGCACGTTCTAAGTTTGAGGTTGTCGAGTTCTCTCCTGAAGATGCGACTAGAACAGAGTTGGATTTCCTCTTGCAAGTCGTTCAAACAGCGGTCGATGCAGGTGCATCTTATATCAATATCCCTGACACAGTTGGCTTTACGACTCCAGAAGAGTTTGCACGCATCTTTGATCACTTGACTGAAAATATTAAATCAGATCATAAAGTTGTCTTTGGTGTCCACTGTCACGATGATCTCGGTATGGCAACTGCAAATACTTTGACAGCGATTAAACACGGTGCTGGACGTGTCCAGGGAACTATTAATGGCATCGGTGAACGCGCAGGTAATGTTGCTCTTGAAGAAGTAGCTGTTGCTTTGAAGATTCGTGAGGATTTCTTCCAAGCAACTAGTGATATTGTTTTGGATGAAACAATGAATACGTCAGAAATGGTTTCTCGCTTCTCTGGTATTCCAGTTCCTAAAAACAAGGCCGTTGTTGGTGGTAATGCCTTCTCTCACGAGTCCGGTATCCATCAGGATGGTGTCCTTAAGAATCCATTGACTTACGAAATCATCACACCTGAGCTGGTTGGTGTCAAGAGTAATAGTCTTCCGCTTGGGAAATTGTCTGGTCGCCATGCCTTTGTTGAAAAACTAAGAGAATTGGCTCTAGACTTTACAGAAGAGGACATCAAACCACTCTTTGCTAAGTTCAAGGCGCTGGCTGATAAGAAACAAGAAATCACAGATGCAGATATTCGTGCTCTGGTAGCTGGAACCATGGTTGAAAATCCAGAAGGATTCCACTTTGATGATTTACAACTGCAAACTCATGCAGATAATGACATCGAAGCGCTCGTTAGCTTAGCTAATATGGATGGTGAAAAAGTCGAATTCAATGCGACAGGACAAGGCTCTGTTGAAGCAATCTTTAACGCTATCGATAAGTTCTTTAACCAATCTGTCCGCTTGGTGTCCTATACTATTGACGCTGTGACGGATGGAATAGATGCTCAGGCTCGGGTATTGGTGACTGTTGAAAACAGAGATACAGAGACCATCTTTAATGCAGCAGGGATTGATTTCGATGTACTGAAGGCTTCAGCTATTGCCTACATCAATGCCAATACCTTTGTTCAAAAGGAGAATGCTGGTGAGATGGGACGAAGCGTTTCCTATCGCGATATGCCTAACGTGTAAAGGAGAATGCTATGACAAAGAAAATCGTAACTCTAGCAGGGGATGGAATCGGTCCAGAAATTATGGAAGCTGGTTTGGAGGTTTTGGAGGCTCTAGCTGAAAAAACAGGATTTGTCTATGAAATAGACAGACGCCCTTTTGGAGGTGCAGGTATTGATGCTGCAGGGCATCCCTTACCTGATGAAACTCTCAAGGCATGTAGAGAAGCAGACGCTATTCTCCTAGCTGCTATCGGCAGTCCCCAGTATGATGGGGCAGCGGTTCGGCCCGAACAAGGCTTGCTGGGTCTCCGTAAAGAACTCAATCTCTACGCCAATATTCGTCCGGTTAAAATCTTTGAGAGTCTCAAGCACTTATCACCTCTCAAACCAGAACGAATTGCTGGTGTAGACTTTGTCGTGGTGCGTGAGTTGACAGGAGGGATTTACTTTGGAGATCATATTCTTGAAGAGCGAAAAGCGCGTGATATCAACGACTACAGCTATGAGGAAGTGGAGCAGATTATTCGCAAGGCCTTTGAAATCGCAAGAAGTCGGAGAAAAATCGTTACCAGCATCGATAAGCAAAATGTTCTAGCAACATCAAAACTCTGGCGCAGAGTAGCTGAGGAAGTCGCACAGGACTTCCCAGATGTAATCTTAGAGCATCAGCTAGTAGACTCAGCTGCTATGCTCATGATTACCAATCCTGCTAAGTTTGACGTTGTGGTAACGGAAAATCTTTTCGGAGATATTCTATCAGATGAATCAAGCGTTCTATCTGGTACACTTGGAGTTATGCCATCAGCCAGTCATTCTGAAAATGGACCAAGTCTCTATGAGCCCATTCACGGTTCAGCGCCTGATATTGCAGGTCAAGGAATTGCCAATCCTATTTCCATGATTTTATCAGTGGCCATGATGCTGAGAGATAGTTTTGGACGTTTTGAGGATGCGGAGCATATCGAATATGCAGTGGAAACCAGTTTGGCGGCAGGCATTTTAACAAGAGATATAGGAGGTCAGGCTTCGACTAAGGAAATGACGGAAGCTATTATTGCAAGGTTATGAAGTTAGATGAAAAAATTACTCTAGTCCTTTTGATTTGGAATGTCATGATTTTCATCATTTATGGAATCGACAAATTCAAGGCAAGGAGAGGTGCTTGGCGCATCCCTGAGAAAATTTTATTGACTATAGCACTTGTCTGTGGTGGATTTGGTGCTTGGTTAGCAGGAATCGCCTTTCACCACAAAACTAGAAAATGGTATTTTAAAACGATTTGGTTTCTTGGGATGGTGACCACACTAGTAGCCTTATATTTCATTTGGAGGTAATGGATGGCAGGAAAATCGATTTGATAAATTATGGGAGCGTCATGTCATCACAGGAGAAGAGGGGCAGCCCCAACTCATGTATGTGGATCAACACTATATTCACGAGGTGACCAGTCCCCAAGCCTTTCAAGGATTACGAGACGCAGGTCGCAGATTGAGACGACCAGATTTGACATTTGGAACCTTTGACCACAATGTTCCGACGGTCAATATCTATGATATTCGAGATGTCATTTCGAAAGCGCAAATTGATAAGTTAGCTGAAAATGTTGAGGAGTTTGGGATCGAACATGCGGCCCACGGTTCTGAGAAGCAAGGGATTGTTCACATGGTTGGTCCAGAAACAGGACGGACCCAACCAGGGAAGTTCATCGTCTGTGGAGACAGCCATACAGCAACTCACGGAGCCTTCGGAGCAATTGCCTTTGGGATTGGGACTAGTGAGGTGGAGCATGTCTTTGCTACTCAGACCCTCTGGCAAGTTAAACCCAAGAAAATGTTGGTAGAATTCACTGGTGTTCCTCAAAAAGGAGTTTATTCTAAGGATTATATTCTCGCCTTGATTGCCAAGTACGGCGTTGCCTGTGGTGTTGGCTATGTGGTAGAATATCGTGGGGAAGCGATTGATGCTTTGACCATGGAAGAGCGAATGACCATCTGCAATATGTCCATCGAGTTTGGCTCTAAGATGGGAATTATGAATCCTGATCAGACCACCTATGACTATCTCAAGGGACGGGAATGTGTTCCAGAAGCTTTCGAGGAGGCTGTGGCAGACTGGAAAACGATTGTCAGTGATGATGATGCTGTCTATGATAAGGTTATCCAGATGGATGTCTCAGACTTGGCTCCTATGGTGACTTGGGGTACTAATCCTGCTATGGGAGTTGACTTTGACAGTAGCTTTCCAGAAATTAAGGATATGAATGATGAGCGAGCCTACAATTACATGAACTTGGAGCCTGGTCAAAAGCCAGCAGATATTGAACTAGGCTATATCTTTATTGGGTCTTGTACCAATGCTCGTCTCAGTGATTTACAACTGGCTGCGCGATTTGTCAAAGGAAAGAAATAGCTCCCAATCTAACAGCTATCGTAGTCCCGGGCTCTCGTCCTGTGAAACGAGCTGCTGAGAAGTTGGGCTTGGACAAAGTCTTTCTAGATGCTGGTTTTGAGTGGAGGGACCCAGGTTGCTCCATGTGCCTAGGGATGAATCCTGACAAGGTACCAGATGGTGTCCACTGCGCTTCAACTAGCAACCGTAACTTTGAGGACAGACAAGGTTTTGGTGCTAAGACCCATCTCTGCAGTCCAGCCATGGCAGCTGCGGCAGCTATCGCAGGGCGTTTCGTAGATGTTCGACAGATGCCAGAGGCCCAGTAAGGAGAGGATATGGAGAAATTTACAGTTTATACAGGAACGACCGTTCCTCTTATGAATGATAACATTGATACTGACCAAATCCTTCCCAAGCAGTTTCTCAAGTTAATTGATAAGAAAGGTTTTGGTAAATACCTCATGTATGCTTGGCGTTATCTGGACGACAAGTATACTGAGGATCCAGACTTTGTCTTTAACCGACCAGAATACCGTAAAGCCAGCATTCTCATCTCAGGGGATAACTTTGGCGCAGGATCTTCGAGGGAACACGCGGCTTGGGCTCTAGCTGACTATGGTTTTAAAGTCGTGATTGCAGGGTCTTTCGGTGATATTCATTACAATAATGAACTCAATAATGGTATGTTGCCCATCGTTCAACCCAGAGAGGTTAGAGAGAAACTAGCCCAGTTACAACCAAGCGATCAGGTAACTGTTGACTTGGAACAACAGAAAATCATCTCACCAGTTGGAGAATTCACTTTTGAAATCGATAGCGAATGGAAACACAAGCTCTTAAATGGTTTGGATGATATCGGTATTACGTTGCAGTATGAAGACTTGATTGCTGCTTATGAAAAACAACGTCCAGCCTACTGGCAGGATTAGAAAAAATAGAAAAGGAAATAGAACTATGACAAAACACATTCAATGGAACGGAACACTTTCACAAGAAGGCTATGATATTTTAAAAGGTGAGGGCGGATGTATCGTTTGTCCTACCAAAGTTGGTTACATCATCATGACTAGCGATAAGGCAGGACTTGAACGTAAGTTTGAAGCAAAAGAGCGTAACCGTAACAAGCCAGGCGTCGTTCTCTGCGGTAGCATGGATGAGCTTCGCGCTTTAGCACAACTCAACCCAGAAATTGAAGCTTTCTACCAAAAACATTGGGACGAAGATATTCTTCTAGGTTGTATCCTTCCTTGGAAACCAGAAGCTTTTGAAAAACTCAAAGCTTATGGTGATGGCCGTGAAGAACTTATGACAGACGTTCGTGGTACTAGTTGTTTTGTCATCAAGTTTGGGAAAGCAGGAGAACAATTGGCTGCCAAACTTTGGGAAGAAGGCAAGATGGTCTATGCCTCATCTGCAAACCCATCTGGAAAAGGAAACCGCGGTAAGGTGGAAGGGATCGGAGAACGTATCGAAGGGGCAGTGGACCTTGTCATCGAAGCAGACGATTATGTGGCATCCATCCAACCTGACAAAACGATTGAAACGCGCTACGAGCAAGGTGTGATGGTGTCTATGGTTGATAAAGACGGCAAACTCATCCCAGAACAAGGAGGAGCTCGTTCAATCTCACCAGCTCCAGTTGTGATCCGTAAAGGACTTGACATTGATAAAATCATGATGCACTTGTCAGATACCTTTAACTCATGGGACTACCGTCAGGGAGAGTATTATTAAGATAAAAATGAAGTCTAGTGTTAAGAGTGAATAAAGCTCTCTACACTAGGTTTTTTCTTTAGAAATTCTTTTCTTTTTCTATAGGATATGATATGCTAGAAGTGAACTATATATTAATAGAACTTACTTGTAAAAGTAAATTAAAGGAGCATTCAAATGAACAGTGAACAAAATAACTATTTTTTTGTTGGTACAAGATTTGGTGATGATCGTCTTGGAAAATTTAGGGAAGAAGGAAAGTGGGAATTAGGATGGCATAACAACGAGAAAAAAATAAACAGTATCAAAAAAATGTTAAAGTTGTTTAATAAAAATTAAACCAGGTGACGTTTTATTTGCTAAATCCACATATGTCAAAAAAAGAAGAATTTACCTTTTGTAAAGAAAAGATGATTTAAAGGTTTCTGTGATGAATATTCGTGGAATGGCGACTGTTAAAGAGATTTTAGATGATGGGCATACCATTATTGTTGATTGGAAAAAAGAGTATATAGAGAGGGAGTGGTTTTTCTTTACGGGGCAAGAAACAATATGGTTTCCATCAAATATTAAGTATCGAACTAAAGAGACTGATCAGTTAATAAAAATTTGCTGCAAGTGATGAAATCATAATTCAAGACTATGACTATTTTTTTGAATCATCCTAATTGGAAAAAAAGTATAAAAAAATTAGAAAGTGAAACTATGTTAAGGAATGATTTTTTATTTGATTATAGTGGTATATTAAAAAAATCCAAAAACCTCATCCTCCGTGGTGCTCCTGGCACAGGAAAAACTTATCTTGCTAAAGAAATTGCTAAAGAATTAACGGATGGCAACGAAGACCAAATCGGCTTTGTACAGTTTCACCCATCCTATGATTATACGGATTTTGTGGAGGGTTTAAGACCGGTATCAAATGGGGATGGAGCTATTGAGTTTAAGCTAGAAGATGGTATCTTTTAAGAAGTTTTGTAAGAAAGCAGAGAAAAATTGGGCTTATTCACAGAAAGATAAGTTTGAATTAGAAAAGGAAAAAAAATCAACAGCAAAGATTTCAAAATATTTTTCTAATATGGAGTTTCCATCTGACAAATTATATACAACACGTAACTCGTCTTTTTTTATTACAGAAATTGATGAAGATTACATTTATATATCTATTCCTGAAAATGAGGTATCAAAAAAAGTAAAATTAAAAAAATTCAAGATATTGAAGCAATGTTGACTTCGGAATCTCAATTTAAACAAGTTAAAGATATAACTCGGTTTTTTTTAACAAAAAAATAATGCTACCCAAGAGTATTCATATTATTTGACGCTTTATAAAATGATAAAAAAATGAGAGTATTCAGGAGGAAGTAATAGAAATAGACAATGAATTGAAAAACTTCGTCTTCATCATCGATGAGATTAATCGTGGGGAGATTTCTAAGATTTTTGGGGAACTCTTTTTCTCTATCGATCCTGAATATCGTGGAGAAAGGGGGAGTGTTTCCACCCAGTATGCTAATTTACATGAGACTGATGACAAATTTTATATCCCTGAAAATGTCTACATCATCGGAACAATGAATGATATTGACCGTTCAGTAGATACCTTTGATTTTGCTATGCGTCGTCGTTTCCGTTTTATTGAAGTTACTGCTGAAAGCCAAGTTGCTATGTTGGATAAAGAACTAGATATCCATGCAGAAGAAGCAAAACTTCGTTTAAGAAACTTGAATGCTGCTATCGAAAACGTTCAGGAGCTAAACAGTCATTATCATATTGGACCAAGTTATTTCCTTAAGTTGAAGGATGTAGACTTTAACTATGAATTACTTTGGTCTGATTACCTTAAACCGCTTTTGGAAGATTACTTACGAGGTTCTTATGAAGAGGCTGAAACTCTAGATACATTGAAAAAAGCATTTGATCTGACAAATAACGAGCAAACAGATCGGCAAGATACTGGTGATGATAATGCGGATAACTGATAATCAGTATAGAATTGCTAAAAAAGACTTTGTCGCAGAATATCCCAACCTAAGTCAAGCACTTCTTGATAGAACACTAGATAACCTTTCTCGAGAGGACCGTATCTTTATTTTCCCAAATGATTTGATGAATTCTCCTGATTTAGACAAGGACCAAAAGATTTTGGAAACAGTTAATCAGGAAATCAAGACAGGAAACGTGATTGGTTTTCTTGGATATGGTCAGGAAAGATTAACGATTTCCTCTCGTTTTTCTGATGAGAGTAACGACCATTTCTTGCATTATCTCTTACAAAAGGTTCTCAATATCAATCTGACTAGTTTAGATGTCGGTCTATCTCCTGAAGATAAGCTTTATCAACTCTTGGTTTACCTCTTTCCAAAGTATCTGCAAGCTGCTCTCAGAAAAGGTCTTTATAAGGAATACCAGCGATTTTTCCATAACGATAGTCATGTAAAGGGGGTACTAGATGTTGGAAATCATCTGAAAAAAAATCTCCCTTTTACGGGAAATATTGCCTATACCACTAGAGAGTTCACCTATGATAATCCACTCATGCAGTTGATTCGGCATACGATTGAGTACATTAAGAATCAGAAAGGTTTCGGAGTTCTGCTCGATAGTAATCGTGAAAATATGACAGAAATTACTCGTGTAACCTCATCTTATAAACTAGCTGATCGTGCCAAGATTATCAGAATGAATAAAATCAAACCCATCCGACACGCCTATTTTAGAGAGTATAGAAAATTACAGGAACTCTGCTTGATGATTCTGAGTAGAGAAAAGCATGGTCTTGGACCTCAAGCCCAAAAGGTACATGGTATTCTCTTTGATGTTGCCTGGCTTTGGGAAGAGTATGTTTACACCTTGTTGCCAAAAGGTTTCATCCATCCTCGAAATAAAGAAAAGAAAGGCGGCATCCTAATATTTTCTGGTGGGGAACAAAAAGTATATCCAGATTTTTATGACAGAGAACGAAAGATTGTTCTAGATGCAAAATATAAAAAACTGGAGTTCACTGAAAGAGGGATTAACCGCGAGGACTTGTTCCAGTTGATTTCCTATTCTTATATTTTAGAAGCTGGGAAAACTTGGAAAGCTGGATTGATTTTTCCTAGTATGGAGCAGTCAGTAAATAGTGAGATAGGAAAAGTAGCGGGGTACGGAGTTTTGCTTAAAAAGTGGTCTATCCAAATCCCTCAAAAGGCTTCATCTTATAATGAATTTTGTGAAATGATGGAAAGCTCCGAAGAAATTTTTAAAAGGAATATTGATAAGGAAGTGGGGAGAAACTAATCTCCTCACTTTTTATATCCGAACTATAAAACCCGAACAATATCGTTTTGTAATTGGAATTATTTGACAAAATCTGTACTTTGGTTTATAATAAATTAAGGAAACGTCGGAAAAGACGTAGGGATGCGCGAGCATAGGTAGGTCATTATAAAAGAAACGAGACATCGATATGTTAAATGAATTTCCAATTTTTGATTACGAAGATATTCAGTTGATCCCAAACAAATGTGTCATTAAAAGCCGTGCAGAAGCGGATACAAGTGTCACTCTAGGAAATCACACTTTCAAACTACCTGTTGTACCAGCCAATATGCAGACGATTTTGGATGAGAACGTAGCAGAGCAACTTGCTAAAGGCGGTTACTTCTACATTATGCACCGTTTTGATGAAGCGGGGCGCATTCCTTTTATCAAACGCATGCACGATCAAGGGCTGATTGCTTCCATTTCTGTCGGTGTCAAGGATTATGAGTATGACTTTGTTAGCCAACTCAAGGCTGATGCTCCTGAGTATATTACGATTGACATTGCTCATGGTCATGCGGATAGCGTGATTTCTATGATCCAACACATCAAGAAGGAATTACCTGATACTTTTGTCATTGCTGGGAATGTTGGAACACCCGAAGCTGTACGTGAATTGGAAAATGCAGGTGCGGATGCTACCAAAGGTTGGAATCGGTCCTGGTAAGGTTTGTATCACCAAGGTCAAGACTGGTTTTGGTACAGGTGGTTGGCAGTTGGCAGCACTTCGCTGGTGTGCTAAGGCAGCTCGCAAACCGATTATTGCTGATGGTGGGATTCGTACTCATGGTGATATTGCCAAGTCTATCCGTTTCGGTGCTAGCATGGTCATGATTGGTTCCCTCTTTGCAGGACATATCGAAAGCCCAGGAAAGACGATTGAAGTCGATGGGGAACAATTCAAAGAATACTATGGTTCAGCTTCACAATATCAAAAGGGTGCTTATAAAAACGTGGAAGGAAAACGCATCTTACTTCCTGCCAAAGGACATTTGCAAGATACCCTTACAGAGATGGAGCAGGATCTGCAAAGTGCCATTTCCTACGCAGGTGGACGAAAGGTTGCTGACCTCAAGCATGTTGATTATGTTATCGTGAAAAACTCTATCTGGAACGGAGATGCATCCCACTAATGGACGCTTAGTTCACCCATAAAAGACTTGTTATTAGAGCAAATTTCTGTTATAATAAGACAAGTTTCCACCCTTAGTGTAATGGATATCACGTAAGATTCCGGTTCTTAAGATGGGGGTTCGATTCCCTCAGGGTGGATGTAAATAGCCTAAGAAAGCCTTTAAATAAGGCTTTTTTCTTTAAATTTTTCCTAAAATTGAAAATTTTCTTCTAGAAAAGCTAAATTTTCTTTAGTCCCGTTTTAAAGTGACTCAGGGGGCTTTTTTTGTTATAATAGAAAGGATCGTAATTATTAGAAAGAGGTTGGTATGAAAGAATTACAAACTGTACTGAAGAAGCGTTTTGCAATCGAATTTGCAGACAAAAAGCTACTGGAAACGGCCTTTACTCATACGAGTTATGCCAATGAGCATCGCCTCTTAAAAATTTCACACAATGAGCGCTTGGAATTTTTAGGAGACGCTGTTCTGCAATTATTGATTTCAGAATACCTGTATAAAAAATATCCTAAGAAACCAGAGGGTGATTTATCCAAGCTCCGTGCCATGATTGTCCGTGAGGAAAGTTTGGCTGGTTTTGCGCGTGATTGCCAGTTTGATCAGTTTATCAAGCTAGGAAAAGGAGAAGAAAAGTCTGGTGGGCGCAATCGTGACACCATTCTTGGTGATGCTTTTGAAGCCTTTCTGGGTGCTTTGCTTTTAGACAAAGATGTGGTTAAGGTAAAAGAGTTTATCTATCAGGTCATGATTCCCAAGGTTGAAGCAGGTGACTTTGAAATGATTAAGGATTATAAGACGCATCTGCAAGAGTTACTCCAGGTCAATGGTGATGTGGATATTCGCTACCAGGTTATCTCTGAGACAGGACCTGCTCATGATAAGGTTTTTGATGTAGAAGTTCTGGTTGAGGGCAAGAGCATCGGAAAAGGCCAAGGCCGTTCTAAAAAAATTAGCAGAGCAAGAGGCTGCCAAAAATGCCGTTGAGAAAGGGCTGGATTCATGTATTTAAAGGAAATTGAGATTCAGGGATTCAAGTCCTTTGCTGACAAGACCAAGGTAGTCTTTGACCAAGGTGTGACAGCTGTCGTTGGGCCAAATGGATCTGGTAAATCAAATATCACAGAAAGTCTGCGATGGGCCTTGGGGGAATCTAGTGTCAAGAGCCTTCGTGGTGGCAAGATGCCCGATGTCATTTTTGCTGGGACTGAAAGTCGTAAACCGCTCAATTATGCCTCTGTTGTCGTGACCTTGGATAATGAAGATGGCTTTATCAAGGATGCAGGACAAGAAATTAAGGTAGAACGCCATATCTACCGTAGTGGGGATAGCGAATATCGAATTAATGGTAAGAAAGTCCGTCTGCGCGATGTACATGACCTTTTCTTAGATACAGGTCTGGGACGTGATTCCTTCTCTATCATTTCCCAAGGGAAGGTGGAGGAGATTTTTAATTCCAAGCCTGAAGAACGCCGAGCTATTTTTGAAGAAGCTGCAGGAGTTTTGAAATACAAGACTCGTAGAAAAGAAACAGAAAGCAAACTACAGCAAGCTCAAGACAATCTAGACCGCTTAGAGGATATTATCTATGAGTTGGATAATCAAATCAAGCCTCTTGCAAAACAAACCGAGAATGCTCGTAAGTTTCTCGACCTGGATGGTCAACGCAAGGCTATTTACTTGGATGTACTGGTTGCCCAAATCAAGGAAAATAAGGCTGAACTAGAGCTGACAGAAGAAGAGTTAGTTCAGGTTCAGGAACTTTTGACGAGCTACTACCAAAAGCGTGAAGAGTTAGAAGAAGAAAATCAAACACTTAAAAAGAAACGCCAAGATCTCCAAGCTCAAATGTCAAAAGACCAAGGGATCTTGATGGATCTGACGAATCTGATAAGTGACTTAGAGCGAAAATTAGCCCTATCAAAACTTGAGTCAGAGCAGGTAGCCCTCAATCAACAAGAAGCACAAGCCCGTTTGGCATCTTTAGAAGATAAGAGAAAGACTCTAAGTAAAGAGAAGGCAGAAAAAGAAGCGAATTTGACACAGTTAGAGGAAAGTCTAACTGAAAACAACAAAGAACTCAATCGTTTAGAAGCAGAATTGCTAGCTTTTTCAGATGATCCTGACCAGATGATCGAGCTCTTGCGTGAACGTTTTGTGGCGCTTTTACAAGAAGAAGCGGATGTCTCAAACCAACTGACCCGCATCGAGAATGAACTAGAGAACAGCCGTCAGCTATCTCAAAAACAAGCAGATCAACTTGAGAAATTGAAAGATCAACTGGCTACAGCTAAAGAAAAAGCAAGTCAGCAAAAGACTGAGCTTGAATCTGCCAAGGAGCAGGTTCAGAAATTATTGGTAGACTACCAAGCTGGTGCCAAGGAGCAAGAGGCAAAGAAGGTTTCTTACCAAGCCCAGCAGAGTCAACTCTTTGACCGTCTGGATAGTCTCAAAAATAAGCAGGCTAGAGCCCAAAGTTTAGAAAATATCCTTAGAAATCATAGCAACTTTTACGCGGGTGTTAAGAGTGTTCTCCAAGAAAAAGACCGTCTTGGTGGGATCATTGGTGCAGTCAGTGAGCATTTGACCTTTGATGTTCATTATCAAACTGCCCTAGAAATTGCGCTTGGAGCCAGCAGTCAGCATATCATTGTAGAAGATGAGAAAGCGGCAACTAAGGCTATTGATTTTCTCAAGCGCAACAAATCCGGTCGTGCAACCTTCCTTCCGTTGACGACGATCAAGGCTCGTGCGATTTCTAGTCAGAACCAAGATGCTATCGCATCAAGTCCAGGCTTCCTTGGAATGGCTGATGAGTTGGTTACTTTTGATACTAGACTAGAAGCCATTTTCAAGAACTTGCTAGCTACGACGGCTATCTTTGATACCGTAGAACATGCCCGTGCAGCTGCTCGTCAAGTTCGTTACCAGGTTCGTATGGTGACACTGGATGGGACAGAGTTGCGCACAGGTGGTTCCTACGCGGGTGGTGCCAATCGGCAGAATAACAGTATCTTCATCAAGCCAGAGCTAGAGCAATTACAAAAAGAAATTGCTGAAGAAGAAGCTAGTTTGCGTTCAGAAGAAGCGGCTTTAAAAACCTTGCAAGATGAGATGGCAGTATTAACAGACAGATTAGAAGCCATCAAATCTCAGGGTGAGCAAGCTCGTATTCAGGAGCAAGGCTTGTATCTTGCTTATCAACAAACCAATCAGCAAGTGGAAGAGTTGGAAACTCTTTGGAAACTTCAAGAAGAGGAATTAAATCGTCTTTCTGAAGGAGATTGGCAAGCGGACAAGGAAAAATGCCAAGAGCGCCTTTCTACTATCGCGAGTGAAAAGCAAAATCTAGAAGCTGAGATTGAAGAGATTAAGTCGAATAAAAACGCTATTCAAGAACGCTATCAAAACTTGCAGGAACAAGTAGCGCAAGCACGCTTGCTTAAGTCAGAACTGCAAGGACAAAAGCGGTACGAAGTGACTGATATTGAACGCCTAGGTAAGGAACTGGATAATCTGGATATCGAACAAGAGGAAATCCAGCGTATCCTCCAAGAAAAGGTTGATAATCTTGAGAAAGTTGATACGGATCTGCTAAGTCAGCAGGCGGAAGAGGCCAAAACTCAGAAATCAAACCTCCAGCAAGGTTTGATTCGCAAGCAGTTTGAGTTGGATGATATCGAAGGCCAGCTGGATGATATTGCTAGTCATTTGGACCAGGCTCGCCAGCAGAATGAAGAGTGGATTCGCAAGCAAACACGTGCTGAAGCTAAGAAAGAAAAGGTCAGCGAACGCTTGCGCTATCTACAAGCCCAATTAACTGACCAGTACCAGATCAGCTATACTGAGGCTCTAGAAAAAGCGCATGAGTTGGAAAATCTCAATCTGGCAGAGCAAGAGGTTAAAGATCTTGAGAAGGCTATTCGCTCACTGGGTCCAGTCAATTTGGAAGCTATTGACCAGTACGAAGAAGTCCACAATCGTTTGGATTTCTTAAATAGCCAACGAGATGATATTTTATCTGCGAAAAACCTGCTTCTTGAGACCATTACAGAGATGAATGATGAGGTTAAGGAACGCTTTAAATCAACCTTTGAGGCTATTCGTGAGTCCTTTAAAGTGACCTTTAGACAGATGTTTGGTGGAGGTCAGGCAGACTTGATATTAACTGAGGGTGACCTTTTAACAGCTGGTGTGGAGATTTCTGTTCAACCACCAGGTAAGAAAATCCAGTCTCTCAACCTCATGAGTGGTGGTGAAAAAGCCCTATCGGCCTTGGCCTTGTTGTTCTCTATCATTCGAGTCAAGACTATTCCCTTTGTTATCTTGGATGAGGTAGAGGCGGCACTAGACGAAGCCAATGTTAAACGTTTTGGGGATTACCTCAATCGTTTTGACAAGGATAGTCAGTTTATCGTCGTGACCCACCGTAAGGGGACGATGGCAGCAGCGGATTCTATCTATGGGGTTACCATGCAAGAATCAGGTGTTTCTAGAATTGTTTCTGTTAAGTTAAAAGACATTGAAGAAACAATGGACTAGTTACCAAATGATAGCATCTCTTAGGAGGTGCTATTTTTTTAAAATGAATACCTTAAACTGTCTATCAAGGTCAGTTTAGGCGCAAAAAACGACATTTGGGATTTCCTCTTAGCGAAAAGGCTTTCTCTATGATATAATAGTTTCATGATTACAACAGTACCTATTAAGAACGAAAAAGACATTGCAGTACCGGGTAAAACGGTCCTTGTACTAGGTTATTTTGATGGCATTCACAAGGGGCATCAGAAGCTTTTTGAAGTGGCCAGCAAGGCTTCGATGAAGGATTATCTGCCAGTTGTTGTGATGACCTTTACAGAGTCGCCAAAACTTGCCTTACAACCTTACCAACCTGAGCTCATGCTTCACATCGTTAATCACGAGGAGCGGGAGCACAAGATGAAGTGGCACGGTGTAGAGGCTCTTTTCTTACTGGACTTTAGTAGCAAATTTGCTAGTTTAACGGGTCAAGAATTCTTTGATACCTATGTTAGAGCTTTAAAACCAGCCATTATCGTAGCAGGATTTGATTATACGTTTGGTTCAGATAAGAAAACTGCGGATGATTTGAAGGATTATTTTGATGGAGAGATTATCATTGTTCCTCCGGTCGAGGACGAAAAGGGAAAGATCAGTTCCACACGGATTCGCCAAGCTATTCTTGATGGAGATGTCAAGGAAGTCAACCATCTACTAGGCACACCGCTTCCAACCCGTGGGATGGTCGTTCACGGAAATGCTCGTGGGCGTACTATCGGTTATCCAACAGCCAATCTAGTCCTGAGAGATCGAACCTATATGCCAGCAGACGGTGTTTACGTAGTCGATGTAGAAGTACAACGTCAGAGATATCGTGGCATGGCAAGCGTTGGGAAAAATGTTACTTTTGATGGAGAAGAGCCACGTTTTGAAGTCAATATTTTTGACTTTTCAGATGATATTTATGGTGAGACAGTCATGGTCTACTGGCTGGACCGTGTCCGCGATATGATCAAATTTGACTCCATCGAAGAGCTCGTAGACCAACTCCAGAAAGACGAAGAGATTGCTCGGAACTGGAAGGATGGAGATTCTATCATTCAAGAGTCTCAGGTATAGAAAAACGTCTAAAAAAGCTACTAGAAGGCTTAGTTGTTTTGGTGCTAGTTTTGAAAATTTCTCATAAATTTATAGGGGAAATAGTATCCTAAAAAAAGACTGTAAGTATTTTTTGATTCTTACAGTCTTTTTCTTGCTAATATAGTATAATATAGTTAATAGGTTTAGATCCTTATTCTACAAATTACTCATATTTCTAGTAGAGAATGAATTATTCTTCTTAGCTGTATGTAGTTCAAGTTATAAATTACTAGTTATAAAATTCAAAAAGGAGAATCGCATGAAACGAACGAAAAAAGTAGTAGCCATGGGACTGTGTTTACCCTTATTACTTGGATTGGCAGCCTGTCACCAAAATAATACGAGGACTGAAGCTACAAATCAGTCACAGACCAGTTCAGATAAAGTTCCTTGGACGGCTTCATATACCAATCTTAACAATCAGGTCAGTACTGAAGAGGTCAAATCTCTCTTATCAGCCCACTTGGATCCAAATAGTGTTGACGCATTTTTCGATCTTGTTACGGACTATAATGCGACTGTCGGCTCCACTGGCTTAAGTGGTGATTTTGCCTCCTTTACAAAGACAGAGTACGATGTAGAGAAAATCAGCAATCTCTGGAATCAAAAAAAGGGTGACTTTGTCGGAACCAACTGCCGTATCAATAGCTATGCGCTCTTAAAAAAATTCAGTCACGATCCCAAAAAAATTGAAAAAGAACGATCAGCTTCTTTTCGTTGATAACGATGCTATCGATAAGGGAAAGATTTTTGATGCGAAAGATAAGGAAGAGTTTGATATTCTATTTTTCTAGGGTGAAGACGGAAGCAACGACGGATGTAAAAATTCACGCGCAGAAGATGGAGAAATTCTTCTCCCAGTTTCAATTTAATGACAAAGCTCGAATGCTGTCAGTTGTGTTGCATGATAATTTGGACGGAGAGTTTCTTTTTGTCGGGCACGTTGGTGTTTTAGTGCCAGCTGATGATGGTTTCTTATTTGTAGAGAAACTGACTTTTGAAGAACCTTATCAAGCTATTAAGTTTGCGAGCAAGGAAGATTGTTACAAGTATTTATCCACCAAGTATGCGGATTACACAGGTGACGGCCTAGCTAAGCCTTTCATCATGGATAATGAAAAGTGGGTTGAAGGTTATTAAGCTGGGAAAAGGAGAATCAAATTGGAAACAGTAATAGCGCTTTTAGTTGTCATTCTTATCGGATTCTGGGCTGTAAACATTCTCAAGCCTCGTAAGTCAAATAAAAAGGAAAGATTTATGGGCTATACTCAGCGCTATGATATTGACGGCGAGGGCTATCAGTCAGAAGTTTGGGAAGCGACAGAAGACGATGATTAGAAATAAGGAGGAGAGTCCAAAAACAGTATTATGCCTTTTCAAGAAAGGTAACTAGTAAAATCAGTGTTATCCTAAGAAATGAATAGGAGGAAACATTATGGGAATGATTGCAAATTATCGATATTTAACTGACAAAGAATTAAGCCAAATAATGCGAGATTCTCGGCAGGAAGGGGATTTGCTTGACGTAGTAGAGGATTCAACTATGGAAAATGATACGTCAATAGATATTGACAAAATGTGGGACGCCTTACTCTTTGTTATGACGGGCTTTAGTAGTTCAGAATTTATGGATGACGATCCTTTGAGAGAAGCTGTCTTGGGAGTGACCCCTTTAGAAAATGTGTCAGAATATATAGCCTATACTGAAAAGCCAAAGATAGCTGAGATTGTTCAAGCTTTAGATAATTTTGACATGGATAGGGCTCTGGCAGACTTTAGCATGGAAGCATGCAAGAAGGCAGATTTATACCCCGATATTTGGGATTATCTTGATGAAGAGGAAGAAATCAAGGATGATATTCGAACCAGCTTTATAAAAATGAAAGACTTTTACAAGAAAATCTTAACTCTCAGAGGGAATGTCTTAGTGACTATTTGCTAAGTGCTTTTTACCAACTGTTAGTCAGGTGCGTGATGAATGCACATCTAGAAAAATCGTACACCCGATGATTTGTCTGGTGAAGGAAATATTCCACCGTGTAGTCGGACGGGATAGATAGAAATTGGTTATAGAATTTGTGATCTTAATAAATTTTAAATATTTAACATGGAGGTTTTTAAGAGATGGAAAAAAATTGAATGGGACAAGGTTAAGACTCGCTTAGATGCTTTTGCTCGTCATTGATGAGTATCGAACAGATCCAGACAATGACTGGCTTCGATTGATAGTTAAGACTGAGGAAAAACTGTGGAATCCGTTACCTTATCGACAACTGTTCTGGCGATTCTCTAGATGTGATCTTTACTGATAAAAATAATCCTTATAAAAAGGCTTTGATCATGAAAGCAATTTAAGTCAGTTTGCTGCGGACGAGTGGAATCAGGACATCATAGACGGATTTTTATAAAGGACTGGATGAAAAAGTATCAAAACCTATACTCAGAAGAGCAAAAAGATGAAACAACTTTCTTTATCTGGTATGACGGTCAAATGCATCAAAAATAAGGACCAAGATCAGGGATGGTGGAGAATGGTTATTATCCTATTTCTTTGAAAGTTTTGAGCGATTTCATGAGTTTGTGACGGATTACTATTCAATTACCGTAGATGAGGACTTACTTAGAAAACTTTACAATCAAGGACAGCTTTCAGAAGTAGAATTGGAGCAGTTGATTCATACTTCCTAGACTGAGGCTTTTATGAAGCGAGACAGAAAAAGTTAATTATAGCGATTTTTAGCTTATTAAGATGAAAATCGGCTTAGCAAGACCGCTAGTCTAAATCTAATGATTGTAGTTCATCTTTCTTGTAGCTATAAGACTTTAAAACGATTTCTTTCTATCGTCACATAATATTTCACGAACAAAAAAATGAAATTCTTTAAAAAAACTTTCACAAAAAAACCTTTACAAGCTCTTGTAAACATGATATAGTTATAAGGCTTAGAAAATGAGATGATGTTTTCTAGCAAATATAAACCCGAGTAAAAAATGCCTACGGACAGGCAGGGTTGAATGCCGAAGCGTGGTTGAAAAGCCACATTATTGATAGGGTTAAAAGCCTACTTTTATAAGTTGATGTTAGGACACTTGTCCTAATTCATAAATTTTAGTGTGGTGAAAGCACACGTCATCTTGTGAAACGATCAATAAAGTACGTAATATTTGCTACTAGAGAGTTAGGAAACATCAGGAACAGACATACTCAACAGAAACCAAAAATAAACACGTCAGAAGATTGCAGAGCAGGTGAAAACCTGCTCTTTTTTCATAAGTCAACCTTTGGTCGCACTCATTTTTGAGGCGCTACAAATACTGTAAAGGAGTATGTTTTGAAAAAGTTAGATCAGAATCAAGCCCCTATTTATGAAGGTCTGATTAAGCTACGAAAAAAAAGGATCGTTCCCTTTGATGTACCTGGTCACAAACGAGGAAGGGGAAATCCAGAACTTGTTGAATTGTTGGGAGAAAAATGTGTTGGCATTGATGTCAATTCGATGAAATCCTTGGATAATCTAGGACATCCTATTTCGATTATTCGGGATGCAGAGGAGCTGACTGCGGATGCTTTTGGAGCCAGCCATGCTTTTCTAATGATTGGTGGAACCACTTCATCTGTTCAAACTATGATTCTTTCCACCTGCAAGGCGGGAGATAAGATTATTCTACCACGTAATGTCCACAAATCTGCTATCAATGCGCTGGTTCTATGTGGCGCCATTCCCATCTATATCAAGATGAGCGTAGATCCTAAAATCGGCATCGCCTTAGGTCTTGAAAATGACCGTGTAGCACAAGCTATAAAGGAACATCCTGAGGCCAAGGCAATTTTGATTAACAATCCTACTTACTACGGAATCTGTTCAGACCTAAAGGGGTTGACAGAAATGGCTCATGAAGCTGGCATGCTTGTTTTAGTGGACGAAGCCCATGGGGCTCATCTGCATTTCACTGATAAACTTCCAATTTCTGCTATGGACGCAGGAGCTGATATGGCAGCAGTTTCCATGCATAAGTCTGGAGGGAGTTTGACCCAAAGCTCAGTTCTTTTGATCGGAGAGCAGATGAATCCTGAGTACATTCGTCAAATCATCAACCTGACCCAGTCAACATCCGCCTCATACTTGTTGATGGCTAGTTTGGATATTTCACGTCGCAATCTAGCCCTTCGTGGTAAAGAGTCTTTTGAGAAGGTCATTGAGCTATCCGAGTATGCTCGTCGTGAAATCAATGCTATCGGTGGTTACTATGCCTACTCAAAAGAGTTAATAGACGGAGTGTCCGTTTGTGATTTTGACGTGACAAAGCTGTCAGTTTACACTCAGGGTATTGGTTTAACAGGTATCGAGGTTTATGACCTCTTACGGGATGAATATGACATTCAGATCGAGTTTGGGGATATTGGCAACATCTTAGCTTATATTTCCATCGGTGACCGTATCCAAGACATTGAACGCTTAGTTGGTGCTTTAGCTGATATCAAGAGACTTTACTCAAGAGATGGAAAAGATTTGATTGCTGGAGAATATATCCAGCCCGAGTTGGTGCTGTCTCCACAAGAAGCCTTCTATTTAGAAAGAAAAAGTTTAACCTTGGATGATTCTGTTGGACAAGTCTGTGGGGGAATTTGTCATGTGTTATCCTCCAGGGATTCCAATCCTAGCACCAGGTGAACACATTACACGAGAAATTGTAGACTATATCCAATTTGCCAAGGAACGTGGTTGCTCCCTCCAAGGGACGGAAGATCCAGAGGTCAATCACATCAACGTCATTAAGAGAAAGGAGAACTAGATGGATTTATGGTTTTCTGAAGTTCATACTCCAGATGTGAAATTATCCCTCGAGAACAGCCAAGCAACTTTACACTGGTAAAAGTGAATGGCAGGATATCGAAGTCTTGGATACGCCAGCTTTTGGGAAAATACTGATTTTAAATGGGCATGTATTGTTTTCAGACGCGGACGATTTCGTCTACAACGAAATGACCGTTCACGTTCCCATGGCTGTCCATCCCAATCCCAAGAAAGTCTTGGTTATTGGGGGTGGTGACGGTGGTGTTGCCCAAGTATTAACCCTCTATCCAGAATTGGAACAAATCGATATTGTGGAACCGGATGAGATGCTGGTTGAGGTTTGTCGAGAGTATTTCCCAGACTTTGCTGCAGGGCTAGATGATCCTCGTGTCACCATTTACTACCAAAACGGGCTACGCTTTTTGCGAAACTGTGAAGATGACTACGATATTATCATCAACGATGCGACAGATCCATTCGGACATACAGAAGGGCTCTTTACCAAGGAATTTTACGGCAATAGTTATAGGGCTCTCAAAGAAGACGGCATCATGATCTATCAGCATGGGAGTCCCTTCTTTGACGAGGATGAGTCAGCTTGCCGAAGCATGCACCGCAAGGTCAATCAAGCCTTTCCAATTAGCCGGGTCTATCAGGCCCATATCCCAACCAGTCCTGCTGGCTATTGGTTGTTTGGATTTGCATCGAAAAAATACCACCCTGTCAAAGATTTTGACAAGGAAGGCTGGAAAAAACGTCAGCTTTTCACAGAATACTACACTGCAAACTTACACGTGGGAGCCTTTATGTTGCCTAAGTATGTAGAGGATATCTTAGAAGAAGAGGAAGGAAAAAAATGAGTCGTTTACTAGTTATTGGATGTGGGGGTGTTGCCCAAGTTGCTATTTCAAAGATTTGTCAAGATAGCGAAACCTTTACAGAGATTATGATTGCTAGTCGTACCAAGTCAAAATGTGATGACTTGAAAGCTAAACTAGAAGGCAAAACAAGTACAAAGATTGAGACTGCTGCACTTGACGCTGACAAGGTAGAAGAAGTGATTGCCCTGATCGAAAGCTACAAACCAGAAGCCGTTTTGAACGTAGCTCTACCTTATCAAGATTTAACCATTATGGATGCTTGTTTGGCGACTGGAGTACACTATATCGATACTGCAAACTATGAGGCAGAGAACACAGAAGATCCTGAATGGCGTGCTATTTATGAGAAACGCTGTAAGGAGCTTGGTTTTACAGCCTACTTTGATTACTCATGGCAATGGGCTTATCAGGATAAATTCAAAGAAGCTGGATTGACTGCACTTCTTGGTTCTGGTTTTGACCCCGGTGTGACTAGTGTCTTTTCAGCTTATGCTCTCAAACACTACTTTGACGAAATCCACTATATCGACATTTTAGACTGTAATGGTGGGGACCACGGTTATCCATTTGCGACAAACTTTAACCCAGAAATCAATCTCCGCGAGGTTTCTGCGCCAGGTTCTTACTGGGAAGATGGAAAATGGGTCGAAGTCGAAGCTATGTCTATCAAGCGTGAGTACGATTTCCCTCAGGTTGGTCAAAAAGACATGTATCTCCTTCACCATGAAGAAATCGAATCATTGGCGAAGAACATTCCAGGCGTCAAACGGATTCGTTTCTTTATGACCTTTGGTCAATCTTATCTCACGCACATGAAATGCTTAGAAAACGTTGGTCTCCTTCGTACGGATGCTATTAACTTTAACGGCCAAGAAATTGTGCCAATCCAATTCTTGAAAGCCTTGCTTCCGATCCCGCAAGCCTTGGTCCACGCACTGTTGGTAAAACCAATATCGGATGTATCTTTACAGGTGTCAAAGATGGCGTCGAGAAGACCATCTACATCTACAATGTTTGCGACCATCAGGAATGCTACGCAGAGATTGGTTCACAAGCTATTTCTTACACTACAGGCGTTCCAGCTATGATTGGGACAAAAATTAGTTATGAACGGTACTTGGAAACAACCTGGAGTTTACAACCTTGAAGAATTGGATCCGGATCCATTCATGGAAGCTTTGAATGAGTATGGCTTGCCTTGGGTTGTGGTTGAAAATCCACAAATGGTGGACTAATGAAGCTAGAACAAGTACCAACACCAGCTTATGTCATTGACTTGGCAAAGTTAGAAAGCCAACTGCCGCATTCTACAATATGTGCAAGAAGAAGCCGGTTGCAAGGTTTTGCTTGCCCAGAAGGCATATTCTCTTTACAAAAACCTATCCCTTGATTAGCCAGTATCTGTCAGGGTACGACGGCTAGTGGACTCTATGAGGCCAAGCTAGCTAGAGAAGAGTTTCCTGGTGAAGTCCATGTATTCGCGCCAGCCTTCAAGGATGCGGACCTGGAGGAATTGCTTGAGATAACAGACCATATCGTCTTTAACTCGGAGAGACAGTTGCGTAAACATGGGGCTCGTTGTCGAGAGGCTGGTATCAGTGTCGGTTTTGCGTATCAATCCTCAGTGTTCAACCCAAGGAGATCACGCGCTCTATGACCCTTGTGCACCAGGTTCTCGTTTTGGAGTGACAGTAGATAAAAATTCCTAGTGATTTGTTGGATTTAGTGGACGGTCTTCATTTTCATACCCTTTGCGAGCAAGGTTCAGAGGATTTAGAGACAACTTTGAAAGCTGTAGAAGCGCAGTTCGGTTCGTACTTACATCAAGTCAAATGGCTCAATCTGGGTGGAGGACACCACATCACAAGAGAAGACTACGATGTGGATTTACTGATTTCTGAAATCAAGCGTATCCGAGAAACTTACAATCTTGAAGTTTATATCGAGCCGGGTGAAGCCATTGCGCTCAATGCAGGTTATCTAGCCACTGAGGTATTGGACATTGTAGAAAACGGTATGGAGATCTTGGTTTTAGATGCCTCTGCGACCTGTCATATGCCTGACGTACTGGAGATGCCCTATCGCCCTCCTTTGAGAAAATGGCTTTGAAGCGCATGAAAAATCCTATACCTACAGACTTTCTTCCAATACCTGTCTGACGGGTGATGTGATTGGTGATTATAGTTTTGAAAATCCTGTCCAAATCGGTGATAGACTTTATTTCGAAGACATGGCTATTTACTCCTTTGTTAAAAAAATAATACCTTTTAACGGTATTGGATTGCCAAGTCTCTATCTTATGGACGAGCAAGGAGACTGCAGCTTAGCCAAAGCTTTCGGCTATCAAGACTTTAAAGGGAGATTATCATGATGGACAGTCCAAAAAATTAGGCTATCGTATGCCTGCAGAATATGAACCCCACCATGGTACCCTCATGATATGGCCGACTCGACCAGGTTCATGGCCTTTTCAAGGCAAGGCGGCTAAGAAAGCCTTTAGCCAGATTATCAAAACGATTGCTCAAGGGGAAACAGTCTACCTTTTTGGTGGAGCAGGACTCTCTATCTGAAGCCAAATCTTATCTTAGAGACAAGGTCGTTTATTTAGACATTCCCACCAATGATGCCTGGGCGCGTGATACTGGGCCGACTATTCTCGTCAATGATAAAAAGAGAAAAGTTGGCAATTGATTGAGTCTTTCAATGCTTGGGGTGGGGCTGTAGATGGTCTTTATCAAGATTATGAAGATGATGACCAAGTAGCTAGTCGTTTTACTGAGACCTTGGAAATGCCTGTTTACAGTGCCAAACCTTTTGTACTAGAAGGCGGAGCGATACACAGCGATGGTCAAGGCACGATTCTCGTAACTGAAAGTTGCTTACTTAGTCCCGGTCGTAATCCTCATCTAAGTAAAGAGGAAATCGAGTATACCTTATTAGAGAGCCTTGGTGCTGAAAAAGTTATTTGGCTTCCTTATGGTATTTATCAGGACGAAACCAATGAACATGTTGATAATGTTGCTGCCTTTGTTGGTCCTGCCGAGCTTGTTTTAGCTTGGACATATGACGAAAGCGATCCCCAGTACGCCATGTCAAAAGCAGATCTCGAACTGTTAGAGCAAGAGACTGATGCAAAAGGCCGTCCTTTCACAGTTCATAAGCTTCCTATCCCAGCTATTCGTCAGGTTGTCACTAAAGAGGATTTACCAGGCTATACCTATGAAGAAGGGGAAGAGGAGCGTTATGAGGGCGAGCGTCTTGCGGCTTCCTATGTCAATTTCTATATTGCCAACAAGGCTGTCTTAGTTCCACAGTTTGAGGATGTAAACGACCAAGTGGCCTTAGATATCCTCAGCAAGTGTTTCCCAGACCGTAAAGTTGTCGGAATACCTGCCAGAGATATTCTCTTAGGTGGTGGCAATATCCACTGTATCACCCAACAAATCCCAGAATAGGAGAAAAAGATGAGAAATGTAAAAGTTGCAGCGATCCAGATGCAATGCGCCAAGGATGTGGCAACAAATATTCAAACAGCTGAACGTCTAGTTCGACAAGCTGCTGAGCAAGGAGCACAAATCATTCTCTTGCCCGAATTGTTTGAACGTCCTTATTTTTTTGTCAGGAACGCCAGTATGACTACTACCATTATGCCCAGTCCATGACAGAAAAATACAGCCATTCAGCATTTTTAAGGAGCTTGCTAAGGAGCTAAAGGTCGTTTTACCCATTAGTTTCTATGAAAAAGATGGCATTGTCTTGTATAACTCTATCGCTGTCATTGATGCTGATGGGGAAGTGTTGGGAGTTTATCGAAAGACCCACATACCAGATGACCATTATTATCAAGAAAAGTTTTATTTTACGCCTGGCAACACAGGTTTCAAGGTTTGGGATACTCGCTATGCTAAGATTGGTATCGGTATCTGTTGGGATCGATGGTTTCCTGAAACAGCGCGCTGTCTTGCATTGAATGGTGCTGAATTACTCTTTTATCCAACAGCCATCGGTTCAGAGCCGATTTTGGATACAGACAGTTGTGGTCACTGGCAACGTACTATGCAAGGTCATGCAGCAGCAAATATTGTTCCAGTCATTGCGGCCAATCGTTATGGATTAGAGGAAGTCACTCCAAGTGAGGAAAATGGTGGACAGAGTTCTAGTATTGACTTCTACGGTTACTCATTTATGACGGATGAAACGGGAGCTATTCTAGAGCAAGCCGAAAGACAAGGAGAAGCTGTTCTGTTAGCCACTTATGACCTGGATAAGGGAGCAAGCGAGCGTCTAAACTGGGGCTTGTTTCGAGATAGAAGACCCGAAATGTACCAGCGAATTACGGACTAGAAGGTAAATTTCATAATAAATTTTTGATATTCACGCCTGTCTTACAAAAATGTAAGATAGGCTTTTTAAATGTAAGATGGGTGTACGATTATACGTAGAGATGTATGCTATACTCTATGTGATCGAAAAAGAAAGAGGTTTATTATGAAAAAATGGAATGCGACGCAGTTGAAGTATCTGATGGTGGCAGTAATGGTTCTAGACCATATCCCTCATATCACAGGAATCGTTTCTCCTCTGTGGGAAGGTATTTTCCACGCCTTGACCCGTTGTGTGGGAGTTTGGTTTGCCTATATGGCTATGGAAGGATTCATCCATACTCGAAATCTGAAAGACTATCTCATCCGCCTTTGGAGTTGGGCGCTTATCATGTTTGCTGGAAATAGCCTACTCAATGCCCTATTTTCCTCTAAGGGAGTAATGGTCACTAATAATATTTTCTTAACTTTGGCCATCGGTGTTACCATGCTTTGGCTTGGATTTCCCAGAAAAGAGTTGGATCAAAAAGAGAAGTTATGTCGTCGAATTGGAGTTGCTGGTCTCTTGATTTTCGGTTGTCTTTTTACTGAGGGTGGCATCACTATGCTACCATTTCTCTTAATTAGTTACTCTTGTCGAAATCGCAAGGGATTGCGAAATCTTCTCTATACTCTCCTTTGGGCCTTCCTGTTAGTGACTTCTATCCATACCTATGATACTTGGTACCAAACCTTGGAAATGATGCTTTACAATTCCGAATGGCTCTTTATCACTGTCTTTCCTTTTATGGCCTTGTATAATGGACAGCGAGGAAAGGAAACTAGTTGGAGTAAATATTTCTTTTATATTTTCTACCCAGCTCATTTATGGATCATAACCTTGATTGCTTATTTAGTTAAGTAGATTCAATATCCATTAGCTCCTTCTTACTTATAATGTGAGAGGAGCTTTTCTGTGTCTGGAATTCCTAACAAAACATGTTATAATAGTTTTTAGAAAAGGACGATGTTTATGGCGAGCATACTTGTAATTGAAGATAATAGTGAAATTCAGGAAATTTTAAAAACCCTTCTTATTGAAGAACACGAGGTGATACAAGCCTTTTCTGGCACAGAAGGTATCATGCAATTTGACAAAGGTGGCATTGATCTCGTTCTGCTAGATATCATGCTCCCCTGGGAAAAATGGTGACCAAGTCTTGCAAGCTATTCGACAAACTAGTCAGACTCCGGTCATCATGCTCACTGCTTTGGGTGATAAAAAGCTCATCAGCCAATATCTCCTAGATGGTGCCAATGATTATGTAGTAAAACCTTTTGATTTGGACGAAGTCTTTGCCAGAGTCACTGTTCAATTACGCCAAAGTGGTGAACATCAGTCAGAAGATCGAAGAGAAATTGATAACCTCGTGCAAAACTTTAAAAATATCCAGTTCGATGCGGATAGTTTTGAAATAAGCAATTCTACTGAAACCATTCGCCTTGCAAAGAAAGAGTGCCAGATTCTTCAAAGCTTGCTCCAGTATCCTAAAAAGATCTTCACCAAAGAAGAACTCTATGAATTGATTTGGGAAGAAAGTTACCTGCCTGGAGACAATACGCTCAACACCCATCTAAGCAATCTCCGTAAAAAACTGCATCAACTGGATCCAAGTCACGAATACATCGAAACCATTTGGGGAGTTGGTGTACGATTAAAAGGAGACAAATAATGAATTACATTTTGATATCAATATTACTCCTCGTTAACATCATTTTATCAGTCTCTTTGATTCGCTATTATATAGCAATTAGAGATTTAAGCAGACAAATTGAAGAAAAGATTCGCTCTGGTAGCATGAAGAGGATCGGGATAAATTTCTTTCAAAGACCATTTTGCGTCTACATAACCAAATTGAGAATCTATTTCAAGAGGTGGAGCAAAATCAGCTCATCATGAAGCATGAAAAACGCACCCTAGATATGGCAATCAGTAACATCGCTCATGATATTCGGACACCTTTGACAATCGCTTCAGGATATACTCAGCAACTAATTAAAAATCCTGAGCCTAATCCAGAAACGTTAAACAAAAATAGCCCATCACCTTGATTTGGTTTCCAAACGTTTGGAGGCTCTCCTTGAATATCGTCATTTGATGGAAGGAGCAGTCAAACCGAAACTGGAAGAGCTTGATTTATCAACCTTTATAACGAAGAAGACTTTAGCTTATTACGACGTTTTTCAATCTTCACAGATTGTTCTTGATTTTAACGTTGAACCAGGATTGAAAACGACGACTGATGAGGACTTGCTTGATCGAATTATACAAAACCTTCTTGGAAATGTTCTCAAGCACGGCAAGGAGAAGGCTCGACTTTCTTTGAAAAAGGAAGAAAAATAGGCTTGTTTTGGAAATTGATAATCTAGTCAAAAAACCTATCAAGAATATAGACAATCTCAGCAATCGTTTTTATTCTGAAAATATGTCGGATACTGAAGAATCCTCTGGTTTAGGTCTCTATATTACCGAGGAATTGGTTCATCTTCTTGGAGCGGATATGAAGCTAGCCACTGATGGAGAATGGTTTTCAGTCTTTATTTATCTTTAACAGAAGAAACCTCCTCTATATCCTAGAGGAGGTCCTTTTTATAAGCTTTTCTTCTTGAAAATAGTCAGTCCACTGAAAGAGAAGAAAAGTATGACTGTTACGCAAACCGTGATGGTATAGAGAATAGCTTGACTATTACTAGTCATAGCATAGGCAAAAATTTAAGTTTAAATATCGTAGAATTTCAATGTCTGGGAAAAATAAACATTGGCATAGAAAGGATGATAGAGCTAATCAGATAACCAATAAATACGGCAAGATAAGAATGAGTCAGGTAGAGAATAAAGGAAATAATCGAAAGCCAAGCGAGAAGGCAGAGAAATTGAAGGAAAATCATTAAGAGGAGATTAGTAACAAAAACCATCAGGTATCGTACCAAGTCCGTTTAGTAGAGTTGAGGGAACAAAAAGCAATCACAAGGCTGGCGATGAGTTGTAAGAGAGCGATACTTGCTAGAACAAAGGATTTAGCAAGGAAAAACTCTGTACGAGAAACGCCAACTGTCAAACTATTTTTATAAAAGCTTGCCGATTAAATCGACCCCAAGAACTAAACACACTAGAATAATGCAGAGAAAAAAACGAGGTTTGAATCATTGCTAGACGCATTGATAAGAGCTTCTATCCCATTCCAACCATGGGTAGGGAGTCTCAGGTGGTGCTGTTTGAACGGACATTAGATGTCCTGTAGCGCCAATAGTAG
>BNJT01000466.1_pt1 | contig 47262 bp, 65 predicted proteins | sample 8540491 | NCBI WGS metagenome assembly BNJT01 (sample SAMD00202455, study PRJDB9452) | human saliva metagenome | host: Homo sapiens | reverse complement strand
GCTTATAAAAATCTTAATTATTCTGAACATAAGAAACTACTAATAATATTTTTTCATTGTTTTTCTTTAATTCCAACTATTAGTGGTCTTTCTATTGGTACTACTGAAAATGGGGTAGTTTATAGTCGTTTTGCTTGGTTAATTTATATCTATTTTTGGGTGCATTTATTTCGAAAATATCAAGACAAGGATAAAATTTTAATTAAAAAAATCGTAAATTCTTCATTAAACTCTTAGTGTTATTAATTATTTCCTTACTCTGTTTCATGCTAATTGCTAAATATTTATTAGTGCATAAAATGCCAAATCTTAAGATTAATTATATGTGGCCACCAAATTCTATAATTGTATTTTTAATTAGTCTTGTAATATTTATTATTTTTACAAAAATTAATATTGTTAAACAAAGGATTACTAACAAAAATTATAAAAATCACCTCGCCACATGTGCTTGGTGTGTATCTATTCCACGATTCACCATATAATTACGTGATTTTTTCCGAAGGTATTATCTGGCTTAATAATTTACATGCAGCCAAAAGATTAGTCTCAACTATTATTTTAATCTCCTTTAGCGTTCTTTATAGTTGGATTAGTTATTTCAATCATAAAGAAATATACCTTCGATAAAATCTATCAAAAAAATTATATTAAAAATAGATCATAAATTTAATTTACAAATATCTAAATAATTCTTACTTTAATTAATTCTAAAAAGCACATATGTCTCATACTGTATCTTTTGTGGTTAGATGATTTTTATGTTAAAAATATAACCATAAAAGGTAATATTTGCTATGAAACGAGTTTATCAGAAAAATCACGCAAGAATAAGATTATTGTTTGGTCACTTTTCTTTTTGGTACTCATTATTCTAGCTGGTGTAATTGTTTATCAAATTCTAAAAGACAATAATAAATCGTCAAAAGGTACCAATTTTACCTGAGAAGACTGAAAAATCGAATCTAAGATTGAAAATACAGGTGTAACTAATTCCGAAACTATTAAAACTGAGGATGGCACACTCCGAAGATGCGGCGAGCTGGCCGTACCCCAAAAACCCCCGAAAAATATGAGGGTCAAGATGTAAATCAACTTGAAAAACTTACTGGTACTATTACTTATTCTGCTAAAACTACTGATAAATATCGTATTCTGGTGAATATAGATCAATTTCTTAAATTACCAGGCACTTGTATGCTTAGTGTGATCTCTGCCGGTAAGGTGGTTTATAATGATTATGTGAATATTATTTCCAACCCATCCTCTGGTAGTTGTGAAGGATTCGATATTCCACTTACGAAATTATCTCCTGGCGAATATAACATCAAAATTGAAGTTAACGCTAATCAAAAAACCGGCATTATCGAAGGGAAGGTTACTATTTAATGATTAATCAAACTGTACGAATTATTCCAGAGAAAAAAATCCAAAAACTTTAAAGAAGCGACTTGTACTAACAAAAAATACACCGCTACTAGTTTTTGCTTTCTTTATGGTCTTTGCGTTAAGTTTTTGATTTTTTTAAGAATTTGAAAAATTCTATCGCTCTCAGTGTTTCTGATTTTCGTGAAAAGGGGAATATTATTTCTGATTATACTATGTCGAATACTTCGACCATGAATGAAAGTCAAATTCAGGAATTCTTAACTAAGAAAAATCCTTGTAGTGATACTAATATTTGGCGCGCAGTTATTATTCTGGCTATAAATACCATATTGAAAATGGCAAATTTGTCTGTTTATCTCAGGAAACTTTTTGAGTATAATGGCACCAAGCAAACTGCAGCTCAAGTAATTTATGAAGCTGCCCGTGATTATCGTATTAATCCTCAGGTGCTCCTAGTCTTGATCGAAAAAGAGCAAAGTCTTGTTTCCGATACTTGGCCAAACAGTATTCAGTATCGTAGTGCCACTGGTTTTGGTTGTCCAGATACCGCGGAGTGTGATTCGAAATATTATGGCTTTAGAAATCAAGTCAGAAATGCCGCTAAATTATTCCGTGATGTTCTAGATGGTGGTTTTACGAATTACCCAGTTGGTCAAAATTTCATTTATTATAATCCAAACTTTGCTTGCGGTGGATCCCAGGTTTATATTGAGAATCTCGCTACTTTCCGCCCTCTATCGTTACACTCCATATCAGCCAAATGCGACCGCTGTCGCGAATTACCCAGGTACCTCTTATTGTGGTGCTTACGGTAATCGTAATTTTTATGCATTGTTTATTCGTTGGTTCTGGTGATCCAACTAGTAATGTTATTAAAAAGGTTGAATTATCACCGATTGCTAAACCGGGGAATAATTCTAGTCGTGATGGGTCAATTGAAAATGGCGATTATGAAATCAAGACTTCCGTCGATCAATCTAAGTATCTCGATGTAAGAGGGCTAATAAGAATGAGGACGCTTTAGTCCAGCTTTATCGTAAATGGCGTGATAATAATCCAGCGCAAAAATGGGATATTGAAAGTATAGGTGATGAAATCTATCAGATTAAAAAGTAAACTTTCCGGTCTAAATTTATCTTACGATATCAATGACATTAGTGATTCTCCTCAGTTAAAAATTAAAATCTGAAAACCTAGACGACTGTGCTCAGCGTTGGAATATTCAACGAAACGGGAAAGGTGAGTTTAATATTATTACTTCTTGTGATGTAAATCACGCAGTGGATGTTAAGGGTGCAAATAATGCTGATGAAACACCAGTGCAAATTTATAAGAAATCTAATAATAAGGCCCAGACCTGGTCATTAGAAAAAGTAGATAATAAGGAAACACCTCAGCTCATCCAAAAACGGCATCTATAACCTCAATACCGCATTAAATAGCGCCCAATATCTGGATGTCGCAAGAGCTAACGTTGCAGATTATGCCAAGGTTCAACTCTTCCACAAATGGCGCGAGAATAACCCTGCTCAACAATGGGAGTTTAAGCACCTCGGTAATAACGAATATCAAATCGTCAGTAAACTCTCTAACAAGGCTATCAGCGTCAATGAATCGAGAGTACTAAACGGGGAACAATTATTCCTCCTTCCATCCAACCTAAATTCCTGCTCTCAAAAGTGGAAAGCCGTTCAACATGAAAATGGTTTCATCTTCAAGAGTGTTTGTAATCCAATTCTCGTGATGGATGTGAATGCCGCTCTTGCTGTAGACGATAATAAAGTCCAACTCTGGAGCAGGTGGGGAGATACTAATAAAGCTCAGGTTTGGACTATAAGTAAAAATCCAAGATGTTCAAGAAAATAAACCAACTGCTGAATCTCAGCTCATCCAAAACGGCATCTATAACCTCAATACCGCATTAAATAGCGCCCAGTATCTGGATGTCGTAAGGGCTAACGTTGCAGATTATGCCAAGGTTCAACTCTTCCACAAATGGCGCGAGAATAACCCTGCTCAACAATGGGAGTTTAAGCACCTCGGTAATAACGAATATCAAATCGTCAGTAAACTCTCTAACAAGGCTATCAGCGTCAATGAATCGAGAGTACTAAACGGGGAACAATTATTCTCCTTCCATCCAACCCTAAATTCCTGCTCTCAAAAGTGGAAAGCCGTTCAACATGAAAATGGTTTCATCTTCAAGAGTGTTTGTAATCCAATTCTCGTGATGGATGTGAATGCCGCTCTTGCTGTAGACGATAATAAAGTCCAACTCTGGAGCAGGTGGGGAGATACTAATAAAGCTCAGGTTTGGACTATAAGTAAAAATCCAAGATGTTCAAGAAAATAAACCAACTGCTGAATCTCAGCTCATCCAAAACGGCATCTATAACCTCAATACCGCATTAAATAGCGCCCAGTATCTGGATGTCGCAAGGGCTAACGTTGCAGATTATGCCAAGGTTTCAACTCTTCCACAAATGGCGCGAGAATAACCCTGCTCAACAATGGGAGTTTAAGCACCTCGGTAATAACGAATATCAAATCGTCAGTAAACTCTCTAACAAGGCTATCAGCGTCAATGAATCGAGAGTACTAAACGAGGGAACAATTATTCCTCCTTCCATCCAACCTAAATTCCTGCTCTCAAAAAGTGAGAAAGCCGTTCAACATGAAAATGGTTTCATCTTCAAGAGTGTTTTGTAATCCAATTCTCGTGATGGATGTGAATGCCGCTCTTGCTGTAGACGATAATAAAGTCCAACTCTGGAGCAGGTGGGAGATACTAATAAAGCTCAGGTTTGGACTATAAGCAGAATATATTAATACCGTCCATACTCTTTATGTTAGCGTGATATAATTGAAGTATGAAGAAGGTAATACAGAATTGTCTAAAAATTGTGTCCTTATTTCCGGCACAGACGAAAACTTATCCCAGAAAAATTGCAGACCACCTCGGCCTTAAACTCGCAAAACGTACTTCCGATACCTTTAGTGATGGTGAAGTCCATGTGCAAATTTCTTGATGATATTAGAGGTAAAGACGTTTTTATTATCCAATCCACTAATCCACCACTTGATCAACATCTATTTCAGTACTTTTTATTAGCTGACGCTGCCAGGCGTGGTTTTGCTAGAGTATTAACTTGGTTATTCCATATTTTGGTTATGCTCGTCAGGACCGTATGGCGGAGTCCAAATACTCCCATTAGCTCGAAGGTGATTGCAGATATTTTGCATTCTGTCTCAATTAATCATATTATTACTATTGATTTACATTCTGCTCAAACTCAGGTTTCTTTGATATGACTATTGAAAATATCACCTTAGAAAAGCAGTTTGCATGATTATATCAGTAATCATTTTTAAGAACGATTCTTTTTGCTAGTTGCTTCACCAGATGCTGGTGGGGTAAAACGTGCGCGTAAGATTGCAGATTTAGTCCATTGTAATGACGTCATCATTATTGATAAGAATCGTTATGTAAAAACAAAAGCAAGGTGATGAATATTATTGGCGATCCAAAAGATAAAAAATATTATCATTGTAGACGATATGATTGATACGGTTGGTACTATTTGTCATGCTGCTACCGCTCTAAAAGAACACGGCGCTAAGCATGTCAGGTAATGGCTACTCACCCAGTTTTTAGTGGTCATGCCTATGAGAATCTATCTAATGAAGATATTGATCGCGTAATAGTAACTAACACCCTGGATATTAAAACCGGAATTTTCTAAGGCGGATATCATTGATGTCTCTGAAATTCTTGCAGAAAATATCTATCAAATTTTTAGTCACAAATAGGGAATTATATGGAAAAATTAAAAGTATCATTAAACTTCTTCGCCCTAAACATTCAGTCAAAAATCTCTTAATCTTTCTCCCATTAATTTTTGGTATAAAAAGAGCTTACATTAAAAGATTTTCGAACTAGCATTCTCGGGTTTATAGTTTTTGCTTAGTAGCTTCATCTATTTATATTATCAATGACTATAAGGACATTGAAAAAGATCGCCTGCATCCAGTGAAGAAAAACGCCCACTCTGCTAGCGGTGCGGTAACGAAAAGAGAAGCCTGGATTACACTATCTATATTACTGCTTATAGCGATTATCATCTCCTTTACTTTTCCATTAGCATCGATCGGTCTAATTGCTGGATATTTTTATTTTAAATTTGGGCTATTCCTTGGGTCTTAAAAATATCCCAATTCTTGATGTTGTCATCCTTACCTTCAGGATTTATGATTCGTCTATTTCTAGGAAGTAGCTTATCGGGTATTGCGGTTTCACCATTACTGTATCTCGTAGTAATGTCTGGCGCATTTTATCTGGGTATTTCTAAACGTTACAATGAAATTATTAAAACCGGAAATAAAACACGCTCTGTATTAAAGAAATATAATACGGAATATTTAAAATCCATCATGAATATGTTCTTGGTTTTAATCATTGTTTTTACACTGAATGGTGTGGCAATGCTTATCCCGAGCATCGTGATCTATTCTTAGCTAGCGTACCAATGTTAATTATTCTCATTATTTCTTATATTTATGTCGCTGAAAAAGATAAATACGGCGATCCAGCCGATGTAATTATGAAAAAAATAAGCCTTTGATGCTTATCGGTTTGTTATTTATTGTATATTTAATGGTGATTATTAGGTTGTAATATGAACGTATATGATTTTGATAAAACAATTTATGATGGCGATGCGTCCTTAGATTTTTGGAAATTCTCTGTTAAAAAGAAAAACCGTCATTAGTGCTTTACTTACCTTATCAAGTTTTTCTGCGGTCCTATTTAAAACTAAGATTATTAGTCGAAAAATTCAAGGAAAACTTTTTAGTTTCTTATCTCAGTTAAAGATTTACATCTCTCTGAATTCTGGGATCAACACCAGACTAAAATTAAAGATTGGTATTTAGAGCAAAAACAATCTGACGATTTGATTATTTCCGCCTCACCAGAATTTATCCTGAAAGAAATGACCGATCGCCTAAATATTAAGTTAATGGGGACTAGAATGGATCCCCGAACCGGTAAAATTGATGGTGAAAATTGTCGAGCTGAAGAAAAGGTTAAACGCTTTTTATCAAATCTACTCCTGATGCAAATATCAATCAATTTTATTCCGACAGTAAAAGTGATGCTCCATTGAAACAAAATATCAAAAACAAGCTTATCTCGTAAAAGGTAACGAACTTCAAGAATGGAAATAATAAAAATACCACCCTATTTAGGGTGGTATTTTTAATGTTATTTACCCATATCTATAAATCATTCATTAATAGGAACATCTCTGATGCATGCCAAGTGTGTGAAAGTAATACAGGGTCCTGGATTTTTGTTATAGTGTTCAGAAATAAACATTTGTGCTTCTGGTACAAAGTCGTAAACCCAGATTCGTATGAAAGTGGGTAATATACATCTAGAATATGAACAGTTCCATAAAAAAACCAGCTCCGTAATGCACTTGTGCCCATTCTAGGTAAGGATAGAGTCTGTTTTTCATAGGTTTTTACATGGAATCTTGGTGTGTTTTATCCACCAACTTAAGCTGCCGTATAAATCTAATTTTTCTGGCAATCTTAAATAATTACTTAGATCAATATTGTTTTTCTTAGCACCAAGTAGTAGTAAGCTTTGTTGGATAGTAATCCATCTGTTCGCCGTCTACTGGCCCCACAAATAATCCATCCTTTGCCTTAGTTTTTACTTCTTCAATAATTTTGTTAACTAGGTCTTTGCGATTATTCTTTACCGCGCCTAAAATGTAAAAGTAATTCACCTGGATTATCAGCTTCTTTCATTGAACAATTTTTATCGCCATTAAGGTATGATCTCTGACAGTCATAAATATTGTTTACAGAAGCTAACCAAGGCTCTAATAGCTGGGTATTATTAGTCTGCTCTAATACCATAGTTACAACATAGTATCTCTATACCAGGCATTGATATTTTTCTTATAACCAATTAGATTTGGTTTTGGAATAACACCATCAAAGTTAAATAAGATCTCCTGATGTAATACGCGCATAGTATTAGCGTATTTTTTTATTTTCAAGACGTGGTAGATTAAACTTTACATTACCACTAGTAATCGTATCTTTTGTGTCCATTTTCTTCCACAAAAACACCATCTTCATTTTCATAAATCTTTGTAATTGCACCATCTTTATTGGCGAGTAATACCGTATATTCGTTTTGGGATAATTAATTCATGAGCATAATTAAATTCTTTTTAATACCTTTTTTGTCTTCATATCGATTAGCTTACCGCCCTTATAAAAGAATTTTTCGCGATCCACCATACCGAAGAAGAAAATATCAGAATATTTTTATTGGTATCCTCGAACTTTTTAACTCAAAAATTTTCATGAGTCAACTCTGTGTTTAATTCATAGTAATAATCCGCAAGACTTGCAACTAATTTTTGTGTTTTTCTGATTGTTTGTAAAAACTTTTATAATCCACACCAGCCTCAGTCAGAGATTCTATATGCTTGATTGGTCTGTTGGTCATTCTATTATTCATTAACTTTATTCCACCCACGGAACAAAGTGAAAATAGTAGTATTGTGATTAATGCTATGTGACGTTTTTTAATCGAAACTAAAAATTAATGCAATTATGGCTAGTAAAATTACAATAAATAATTTCTTTGGCATTACATGTGCAAAAACCTAAAACTACAAAAAGTTGAGTGTAGGAAATAGATAATACCAACTATCTGCAAAGGTAATGAAAATATAGTAAGCGTAGCTGTAAAAACGTTTTAAATTTGAATAATTTATTATAAAAGTGGACCATAATAGTTGGAAATAATATAGAAAACTATTAGTAACATCAAGAAGAGTATAGTCTAGAGTGTAAAGGAAATTTGTTCCGTATCCGTAAAAATATGAAAGACAAAATTAAAAACAATAGGCAGCTAGGATGCTCAAATAAAATCTATGTTTAATAATTTCGTCTTTATGATTTTTTTAATAAATAAAATATTCATTAATACAAAGATGGAGAATAGTACGATTGCTAGTATATTTACACCTAGATTGTAATAGAAAAAGAAATTCCATCGGATGTTTTTCAAACATAAAACTCATCTGAGAAATTGTACTTGTTCTAATTTGCAACAACAAATTATCTAGGAAAAAAGATTTACTAACATACAGAAACTCTTCTGAATTTTTATTAATTAAGAAATCTGAAACCGATACGGTAAAAAGTTTGGCGCCGACTTCCAAATCAAATTTTGAATACAGGCAAAGAATGTTGTGATTGTAACTGAGAAGAAGATAATTGAGCAAAAAGTAATAAACTTGTTCTTCAGTGACTTATTAAAGAAGATTATGAAGAATAGAAGAAAAAACGAATTGAGCAAAATTTGTTACCGTGATACTCATTGAGAATACACCGGCTAAAATTAAAAAGTAGAAAAATCTAGATAAGATAAGGATTTTTCTTAATTAGTATAGTCCAACAAGCCACATAGTAGGCCTAGTTCTGCATAGATGTAAGTTTCGAAAAATTACTGAAAAACTACTTGGGGAAGGATAAAATAAACAAAACCATAAAAGGCCTTAGTTTAAATTCACGTTTATTAAGTTTTCTTAAAATTAGATAAAATAGGACAACACAGGAAGCCCCAATTAATGCTTGATAGGTAACGACGCATTTAATTCACCAAAGATTTTTCTTAAGTACTAACACAAAAGGCTGTGTTAAAAGTACAAATAGTGGATGGACTTTAGTTCGATAATGATTAGCCTCAAAGCTTGTCATATCGTCATACACACGTGTTGTATCTGCGTTAAAGAAAACCCCGTTACTAACTGAATGATTGGAAAAATATTAACTATAAATAATAAAGATAAATTAAAAATAAAAAGCTATAAAGAATACTTTTAGAATATTTTTATATCCTGATCTCTAGATTTTAATAAATCTATTATATTTTTAGATTTCATTACTACGTACCTCCTACTTATTCTTAAAATCTTCTGCAACTGTATCTCTAAAAACCTCGTACGAATGATTTTTCTTGAGTAATTTTTGAGCCGTTTTTACGTAAGTTTCCAATTTGGATTTATCTTTTTGAATATCTCTTAATTCTTTAATGTAACTATTTACATCCGTCGGATCATCAATTAGAATACCAGTCTTATTATTCTGGATAAACTCTTTAACACCACCATCATTACTAGCTATAATTGGTAGACCTGCAGCGGTCGCTTCTAAAATAATATTCGGAATTCCATCAGTTTCACTAGTATATAGTAATAAATCATAGTTATTGGTTGGAATGCTTGAAAAACCGTCAAAATGCCCACGGTAATTTATCGTATCAATATCATCAAAATAGTTTGGATTGATTTCTTCTGAAAAATTTCCCATAAACATCAATTTCAAATTTACTACTTGGCAGTTTTTCGCTCAATTGCCTTTACGACATTTGGTAGTTTGACATAAAAGTAATTCTGCTGGCCCAGAGAATTTTTAATTTATTTTCCTTGTGGGTTACTGGAGTTTTACATTGATCAGTAATTGGCTGATAATGTACCTTAAATAATTCAGGATCTAAGTAGTGTTCCTTTTTGTATTCATCAATTACGGTTTGGTTGTCTGTAAATACTTTCTTCAAGACATCTCTTAATAATAAGATATATGGATTAACGTAAGACATTCGTCCCTTATGATTACTACCCTCAATATAAACCGAAGCAAATACTGATGCGGTTAAATTAAAAATTCTTCTTAAGTAGTAGCATATGTCTTACTGCCCAGTTGTAGGCAAACTCAGAATTGATAATATGAATATTTTTACAATCTAACTGGATAATCAATCTGGAGAAAAAGGTTGTCTTGCTGGTATCCAGACAGTCCAATTGTTTCATTACCAAAATCGATAAAGTCTACATATTCAGGTAATTTTTCCGCCCAAATATTATCAGCTGGAAGCGTGGAAATGACAGTAAAGTTCCAATTAGGATGAATGTCCCTTAAAGCCTCAATCATATTAAATAATACTTTATCAGCGCCACCTTTAATTACCCAAGGTACCACAAAAATAAAATCAGGTTTACTAAATTTTAGTTTCTGAACTATTTGAATGAATGTTTTACCACAATTACGTGTCCAACAGGATTATAGTGTGTAAGTTTTTCCAAAAGATACCAATGTGGATAAAGTTGAGTTTTCGATATGATTGATTTTTGTCCATTCATGAATTAAGAAATCTGGGGTACGTTTATGGTTTAACTTTATTTCATGCTTATCCATAATTTTTAAAGTAAGCTTGGCAACTGGCGTAATGAAGAAATTTAAAAATTTATTATTACGGATTTTTATATAGAGCATAACCCTTAGTTCTTACCGGAACACCAATTTTGGAAATATCATAATTTTCATATAATTTTTGGATATTTTTAATGTCAAAAAATATCCACGTAGAGGAATGACAAAAATTATTTGAATTATTCGTTGAAAGCATCGAGGTGTTTGATCTTCGATGAAAAAGCACAGTTTCTTTTGCTATGAGATGATTAATATTGGCATACATAGTTTCAAGATTAAAAATGTAATCTTCATAGCCATAACCATTGCCTAGCTTACGGTACGGAATTTTTCAAAAATGTTTCGGTTCTAGCCATCACGACTGAACCCTCAACAGTTTTCACCAACCATAATTGGGATTTGTTCCGTTAGTTTTAAGGAATCCTTCTGCATCATCAAAACATTTTTAATATCTAGACCAAAAGTTAAGACTGCTTCAGGATATATTACGGCTTCCTGTTTAGAATTCTGTAATGTTTCATAAGCAGTTATGAGCCAATTATCGGAAACTAAATCATCCGCATCCAAAAAGCAATACATTCACCATCGGCATTTTTGAGATAAGAAATTACGTGATGATCCTAAATCGCCGAAATGATTTTGAAAAATTCTAAATTTTTTTATTCTTTTCATATTGTTTGAAATAATTAACAGTTTCTTCGTTACCGTTATCGATATGAACTAAAAATTCGTAACTAATATCTTCAAGTTTCTTAGCTGCTGCAAATAGACTTAAAAATTGTTTTGTGCGCAATAATACCTTTCATTATGCGCGGTCACCGCCTACTGATAAATCAACTCTCTTCATATTAAGCCTTATTATAGCACAGTCTATCTAATGGTATAATTAACTTATGAATAAAACTCCTGAAGGTCAAGAATTAAAACCTAAGATCATCTTAATACGTAACGCTGTTCCGGAATTTTATGGTGGCGGGGAGACTTTTTCAGTTAACTATATCTCGCATATTAAGTAAAAATAATTTTTACGCCAGTTGTTTTTACTTCGTCTCAAAAACTCCTTAAATCTGCTCAAGATCAAAAATTATAGCTCAAAAATCACCCTTTCTACGTCAACAAAATTGGAGTGGATTAAAAATTTTTCTTCTACCAATTTATTTATTATGGCAAAAATATCTTTTCTTTTTGGTATCGAAAACAGTTTAAAAATATCAACCAACGGCCATTGTTGTGCAGTCGCGTGACGATTTAATCTCCGCTACTTTAGCTGCAAAAATACACATTCCAGTTTTTGGTTAGACCACATGGATTTTTCGTAGTTGGGTTCTGCAAAATGTTGATCAAAAAAATATAAAAATTATATTGGTAAAAATTCTCCGAATTGCCAAAAAATGTCGAAAAAGATTATTTTTATTTCTGATTATGAACGAAAATATTTTGAAGATTTAATTTCTCGCACAAAGATTAAAAATTAAAAAAATCTGATTACTATAAAAATGGCGCCATTGATCGATATACGGAATTTGAAGCAATAAAACCATCTCCACATTCTTTAATCTATCTCGGAAGACTAGAAGAATATAAAGGAATTAGGGAACTAATTGCTGGATTTTCAAAAGTCGCTGAAAAAAATTTCCAGAAGCTAAATTACATATTTATGGTACTGGCCCATTATCTGATTTTTGTCAAAAACATTCTAGCTCCAAAATTATTTATCATGGTTTTTACTGATGAACCATTAAAGAAAAATTTCTGAAGCGGAAATCTTTATTCTCCATCTTATATTGAGGGTCTTAGTCTTTCACTTATTGATGCCACGATGCTCAGTAAGGCTATCATTGCCACTAATATTGATGGTAATCCGGAAGTTGTTGAAGATCAAAAGAAATGGTCTCACTTATTCCAGCTAAAGATTCCGATGCGCTAGCTCGGGCTATAGAAAAATTATTATCAAATCCAAAAATTAGTGGAAAAATTTGGTCATCAGTCGCGATTAAAAATATCTTCAGGAATTTGATTATGAAAAACCATACACGAAAAAAACTCATTCCATTACTTAATGAAAAGGTTAAATAAATGAATAGCGTCCCACTTATTTCTATTATTGTTCCAACCTATAATGTTGAAAAATATATCAAAGCTTGTCTTGATTCTATAATTATTCAAACTTATTCTAATTTTTGAGGTTATTGTAATTAACGACGGGTCTACTGATCAGACTAAAAAGATGTTAAATGAATATGAATCTAATCCTAAAATTCGAATCTTTTCTCAAAAATGGTGGACTTTCTGCCGCTCGTAATCAGGGTCTTAAACTAGCGAATGGTGAATTAGTTTGTTTTATTGATAGTGATGACTCAGTAAAATCTGATTATTTAGAAAAATTAGTCACCCTCATTTATTGAGGATGTAGATGTAGATATTACAGTTTGTGGTTATCAAGAAAAATTCGAAAATTCAGTGATTAATCACGTCTTGAAATCTCAGAAAATCACTGGTGCTCAAGCTACCAAAGACCTCTTAATTAAGCAACAGGACTTCAATGTTTTAGCTTGGAATAAGCTTTATCGAAAAAAACTTGTTTACTGATTGCAATATTGAATATCCAGCTGGGCAAATTCACGAAGATAATCTTACGACCTATAAATTATTTTTTCTCATGCGCAAAAAGTTTTCTATATTTCAGATGTCTTATATATTTATCAGCGCACGCATTCAGAAATTACTAAAAATCTCTATTCCAAGGAAAAACTCTAAAGCGTCTTCAAGTTAAAAGAGCAAATGGCAATTGAAGCCGGTCAATATCTACAAGATCCAGACTTGAAGCGATCCGCAGGGGTGGCATTGCTATTAGCTTATTTTGCTTTTTGGATCATGCAATTAATCGACGTATTGAGAAATTTTATTATCAGATATATTTGGGAAAGATAAGGAAAATTACCAGCATTCAACTTAAAAATCCTTTTCTCACCAAAAACTTCGCTTTTATTTGAAATTAATTCATAGTCCTCGTGGTATCCTCTATCGAATTTTTCGAAAAATCACTCTGAGGGTTTATAATTAATAAAAGGAGTCAACCCACATGAAAATTCTCGTTACTGGAGGTACTGGCTACATTGGTTCACATACTGTCGTAGAATTAATCAAGGCTGGTCACGAAGTTACAATTATCGATAATCTATTTAATAGTAAAATCGAAGTTTTTAGATAAAATTGCCACTCTCACTGGCACAAGCCAGAATTTCACAAGATTGATATTTTTGGATCTTAAAGGCATGCGTGAACTTTTTCAGTCTCACGATTTTTGAAGCTGTCATCCACTTCGCAGGGGTTAAAGGCAGTCGCTGAATCTATCGAAAAACCCTCGAATATTACAGAAACCAACGTTCAGGGTATCGTCAATCTTTTGAAATGTATGGCCGAATTTAAGGTCAATAAAAATCATCTTCAGTTCTTCCGCTACCGTTTACGGCGCGAAAAACTCCGGTAAACTTAGTGAAGATCTCACTACTGGCATCGCCATTACTAATCCATACGGTGAAACCAAGCACGTGATCGAAAAATCCTGGAAGCTGAAGCAGTGGCTCGTCCAGAAATGTCTGTGGTGATCTTGCGCTACTTTAATCCAGTTGGTGCTCACGAATCCGGTCTACTTGGTGAAGATCCAAACGGTATTCCAAATAATCTCATGCCAATCGTCATGAAAGTCAGAAGTGGTGAAATTAAAGAACTCGCCATCTACGGCAATGATTATGATACTCGTGACGGTACCTGTATTCGTGATTACATTCACGTCGTCGATCTCGCTCTCGGCCACCTAAAATCGATGCAAGCTTTCGCCAGAGACTGGTACTTCCATTTATAATCTCGGTTCTGGTCGCGGCACTTCCGTACTTGAAATCATGCATGCTTTCGAAGAGCCAATCATGCTGCCTTGCCACATCGTTTTGCTGACCGTCGTCCAGGTGATCTTGCCGAAATCTTCGCTGATCCTTCTAAAGCTAAGAGGGAATTGAACTGGGAAACTACGCACACTATTGAGGACGCGATGCGCGATACGATTAACTTCCTCGATTCCGCCAAATAAAGGTCTTATGAAAAAATCATCCTTGCCAGTTTTTGGGGTAGGGGCCAATCTATGTAATTACTTGTGGTTTAATTACTATGTTAGCCTTTTATCTAAAAACGGCAGGGATTTTTCAAGCTAGCGAAATTTTATATCTCGATATATTCTTCCTTTTCCTCGGCACTATCTTGATTTTTGACCGGTATCTTTTTCTGGATTTATGCCGTGTTAATTCAAAATATCGCCCACGAAATTCAATCCGGTAAACTTGTCACTACCGGAATTTATTCCGTCACGCGTCACCCGATTTATACGGCTTTTTCTTTATTTTTAGTGGAATTTTAATTACCGTTCATAATTTATTTATGTTCGGATTTATTCTTTCTTTTATTTATATCTCGTAGTTTTCATACAAAAATACGGAAGAAAAATGGTTGGCTAAAAAATTTGGGAAAGAGTATCTAGAATACGCCAAGCGAACCCCTACGCATTCTTCCTAAAAATTAAGTTTAAGACCAAGTAAGTTATTTACGAATTTTCGCGGCCATCTTGCAAGGGAAGTACCACTGGATTTAGGTACTTCCATTTTTTTGTCAGCGGCATCGCGCTTCGTGCCACCGCCAAAGCATGAGAAATCTTAAAGCGTAGATATAGTTTTTTCAGCCACTTTTGTTTTAGCTTCTTAACCTCTGCCGAGTCATTTTTATCTTCCACCCATTTTGTGATATTTTTGGAAAGATTTTTGCCAGTTACTAAATTTCATTGATGAACTTGCTACCGTACTAGTTTCGGTACCATAGTTATAAATATAATTGGCTTTTAGAACCATACCGATTCGATTAAAACCAGCTTCCTCCGCCGCTTTCAAATATTGTAAAACAAACATCGTGTCTTCTGCAAAATCCCAACCCACCGGAAATTCCACCTTCGCTTTTTAATCACCGAAAGTCGGAACATTTTATTAATCGCCGCGTACATTCTGCCATCACTCGCTAGTAAACTTAAAAATATAAGCGCGAAAAATTTACTTCTTCTAGCCCCGTCCAAATTTCGTTAGTAAAGAAATCCGTCTGCATTCTCAAACGACGACGATAAACGTAGCCACAGACCGAAAGCGCATTTCTCGGATCTTTTTCAAAGCTTTTTAGCAGGTCTTCAATATGAGTTTTCTCACTTCATCATCCGAATCAATGAAAGTTACATATTTTCCCGAAGCTAGTCCCAAATTTCTCGCTCCAGCCCTCCCTGATTTTTTGGCGCAGAATCGTCATATTGAGATTTTTATTTTTAATTCACTCTGCCTGATAAATTCCGCAACCAAATCAAAACTCCCGTCTTTCGATCCGTCGTCCACGCAAATGATTTCTAAATTTTCATAACTTTGTTTAGTCAGTTTATCCAGCAACTTGACTGCCGAGTCGCCCGTATTGTAGATTGGAATAATTACAGAAATTAATGGTTTCATTTGTTTTGATTATAACATGCACCCTTGTCAAAAACTCGCATATGATATAATTTATTTATGAATATTCCAAAAATTTGGAGCCGTAAAAATAGCATTCTTCTGAAGGAATTAGTCAAGACCGACTTTACAAAATTCGCTATCAAGGTTCCGATCCTCAGTTATCTTTAGGCCGTCCTTCGTCCAATGCTTTTTATTTGCCATTTTGTATACCGTTTTTGCTAAAAATTTTTGAAAATGGGTGGCGATATTCCACATTACTCTGTCTATCTGATGACCGGTACGGTGTTCTGGAGCTTCTTCTCGGAATGTACTGGTCAAGGTATTCAGGCTATCGTTGGACGGGTGACCTACTTCGTAAAATCAGCTTTCCCAAGTGGATTATTGTCGTTTCATCTACCATCACTGCTTTGATTAACTTGTAATTAATCTCTGTGTCATTATTGTTTTTGCCTTACTCAATGGTGTTACGCCTTCCTTCACTTAGCTTCTTGCTCCCACTCGTGATTCTTGAACTTTATCTACTTAGTCTCAGCATTGCTTTCTTCCTCGGTTCCATCAATGTCAAATATCGCGATATTTCTTCTATCTGGGAAGTCTTGATGCAGGCTCTTTTTACGCTGTACCGATTATTTACCCAATCACCATGGTCTCCGCCAGTAGCGCTAGCAGCCAGGTTTTACTGCTCAGTCCTATCGCTCAGGTCATTCAAGATGCTAGGTATCTTTTAATTTACTAACCAATCTATTACCGTTTGGAATTTTATTGTAATATTTTCTTGCGTTTTTGCCAGTCTTAATTACCTTATTTATTTTAACTATCGGTAGTATCTGTTTCCGAAAACACTCTAAATATTTTTGCGGAGGAAGCCTAATGTCGAAAAACTCAAAAATCTATTCAAAAAGCAGCTGAGCCGCCGAAAAACACAAGAACAGTAAGGCTGTCATTACTGTTTCGCATCTTTCTAAAAACTTTTCAAACTTTCCTACCGAGCGCTCTTTTGGCTTAGAGCAAGTTATTTTTAATCGCCTCCGTGGTATCAAAGGTTACACTGAGCAGCAAGTCCTAAACGATGTCAGTTTCAAGGTCTATGAGTGGTGAATTTCTCGGTATCATCGGCCGTAATGGTTCTAGTAAATCTACTCTCTTGAGTTACTTTCCCAGATTTACACCCCTACCAAGGGTAAAGATTGAGATTGATGGTTCACTGGTGCCATTTATCGAACTTGGTGTCAGTTTTTAATCCTGAACTCACTGGTCGTGAAAATGTCTATTTGAATGGTGCTATGCTTGGTTTTTCTAATCAAGAAATGGATGCCATGTATGACGACATTATGAATTTTGCCGAGCTTCCAGAATTTATGGATCAGAAACTGAAAAATTATTCTTCTGGTATGCAAGTACGACTCGCCTTTTCCATCGCCATTCGTGCGCGTGGTGATATTCTAATTCTTGATGAGGTGCTCGCTGTCGGTGACGCTGCCTTTCCAGAAAAATGTAACGATTATTTCGCCTCACTTCATGGTAAACAAACCGTGATTTTGGTGACACATTCTATGGAAAAATGTGATGGCTTATTGTGACCGTGCAATCTTGATTGAAAAAGAGGTAAAATTATCGAAGAAGGGGCTCCGGCTAAAGTTACTGAAGCCTACCTCAAGCTCTTCAACCAAAATTCCTAAAACTCTAAAACTGATCTGTTAATCATTTAATCTAAATTCCTAAATCTCTAAAACTAATCAGAGCTCCTAGCCGATTTGTTTTACCTCTATTTTTCAGTGTGTTATACTTAAATCGTATTTAATTATTCAGAAAGGATTTCTATGGAAAAACCGCTTCGGAAAAAGCTCCTGCAAGCACCAAAAGAAACCACTTCAGTCAAAAACACTGCGAGTGCTGCCAAAGAAAAATTAACGAAAAACCTCGAGAAATTTAAAAAAGATCCCAGCTATTTCTTTTTATTCTCTCAGTCTTTAAGAACCCAATCACTGGTGTAAAGAGGGGAATTGCAGGCTATTCTGATTTTAATAATAGCTGGCTCCTTCCAGTTATGCTGCCGAGTACCCTACACAGTCTTTAATTTAATTTTTGCTATTTTTCAGAACAGTTTTCTCGTCCAGCTTCCTTTTTGGTACTAAGAAATCCGGTCTTGATTTTAGTCTCTTAAATAAATTTGATTGGTTCCAAAAACACCATCGGTAATTTCTTGATCGTTCTAGCCACTATTGCTGCTATTGCTGGTATTTATTATCGCTGGTCTCATCATGAAGAAAAACTGAGTTGAATTATTTCCGCTTAGTTACCATCGTTTCCGTGGCTTCCTTCAGTTGGATCCTTACCACCACTCTTATTTCACCACTTCTCTTGAATGTTTCTGCTCCGATTGCTGATGCAATTGGTTATGCAGATATGATTTTCTCCGGTCTCGTGGTTTACGAAGCTATGAATCAAGAACTTGAACTTAAAGGCGATAAAAATCCTCGTCAATATTATTATTACCGCTATCATCGCCCTTGCTATTACTTTGATTAGCGCTTCTTTAATTAAAAAGCAGTACTAATAGTATCGTGGATAGCTTAAATACTTTAGATTCACTTTGGCGCTAAAAATCAAACTAAATAAAATCAAAACTGAATAAATAAAACCAAATTCATCTCTGGTTTTATTTTTTTACTCCCGAACTGTGGTATATTTAAGATATGGACAATGCAGCAAATCTCAAATCCCGTCCGAAGAGTCTCAAGGTTGAGACTTCGCACACTAATATGAAAAAATTTTTGAAGGACCTTAAAATCATTTTGTATTACTAGCACTACCGGTAAAACTATGACCGCTTATTATGTTTTATTACATGTTGAAGCAGGCTGGTTTCCTAGCAATCTTAGCTTCTGATGAGGAAATTAAGGTTGGTAATCTTTATAAATTCATCAAAGATGCTTGGAAAGCTGATGTTGATTATCTGGTTTTTGACGGCGCCAGCTCATTCTTTTTACGTAAGGATGTTTTTACAAGATGCCAATTCAGGTCGCTGCTTTGACGGATTTTTGTCCCAGCTAGTCTTTCTGATCTTACAGCTGAGGAATATCTCGAAGCTGAAAATACTTTATTCTCTATGAATCCAGATTCTGTCGTGCTTAATCGTGACGACCGCCATTATCTTGACTTTGCCGTTTTAAAGGGCGTGACCAACACCTTAACTTACGGTACGGACTATAATTCAGATTTACGTATTGAAAATAGTAAGCTTTATAAGAAAGGCTCTGAGGCTGAATTAAACTATCACGGTTTTCGCTTCAATGTCGCCTCCTTCCTTACTGGGGGCCAAATATCTCCTACATGGCCTGTGCTGCTACCATTGGTCAAGCTCTTAATCTTTCGAAAGAACACATCATCAATGGTATTGCTGATTTCGAGAGTTAATCAGGAAGAAACTGAATAATCAAAAGACACCTTCACGGTGTCTTTTTACTTTACTACTTGCTACTTCTTCATTTCTTTTTTAGCAACTGACTAGTTACTTTAATATCTTCGAAAGGCACCGCCTTGTCTCCCCTCAGAATGGTTTTTCGTGACCCTTTGCCCAGCACAATACGATATCGTTCTTTTTAGCTAAGCTCAAAGCTTTACGAATAGCTTCTTTTCTATCTTGAATCAGGAAGAGATTCTTTTTCGCGAACGTACCCCTGCTTTTTCGGCACCTTTCGCAAATTCTTCCATAATCATCTGTGGATTTTCATCGCGTGAATCATCTTCGGTTACCACGATGTAGTCACTATTTTTGCGCCAATCTCTCCGCGCTCTTCACGTGTTGATTCGTCGCGTCGTCCCGCCCGCCAAACAGGAAATTACCTTAGTTTTCTCCGTGCGCGTGGATTTGATTACTTCAAAGACTTTTAAGAATGCGTCCGGCGTGTGTGCATAATCCACAATTGCGGTAAAATCTTGCCCCTCATCTATGCGATTCATTCGTCCTTCGACTGACTCTGAGGCTGTATATACCATCATGAATTTGCTCTTCTGAAAGTCCGAGAATCAACCCCACTGCTGTGGCAGCTAGGGAATTATAAACCGTGAAAGTCCCCGGAATTTGAGTTTCGATTTTTGAAACGTGGTAATTTCGTAGTGTTTTTCCATTGATGATTGATGCCGCGGGTATTTGGATTCACGATATACTTTTTACACCGCTCGCCGACTCTTCTACTTCTTCTGCTTGTAGCATTCCCGTGTTTTATACCATATGTGATATAATTTGAAACTTTGGTGGCGAAGTATAGCCATGATCCATCATCTTCATTAATCACGCCCGCCTTGGCCATTTTGAATAATTTTGCTTTTGTGGCGCGGTAATTTTCGAAAGTTTTATGATAATCAAAGGTGTTCGTGGGTGACATTGGTCTCCACTGCAATTTCAATTGGCACCCCAAAAAGTGCGATGTTGCGCTAAGGCGTGCGATGTAACTTCAGTACCAAGAATTCTGCCCCTGTTTTTCAATCTCATTCATGCGATAATTTAACGTTTCCGCATCCACCGTGGTCATATGTTCGATCTGCTCTTCCAGCTTTATCTACTCCCCAGGCCACCGTCGTCATTAGTCCCGTCTTATAGCCCGCATGATTCAGCATCTTCCAAATCAAAAAAACAGGTGGAAGTCTTGCCATTAGTTCCCGTCACTGCGATTACACGCATTTTCTTACCCGGAAAATGATATTTTTCTGCCGCTAGCACTGCTTTTCCCCAGATGATAGGGAATCACTAGGCGATTATAATCCGGTAAATTATCCATCAAAAATGTTTTAATTTTCATAATACCTCTTTACTAAATTATATCACACTAGATTTTTACGATAATTAGCACTCAAAAGCTTGACAGTGCTAATTTTTCGACTACAATAGATATATAACCATCAAACAGGAGGAATATGATACTACATCCACTAAGTGACCGTGTCGTTGCAAAAAGCAGAGCCTGCTGAAAAACTGCATCTGGAATTCTTCTCGCTGGCCATCAAAATGAAAAACCAGCCTACGCCATCGTTGAATCCGTTGGTCCAGATGTCAAAAACGTCAAAAGCCGGTGACAAAATTATTTTTCAAAGAATACTCTACTACCGATGTGAAATTCAGAATCTCAAGAATATCTCATCGTTCGTGAAAGACGATATTTTAGCAATTATTAAATAAGGAGCATTATGGCAAAGAAAAATTTTTTTATGCACAAGAATCTCGTGAAAAATCTTGAGCGGTGCCAAACAACTATATGACGCTGTGAAAGTGACTTTTGGGCCTAAAGGCCAAAACGTCGTCATCGAAAAATCTTACGGTAATCCAACCATCACCCACGATGGTGTTACTGTCGCATGAAGCTGTCGACCTTGGCGGCACAGGAAGCTAATCTCGGTGAGCAAGTTGGCGCTAAGCTAATTAAATCCGCCGCTCAGAAACTAAATAAAGGTGGCCGGCGACGGTACTACTACTGTTACTGTCCTCACCTATAATATTCTAAGTGAAGCCAATAAGCTGATTACCGCCGGTGTTAATCCGATGGAACTGCGTGCTGGTATCGAAAAAAAGCTGGTGCAGAAATCGTCGAAAAATTAATCAAGCTGCTGAGCAAATCACCGGTGATAGCAAGAAAATCACCGAAGTTGCTACTATTTCCGCTGGTGATGCCGCTATCGGTGAATTGATTGCTGGCGTGATTTCTAAAATCGGTAAAGACGGCGTGGTGACTGTCGAGCCAGGTCAAGGTCTCGAAATGGAGCAGGGAAATCGTCGAAGGTTTCAGCTATGACAAAGGTTATAGCTCTCCATTCTTCGTCACTGACGTGAATCGTCGAAGAGCGATTTTGATAAAGCCGCTCATTCTCCTCACCGACAAGAAAATTTCTTCCAATAATGAAATCCTGCCAATTCTTGAAAAAAAGTCATGCAATCTGGTCGCAAGGATCTCGTGATCATTGCCGAAGAAGTTAGCGGGAGAGCTCTCTCACTCCTCGTCTTAAACAAACTTAAGGGCGTCTTTAATACTCTCGTCTTGAAAGCTCCTGCCTTTGGCGACCGCCGTAAAGGAAATCTTAGAAGACATCGCTGTCCTCACTGGTGCCACCGTTATCTCCGAGGAACGTGGCATGAAGCTTGAAGATGCCGATCTTGATCTCTTAGGTTCTGCCAAGAAAAATTATCGCTACTAAGGATGAATCGACCATTATTAGCGGTAATGGCGATAATAAGGAAGTTAAGGCTCGTATTGAGTTGATTAAATCTCAAGCTAATCTCGCCACCTCTGATTATGACCGCGAACAATTTAATAAACGCGCCGCCGCTCTTCTTGGTAAGGTTGCCGTGATTAAAGTTGGTGGTGCTACCGAAAACTGAAATCGACGAGAAAAAGTATCGTGTCGATGATGCCGTCGCCGCCACGAAGGCTGCTCTTGATGAGGGAATTGTGGCTGGTGGTGGTGTCACTCTAGTCAATCTTGCGAATACCTTAGATGATTCTGACCTCGGTGCTAAGATTGTGAAGAACGCTCTCAAGGCTCCATTTATTCACATCACCGAAAATGCTGGTTTTGAATTCTCAGGCTCTGCTTTCTGAAGTTGAAAAAGGCTAAACCAGGTTTTTGGTATCAATGTTATGCAACCAGAAAAAGGCTTGCAAGATTTGAAGAAGCCGGTGTGATTGACCCAGCTCGTGTTTACTCGCGAAGCTGTTCAGAACGCCATTAGTATCTCAGCTACTGCAATCACTATGGGTGCTCTCATTGTCGATATTCCAGAAAAATCTGAACCAGAAGCCATGGGCGGAGGCATGTACTAAATAATAAAAAGGAGCGTGAGCCTCCTTTTTATTATATTATTCGTTAGATAGAAAGAGACCCACTTGCTATTTTTAGAACTATAAAGCTTGGCCAAGCGACCTAGAGCGTGTTTTTAAAAAGTAAGTGGGTCTTTCTAATAGTTGTCAGCTTTTTCGATGAGATAGAGCAATGCTTCGGCGCGCTCGGTTTCAGTCAGCTAGACTTTTAGCGGTATCGTAGGCGGCAGTAATCATTTCTTTGTCACCAGTCGACTCAATCATTTGTTTATAAACTTTGAATTTTTGGTCAGGGTTAATTTTGATTTTATCCATCAATGGATAAAGATCTTGCAACATTTGCTTCTTTACGTCTTCTAATTTACTATCTTCATTTGCAGCTTCAGGGCGTTACAGGGAGCGGCAGTCTCGAGATTGATCACTGGCGCTGCAGCTTCGGTGTTTATTTCAGTGGTCGCTTCTGCAGGTTTTTCGGCCGTATTCTCTACACCTGAGATTACTTAAATCCATGGCTGGGGCGGCGAAAGTATTTTTCCACATTAGTATTTTCGGTTGGCTCCAAAATTGGGGCTGGACCTTGGTTGGTTAAATCTTGCATGACTTGTGAAGCTCCATTATTTTCGAAAGTTGGGGCAGAATTCGTACTATTGCCGGTAATAGTTTCTGTTGGTACGCCAAAAGTTGCGCCAGGATCAAAAGCTGGCATTGCGCTATTGGTTGATGGCATCGGAGGGATGCCGAATTGATTTTGTATTTGATTTGGGTCGGCGTTATTGCCATTATCTGTCCCTGATGCCAGATCCATACCCACCTCTCTTTTTAATATTTTACTATTTAATTAACTACCAAGATTTTACCATAAATATTATGAAAAACAATTTTAAAATTAGCCTTTTAAGGTATTTAAATAAGTTTTTAATAAATTAATATCATTATTATTTAATTCAACTTCAATTATTGGAGCGTTATTTGTTGGGATTTTTCTAATTTTTCTGGCAAAAGCTCTTCAATTTTTACTCTACAATTGATAGTAGACGACCATGTAGAAAGAATTATGATTTCGTCATTTTGATATATCTTATAGGTAGTTACTAGAAAGTCTAAAAACCCTCTCCAGAATTTCACGTATATTTTCTCCACCGCCAAAGCGAATTTCTTGATCGCTCAACAATTTGTCTCTTGGCGATATTTTTGCATCTCAGGATTATCTCGATCATCAGTATAAATCCGTAGTCGATTTCCTTTAGACGATTATCAATTATAATTTTTGGTTTATTAACCAGGGCTAGATTGTAGTATTTCTGCGCTCTTGACAGCTCGTTTCATCGGTGAGAAAAATCCATAATACTACAATTCTGGAAGGCCGGTATAATTGCCTGTATTTGATTTTCACCTTTTTTGGATAAAAGTATTCTGATTGTCCATAGAAAAATCCGCTGATACTAAACCTAGATTAGCTAAACTTTCTCCATGACGAATTAAATAAATTTTTCATAAAATTATTAAAAACTATTTCTTAACGCTTTTTGTTTGGCAAATGCCCACCTCTATTCTATAATAAAAAGACTTGCAGTACATTACTAGTTTTTGGAAAATATGAAAGGGGGAACTAATGGTTATTTTTAGATCGTGGGGTTGTCGTTTATTTGGAAGAATCTTATTTAACGCAAGCGGAAAAAGTTCACCGCTTACATTATAAATTACTTCAAACTATCGATAATGCTTTGCTGCAGTCTCAGGGAATTGCGCTGGATTCGCGTCGGTGTAATGAGGAAAAACTTTTTCCACCGAAGAACGTCATCAGACTTTTGCGCGTATAGATTTTTATCACGCGAGCTGTCGTGAACTTACACGCCCGCTCAGTCAGGGGACTAATTTCTCGGCTATTTACGAAAATCTTACCCAGAGCGTACACTTACTTTCTGAACTATATGCTTTTTATGAGCAATACTTAATCCAAGATGAGGGAGAAGGGATTTATCTCATATGGAGTTGCCTCAGCAAAATCGTCAGCAAATGGATGATCTCGATCAGGCTCGGCAGGAATTAGCTCGTCAGCTAAGATATTTTTCGATTCAGGCTACTAGTCTGGAGCCGGATATTAAGTCAATGCTTTTAGTTCGGCGTATTCCCATGGAGAAGAGTTATCGTTTGACCGACGGTATTCAATATCGACCGGTTTTGTCAAACTATTCGAAGGTTCTTTTCTCAGAAAAATTCTAAACCAAAAAGTAGCAAAATCATCACTCAATAATCTTTCCGAAAATCTACCGGTGCGAGTTGGTCCCTATGAAACCAGTGGACCCTAGTGTCATTAAAATCATTGAATCACTCGCCTATCTCTCATAAAACATCGCTCCGGCGGTGTTTTTCTGGTATAATCGAAAAAGGAGGTTATATGTGTGGAATTGTCGGATATGTTGGAAAAATAACGCTCAAAATTTTTACTCTCAGGCCTTAAGCGCCTAGAATATCGTGGTTATGATTCAGCCGGTGTGGCAACTCTTGATCAAAAACCAAAACCCTACGTTATTACGTGCGGTTGGTAGATCATCAATCTAGAAGCTAAAATTAAAGACCATTATACGTCTGATCATATTGGTATCGGTCATACTCGTTGGGCTACTCACGGTAATCCATCTGAGACTAATGCTCACCCGCATCATGTTGGTAGTATTTTTCTTGGTTCACAATGGTATTATCGAAAAATTATAAAGCCTTGAAAAAGAGCTCTCTGAGAAATATCAATTTAAGTCCGAGACTGATACGAGGTGCTTGCGGCTCTCATCGATAGTTTTTATCAGGAATCGCATGATTTGCTCGACTCTGTGACTCAGGCACTCAAACTCGTCTCTGGTACTTATGGTATCGCCGTAATGTCTGCTGGATGATACTGAACATCTCGTGGTCGCTCGCTCTGGTTCGCCACTGGTTATCGGCGTGGGTGAACATGAAACCCTCATCGCTCAGATGCTTCCGCGCTTATCGGTAATACTAAAAATGCTATCTACCTAAATGACGGGGAAGTTGCGCTGATTTCTCGTGATCATGTCGAAGTTAAAACTCTCGACCTCAGCCAGTTTCTGTAAAAGTTGAAAAAATTCTTACCGATCTCTCGGCTATTCAAAAGGTGGCTACGACCATTTTCTACTTAAAGAAATTATGGAACAACCAGATAGTTTGAAGGAAACTTTACGCGGTCGTATTAATGCGAAAAGAACATACCGTTCATCTCGGTGGCCCAAATCTTTTCCGTTAAGGAACTAAAAAGAAATTAAGCACATCATCTTGGTCGGTTGTGGTACCGCTTATTATGCTGCTAATACCGCCGCTTATCTCATCGAACAAGTCCTGCCAGGTGTCACAATCGAGCCGGTGATTGCTTCCGAATATCGCTATCGCCATGCTTATATTCCAGATCACTCGGTGGCTCTCATTATTTCTCAGTCTGGTGAAACCGCTGATACTCTAGCTTGTCTTCGTGAAATTAAATCTCAGGGTACCAAAACTATCGGCATCGTCAATGCTATCGGTTCAGACTATTGCGCGTGAAGTTGATGGTGGCACTTATGTCCATGCTGGTCCAGAAATTTCTGTCGCCAGTACCAGGCTTACACTTCTCAGGTTTCATTGCCATTTTAATGTTCGGCCTGACTATTGCTGAAGCTAAGGGTTTGAATGCTCGTCAAGTTGCCTCCTTGGTGGACGAAATTAGTCTTCTGCCAGAGGAAATTAAGCGCATCTTGCATGAGAAGCAGGATGAAATTTCCAAACTCGCCAAGAACTACACAAATTACGAACACGCGATTTATCTCGGCCGTGATGTGAATTATCCTATCGCGCTCGAAGGGCTTTGAAACTCAAGGAAATTTCTTACATCGATGCTAACGGCTATCCGACTGGGGAATTAAAACACGGTCCCATGCGCTAATTGATGATCGTTTCTTCGAAGTTGTGATGTTGCAATCTGGTTTCTTGTTCGAAAAATCCGTTTCGGGTATTCAGGAAGTTTTGGCACGCGGCGGACATGTGATTGTCTTTTTTCCGACACGAAGTCGATTTGCCAGTGGAAGGTCGTGGTAAAAATTGACACTAACTTCAATTACTCACTCCGCTTCTCTTTAATCTTTTGAGTCAAATGTTTGCTTATTACTTTAGCAGTTTATCGTGGCAATAATGTCGACCAGCCACGCAATCTCTCTCAAGTCGGTTACTGTCGAATAAACAAATTTAAGACCCACCTCACTCAAAAAAATAAACTATGCAGCCAATCTGCATAGTTTTTCTCTCTTCAAAAACCTCTATATTGGGTTAAAAATAAGATTAATGAAGAAAAAAATTCCGATTTTTATTTTTCGTTTTATTTCTCATCTTAGGCGACATTATTGCGATTATCGCTTCTTTTGCTTTTTGCCTATATGATTCGCACTAAAGCTCGACACTCGTCCATATTATTTTTGAGCTCACTTCCATGGAATTTATCTTTGCCGCTCGTCTTTCTTGGTTCCGCTTTGGATTATCATGCTCTTTTTGTGATGGGGGCTTTATCGTAAGGATGTAATTTTTGCCAAATCCAGATGGGTGAACTTTACCGTCTCTTTGTTGCCTCAGTGGGTGGGTATCATGGGTATTATTACCTTAGATTTTTTATTCAAGAAAAATCTCTTTCCAGTCCGCTTTAATTGCTGTTTACGCAGTCTTTTACTTGCTTTATTTCACTCTTAGTCATGCGAATAATTTTTGAAAATTCTTCCGCAAACGTTTTATGTTGCAAAAATCGGTATCAAAGCAGGGCTATTATTGTCGGCAACTCAAAAATACTACCTATCTGATTAATCAAATTCTCGCCTATCCAGAAGATGGCTACCGTTTGGTCGGCGTAGTAGCTGGAAGTAAATATATTCCGAAAGAACTTCGTCATTTTTCAATATTCTTCCTTGAAGGATGCTTTGAAGGATCAGACAGTTGATGTGATTTTTCAAACCGATGAACGTCAAACTGAGTACGTTTACCGCCAGTCGATCAATCATCATCTCCTCTATTATTTCATTCCATCTGAAGCTGCGCTTTCTCAGCATATGGGTCAGCTGGGCTTATTGGTAGTACACCGGCTATTTTGGTTAAGGTTACGCCACTCTCGTGGGTAACGCCCGCATTATTAAGCGCTTCATGGATATTATTTTAGTCTTATTGGTATTATTTTGGCCTTTATTCCGATGTTAATTATCTGGCTCTGTATCAAAATTTCTGACCCGAAATCGAAAACTATTTACAGTGAATATCGCCTCACTCAATATAATCGTAAGTTTAAAATTCTGAAATTCCGTAGCATGAAGACGGCTTATTCTGGTATGACTCCGGAGAAGCCTTCGCTCAAAAATGGAGAAAGAGGAAGATTACTTCCGCCGCTGAGCTCTCTCACCAGTATCGAAAAAATGGTGATTTCTTAATGAGCGATCCTCGTATTACGCGCATTGGCAAAGTACGCGCTACCTCGCTCGATGAATTGCCTCAGTTATTTAATGTTTTACGCGGTGACATCTCTCGTTGGTCCACGTGCGCTTGTTCCAGGTGGTGCGTAATTACGGCGACCGCTCGCTTCTTCTTACGGTTAAGTCTGGGCTCACTGGTCTGGCCCAGGTCTCTGGTCGTCGTGACATTAGTTTTGACGAAGACGCTCGCTTGATCTTTATTACATCCAAAACTGGTCAGTACTCTTCGATTTACAAATTATGCTTCAAACTATTCGCGCCGTAATTTTTCAAAAAAGGTGCCAAAGTAGATGTCTGAATCGAAAATTGCCAAGTCAGAAAATGACTGAATCTAAAACCACCAATACAAAAAGCCGCTAAGTTGAAAATCGGCGAACCAAAAATTGCTCTAGTTTGGATTGGCTCACCGTGGTCGGTGGTGCTGAGCAAGTCCTGAGGGAATTACACCGCAGTTTATCCGAAGCACCCATTTATACCTCTCAATATCGCCCGAAACAGATTAATTGGTTTCTCGATGCCGAGGTTAAAACCGGTTGGTTAAATCTCCTTCCAGCCTTTTCGCGTAAATTTATCGCCCCTCTGCGCCAAAATTATTTCAAGCATCTCGACCTCACCGCCTATGATTTGGTAATCTCGGTTTCTGGTTGTGATGCCAAAGTTTATTAAAAACCAAACCCGGTGCTCATATCTGTTATTGTCACGTCCCGACCCAATATTATTGGGGAAATACAGGGAATACCTCGAGGACCCAGGTTTCGGAAAAATTAAATTTTTGGTTCGTCCAGTTTTTCGCCTGATGGTAAAAAATCTACGCAAAAAGATCTCGAAGCCGCTGAGCGTCCAGATTACTATCTGACTATCTCGTATTTTGCTGAGCAGGGAAATTAAACAATTTTTACGAAAGGGAAAGCACGATTATTTATCCACCTGTAGCTGTGGAAAACTTCCAAGCCGTCGCTCCATATCGTGAAATAATTCAGTCAAATTGTCAATTATTCTCACAACATAATTCAAAGAAAAAGCAAACGACAAGCAAAAGCAGAAAACAACATAAAACATAATAAAAGTCAAATTATCTCTGAAAAATCCACTAGGGAACTCCCAGAAATCCTCCAAAAAGTTCCGGAGATCCTCCAAAAGCTCCCAAAAGTTTTCCTCAAGGAAGGATTTTATTTGAATTTTTCTCGTCAAGTCAATTGGAAACGTCTAGATTTAATTCTTGCCGCTTGTAAAAACTTCAAGCTTAATTTAGTTCTCATCGGTAATGGTGCGGCTCACGAATCACTAATTAATCAAGCCGCCGGCGCAAGCAGTGTAGTCTTCTTCGATGTCTTGTCACAGTCTGATCTCAAAGAGTTTTGTTAAATATGCCAAGGCCTTCGTTTTTCCATCCAATGAGCCCTTCGGTATCGCTCCAGTCGAGGCTCTAGCCTCTGGCTGTCCAGTCATCGCTTTGAAGCAAGGTGGAGCCTCGATTACATTCAGGATGGCAAAAATGGTCTCTTCTTTGAAGAACAATCCGTCGATTCCCTTGCTCAAACTTTGAAAAATTTTGAGCAAAATCCGTAAATTCTTTTTCTTTCGCCTCAGGAAATTTCTGCCACTGCCACTAAGTTTAGTACGAGAAACTTCCATAGAAAAATTCGTCAATTTATCGAAAAAGGTCCACAGCCTAAAAGAACCAAAATAAAAACCTTAACATACAGGGAAAAACCCATAAAGTTTTAGATAACCTCCAAAACTAAAACTTGAAAACTTGAAATCAAAAACTCCTCCCCTTTTCACTGTCGTTTCTTTTGGTTTTCACCCATCATTCTCTTCTTTCTCTATTATCCAGTCATCCCACTTTTTTCTACTGAGTCATCCAATTACGAGTTTTTCCCCTACCTCTGATATGGCTGCTTTTGATGGGTTTTTATCTGCCTGTCCTCCTAATTGATCTCTGTAATCTCATTACGAAAAACTCCACTCACTAAAGTCCCCGTGCAGATTCCCTGATTTTTGAGTAGTGTTCCACTCTATTTTTCGCTCACCCTCCTCTGGAGCTCAATAAATTTCGCGGCCTTATGACCGCTGGCATTATCTGGTGTCTCTATCTTTCCCTCTTGACTTTTTATAAAAAATATTATATTAAAAAGACGCCCCTCTCGCTCGAAAAACCCTTTTCTTCTGGGTGCTGCCTTAGCTTCTGGTTTTTGTTGGCTACAAGCTATCCTAAATACTCTTAATATTCCGGGCGACCAGATTCTACTCTGTCTTGGTTGTACTAATCTCTCTTTTGGTTTTCCTCACCCCAATGGTTTTGCCATTGAGCCACAGTTTCATGGGTAACCTCTTACTCGCTCCCAGCTATCTTCTTTGGTCTTTCGAGTAATTCATCCGAAAATCCACCAAACTCGCAAGTCTAAAATTCTCTATCTCGCTTTGGCTGGCTTTATTATTTCAACACTTTTCAATTTTTCAAGGGAGCAACCTACTCCTTCTTCCTGTCTCATCGCGGTAATTTTTCTCTATGAAGTATTTCATGCTAAAAATAGACTCCTTATTGCTCAGAAACTCATATCCCTAGTTCTTATTCCCTCTAATTTTTGTTACGCTTGTTCAAGGTTTAATGTCGGAATTCGGCCCCACCTCTGATACGTTTTATGGGCGGAGTTAGTCGTTCACTTAGCCAGATGACGCTCGGCCGCATCAAGATTCTTCTTTCCGAAGCTAAAAATCCTTCAGTCACCTCTAATGAATCGTCTAGTCTGCACCTAACGATAATGTTAGTACTAATTCTAATACTAATTCTAGTGCTAATTCCACCTCGACTACCCCGCTTTTTGACGGTTATATTGCAGAATCAACCGATATTCGCGTCAAAGCTTTCGAAGATGGGCCCTACAGCTCGCTACTAGTCATCCAAAAACAATTCTTCTTCGGCTCTGGCCTCGGGCTCCTCTGGGTTGCTCTCTATCAGATGTTTCCAGAACTTGGTTCCACTAAGAGTACCCAAAACCAATATGTTGCCATTTTAGTTGAGATTAGTTTTATTGGTATCTTGATTATTTTTGCAGTAGTACCTGTGTAATTTACCTCTGTTATTCTTGCCAAAAAGCCAAAAAGTGGTCTTCGAGATCAAACACCAAAAATCTCGACATCACTAACTCCATCCGCTCTATTACCCCAGCCAAACTCTATTTTGCCTCCCTTATTTTTAGCTTATGTCGCCTCTGTTTGTTTCTTCTCTGGTCTCCCCAATGCCTTGCATATTTACTTGGTTTCCAATCCTCTATCCGACACTTTTTGCCAAAAATTCAGTACAACATTCACAACCTATGCAACATTTTTCATTAGGAGTTCTATAACCTATACCTAAATGTCATACGTTTATAGTTATAAAAGTCAATATAGCTAAGTATTTTATTATCCATAGACTTTAGTGGTTCAGTCTCCAGATAATAATTTCCAGTACACTCTTCTTGTATTGTGCAGTTAAATCTCTCAATGTGTGCATTATCATTAGGTCTACCCTAGTCTCGTATGGCGGATCTTAATACCTTTAGTCTCTAATCTAGTTTCAAAGTATCTCGCAAATTCTAAAACCATTATCACTTTGTACTGTCTTGAAGTTAAAGCCAAAATATTGCTCCGCCTCTAGAATAGTGTTTAACGAATGAATAGGTTTTAATTCTTTATAAACTCTAGCGTATGCCATTCTGCTATACAGGTCCACCACGGTGTAAATGTAACGCTTCTGTTTGCTAATTGGATTAAACAAATGAATTGTATCAATCTCAATTAAATCTCCTGGACTAAGTATTTTAGGCCTAGGAATACCCTTATATTCTCGATTGCGATGATATTTCTGTCTAGCCATTCTATGGTGGCGCTTCAATATCCGCACACTAGATAGACTAATACTAATGCATAGGATCTTATTGATATGGTGCCATACCACCTCAGCACAACGCTTCATCTGGTCTCTAACATCGAGTACTAACTGAACCAAGTCTTCCGCTAATGTATGTGCGGGTGTTTAGGTGAAGACGATTCGCTTTCTATTTTCCATTTACAAATTTCATGCTATATGGAGAAACTCCGAGGCATTGTCTTCTCACGGCATTGGTGAATTGGATATGGCTGTTTAGTTTTTCCACTTTTTGATGCCATCTCCAAACAGTACTTCTATGTACACAAAACGATCCGCTATTGATTCTACGGCTTTTCTCTCACAACCAGCATTTTTATGGCTTTTCCTCTTGCAATTTCTATATTCTTACCAGTACAATATGACATAGTAGATTCTCCTTTTATTAAGTGATATTGATTTGATAAGTATAGAATCTACCTTTTTGATGGCAATATTTTTCCAATCTATGTTGCAAAGGTTGTGAGTTAATACGAAAAATTTTGAATTTTTATAAAAATATGATATAATACCTATGTTACTCTGGTGACAAATTAGCTACGGCTAGTTCTTTGACAAGGAGTTTTTATATGCTTATTTGTTACTTATTGACTCATAAAAAGGGAGGTGGAGTCATGAAATCTCTAGCGGAAGAGAAAATCGAGCTTGATGCTCTGCTTCAGGAAGTCAAATCTGCGAAAAAGATTGATGGACGAAGCCGAGAAAAAGTGTAAGAAACCGACAAAGAAGTTGAAGATTTGAGAGAAACGATGAGCTATTTTGGCGGAGATGAAAGTGCGAAGCTTTACAGTGAAAACCGGCCAAATCATCACTCCAGATTCAACGTAACTTCGAGCGTAAACAGCAGAGACCCCGCTAATCAGGATCTAAAAAGGAATATCTTGATCTCATCAAGAAAAAAATCAGCTGATTAGCGAGAAGAATGCTATTACAATCCCAAGCTTCACCCTGAACTCTGCCAGATTAGGGAGAAGCTTTGAGGAGACTAACAACAAAAAGTGACTTGGGAAAAAATCTTTTCTCAACGAAAGGAGGAATATAGCGAGAAAGACGCTATCTATCAGAAGAAGAAAAGCTTCATCGAAAGCCTAACTTCCTCGGAAGATGTTAGAATTCAGTTCTATCTTAACAAGCTGCTCCATCTGATTGGAGTACCAACGGGTAGCGACGTTAAGCTAGTTGTCTAGGCAGGGCCGCATTGACCTCTATTACGGTGGTCAATGGCATCCCGAGACGGAATAAATCACGGTCATATCACCGCTATAGAAAATGAGGATGATTATGATGTGATCCTACCGCCGCGAACCCAGCTGCAATGTCAGCTAAAAATTTCAAAAATGACAAAATTTAAGTATCATGTAACTCTGAAAAGAGGCTAAGTTTTAGCCTCTTTTTCATTCTTCGCTATAATTAAAGACATGAAAAACACGCATCGTCTTTCCCCTGAATTAGAAAATTCCCATTATTAAATCTGCTATCGAAAAAAAGCTCGCGAAAAATTTCCCGATTTTGAGCTAGTCGGTGCCGATTCTCTCGAGCATGCCTGTATTGCTGTGAAAAATCAGCTCGCCGATTCTCTAATTGCTGGCATCGATTATTCTTCGCGCGACGTAATCTTTAGCTTGTCGTGATCTCATCGGGGTGAAAAATCGCGAAATCTCTAAAAGCCTCACTTTTTCCGCTAGTTTTCATCCTGGAGCGCGAAAACGAAACTTATGTACTGGCTGATGCGGCCGCCTGTAAACATCCTACCTCTGATCAACTCTATGATATTGCCGTCCAGACTGTCGAAACCGCTAGTAAAATTTTCCCTATCCCGAAGGTCGCCTTTCCTTAGTTTTTCCACCAAGGGTTCCGGTGGTCGCGATGACACCATTGATTTGATTCAAGAAACCATTGCCAAACTTAAAGCCTCTCACCCGGAACTCTGGTGGATGGTGAATTACAACTCGATGCCGCCATTAATCCGCGCATCGGCCAGAAAAAGCCCAGATTCTCCAGTTGCTGGTTTTCGCTAACACCCTAATTGTCCCCGATCTTAATACGGGTAATATCCTCTATAAAGCTATGGAACAATTTGGGGCTTTACGGCTGCCGGCCCAATTCTTCAGGGCTTTCAACGCGCCAATTTTCGACCTCTCTCGTGGTAGTACGGAAGAAGATGTCTTGAAAGTTATTGAATATATGTTGTTGCTTGTCTAAACACTAATCTTTGCGCCGCTTACCTCCAAGATGTATAATAGAAATTAGTTGAAAAATGGAGTGTTATGAAAGGTAAAAATTAAATATTTCGGTACTGACGGTATTAGACAAAAAGCAGAAGCTTTTTACCCTGGCTTTATTCAAGCCGTTACTCTCGGTATTGTCCGTTATTTAGGTAATGCAAAGAGGATGAAAGTGGACTCGAACGTCCAGCTCGGGTCTTAATCGGTGGTGACACGCGTGAATCCACCGAGTGGATGATTCGTTATTTTGAGGAAGCCCTGAAACTGTCGGAATTGATCACGGTACGGTGGGTGTCTTTACCGACCCCGGCGATCAATTAGCGTTTTTATGAAATGGGTTACGATCTCGCTATTGATATCACCGCTTCCCATAACCCGTACACTGATAATGGTATTAAAATCTTCGAACGTGGTGATACGATAGGTGGTCTCGAGGCTACTATGCCAGGCGGCGTAGCTTTTTCCGGCACTGGCACTGATGATTCTGGCGAAAATCTTTCTCACTTGGTGAAAATACCCTTACGGTATTAAACTTTCGCAGTCCGGTGTTAATGCTATCGAAAATGCCTGGAAAATGAATCTGGTTTTCGATGTGCACAGTCCAGAGTTTCGTGAAGATCTTCATGAAGACGCTCTCTCGCGTTATCTCGATCATCTCCGTACTTATCTAGCTCAATTTGGTCCAGCTACCACCTCGGTGCGCCAAAAGCCTGATTTTTCCGGTCTACGCATTGGCCTTAGATCTCGCTTGTGGTGCCACCTCTGTTACCGCCAAACAAATTTTTGAAGAACTCGGTGCCGATGTCATCGCTATTCATGAAGACGCTAGTTTTGGTGAAAAATTAACGCTGGCTGTGGTAGTACTCATCTTGAGCCGCTCATTCAATTAGTTAAAGAAACAGCAACTCGATTTTGGTGCGGCTGACGGTGACGGCGATCGTTGCTTGATGATTGATCCAGACGGTCAGATTATCGATGGCGATGACATGATTGTGATTTTTAGCTAATTATTTAGCCGTGTTCAGAGGTCTGCGTTACGATTATGGCTAATAAAGGCTTCTGCGTTTGGGCCGAAAAACTGGTATTAAAATCGCCATGACCGACGTCGGTGATCAAAATGTTTCCGCCAAGATGCGCGAAGATGGCATTCTGCTCGGTGGTGAACAGAGTGGTGCATATTATCTTGCCAGGGTGAACCAATGGGTGACGGTCGCTCACTACTGCACTCGTGATTATCAAAGATTCTCTCTGAAGCACGTGAAAATTCAGATCACGAAGATACTTACTTGCGAGATTATCAAACTATCCAAGATGAAAAATGGGCAAACCTCTGAAAATTCTGAACGCACCCTGCCGACCTTGTCTACTCTTTGTCAAAAATTTCCAAAAACTTCACAAACCATCAAGAAATCAACCAGTCGATAGCCAGACCAAACAAGCTTTTCGCAATCTCTCGAAAACCGCTCAGCAATTCATTACCACCGAAACCGCCAATCTTCCACGGCTGGTCGATTAATATTCGCGCCTCTGGCACTGAAGATTTAGTGCGCATTACTATCTGGGGTGACGATGCTGAGGCGATTCAAAAACTGCTGACGCCATTGCTGAGCGCCTCACTAAAACCGTATTTGAATAAAGAAAGGGAATTATGGTTAAAATTGAACGTCTATCTGCATATCAACCAGAAATCGCCACTCGTGTGCGTGAACTTCGAGTCAGCTTTCCCGCAGTGGTAAGGATAAAGGGTGAAATTAGTCCAGATTGGTTCACGGAAATAGCTCAGTCACCTTTATCACGATTTAATTTTTGCCGTGGAAGACGGTCAGATTCTCGGTATGGCTTCGGTTTCCGTAGACTTTTGGTGCGGGGATCATATAAAAAATGCTTACCTCGAAGATTTTGTCGTAGATAGTGCCGCTCGTGGTAAAGGCGTGGGTGATCTAATTTTCCAGGCCTACGAAGATTGGGCCAGGGAAAAAGGCTGCAAGAATCTCGAATTTACTTGCGGTCATGGCCGTGAAGTAGCCCAGAATTTTTACAAGGCTCACGGCGCCGAAATTTACGATACTAATTTCTTTAGGAAAAATTATGAACATTTTTATCTCTGGTATTTCCGGTACCGGCATGGGACCCTCGCACTTTTTGCCCACGATGCCGGACATCAAGTTTTTGGCTCCGACCTTCATGAAGGGCCCCATCACTAAGGAATTAAAAGCCAAAAATCTCACCTTTGCTATCGGTCCACAAACTGGTGATTATCTGGCGGAAATTCATCAGAAGACTCCGATTGATTGGTATGTTCATACCTCGGCGATTACCGAATCACATCCTGAATATCAACGCGCCAAGTCACTGGGCTTTGAAGATTTCTAAGCGTGACGAATTAATCGAAACTCTCGTTGAAAACTCATCATCTGAAGATGGTAGCAGTTGCCGGCACTCACGGTAAAACCACTACTACTTCTATGCTAATTTGGCTCAACTAAAAACTCGGTTTGAAAGGCCTCTTATATGGTGGGCTCCGACTCTTAATTTTGCGCCCTTCTGCTAAGTATGATGCCGATGATCAATTTCTTTACTTTATGAAGCTGATGAATATGACCGTAACTTCTCGCCTTTTCATCCTTGGCTTTCGCTTATCACTTTTGTCTCCTATGATCATTCCGATATTTTTGCCACGGAGGCTGAATATCAAGACAGCCTTTTTGAAATTCGAATCCCAGAGCGAGCACTCTCATTTTTGGCCCACATGCTAATCTTCACCATGCCGAACTTCTGGCTGACATAAGCATCCCGGATGTTGTTTTAATGTCGGCCAAGGAGTTAATGTTGCCAGGGTGAAGCGCGCCGTCTCGATGCCACGCTTGCTATTAAAGCGGTACAGCGAATTCTCGAATCGCTCGGTCGCGAGGTTAATTATGCTGAAATTATCGAGGACGATTAACCAATTCCCCGGTGTCGGACGTCGCTTTGAGCGCCCTAGCTGACGGTCTTTATTCCGATTACGCGCATCATCCTGAAGAAATTCGCGCCACCATTAATGTTGCTCTCGAGGAAGCCAAACGCACTCAGAAAAAAAGGCGTGAGTGATTCTTTATCAGCCTCACCAAAATATTCGCCAGCATGAATTCTTCTGACGAATATCGGGATATTTTTCCACGGCATCAAAAAACTTTATTGGTTTACCGACCTATCTTTCGTGCGAAGATCCTAAACTAAAAATTCTCACTCCTAGTGACTTTCTTAGTTCGTTAGATAATCCTGAAATTGGTACCGCAGATCGAGCTAGACGATGCACTTTTTCGCCAAGCTTCGCCAAGATCTTGCCGATAATTATCTGGTTATCTTGATGTCCGCCGGCGATGCCGACCCATGGCTCCGCCAAAAAAGTTCTTATGATATAATTAAAACTCAGTATGGGTGGTGTTTTGAAGCAGGGAGCGTCAGGAAGACAAGAGGAAAGCGCTTTTTGACCTTCTTAAAACAGATCAAGACCTGGCAATTATTTTTAAGTTTATTGCCATTACTTTTTCTTTCCGCCACTTTTTGCGCTTTTGATCATCTGAAAATGATGGACTTAAAAACTAAGGTCGAAAAAGCTGATGAGGGTAAAAGCTGCCGACGGCACCGATTTGTCACAGAGCCGAAATTGACCAGAATATTCGCACCGCCCTGAAAAAATCTTGCGAGATTTTAGTTCTTCTCATACCATCGTGAATTTCGTCGAAAAGAACGGTCACACCACACTGACCTTCGGCACTGGTCCAATTTATCTGGAACATCAATATAATCGCCAGGCCACCGTTGCTTTGCGTGAAGCCGAGTCAAACTTGCTCAAAATCCCGACGGCAACTCCTAATGGTAATATCTTTGCTAAAGCTATGGAAACCTGTAAACCGCAGGCTATTCGTAACGGCTGGGGCTGGAATAGTCCCGGCTATCTCAATTGTATGACCGGCGTAATTAATAGTTATCCAGCCACCGACAAGCTCACCACCAGCCTCACTGCCGATTTACCACCGACCGCGCTTTATCGCTATGATTTTGTTTCGCTGATTTGGACTCCCAAGTCTCTCTGGGATTACGGTTCTACTTTGTGTTGTTATCATCATTACCATCGTGATCCGTCTAATTATTTTTGCCTTCCTTCGTCTTGCGTCTACTCTTTTTGAAATAATTCCTTAAAATAATTCTACTAACTTTCCAGATTACCACCCTGTTAAAAGCATAAAAGTTTTTCCACCCCTATTTCACTCCCCATAAAAATCTCTTGACACTTATCTTTTATCTAATCTAATATAAAACTATACTTATTTAAAGGAGGACAAATGGCCTATAGTCATAAAAACAGCAAGGGAATTACCTACTACCTACACAAGTCAGAAGTAACCCTTCGCGGTGGCAAGCCACAAACTATCTATTTCTTCACCAAGACTGAGAACAACCCTAAAGGGTACCCCAGTTGATCTTCCAGAAGATCGTGTTGTCAATGAAAACCCACGCAACGGTTTCTTGACTCTCTCCAAGAAGAAATAATCTTTCGATCGATTACGAAATCCCCTAAATCAAAAATAGGGATTTTTCATCAAATTTCAATATTTTTGAACATGAATTCCCCAAATTTTCTCCCGCCATTCTGCTTATGCAGTGTTATAATCAAAATAATACAATTTTTGGTAGGGAATTTATTATGTATGAAGCTTTAAAGATCCTATTTTGCCAATACCGCAAAATTTTTCACAGTAATTATTCTTGCTATATTTTTAATTTTAATTTAGCAAATCAAACTTCAGCATATACGGCATCTATATCGATGGTCGGTGATCAAAGCGGGATAACATTAAATATTCCATATACCTCTAGCGGCATGCAAAAATGAAACCAAACCAGAAAATCTTTCTAAATTATTAATCAAAAGTGATAGTGCCGCTGGATGGGAATTACATCTTGAAGCTACCGATTTGGTTGTCAGAGGAACCGATCAAAAAATTAACTCTCTACATCAACCGACCCAATCTTGGGATTGGTCTCGTCCTATATGTAGCAAATATTTGGGGAGTTTGTTCTCCCAGAAGCAAAGGTGAATACGGCGACCTAATTGAATATTTCTTTAATCAAGATAAAACATATACCGCTATTAAGACCGGTATGCCTACCGAAGCAGACGGGTTTACTTATGAGTTTGGTGTTTATACCCATACCAATGGTAAATCGCTTGGTGGTAACTATCAGGGAATCTAACATTTTCTTTAATCGCTAATGAGGAAACTACCACTACTTTTGTTAACGGCCGCACTTTTTAATCGTGCGCTCCGTGAGGCTACTGAAGAGACTGATCTGAATACCTTAAATCATCCAGAATCTGAAATTATTGCTTCATCCAAAATTCAACCATTCACTTTCAGTGATAAATCTCCAGAAAATGCTTTAAAAACCGTTAAAATTTCCACCGACAATTCTGAGCGTCCAGTGTATCTTTCTACTGTAAAGAATGGGGGAGTATTATTATCCAACTATTTGGACTACCGCCAATCGTCTTATTATGAATGAAGATTCTTCATATATGTTCTCTGCTGGTCTTACGTACTGTAAAGGATAGTACTTTTTAGAAATTGGAAAAATGTGGAATATCGAATTTTTGATTTTTCAAAGGTTAAAAACTTATCCTATTTCTTTTATAAAAACAACAAGAATAGTAGTAGCGATAAAATATCAGAAAATCTAGGTGAGCTAATTTCCACGCTAATCCTACTAACCTTGATTCAATGTTTGAGGAGACTAATCTAGTACCAGTCCCGCATTAAGATTAATACGACTGACCAGTCTCTACTGCGCTATGTTCAAGAAAGCTAAAGAAAGTATTTATCCAGGGAAATTTTCTCGCTAATAGTTATGATTTAACCTTCAGCTTTTTGAAGGTAGTGAACTGAGTTTTAAACTATTCAAATTTAGAAAATTTTTGGCATCAATACTATTTCTACGAAAGACATGTACAAGGATGCCTATACATAAGGTGATTGATTTTTACTAATGCTAATTTTCAAAATCTTTACACAATGGAAGGTATGTTTGATAATTTTAGACAATACAAGTGTATGGACAATTTGAGGTTACCTAAAAACTTATGGATTACCAAAATTAACTAATATGGCAAGAATGTTTTAATAATCTGCGCACCTCACGTATAGTTGATTTAACTATTTTTAATACGGAAAATACTACTGATATGAGTTATCTTTTTGGTAGTGATGGTAGGATTGCATAAACTATATAATAACGTTACCCATGTTATTGTGGGTGAACAATTTAGTACTAAAAATGTCACTAATATGGCAGGTATGTTTGCTAGTACTATGTAGACAATATTGCGCAGCTTATAGACAAATTTGATACTTCTAAAAGTCTATAATATGGCACATTTTCTGATAATACAAAATCTATTACAAGTATCAATCTTAAGGATAATATAAATACTAGAAAATGTTACAGATATGTCACATATGTTTGCTAATCATGATCCACTGAGGTAGGCTTATTCTTGAAAATAATTTTTCTACCAAAAATGTTGTCAATATGGAGGGCATGTGTTAAGAACATTAACGACCTAGAGCAACTTAATTTTGGAGATAAATTTGACACCTCTAATGTCACTAATAGTGAGGTATACATTTGCGGGGGATCGACGACCTCGCAGCACTTGGATCTGGGGAAACAAAATTTGATACATCGAAAAGTAACAGATATGTCTTACATGTTTGAGAATACTAATGAAATGGTGACATTAAATCTTGGCGATAAATTTGACACTAGCAATGTCACTAATATGGATCACATGTTTTCGCAGCACTGGTTATCTTCGAGCACTCAGATTTTAAGGGGTAAACTAGACACTCATAAAGTGACAAATATGGATCATATGTTCTATGCTTCAGGTATTAAAAGCGCTTGATTTGGGCATGAATTTTCATACATCAGTTGTGACTAATATGGCTAGTATGTTCTGAATCTTCCGCAATTAAAGATTTGACTTTTCCGGTTGATATGGGTGATGCGCCGAATCTGACTAGTGTTGTGAATATGTTTAAAGGTTGCAGCTACCTCAATCTTATTAATCCATTTAATTTGGATACTAAAAATATCACCATGATATGTCTAGTATGTTTGAAGAAACATCTTGGTATTATGATCAAGCCGAATATAATTTTGGTGATAAATTCCGTTTTTGATAATGTTACTACTACAGAAAAATGTTTTATAAAAATGGCGGCAAAAAGGTGCCTTCCTACACACTTCTAATGCGCACAAAAATACTACCGGCGCGAACATGTTCGCAGAATCACATGCCTTAGAGATTAGTTTTTCCAGAATTTAATCTTCCAGAAGTAACTAATCTTAGTCATATGTTTGAAAGAGCCTTAGCGCGTAAAATTATTTTTGCCGAGCGAAGTTCACACTGGTAAGCTTGAAAATGTTTACCGTATGTTTTATTTGGCTAACTATCTTGAATCAATTAGTCAAATTAATTTTGATACACATAACGTTACTTCGATGGAGGACATGTTCCGTGGTGTATCCAGTAGTCGTACTGGCTTTTATTAGAGATCACACTTGGTCCACAGTTTACTTTAACCAATACCACTAAGACTAATGCCATGTTTTTATGATTCTCGTCCAAAGAAAATTAGCTTCTCATCTTTTTAACGCCCCAGAGCTTACCGATATGGAATATATGTTCGCCTCTAGTGCGGTTCAAGAAATTGATTTGTCAAATAATATTTACACCCTGAAACTTAATAATATTACAAAGCTCTTTTTCTAACGATGTTTTACCTTTCAAAAATCAGTGAAATCAATTTTAATACCGATAATATTACTAGCATGAGGGAAATTTTCTTCCAAGCCGGTGCAGAACGTAAAGAGGCAGAGTTTAACTTTGGGCCACAATTTAGTTTTAATAAAACTACGGAAACTTATCGCATGTTTGGTGAAGCTGGCGCTAAAAAGATTAAGTTCACTAACTTTAATGCCCCAGAGCTTACCTCTATGGAGCGTATGTTTGAAAAATCTAAAATTAAAGAAGTTTCCTTCCCGAGTAATACTAATATCCCAAAATTGACCAATATATACGCGGTATTTAGTAATTCTACCGATTTTAATGAAGATTATGTTATGCATTTTTCCAATTACTACTGAGAAACTTGAAAATATGAGTTATCGCCTTTATAAATTTATCGGCGAAACAGTTGATTTGTCTCAATTTTTGATACCAGAAATTTAACTCACAATGGCATTTGCCTTTCGTGGTAGTAAAATCAAAACCTCGATTTTCAAACAAAAAATCTCGAATCCATGGAAGATATGACACACGCCTTCTCGTTCTGCCAGAAGCTCCAAACGATTAATCTTTCTGGAACAAGAAACTTTCGAATAAATTGAAAAAGATTGAGGAAACTTTTTGGTTCTAGTACTATGGACGTGGTTGATCTCTCTGGTTTCGATACCTCTGGTGTCACTACTGTTATGTATTTATTTGAGACCGCGCCGAATATTAAGACGATATATGTATCTGAAAGTTTGTTATCGACCCGTCTATTCCTGATAAAGATATGTTTTGAGGCTGATACCAAGCTCGATGGGTGGACAAGGTACTACCTATACTAACTCATATATGCGTAAAGAATACGCTCGCATTGACGACCCAGGTAATGGTAAGTTTTCAGGTTTATTTCACTTATAAGGCTGCTCCTTAAATTTGACTTGTGGTCATAAAATAAAAACATCACAAAATATTTCCTAAAAACCGGTCCCTCCAAGCCGGTTTTTCTCGTTCGAACTTAAAGTATTTTTCTCTTAATAAAGAGTTTATTTTACATAGAATATGTACTATTTAATGTTCAAAACCTAAACAAAATTTCATCCATTGACGAAAATTCGAGTTATCTTGTTCCTGTTTGTTTGAACTAAACTTTTGATTAGCGTGTTTTTGCTTTCGCGATATCGCTATTAATCGGTAACATTACCATAGTCTCACCGCTAGCTTTTTGTCCTGTAATTTTCGTGCCATCAGTTCCTGATATTCTTCGAAGCATAGTATTGATTTTCTAGCTTCATGTTTGAAACCTTTGAGCTCCATCAGTTGTTTTCTCCTGCAATTTAGTATTTAAAAGCCTGTTGTAGGTTCCAATTTTTGTAATCGATTGCACCGAAAAATAAAGCAAAAATACGAAACATCGCTCGGTGCAATAAAAAAACATAATTCGCTCTTTACTAAACAAAGAGTGTTTTACCCAGTAACGCAACTGATTAAGTTTCAGATGTAATTGAATTTTGTTATTTGTTTTTCATAATTAGAATTCTCTAAGAATATCTGGTGCCACCCTAATCCTTTCCCTATTATAGCATTTTCATGATAAAAATAAAACTACCTTGGGGGCGTAGCTCAGGGGTTAGAGCAGGCGGCTCATAACCGCTTGGTCGTTGGTTCGAGCCCAACCTCTTCACCACCATAAAGCCCCCTGTGGAGCTTTATGGAACGGCAAACTTGCGAACCTAGTGAGCAAGGAAGACGTACCATTAATCTCTCGGTAGAGATTAATTGGAATGGCAAACTTACGAGTCTCTAACTTTTCGGCATTTCTGGCCGATTTTTAAGTTTTTCCGGTTTATCGGATGTTATAACATCAAACATCGAACAGGAAAATTCACTCTTATCACCGATTAGGAAAAATACTTCCGAGTCTATGTACCCGGGCGTTTAGTCCGGGTATTTTTCTCTTAAATTCCTTTAGTTCTAGCTCTGCAGGAAATCTGTTCTTGCTGCTCATTTTGATAGTCAATTTTTCCCGACAAGAAAAGTTGATCAAACAATTCAATATCATCGATGTGATCTTCGATATGTTTCCAAACTCGATTTCGCCCCGTTGTAATAGGCTAAATCTTTATTATTTGGTAGTTCACCCTGTCCCACGAAAACAGCGTTGCACTCGCATTGAAAACTGGTTCAATTTTACCGCCGTTAATTCACGCAATTTGCATTGAATATCATAAACTTCACGAAAATTTCTTTGCCCTTAAAATTAGCTAAACCAATATTAATATAATGGTCAATTCCCAGAATCTTCATATTTGCCATTAATAGCTTGCTCCACTGCCTTCACTACGCCCTCATCAAACTCTTCGTTATTTGGGAAACCCGTCGAGAAGCCTCCACTTCATGATCCACATAGGGAACCGCGCGCAGTACGTGAGTCCCCAGTTCATGTACGATAAGGCCACGAGCTCGCTTGGCGCTATAAGTTTTGTCTTCTGGAAAATAAATCCGGCGTTCCTCATGGTCTGCCAGAAGCATTGGTTGCCCCAGCTTTTATTTCTGCGCGATACGGATTGCTGCCATCTCTCATTTAACTCCTCTTCAATAATTTCATTGACGATATTTACCATTTCTTGTGAGCTAAATTTTTCTTGGTCTTCTGGAATATGTCTGCAGGAAACTGCAAAAATTCATTTGTCATTTCCGCGAAACGCTCAACTCGTTTCTGGTTTTCACGTTTAAATCTTTCGCTTCTAGTTTTCGGCATTGGTCCAATTTTATCGAGTAGTTCGGCAAAATTTTGTTTTTGTTCTTCAGTCAAATCCTGCGCCTTAATCTGGTCAATCTTTTTCACTTTAGTAGTGCGTAAAAGTCCCCTCGTCTGGCTTTGCCATAAAGTGCCTCGTTAGCCTCCTTATGATGCTCCGCTGCGAGCTTTTTGGTCTCTGGTTGCGTGACTGTATTGTAGCTAAATTAGCCACTAAAAAGTCATTTTTCTTAAAGCAGTCATCGGCCAAATATTCCAACAATCTACGTTTTTCCGCTGATAATTCTGCTTTTAAGTTCCGCTTTGCTTTCTCTAGGTTAGCCAAATTATTTTCAATTTCTTGTTTATCTAAATTTCCGTATTCATAGTTCGAGATGAATCAAATCTGGATTGCTTTAAAAATTCTTTTTTCCTTCTTTTTGGCATTGGTCGAGTTTAGGCGTTCATAAACCGTCAGATCTGCACTGGCGATCAATTCTGAAATTTCATCTTCTTTCAATTTTTCTACTGTATTTTCAAAATTATCAAAATTAACTCTCTTTTCGTCTCAATTTTGTTTTCCGGGTCTGCTCACATTTTCGCGTGCCAATTCTGGATTAAAATTGATTTTCAAGATTGGTTAATTTTTCAAAAGAGTCGTAATCTATTTTCAAACCGAGTTTAAAAATTTGAAATTCCGCCATAAAGCTCCAGGTTAATTTAGTATTTTCTTTTATATATTATAACCTCTTATGCTTATAATTTAGTTATGAAAAAGAAAAACTTGCGGAGGTCATGGCTTTTACGATTATCGAGGTGACGCTTGTGTTGGCGATTACTGGTCTGCTCGTCGTCTCCGTCATGGGTTTTCTTTCTGGCAATATCAATAATCGTCGTTATATCGATTCTTTAACGAACTTTCTGCTACCCTGAAAGTCAGTTTATCCCTCAGTGGTCAATGTTGAGAACCATCCTGAGTGATGAGGGCAGCAGTATTGCACGCTTAATACTATGTGGAATGAAAATGGTGGGTTTAGTTTCTAATTCTACTTCAGATAATTTTTCCAGGACGTACTCGCTGTGCGGCATCTATGGTAAAGCTTGTCACTCGGTGAGACTAATCCCGATACAAACCAACCTGATCATAATGTCCATATTTAGCATGTAATTGGTCATATTTATACCCAAAATCTCGATATTGAAAACGCCTCTGTGATACATGCTCTGGTTTCTTTAAGGAGTATCGGCGCTAATGTAGTCACCATGAAAAGTGAAGCCAATACTTGTCGGATGACTACTGCTGGTAATTACGATGTTTGATGGAACCACTCTGCAGCTCGTATTGAGAATACCGAAAATCATGATCCGTCTGTCGGGCTTTTTGGTTACCCGTCACCACCCCTGGCACCGTCCACACCTATATTTATGATGAAAAGGCAAAAACTTTTAATATTAATCAATTCATGCAAAAAGTGAAATAAATGAATATGTTGGTAACGGTAGCTGTGAATATGGCGGTATTAGTTCTGTTACAAGTGTGTGTAGCTAATGCTGGTCTTTATCCCGCCTTTGGCACTTGAAATCACTCCGAATCTAAAGGCCTTATCTCTGAAAATATTAAACTTCAGAATAAAAGATCTTGATATTTGCGTTGGTTCGGAAAAATCATTCCTTGAATAGTATCGGTCGTCGTGCTATTCGTATTCACGCTGACGTAGTAATTCCACGGCCGTTGAATTGCTTGATATTGATAGTGAGGAAAATCCATAGTCGAGTCTGAAAGCCCTTTTTCATTAGTCGTCGGTGACACTATTATCGAAGTGACTTTTGCTTTTGGTTTTATTTTAGTTTCGCCACCCGCCATTTCGGTTTCGATGAATCGTAGTTACGCCAAGATTCAGAATTCTTTGCAAATCACCACGGTGCGTAATGAGATTGATGCTCAGGCTGAAGCTCTACGTTTTATTCGATTCTTATATTTCAGACGACTGGTTAAATCTAGTGGACAAGATGATTCCTGGTAAATGGAGCAATACGTAACTTC
>BNJT01002892.1_pt1 | contig 47279 bp, 83 predicted proteins | sample 8540491 | NCBI WGS metagenome assembly BNJT01 (sample SAMD00202455, study PRJDB9452) | human saliva metagenome | host: Homo sapiens | reverse complement strand
CCATAAATCAATACATAGTTGAAAACCACTATTTAAGGGTAGCAAGAGGAGCATGAGATACATGGATAATTTTGTTAATCCAGAGTGTATCAAGTAGAGAACGTATCACACTAAAAAGCAAAAAGAGGAATAATACCGATAGCTAATAGCCACAGATAACGTATGGCAACACTGGATACAGCCACTTCCAGCCCCATGAATTGTAAGACAATTGGTGCTAAAAAGAAAACCAAGCCAAAAAGTACGATAGATAAGGCTAAAGCCAAATAAAGAAATTGATAAAAATCTGAAGAAACTTCTTTCTTTTTCCTTGTCCCAAATGGTGCCCGATAATAGGGGACCAAGGCTGAGACAATCCCTGTCAAAAAGGTAAAGAAAGGATCTCACAAACTAGTCGCAATGGAAACACCCGCTAGATCCAGTGTATTATATTGCCCTGTCATCGTGGTATCGACAAAAGATGCGGAAAAATTAGCGAATTGATAAATTAAAATAGGAAAGAAAATTTTTAAAAATAAGATGATTTTGTCTTTAATAGTTTCTGTTGTATGCATACCTACTCTTTCTACTCCTTTTCATCCAAGCCAAAAAGCTTTAAGCCGTATTTTTCTCAAGCTCAAGGGTGGATTACTAGCTTTTGATGTCGTGTGCCAACAATTACATGAGGCGCAATAATAGCTTCTAACCAAGCCACCATTATCATAGTCTACGGCGTGATCAGCTTTTTCCTTGGTTTCATACTGAATTTTAGCACGGTTAGCGGCTGGACAATATACTCCGTGACAAGCATTGCGTTTTCGATTTCTAAGTTTACGAAAATAATTCATCCTCAAGCTCCTAATCTGCTTGATAAACGATTTGTCCCTTACAGATAGTATATTTGACCTGACCTTTTAATTGTTCACCAATGAATGGTGAATTAGCTGCTTTAGAAGCAAAAATGCGTGTCTACGATTCGGTCAGCTTTATCATCGAAAATCGTAATATCAGCTGGCCCATTTTCAGTTAGATAACCTGCTTCAAAAATTATAAAAGTTTTGGCTGGATTGTAGGTCATTTTTCTAGCAATTGCATTAAACTCAACTCGCCAGCTTCCACCAGATAGGTCAAACCAAGTGACAAGGAAGTTTCCAAACCTGTCATACCTGATGGAGCTTTTGGTAATATCCTCAACATTCTTTTTCGTCTGCATGGTGAGGCGCGTGGTCAGTAGCAATGACAGAAATGACTCCAGATTTTAAACCTTCAATGACGGCGCGACGGTCTGATTCCAAACGAAGAGGTGGATTCATCTTAGCGTTACTTCCTTTAGTCAAAAGCAGAGCTTCAGTCTTAGAAAAATGCTGTGGAGCTACTTTCTGCAGTTACGTTTGCTCCCATATTTTGAGCAAACTCACAACTTTGACACTTTCTTCCTTAGATAAAATGCTGGATATGAACATGAGCCTTGGTCGCATAGGCAATCATAACATCACGCGCCATCATAGCATACTCAGCCACCCCAGTCGCACCGCATATATGGAAATGTTTTTAGCGATATTTTTCATTAAAAGCCAAGAATCCCATTCAAACCTGGATCTTCCTCATGAAGACTGATAAAGGTATTGAGCTTTTTGGCTTCTTCCATGGCTTCCTTTGACAACTTTACTGCTTTCAAGCGGAATACCGTCATCAGAAAAACCAACGGCACCTGCTTCCAAAAGCGCCTTAAAGTCAGTCAAGTCTTGGCCATTAAAGTTTTTGGTGATAGTGGCAACCGTCTTGACATTGATTTTTTTCCTTGGCAGCTGACTGAAGAACTTCTTGTAAAGTCTCCACATCTGAAATAGTTGGACTAGTATTAGCCATCATGACAACCGTTGTAAAACCACCTGCAGCGGCTGCTAGGGCACCAGTATGGATATCTTCCTTGTGGGTCTGACCAGGTTCACGGAAATGGACATGAATGTCCACCAATCCAGGCGCAACTACCAGATCAGTTGCATCAATCACTTGTGCTCCATCAGCATCAATTTGAGGAGCAATTTTTGACAATTTTTCCGTCTTCAACCATGACATCACAAACCTGATCCAAACCAGACTTTGGATCCATCACACAGCCGTTTTTGATTACTAACATAACAATACTCCTTTATTCGTAGAAATCAACTTGAGTGTCCAATAATTTATCACCATCATAGACAAACTTAGCTGAAAAGAAGGGCTTATCTTCTAAAAGCCACTCGACAAAGGTGTGATCCCCTTCCCAAGTCGGCTTACTCAAAACCTCATCGTAAGGAACCCATTCTAAGGTCCCTTCGTTACAGTCAATCAATTCACCCTCAAACTCTGTTACCTTAAACACGTAGGTGTACCAGTCCAAGTCCGGTGTAAACTCTGGAAAGGTGATAACTCCTTTTTAATACTGGTTTTGCCTTTTAGACCAGTTTCTTCTAAAATCTCACGAGCAGCACATTCTTGTGGAGTTTCTCCACGCTCTAACTTTCCACCTACACCGATCCATTTTCCTTCATGGACATCATTAGGCTTTTTATTGCGATGAAGCATGAGCAATTCTTTTCCATTATCAATGTAGCAAATCGTCGCTAACTGAGGCATATTCTCTCCTTATCTAAGCCAATCGATTGGCTCTTGTCCTGTTTCTTTTAAGAATGCATTGGCCTTGGAAAAAGGCTTGGAGCCCCAAAAATCCTCTGTAAACGGATAAGAGGACTTGGGATGGGCTGATTCGATAATCAAAGTGCTGAGGATTGGTAACCAAGGCCTTCTTCTTGCGTGCATAGGCACCCCAGAGTATAAAACCTACTGGTTTATCTAGATTATTGACAACCTTAATCACTGCATCCGTGAATGGCTCCCATATCTGACCAGCATGACCGTTAGCCTGGCCAGCAGGGACAGTCAAGACAAGCATTGAGAAGCAAAACACCCTGCTCCGCCCAAGAGGTCAAAGTCATGGGATGGTTTTAACCCCAATATCATCAGCAAGTTCTTTTAGAAATATTTTGCAAAGAAGGTGGTGCTGGGATAGTATCTGGAACTGAAAAACTCAAGCCCTGAGCTTGACCAGGCCCATGATAGGGATCCTGTCCCAGAATCACCACTTTAACCTCTTCAACAGGAGTTGTCAAAAGAGCCTGAAAAACCTTTTCTTTAGGAGGATATACAGTTCCTTGAGCATAAACCTGTTCCATAAAGTGATTAATTTTCCCAAAATAACCTTCCGGTAATTGCTCTTTAATCAAGGCGTGCCAAGATGAGTGTTCCATTGCTTTCTCCTTCATTTTCACTGCCTCTATTATAGCAAAAAGTGGCTATGGAAACCACTTTTTACAGTTTATCTAAGAGTTCTAGCAGAGCCTGATAAGAGTCAACTTCATAAGTCGGCTGAGCTTTCGTTTTATTTTCTAAATGATGAGGGATTGTACCAGATGGTGTCAATATCAGCATTATTGCCACCTTGGATATCGGCGGTTATAGAATCTCCAATCATCAGCGTCTTTTCTTTACTAAATCCAGCAATCTGTTGACCAATTTTTTCATAGAATAGTGCATCAGGTTTTTGCGTTTGCAACTGCTCTGAGATAAAGACTTGGTTGAAATAGGGAGCAAGACCTGATCGAGCCATACGACCTGTCTGAATTGTAGGTTATCCCATTTGGTCGCAGCGTAGAGTTCATAGCCACGTTTCTATAAGACTATCTAAGAGTTCCATGACTCCAGAAAAACTACCTGCCCCTGTTTGAGCTAAAAGTAAAACTGGTAACGTTCAGCTAAGTATACGCCATCCTTTTTCAATTCCAAAAATGCGAAAACAATTTTTGAAAAATCGTGTATTAACTAATTCTTGTTTTTGTAATCTTTTTCTGTTCCAAATCCTTCCAGAGAGACTTTGTTCATTGGAACGTAATAATCTTTATAGGCTTGAATATCAGCAACACCTTCTTCTTTCTAAAGAGTTGCGTTAAGGCTACATCCTCAGCAGCATCAAAAATCGAGCAAGGTATGGTCGAGGTCGAATAATAGAAATTTGTATTTCAATTTTAAAAACTTCCTTTCTTTTGGGGACAAAAGAGTGGGACTAAATGATTCAAAAAATATTAAAAAATTTTACCTCTACTTATTGAATAACTTAGCCCAATTCTGCTTGGAATTTAAAATTCTGGAGACATAAACCTCATATTTGTCGATATAATAAAAAGCTAAGTAATTTTTCAATTGGCATATATCGATAACATTTTCCGTCATCTGTTAATTCACCATACCCTCGACTCGACACCAAAAGGACATGCTTCTGGAAAGGTTTCTAAAGTTCCTAGTGCCGTTAGAATAAGGTCTAGTTTACTATCGGCAGATTGCTGGCTGTAAAAATTCAGTACAATATAATCATGTATTTCTCTCAAGTCTTTCTTAGCTTGATCCGTAAGAGAAACATGGTAACGCTTATGATTAGTCAAGTCCAAATTCCTTTCTTACATCTGCCAAAGACGTTGGTTTACCTTTGCTCAATTTCTTGATGTCCCATCAAGATTTCCCTTTTCAAGTCTTCAAAAAGCAACCTGATATTGAGTCTCTTGTAAATCACTAAATACGAACTCTTTGGGATCAACCGCACCTGTCGCAATTTTACGAAGTGCAGCATTAAAAAAATATCTGACAGGGTTAACTTTTCATCAGCTAAGATTTCCTTTGTTTTGTTGGTAAAAAGTCGAATCTGCTCTAAAATTAACTGGTTGAGTACTTGCCATGATTAATACCTCTTTGTAAAGATGATTTGTAAATACATTTTATCATCTTTAGATTTGAAATTCAACGAAAAGCTCCTTTAACAGAAAAAGGAGCTATCTTGTATTTTATTGGTGTACAGCTTGGGCTGCTGTGATAAGAGTAAGTTTGAAGACGTCGTCTGAATTGCATCCACGTGAAAGGTCATTAACTGGTTTGTTCAAACCTTGCAATACTGGACCAACCGCTGCAAAGCCACCGAGACGTTCTGCCATCTTGTAACCAATATTTCCTGCTTCAATACCTGGGGAAGATAAAGACGTTTGCTTGTCCAGCAACCTTGCTTCCTGGCAGCCTTAAGAGCAGCTGTTTCTGGAACGAAGGCAGCATCAGTGCAATTCACCATCAATTTCAAGGTCAGGGACGAAGATCATGAGCAATCTTAGTTGCTTCAACGACCTTATCAACGCTTTCACCAAAACCAGAACCTTTAGTTGAATAGCTCAGCATAGCGAATTTTCGGTTCGATACCAAACATCTTAGCTGTAATTGCAGAGTTAATCGCAATTTCTGCCAAAAGCTTCAGCGTCAGGATTGATATTGATGGCACAGTCACCAAAGAGGTAACGCTCAGTACCACGAACCATGAGGAAGGCACCTGAAGTCCGGCTAACATTAGGACGAGTTTTAATGATTTGAAGGGCTGGGCGAACAGTTGCCGCAGTAGAGTGAATAGCTCCTGAAACCATTCCATCTACCAAGCCCATGTAAAACCAACATAACACCAAAATAGTTAACGTCATTGACGAGCACTTCTCTCGCTTCTTCTTCAGTCATTTTTCCTTTACGACGTTCTACAAGTGATGCTACCATGTCTTCAAATTGAGGATAATGTGCTGGGTCAATCACTTCATAACCATCCATGATTCCTTCCAATTTCAAGATAAATTTTAATTTTGTCAGGGGTTTCCTAGTAAGACAGGGATAACTTCTGTTTCTTTTACGATGCGTTTTGTAGCTTGAAGAATACGTGGTTCTTCACCTTCTGGCAAGACAATACGTGCATTTTTACCAACTAGGTTGGCTTTTAAACTTTCAAAAACTTCCATGAGTTTTGACTCCTTTTAAGATAAATTATTATTTGATAACTGAGTTATAAGAGTGTTAAAAATCATCCGGCAGTGGACTTTCCATCTCCAACTGCTCTTCAAGAAAAAGGATGATAAAACGATAAGTAATGGCAATGCAGAGCTTGACGCTCTATGCCATGTTCAAGACTACCACCATAGAGGTCATCGCCAAGCAAAGGGAAACCGATATGGGAGAAATGGACACGAATCTGGTGTGTCCTTCCTGTATGCAGTCGAATATCAACTAGATGAACATTGCCATAAGACTCCACTCATACGATAGGAAGTATGGGCATACTTACCACCTTTTGCAACTCGTCTAGTAATGATTGAATCTTCGTCACGAGCAATCGGTGCAATGATTTCACCTGTGAGGCTCCAGAAACCCATCTCCTTTGACTAAAAGCAAAATAACGCTTTTCAATGGCTTTCTTTTTGCAACTGTTTTGTCTAGCCTAGCATGAGCATAACCATGTTTAGCAAAAAGCATTAAGCCCGAAGTGTCCCGATCTAGTCTGGTTACAATGTGAACCTGCTGATTTTTCATAGTTCTGTTTCACATAGTAGCCCTTGATAAAATTAGCGATGGTATTGGAATGATTGACACTAGGAATCGAGGCCACACCAAAGGGTTTGTTTAGAATTAAGAAATGATCATCTTCAAACAGAATATCCAGTGGATAATCAATTGCTTCCAGTGTCTCAAAACCTTCCTCAGGAGGAAGGTCGATGACAACCACATCCCCAATATCTAAGAGATAGGTTGCATTTTGTGGATGACCGTTTACGCGAATATCTCCACCTCGAAACTTGATTTTAGCAAGCAATCCTTTAGAGACTTCATGCTTTTTCAGAAAAGTCTTTACCTTGACGTGTTCGTCAGCAATAAATTCAAACCTCATTCATCCACCTCACCAATAAAGGCATCTTTGACACGATTCCAAAAACTAGTATGGCTTGGTGTTGCTACAAAAATGAATCTTATGATGGTCTATCTGGTATTCTATTCTTTCAATATTACGATAAGAATAAATGCTATTGTCAACAGAAATCGTATGATAGTCATTACGAGTTGGTATCAATTCTATCTTATCCTTCTTAGGCACAATGATAGAAGAACCTAGGGTTCTATAGACACGATTGTTAAGACTCGCAATTTCTGTCAATTGTAGGGCCTCAATAGTAGGGTGCAAAACAGCTCCACCAAGAGATTTGTTATAGGCTGTACTCCCAGTTGGCGTCGATACCGTCAGGCCATCTCCTCTAAATCGTTCAAAGGGCACTTGGTTTATGATAATATCGGCAACCATAGTCCTATCAGCTCTCCGAATGCTAGCCTCATTCAAAGCTCGGAAAATTTTACTTCTCCATTTTCCAAAAATATCTTTACATTTAACAGTGGGTAAGACACACGAGCCCCAGTATCCAACTGTAGATTAGTAAGCAGTTGATCTAGTTCAAAATCACGGTAATCCGTATAGAAGCCTAAATGACCTGTGTGAACACCAACGAAGCGAACCTTATCCAGCTGGTCTTCATACTTGTGAAAAGCAGACAAAAGCATCCCATCCCCACCTATGGAAATGACGATATCGGGATGTTTATCATTTAATATAAAGTTATTCTTTTTCAGTCGATCTCTTAATCTCATATAAGACTCGTTGACTTTGAGGTTTGCGATTAGCGATTAGATCAATTCGTTTACCTGTATTCTTCATCGGTATCGTCACTATTACCTACCCCGTCATTTAACTTTCTATGCAATGGATCAAAGAGTGCCTGTGCTTCCTGGATATCATCACGAATTTTACTCATTTCTTCATCCAATTGGTGGGATATCCTTGCTGTGATTTCCAGACGTTTCTTAATTTCTTCTGGAAAAATCTCTTGATATTTATAATTGAGAGAATGCTCGATTGTAGCCCAAAAATTCATAGCCAAGGTACGAATCTGAATCTCCACCAGAATCGTTCTTGCCCATTGATCGTATCAACTGTATACTCAATAATCAAATGGTAAGAACGATAGCCTGAAGCCTTTCGATGAGTAATGTAGTCACGTTCTTGTACCACTCTCATATCTTGCCTCTTACGAAGGATGGCAACAACCTCGCTCACGTCATCTACAAATTGAACCATGACGCGTAAACCTGCAATATCTTGCAAGTCCTGTTCCAACGTATCGTATCCAATCCCTCGACGAGCCATTTTTTCTTTTATACTTTCGATTGGTTTGACTCGACCAGTTACAAACTCAATTGGAGAATGTTTATTTTTGTTTTTGCGGTATTGTTTTCGAATACCTCGGAGTTTTATCTTCAGCTCTCCGACAGCCTGAATGTAAGGATCTAAAAATTCTTCCCATTCTGTAATCATATATCTTTTTCATCCAATTCTCTATACACTTCGATTTATCTAGTTTTTGATTTTCTAGGAAAAATCTTATACAATAAATACAATGCTTATTATACCATACAATCGCTTTCAAAGATAAGGAAAAAGTAAAAAAAATGAAACATTTAGAAATTGAAATGAAAACACTTCTAAACAAGGATGAATATCAAAGATTGCAGGATCACTTTTCAGGAGTCACACCTATTACACAAAAATTACTACCTAGACACGCCTGATTTTTACCTTCGCAAACATAAAATTCGCTATGCGCATTCGTACTTTTGAAAATAGCGCTGAATTGACCATAAAAATCCCACAAAAAGTTGGAAATATGGAGTACAATCAAGATCTAAGCCTTGAGGAAGCAAACCATTGTCTTAAAAGAATGTAAACTTCCGCAAGGAATGATTCTTGACGAATTGACTAGCCGTGGACTTTCAACCAGTGGCTGGGTAGTTTTAGGTTGCTCTAACTACTGTTCGCTACGAAAAAGCAAACTCCTATCGGACTCATGGCACTTGATCAAAAGCCAATACTTTGATATTGTTGACTATGAGCTTGAATTAGAAGTGGAAGATGGCAACTCAAGGTAGTCTTGATTTCCAAGAATTTTTACAAGCCAATGAAATCCATTACAAAAAGCTCCTTCAAAATTGGTTCGTTTTATAGAAAATATGAAAAAATACTGAAATAATCTTCTTTTTGATAAAAATAAAAGGGATGAAAAAAATAATAGAATCTGTTGTAGAGAGCATTTATCACTAAAAGTGTTTCACTACAGCGATTCACTTAGTTTAAAAGAGGACGGTTTATCGAGTGTCAGATACAAAAATCATGAAACTTTTCGCACTATCTTCCAACCAGGAAATTGCTCAAAGAATCGCAGATGCTGCAGGTGTTCCACTTGGAAAAAGTATCTTCACGCCAATTTTCAGATGGTGAAATCCAAGTTATCATCGAAGAAAGTGTTCGTGGATATGATGTTTTATATCATCCAATCAACTAGTTATCCAGTAAATAACCACTTGATGGAACTCTTGATTATGGTTGATGCTTGTGTTCGCGCTAGTGCTAATACCATTAACGTTGTACTTCCATACTTCGGCTACGCTCGCCAAGATCGTATCGCTTCTTCACGCGAACCACTTACTGCAAAAACTGGTTGCAAAATATGTTGGTGAAAGCTGGAGTTAGTCGTGTATTGACTCTTGACCTCCATGCCGTTCAGGTTCAAGGATTCTTTTGACATTCTGTAGATAACCTCTATACTAATCTCACTTTTGCAAAAACATTACTGCGATAAAGGTTTGACTGGTTCAGATGTGGTTGTTGTTAGTCCTAAAAACTCTGGTGTAAAACGTGCTCGTAGTCTTTGCAGAATACCTAGATGCTCCGATTGCTATCATTGATTATGCACAAGATGATTCTGAACGCAGCCAAGGTTACATTATTGGGGAGGTTGAAGGTAAGAAAGCAATCTTAATCGATGACATTCTGAATACTGGCCGTACCTTCTCTCGAAGCTGCTAAAATCTTAGAACGTGACGGCGCAACTGAAATCTATGCAGTTTCAAGTCATGGACTATTCGTTAACGGTGCTGCAGAGTTATTAGATGCAACAAATATCAAGGGAGATCTTGGTTACAGATTCTGTTGTGACAGAAAGTAGAAAACCTAAAAACGTACAATACATCACTGCTGAGTGAATTGATTGGTGATGCTATGGTTCGTATTCATGAAAGAAAACCAGTTAGTCCACTATTTAAATAGGAAATTAGGTGAGTTTTTGATTTATTTGGATAATGCTGCAACGACTCCGATGTCTTCAGTAGCTATCTCAGCAATGACTCAAGTCATGCAAGAAACTTATGGCAACCCTTCTAGTATTCATGGCCATGGGCGCCAAGCAGGTAAACTATTACGAGAAGCTCGTCAAGAACTTGCAAGTTTTACTAGGAACAAAGCTCACAACATATATTTTTACCACTGGTGGTACTGAAAGCAATAATACTGCTATCATCGGCTACCGCCTTCGCCATCAAAAATCGTGGAAAGCACATTATCACTACTGCGATTGAGCACCATGCTGTTCTAGGAACCCATCAAATACTTGGTTGAAAAATTTTGGTTTTGAAGTGACTATTTTACAGCCTGAAAATCAAGAAATCACTGCAGACCAAGTCAAAAATGTACTTCGTGAAGATACCATTTTTGTTTCTACTATGTTTGCCAACAATGAAACTGGTACACTATTACCTATTGCTGAAATTGGTGAGGTTCTAAAAATCATCCAGCCGTCTATCATGTCGATGCAGTTCAGGCAGTTGGTAAATTAGAGATTCTTCCCGAAAAATTGGGGAATTGATTTTCTCAGTGCTTCTGCACATAAATTTTTATGGTCCAAAAGGAGTTGGTTTTTCTCTATGCTGCATCTACAGATTTTGATTCCTACCTTCATGGTGGTGGTGATCAAGAGCAGAAAAAGAGCAGGAACAGAAAAATCTTCCTGCCATCGTAGGAATGGTAGCAGCTCTAGGATGATCTTGAAAAATCAAGCACAAAAACTTTGAAAAAGGTCTCAAATCAACTGAAAGACACCTTCTTAAAGGAAATGGCTGAGACAGACTATTACCTCAATCAAGGAAAAGACCAGCTACCTTATGTCCTTAATATTGATTTCCAGGTCAACAGAAATGATCTACTACTTTCGTCTGGATCTTGAAGGGATTTCTATTTCAACTGGTTCTGCTCTGTACTGCAGGTGTCGTTCAGGTTAGTCATGTTCTTCAGGCTTTCTACGGAGAAGACTCTCCTCGATTACACGAATCTGTTCGCATCAGCATTTCACCCTCAAAATACAGAGCAAGAAATGCACACCCTCGCACAAACTCTAAAAGAAATCATCGGAGGTTAACTCAATGGCATTCGAAAAACTATTAGTCTTAAAAATTGCCGTTACGATTACACACTTAGCCCAACTGTCAAAAAGTTTACTCTAAAAAGATAACACTTTTTTTGAAACAAAGGTTGGTAACTATGAACTAACACGCCTTCTTGAGAAGGTTCCAAATAGTGGGGAAGGTTTCCAACTTAAGATTATCATCAACAAAGATTTAACCGGTGCAAAAATCAACATCACTGATAAATTTGGTTTTACGTTTGGTTGATATCTTTAAGTCAGAAGAAACTCATATCCACCAAGAGAAATTCTACTTCTTGATGGACAGTCTTGTTGAACGTGGCGTCTTCACTAAAAAGTGAAAGATAGAAGGTCTCTATGTTTCGATTAACTTACAAGGATACCTATCAAGTCGATCGCGTTTTAGAATACGAAGATTACGAAGCACTCATGCTGTCACTTTCAGGGATGTGTGACTCTTCCAGATACGACCGTCATTACTTCACTTACCTATATAGGGGAAAGAAATCTATCAAGGTCTTCTGGGAGATCTCTATCGTTTTCTATCTCACTCATGATTTTTACAAAAGATAAACTAAGATTTTCTTAGTTTTTCTTGTTTTTGTTGATTTTTCACAATCTTTCTATAAAATAGTATTTAGAAAGGTTGTGATTTTGTGAAAGAAAAACAGTCTGCTATCTCCAAAAAGCAACAGCAAAGAGACTTTCTCTTTATTATCGTATCTTTAAAAGATTTCATGCAGAAAAGATTGAAAGAGCCAACTCAAAACAAATTGCCGAGGCCATTGGTATTGATTCTGCTACCGTTAGACGAGATTTTTCCTACTTTGGTGAACTTGGTCGCCGTGGATTTGACTACGATGTCAAAAACTAATGACGTTTTGCTGATCTTCTAAAAATGATAATTCTATTACAAAATGTTATGTTGGTGGGGTATTGGTAATATGGGGCACGCCTCCTTCACTACCGTTTCTATGAACGAAACAAAATGAAAATCATTATGGCTTTTGATTTGGATGACCATCCTGAAGTTGGGACGAAAACTCCCGATGGAATTCCAATTTATGGAATCTCCCAAATCAAGGATAAAATAAAAAATGCAGATGTAAAAACTGCAATCTTAACTGTTCTGAGTGTCAAATCACAAGAAGTAGCTAATCTCCTTGTCGATGCAGGTATTAAAGGAATCTTTAAGCTTTTCACCCGTTCATCTCCAACTACCAAAAGATGTGGTGGGCTCAATATGTGGATTTAACTAGTGAATTGCAAACTCTCCTCTATTTCATGAGAAAAAGAGGATTAGAAAGCGTAAGCATTTATGAAAAACCAGTTATTGGGATTACAGGGAAACGAAAAAGCTCATCCTGATGATGAGCTAATGATGAGCTATGCGGCAAAGGGGCTTTGTTGAAGGAGTCAAGGAAGCTGGGGAATTCTCATTATCCTACCAATTGGTGATCAAGAAATGGCCAGTTACTACATTTAGCTTTGATTGATAAACTTATTCTAACTGGTGGACAAAAATGTCGATCCCAAGTTCTACGGTGAGCCTAAAAATGATCGATAGCGATGACTACCACCTTCAAAGAGATATTTTTGAGCTAGCTCTTATAAAAGAAGCCATCAAACAAAAGAAACCGATTTTTCTGTTTGTCGAGGTACCCAGCTCTTTAATGTGTTTATGGGAGGAACCTTTATCAAGATATTGAAGATCATTGGCAGGATTGTTCTGCCGAGTATACAACTCAACGTTTAGTAACTGAGCCTCGATACTATTCTTCGAGATATCTATGGAGAAATCTCTCTTATCAACTCTTTCCACCATCAGAGCATTAAAGACCTTGCTCCAAATCTAAAAGCGTTGTCGCTCATGATCCTAAAGATGGAATTATCGAGGCTGTGACAACGACTGATGGTTTCCCCTCACCTCGGTGTTCAATGGCATCCGGAATTTCTTTTTGAAAAATCGCCCTCAAAGATAAAACACTTTTCGATTATGTCGTCAATGAACTCTAAGGGCTACTAATAGGTTATTAAATCATGAATGAACTTAAACACCTTCTACTCATGATATTTTGAGATTTAGAAGTTAATATTTTCACTCTTTTGTTAAGAGCAAGGAAATAGAAGTTTATTTTCAACTTTCTAATCTATACAGACTTTTAACAGCCGAAAAGCTATCAAGCATTTTCTAAGGATAAAGAGAATCTTGATAAACTATCTCAAAAAGAAAAACAAAAAGCAACTCAAAAAGTGGTCTAAAAAGGCAAACCATTTTGTAAAAAACAGATGCTAAAATTAAAAGGTAAATTTCGCTCATCGGTCGGTTTTACAGGGATATCCTCATCCATAAAAAAGGTATTATAAAATAAAAGACTTCAATGCTATTGTTGATTTTATCGTGCAAGAAAAATTGCTAGTCGCTACATTAGATCCACTTCCTGTCATAGATATGACTCAAGTAGAATCCTATGCTTTACAAGAGATTGAGCAGGGTCCCCTAAAATTATAAACCTATATCAAGTCCGTCTTCTCACGGTAACTAAAAATAATCGGAATGTGAAAACAATGAGATGGTCCAATAAGACTCAAACCCATTAATTCGCAGGCTTCTTTTAACAAGTTTCTGTAACATGGTCATCATTTTCACTAGGCATAATAGCACCAGATGGATGATTATGAACAAGAATCACGGATGTAGCCATATGCTTTTTAAGGCATAGTGAAGAATTTCTCTTGGTTCCGCAATACTTCTAGTAGCAGATCCAATAAAAATGGTTTGCTGATGAATAATTTGATTTTTGTGTATTCAGATAGAGCGCCACTAGGTGCTCTTGTTTTTTATCTCCCAATTCTTGTTGCATCTTTTTAGCCAGTCTTTGACTACTAAGAATGCTCTCTGCCTCAATAGTTTCATGTTTGTGTATACGACTTCCAAGCTCAATCATCGCTTGCAACTCAATAGCTTTTACCTCCTGATTCCTGATAAACTCTGCAGTTCTTGCAAGGTCATTTTTAACTCAGTTAAACTGTTCAATTGAGACAATACTTTCTGTGCAATTTCAAAAACAGTCGATTGACGAGTTCCTGTTCGTAATAAAATGGCTAGTACTCCCTGATTGCTCAAACTCTCTACTCCTTCTGTCACCTAAGCGTTCTCCTTTGGCAAGAGCGAATCTTCTTGAAATGAAATACTGTACATAAAAATCCTCCTCACTTTATTATTCGTGAGAAGGATGCTTAATTCGATAAAAACTAGTTATTTTTAGATTTTTCAAGTGCTAGTCGTAAATCTTCAATCAAAATCGTCAACATTTTCAAGACCGATAGAGAGACGAATTTGATTTTTGTTACTCCTGCTGCTTCTAGATCTGAGTCTGACAACTGAGCATGTGTTGTAGTTGCGGGATGAACTACCAATGATTTTTGCATCTGCTACATTAGCTAAGTTTGAAAAAGATTTCAAGTTGTCAATCACTTTACGTGCTTCTGCTTCTCCACCTTTAACGTGGAAGGTAAAAGATTGAACCAACACCTTTTGGTAAGTATTTTTCAGCCAAGGCATGGTAAGGGACTATCTGGAAGTTTTGGATAGTTGACCTTTTCAACCTTTGGATGGTTCTACAAGGAAATCAACGATTTTCTCAGCATTTTTGAACATGACGTTCAACACGAAGAGAAAAGTGTTTCAAGACCTTGTAGAGCAAGAATGAGTTAAATGGTGATAGCGCAGCTCCCATATCGCGAAGCAATTGAACACGAGCAGCGACGATAAAGGCAGCAGCACCAACATCACGAGTATAACTGATATTGTGGTAGCTTGGATCTTCTTCGACTAATTGAGGGAATTTCCCTGAAGCAGCCCTAGTCAAATTTGCCGCTATCAACGATGACACCACCAATTGTTGTACCGTGACCACCGATAAACTGGTTGCAGAGTGAACTGCAATATCAACACCGTGAGAAAAGACATTGATAAGATATGGTGTTGCAAAAGTATTGTCAGCGACCAAAGGAATCTGGGTGATTATGAGCAATTTCAGCGATCAATATCTGGAATATTGATAACTGGATTACCCAAGGTTCTCAATCAAAAAACAAGTTTGGTATTATCTCCAATAGCTGCTTCTACTTCTTCAAGATTATCAATATCAACAAAAGTTGTGGTGATTCCATAGCGAGGGAAGGGTTTCTTTCAAGAGATTAAAAAGTACCACCATAGATAGTAGATGCCGCAACTACGTGGTCTCCTGCGTGGAGCCAGTCCTAAAAATTGTGTAGGTAATAGCTGCCATACCTGATGCAGTAGCAGTGCACCTACTCCACCTTCCAGTGCTGCGATACGCCTTCAAAGGCTGGAAGTTGTTGGGTTAGTGATACGGGTGTAAATATTACCAGCTTTTTGAAGGGCAAAAGATCTTTCGCACCTTCTTGTGTATCTTCAAATACAAAAAGATGTTGTTTGGTAAACTGAACAGCACGAGACTTGGTAGTAGCATCTACCACTTGGACCTGCATGCACGTGCAGAGTTTCAAATTTAAATTCACGAGTCATTGTAAGACCTCCAAAGATTTCATTAAGCTAATTGTACCATCTAAGCTAGCAGGTTACAAATACAACTTTGTTATATATTGGCATAAGCTAATAGCTATGGCTATGCCTGATTGAGAGAAAAATAGCAAATCTTTCATTAAAATTGTAGAACTTTTTCAGATAGTTTAAAAATGCTTTGTTTTCACTTCTCCTATACTTTATACTAGATATAAAGGGAGAATACTATGTCAGAAAATAAACATGAAATAGATACAAACTTTGCTGGTCGTTTAAATATCCTACGTGCTGGAGCTCTGGAGCCAATGACGGGATTATTTCCATCGCAGGTGTTGTTATCGGGGTTGCCAGTGCAACCAGCAATATCTGGATTATCTTTCTCTCAGGATTAGCCGCAATTCTTGCTGGTGCCTTCTCAATGGCTGGTGGCGAGTATGTATCCGTATCTACTCAAAAAGACACAGAGGAAGCCGCTGTAGCCCGTGAACAATTGCTTTTTGGATAAAGATATGGAAGCTGCTAAAAAATCACTCTACGCAGCCTATCTTCAAAATGGTGAGTGTGAAACATCAGCCCAACTCTTAACCAACAAGGCATTTCTTAAAAATCCTCTCAAAGCCTTAGTTGAGGAAAAGTACGGAATCGAGTATGAGGGAATTCACTCAATCCCTGGCATGCTGCTGCATCTAGCTTTATTGCCTTCGTACTTGGTAGCCTGCCACCAATGCTTTCGATTATTATTTTCCCAAGCGAATACAGAATTCCTGCCACTGTCTTTATCGTGGCGATTTCTCTATTAGTTACTGGCTACACCAGTGCTAAACTCGGGAAAGTCCCCTCACAAAAAACAGCCATGATCCGTAACCTCTGTATCGGCCTTCTGACCATGGGAGTGACCTATCTGTTTGGACAATTGTTTAGTATTTAAAGAGAGTGGGACAGAAATCGGTAATTCGTTAGAATTGATTTCGTCGTCCCACCTCTGCACAGTTGAGTAGGGCTGTAAAAGCTGATGAAATCAGCGTAGTAGAGCCCACTCAACCACTGCGTCTTGAACTACACTCCAAAGACACTGAGAGGCCTAGGGACTTTTGTCCCAGCCTCTTTTGCATCAAAATATAGACAGTTGATAAAAATCACCAAAAACCAACCTTCGTCATCATTGATAGGCTGGGCTCTTTGATCTTGCGTGGGCCTGTTCCATACATTTCAGCTTCGGCGTCTTTGTTGGTAGGATCGAAGCTAGGATAATGAGATAATAATCCTGGAGTCCAAAGTTTGCGATTGTAAAAATAGCTAAAAAGGAAACGAACTAGGGTTACATCAAGATCTCACTTTATCAGATAGACCTGCAAGTACACCTGATACCATACGATTTCTTCTCATTTTATAAAATTTTGTATTCATAATTTATCTCTTCGGATTTCTTAATCTTAGTATAGCACTAAACTAAATTTACTACATCAGTCCTTAGGCCGATTTAACAAGAGGAGCTTTCCACGACAAAGACCACAACGATAGCGCTTGGTATCAATTTTTCGCTTTCGTTGATAGATTTCGCTGACAAGACTGACATGTATAGACTAAACTTGGGCTTTTGATTGAACTTAATAAGGGAGGAAACAAAAAGCGGAGCCTGTCTACCTCTTTTTAAAAAGTTGCTTAAAGGCTAAACCTATGCTGATAGCCTTTACCTTCGAAATACAGATGATAATGGCAGAGCTCATGACGAACAATTTTACGAAAGACCTCTAAAACCAAGTTCTTGATAAACCTTAGGATTGAAACCAAATGACCATCCTTAGGGAAAAATCGCCCACCTGTCGACCGTAGACGAGTATCCACTGAGCTTGATGTTTGAAAGGTTTTCCAAAATCTTCTAAAGAGACCTGTTTAACGTAATCAGTTAGATTCATTTGGTGCAAGAAGCGACAGATTCACTTTTTCCTCGGTCAGCATCGATTTTCTTAACCCAAACAGTAACCAAATCGCCAAACCGAAACCATACTTGACTCGGATGTTTGATAAATTTCTTACTCATGTGGAGAGATATGAATGAGACCGTCCTCATGGATACCGATATCAACAAAGGCACTGAAGTCAACGACGTTGCTGCACAACTCCCTCAAGCTTTCTTAGCACTTAGTAAGTCTTTGATATCCAAGACATCCTGACGAAGGACTGGAGCATCAAAAGGAATCACGGAAATCACGTCCTGGTTTGAGAAGGTCGAAGCGATAATATCTTTAAGTGTTTCTTGACCGAGTTCTAGCTCTTGAGCCATTTCTTTGATTGAAACAGATTTGAGTTTTGCTTGCGCTTCTTCATTTAGGGTCTTTTTATATCCAAGTTGTTTGAAGAGTTCCTCCGACCGCAGTATAGTTTTCAGGGTGAACTCCTGTATTGTCAAGGATATTAGAACTTTCAGGAATACGAAGGAAACTCTGCAGCTTGCTCAAAAGCTTTTGTCCCTAGGGCGAGGAACTTTCTTTGATTTGGGCGCGTGAAGTGATTTTTCTCTTCTTCTTCACGGTACTTAACGATATTTTCAGAAATCGTTTGTTTAGTCCTGCAGACATGTGAAAGCAAGGCTGACTAGCTGTATTGATATTGACACCGACTTGCTAATAACTGTATCTACCACGAAATCAAGACTTTCAGATAGTTTTTCTGACTAACATCGTGCTGGTACTGGCCGACACCGATGGATTTAGGGGATCAATTTTTAAACCAATTCAGCAAGTGGGATCTTGCAAACGACGAGCGATTGAGATTGCCGACCGTTTTTCAACGGTTAGTTCTGGAAACTCCTGACGGGCAAGTTCACTAGCAGAGTAGACAGATGCACCGCTCTCATTAACAATGACATAACTAACTTCTGGAAAAATCTCTTGAGCACTTCAGCGACAAAAAGCTTTCACTTTCACGACTAGCAGTACCTATTCCCGATAGCGATGACTTTCAACAATCGTATTGGCCAATCAAATCTGCCAAATCGCGCTTAGCTTCCTCAATCTGACGAGCTGGAAGCTGGTTTAACTGGATAAATGACTTGTGTCGTCAACATTTTCCCAGTCGCGTCAACGACCGCAAGCTTAGCCCCTGTACGAAAGGCTGGGTCAAAACCTAGAACCACGCGCCCTTTTAGCGGTGCTACCAAGAGGAGATTACGCAGATTGTCAGAAAATAGTTGGATAGCACCTTCTTCTCTGCCTTTCTCCGTCAATTCAGTACGAATACGGCGCTCAATAGCTGGTAAGACTTCTTTTCTTAACAGACTGCTGAACAACTTCGTCAATATAAGCATTCTTAACCTTAAAACGAGCAGCAAAGAAAGCCTGTATACGTTCGACCGCATGCTCAAAACCAATCTTCAAAATGCCTAACTTCTCACCACGATTAAGGGCAAGTGTACGGTAGCCCTGCATGTTAGCAACCGTCTCTGAGAAATCGTAATAAATCTGAGACTTGTTTTTCATCAAGAGTTTTCAGTCTTTAAGTTGAGATGTAATCTTAGGAATGTATAAGAACCTCTTGATAAGTCATTGAACGTAAGGGTAGACATCCCCAGAGAGAGCTTCAACCAAAATATCTACTGCACCTGCTAAGAGCATCTTGTGGAGTTTCGAAAACCTTCACATACAAATGATTCTGTTTCTTCTTTCTAGGTCAGAAACATTCTGTAAGATTAGACGAGCAAGTGGGAAGAGTCCCATGCTCACGCGCAATCAGTTGCCTTGGTGCAGCGTTTTTCTTTATAAGGAAGATAGAGTTCTTCAACGTCTGCTAGTTTTTCAGCTGCTAGAATCGCTTCTTCCAATTCTTTAGTTAACTTGCCTTGCTCTTTGATTTTTGCCAAAACCGCTTCCTTACGGTCATTGAGGGTTGGTTCAGACTTTTTATCAAGGTCAATAATAGCTTTAATGGCTACTTTCATCTAAAACTACCAGTCATGTCTTTCCGATAACGAGCGATGCAAAAGGAATGGTTGCTCCTTCTGCTGTCAAAGACAAGACTGTATCAAATTTGCTTTTAAGGTTACATCCCCAAATCTTGGGAAATTTTTCATATTTTTTATCCATGAGACTATTATACCATAAGGAAGAAAAGCTTGTTTTCTATTAATTTGTTGCGTTTTATTTCAACTTTATAAAGAGAAAAGCAATGTTTGTTTTAAAATCCAACTATTTCCCAGAAATAATAGTATAATAGTGTTAACTAAAAAGAATCTGAGGCATGCCCAATGGCTGTTAAATTTACAAAAACTGATGACTTAGATAAGATGTTCGAAGAGTTCAGCTAAACTACCTGATTTGAAGCAAGTGACATTTCCAGATGATAAAAGAAAAGAAAGATAAGGCTGAAAAGAAAAATAGATGACACTCTTTCAAAGTCTACTCTTCTAGTGTGTTTCAAAGCTGGTGCTATTTTTCTATCAATCATCATTGAAGCCCTACCTTATGTCTGATTGGTAGTATTATCTCTGTGCATTGCAAGTCTATGTGACTCCTGGAGAAGGTTTTATACATTTCTCCCAAAATCGTCTTTGGGGAGGATCTTTTTGGTACATTTATCGGTTTCTCTTTCCTTCTTGTGAATGTGAGAATTGTTCCGATCATCAATCGTTTTTCTTGGAGAAGAAGGTTCCAAGCTATACAGCGGTACCTTTTCTAGTAACCGCTCCTATCATCAATCCCATCGTACTTTTTCGACCTATTCAGCCTTTGGTAATTCAATTCAAAATGGTGTTACTATGCGCTTTTAGGATCCATCCTAGTTGCTACTCTATTGCGTATCTTTTCTTGGGTTTTTCTGGGAGGATCGATTCAAAAAGGAAAATAGGCTGCTTGTCATGAACATGATTTTTCCTCATTTGACAAAAAGATCAGAAAAATTTCTTCAGGTCTTCATCCAAAGCTATTGATGAATTCTTTGATATGGGGACGTTATTTGTCTTTGGGCTGTCTTTTGCTAGCATAGTCCAGGTTTATGTACCAACTCGTATTCTGACATCAATCAGTGCAACACCACTACTCGCTATTATTGTTCTTTTAATGCTCTTATTCTTCCCTACTATCGCTTTGTAGTGATAGCAGATGCCTTTATCTGGCTCTTCGTTGCTCTCTAGTTTCTCGGGCTTTGCTCCAGTTCTTGCCTTTCTGGGTTATTGGACCAATGCTTGATGTCAAAGAACCTACTCATGATGAAGAATTATCTTAAAACCTCGCTTTATTTGGCAGTTCATGACCATTGTGACTCTTGTTGTTCTTTGTCTATTCTTATCTAGTCGGGGTGATGCTATGATACGATTTTTCATTTTTGATTAGCTATTTTTATCTTAACCCTTTATCTACAACTATCTGGTAAGCTCAATCAATATCTAAACCTCCACTACTCTTATCTGGCTTATATAACAATGGTGTTGTCTTTCTTGCTAGCCATTGTTCAAGCCTATATTTGCTTCAAGCGTTTGAAAGAACACAGTCACTTGCACATAGTTTTCTCGCCAAGCTTGCTAGTTTTGTCCTCTCAAGTTTACCTTGTTAGTTGGATTTACCTTTCCAACTGTTGCACTGGACTCACAAAACTAGTATCTGCAAAAGGCTATTATTTCCCTCTGTCAGAAGGAACGGACAAGGCAATCCAAGCAAGCGAAGGAACGAGCAGTCAGTATCTTAAGCCGGACACGAGCAGATTTTATTCACAAACAGCTCATGAAGACACTGTTCGTAAGAGTGCTGATAAGTACTTAGCTCAATCTAGTATTGTTACTGGCAGGATGAAAATTACTGGAAGTCATGGAAGCTATCTATGATTATCCAAATGAATTTGAAGAGCAAGGGAAAATCGAGTTTATTGGCTTTTGTCTACAACTGATCCAAAATCATACCTAATAGATCAATTTGTTTTTCGCTTTTGGTATCATGCACTGCATCGCTGATTCGGGAGTTTTTCGGCTCTTGACCACAGGAAACACCAATCAGTACGAAAATAACACCTAGGGTGAGAGTCAAAGGTAAGATTAGCAATCACTATCACAAAGGAACTCAACCAAGTCCTCCCAACTCTTGAAGTTCAATCCTTGTAAAAGTCGATAAACCAGAGAATCATATTTACAAGAATTTTAGTAGCCTGGTGGCTACTTTTTCTTGTTTAATAGAAGGTTGAATGTTTTTGACGTATTCAAAAGATTAGTTTTTCTGCATTACAGAAATTCTAGTACCGTCTGTTTATCTATGTGCCCTATAGATTTTAAACATCCAAGCTTAATTTTGCCATTAGCTCTAAATGAATGTTCTGAGATCCATTTAGTGTGGGAACAGCTAACCGTTCATCTGTCAAAGATTCTACTAGGATAGTAACACACATATGCGAGCTTTCTTCAACTGTTACAGAAAAACGTATAACCATCTCAACTGTAGAAATTTCACCCAAAACGAAAGCAGTTCGTTTTTAGCATTGGCAAAAACATGCTTCTTGATCAATTGGACCAAATAGTATCGTTGCCTTATCGCACTATTGGATAAAGAGTGCTAAAAACAAAATTGTTCCGGTAAATTGACAATCATATTTAGGGCAGAAGGACTAACCGTCTGAATTTTTCATTAGGTGAATAACGTTGAATTGCTAAAAGCATTGATTTTTCTCGATTTTGCTTTCTGTAAATAGACTGTCATTTTTGCCACGAAAGCTTTGAAAACATCATACGTATTCGTCAAAATCAAATTTATACGTCAAAGGCATCATCAGATACATACAAATCTGATGTCCAGACTCTTCGGGGAGCAAAGATAATTTCACCACTTGGTAACACTTTTGCTTCGTATTTACACACCACTTGGAATATTAATTCACTTGGAATAGTGATGGTGATTGAATTTCCTTGTTTTTCTTGTTTTACTACCATCTGATTTCCTCCTTTGAAGTATTGTAACAAATAATTACCGTAATTACAATGACAGAATATCAGTTAAAATAACTCAGCTTGAGAAATTTCTACTAAGAACCCATCCGAATAAACCGAATAAGCATTTGGATCAGGCGCTTGATGGTCGTTCATTGCTTGACCATATCTACACGTCCATTTTTCCCATATCTAACCTCAGTCACGACCTAATTCTTCAAGGAAAAATGATTGAGAGCTTCCCAGTCTTTCTTTTCTCCTCTAGTAACACTTTGGATGTAATCATCCATCTCTTGTATATTTTTGGTGATGTAGTCCTGGATGGGCTTAATGGGCTCAATTTCCATACCTTCAGGTCCCTTTATCTTGATATCAAGCAATCTAGACACATACTCTTTTTCATTTTCATCGGAAGCACTTACCAGCTCGTCATCAAATAAAATCAGTGGAACAGAATGATATTTTCTATCAACGACAGCTAAAAATTGGACGCAGAGCAGAAGTGCTTTTTAGGTTTGACCTTGTCTCTGAAGATACTTATTCATTTGAGTTCTAGCAGTATTCAAAGTAATGGTGGAGCATCTTTTTCTCGACTACTGACAACAAGCGGACGGATACGGTCAATAAAAGTCCTCTCTGCTTGCTGTTGAAAACGATTGGCGACTGTAACCCTCAAAGAGAGTTGGATTTGACTTATAAGCGAGTTTTTAAAGTCTTGTCCAAAGTCAGCCGCTCACATCCCAAGTATCGTCAATTGGTAGTTCGATGACATCGCGATGATCGTTCAGACTCAAGATAAAATCCGCGTAGCATGTACTAAACGCACATCAAAAGTCACTATCTGGACTCAAAGCCCCAAAGCGCGACTGCTCAATTGCCCACAACACGGTAACATCTAATCACGTCTCAATTTTCCGCTAGTTTTTCAGGTACCAGAACATTCCATTTCTTCTTGTGTTTGCATGGTGATTCTCTTTCTATTAACTTTTCTTATACCCCATTTTATCAGTAATCCTAGGACATTATCAAAAATTATTATAGTATCTAAAGAAAAAGCCATCAGTTAGGCTTTTCGTCATCTCACAATATCTTTATACATATCTGGTCTTCTGTCTCTAAACAAGCCCCAGTTTAGGCGTTCATTTGCTCCTTTATTGAGGGTCATAGGTAGTCAACAAAATTGCTTCCACCTGTCATTCGTTGAGTCAAGATAGCTCCTGTTTCATCGGTCATAAGGGATGAACCGTGAAATTCAGACTTGAACTCGTCTCCGTTTTCCTGCTCGCAGGGAGTTGACTTCCCTCCAAGCCGTAACATGATTGGCTGTAATACTGGGACAATGATTTGCTGCTGGGTGTCCTTGCATGGTACGTTGCCAATGACCACAACTATCTGTATCCAAAATGCCAGACCATGGAAACAATGGCTGTTGATAAAGAGCAATTCTGCCATTTAAGGCAAGGCAACAGAGCTGTTTCTGGAAACCACTGGTCCCAATAGAGCTTACCAATTTTGGCATAGCGTGTGTATCCCAGACCTTGAAAACCATGTGTTTCCAGGAGTAAGAAGGAATTTTTCTTAGATAATAATGGTCATCAGGAATGTGAGTCTTCCGATAAACACTCAAGCACTGCTTCTCCATCAACATCTATGACGCAATAGAATTGTACAGAGACATTACCATCCTTTTCCTTAGAAACTGATTGGTAAAACGACTTTGTCTCTCTTAGCAATCATCTTAAAAACTGCTGAATAGCCGTATTTTTCCTACACCGACTGGGCATACTGGTAGTAGTCATACTGACGTTCCTGATCTGGAGAAATAGGGACGTTCAAAACAACTCAGGCAAGAGAATAGTTGCGCACCTTGCTCAGCGGCTTGACGGACTAAACGTTCAGCTGTTTGGATATTCGTTTCCACATCCTTAGCGCATTTGCAGCTGAATAGCTGCAGCTGATTACATTTCTCATCTTTTTTCTCCTATTCTGGAATTTTCGTTGGGTATGCAGTGGATATTTCCACCACCTAAAAAGAATATCTCTAGCTGGGATTCCCTCACGACTTCACGGTCTGGGAAACACTGGGCTCAGAATATCCAAGGCCACTTGGTCATTAGCGTCCTGAAATTGCGGCACTACACAGACTTAATGTATCATGAAAAATTTACATAGGAAGCTGCTAGACGTTCACCAGCATCGTCTCTGCCTCTTCTTCATGAAAGTATAGCCAGCAAATCCTCTCTGTAACCACTACTTGATGAATAGCTGGGGTTGAAAGTTTCATGAATAGTGAAACTCCGGCCTTTTTGCATCAGTTTCCTGCTCTAAAAAGAGCTAAATCAGCTGCAGACATGGCATACTAGAGGATCTTCTTGGTCGCGTCCGTCCAGCTAAAACAAGCTCTGCAGGACCAACAAAGAGCTGCCACATTATCGACATGTTTCATTTGTCTCGTCCTTGATAAATACCATAAGTGAAGCCAGATGACTTTTTAGCTCCAAGGCTCTCCTAGTAAGGTCTTCTAATCTCTTCTTTTAGTCATATGAGGATTTAGGACCCGGACTGGGCAAGCAACTTTCAGTCACAGAGTATGGTTCCTTGACCGTCACTGTGAATAGCTCCACCTTCAAGTACAAAGAGTTTGGCATCGTAAAACAGGTATTCTCAAACTTCTGCAAAAGCGACTGGCCACTTGGTCATCTGGCTACTAGTCTTGATAAAGGGACCGTCATAGAGCCACCCCAAGCATTGAAAGACCAACTCTCACCGCCAACTTTTCCTTTTGATCACTTAAGGAGAATAGTTGGACCAGTATCATGAGCCCAGGCATCATTTGTTGGAATATCTAGATAAACGACCTGGTTTCCAAGATAAGATTGAGCTTCAGATAGATAGTTCTCCTCATACCAAAAGATAGACTGTTTCGCCCTGAGCAATAGTTTTTGATAATCAGCTAAAAGCTGTTTTGCAGCCTTTCCTTTGAAATGGCCAAGACCCTGGGTCAGTAGGCCCATATCATGAGAGTTCCATGGTGGGGTCTCATACTCAGCTGGCATACGATAACCTAATTTCTTTGGACTGTCCATCATGATAATCTCTCCTTAAAAGTCTTGATAGCAGTGCTTTGACTAGACTGCACTCACCCTCTTTATCCATGAGATACAAACTGGGAAGTCAATACCGTTGAGAGGTATTTTTACAAAGTGAGTAGAGTGCCATGTCCTCCAAAAGTAAAAGTCTGATCTCCTATCTCCATCTGATTTTTCAAAGCTACAGTCACAATGATATCACCTGTTAGAAAGTATTAGAGAGTAGTCTATAAGTTAGGATACTTTTCTTGCGCTTCAAAACCATCTCTAATGGAGGACGATAGGGGCATCTCAGAGGACATCCGGCATATGACAGCTTGCTGCAGCGTCTAGCACCTAAAGGTCTCAATTCCATTTTCAACAGATGTCTAAGACTTCGACTAGCTAAAATAACCAGCATTAGACAATCTTTCCTCCTGGTCTCGATATAGACGTCAAGTTATAGGTTTCTCTAATTCAACTTAATCTCAGAAATCAGCAAAGTCCACATCATGGTCGGTCTCTCGCTGTAATGTGATGTCCACACCACCCATATTGAGCCACGTAACTTGATGCAAATATCAGTCCAAACTGCTCTTCTCACTGCTTCAAGGTTGTCTCTAAATCATCTGCTCCTTGCCACAGAGCTATGAGTAAAGCCCGTCCACCAAGCTCCAGTAAACGTACTTGGTATCTTATCTGAAAGTCACTCCAAAACGGAGAGCCAGGAGCACATAAGGGTCATAAAGCGCGTAGTCCTCTAGTAGAACACTGAGGATTGAGGCTGAGACCCACACTAATACCTAGTACCGACAAATTTGACCACATACTTTTCGTAGTTGTCTCTCTGAATTAAAACAATGTGATCCGATATTTGCAGTGAGCTCTTCACATATCTGATTCTCGAAAAGCAGGCGCAACATGGACTTCCTGAAACTCTTCTCTCTCAGCTAGCTTCGTATAATCCACTAGCCGTCGTACCAGAGATACTAGCTATCAAGGGATAGGTTTTGTAGAGTGAATAGGCTTTTCTGAGCTAGCAACATCTCTTACAACCAGCTTTTTCTTGAACTTCTTGTAGAATGCGGCAATTTCTCTTCTACTTCCTAAAGTCAATGATATAAGAAAGCTGCAGTGGTACTTGTTCTTCATTGATCCAATCCATTTGTGGATTTTCAACCCAACCCATGGCAAACCATATTTATTTCAAGCTTCCATGAATGGATCTGGATCCAACTCTTCAAGATTATAAACTCTAGGGCTGTTTCCAAGTACCATCCATCCTAATTTTGTTCAATCATGGCAGGAACACCTGTTGTGTAGAAATTGCTCTGTGAACCAACCTCTGCACTAGCACTCCTGATAGTCAAAAGCATTGTCGTAAATATGATGGGCTCTTGTACAACGCCATCTTTGACACCCTGTAAGATACAATCGATAGTGGTTTCTACCAACTGTGCGTGGACCCAAGGCTTGCAGGATCTGGAAGCAAGGCTTTCAAGGAAATTGGATCGGGTACGATTTCTTGTCCGTTAAAGTTAATGGCATCTGTACGAAGGAGCCCAACGTTTTCAAGCATTTCATATGCGTTAGATAAGATTGACCAAAAGTCATAAAGAACGGAATGCGTTTAACTCCTGGGATGTGCTATGATTCAATTTCTTCATGGTGAAGAGATACATGTCTTTTGACCAACTGAAATCATACTCTCACGTTTGATAGACATAGCCGACTTCTACCCATTTTCCATTCTCCTAGTATGAACCTGGTGCAGAAACCTCCACGTAGATTGATTTCTGGGGTTAAAGTTTATCGAAATGGATAACCGTGGCTACCATTTACAGTCTAAAATGCTCGATATGAGTGGATTTCTATCAAAAGTAGTGTTTAAGTGCGTATGCTTGAAAAGACGCTAGATACCCCGGGTCAGAAACCAGAACCAAGCAGAGCTGATCAATCAGCTTCTTTTGAATTTTTCTTGATAAGCCCATTGCCGCGAGTAGTCAAAATACAGCCGTAAAACCCAAGCTCTTTGGCAGTGTTTCCTCAGATAGCACGCCATTCAGGATCTTCTAGCATCTTCAGCCTCATAGTTAGCAGGCGTCGATATAGTGGGCACCTGTCGCCAAACATGCATCCATGAATAGTCAAGTCTTGATAAAAGGCAGTGCTACATTCAAAACGGCTTCTGGCTTTGTAGCTTTCAATTAAGGCAATTACTTCTTCTACCTTATCAGCATCAAGAGCAGCTGTTTCCAATTTATAGTACTTGTCTTGCCCTCTAATTTAGCCTTCAAGTCATCACATTTTTGACTTTGGTACGGCCAGCAATCATAATCTCTGTAAAGGTTTGCATATCTTGGCAAAATCTTTTTGAAATAGCAACTCTGAGCAACGCCCCACATCCGATAACTAATAAACGACTCATCTTCTCTCTCTTCTAAAAATGTCTCTACATACTTAGGCAACATAAAAGGCACCACATGTAAGTTTGCAGTATAGTATTCTGTCAGAATAGCTGGCGCTTTTTCCAGCCTTCCTTGTCAAAATCTTTGACAGGGGTGATATTTTTCGATGCAAATCCAAATCAACCAGACAGCCAGCAGGACTGAGTTGGGATATGGGCCTGATAGACCCGGCTAATTGGAAAGGCTTGATTGACCTTGCGGTGCATGCTTCGACAAGCCGACTCATCTTCGTCAAGAAAGGACTACCATGCATGCTATAGATCATATTCCGTCTTCTTTCAGAGCATCGGTAACTATTGCCGTAAAACTCCTTGGTAAAGAGCCCTTCCGTATGGCTCAAAAGGGATCTCCTTTTCGCATCGTTGATAATGATGTCGTAATCATCTTCGCAGTTTCGCAAAATCTAGCTCCATTTTGCAGTAAATGGTGACGCGAGGTCATCAAGTCCTGCAGCAAAGTCTGGAAAATACTCACGACAGACCTCAACCAACATCTCATCTGGTTCCACGATATCGATTTGTTCCAATTCTGGATGAAATTGTCAAAACTTTGAGGCAACACTCCAGGGTCACCACCAGCCAATAGCAAAACTTTCTTTTGGATTGGGATGGACAGCCATAGGCACATGGACCGTCATTTCATTGTAGACAAAGTCATCTGCATCTGAAAACAAGACATGCCCATTTAAAATCAATATCTTTCCCAAAAGCAGGCGTGTCTAAAACTTCGATATCCTGCCATTCACTTTTACCAGCGTAGAGTTGCTTGGCTGTTCTTAGGATAATTTCACATCTGAGTATGAACTTAGAAAACCATAAATCCATCTAGTTCTCCTTTCTTTCAATGACGTTGATGCTGATTGACCTCCCTGGATCTTCCGTTCCTTGGAGGAATCAACCACGTTCTTTGGCAATTGTATATAGTCGACAATTTCTCGTGTAATCCGTTCACTGGCGCTAGGGTTGAGATACCCGGAGGATAGCACATGACGAATTCCCCGCAGACCTGGCCAACGGATTCATCCAAGGTTAAAGCTTCTCTCTCTGAATAAAAGGCTTCCTGAGGAGATAGCACCAACTCAGGCTGGATGATATTCTCCAGCAATCAAGTCTTCCCATCTCTCGAGTAGAGTCTCTTGATATCAGCTAGCGCACCCACCAAGCGCTCAATGTCTTGGATACAGTCCCCAATCGAAATGTAGGCCAAGATATTGCCAATATCACCAAAACTCAATCTGAATGTCATATTCATCCCGTAAGAGATCATAAACTTCAATACCCTATTAAACCAATGCCCTGAGTGTAAACTGACAGCTTGGTCACATCAAAAATCACAGACCGACACACCGTCTACTAGTCTCTTTTGAGTAGGCATAGTAGCCACCGATGGCATTGATTTCACGACGAGAGCGTACTCAGAGCAGCTCAATGACCTTCTCAAAGGACTCTTTCACGAAGGGCTAAGTTCCTACGAGAAAACATCTGAGACTAGCCTTTACTAAACAGGTAAGATGCTGATGTTGATTGGGTTCGGAGTTAATGATTTGACGCACGTACTCAGGAGTTCATCTGATCCCCAAACTCAAAAGTAGGAACTTTGAGTCAAGCTACCACCAGACTTATGCATGGATCATGACTATACTCTGCTCCTGCATCCACAGCAGATAGAGAAGTTTATCTATAAAAATGCAGATGGGCACCGTGTGCCTCATCTACTAAGACTTTCATTCCTGCAGCATGGGCCATCTCTGTTTAGCCTACTTTAAGATCTCGAACAAATCACCATAATAGGTAGGATTGTATGATTGGATAGCACTTGAGCATCTGGATGTTCCTGAATAGCTTGTGCTCACGCTCATTTTTCAAGCCCCAAAAGCAATACCGATTTTTGGATCCATCATCTCAATATAAATGGGAATAGCACCACATAAAACTAGGTGCGTTGATGGCTGATTTATGTACGTTACGTGGAAGAATAATCTTATCTCAGCTTTACAAGTGAGAGAATCATGGTTTGACACAGATGAAGTTGTCCCCAATCATTAGGAAGGCATGAGCGGCTCCCAAAGCTTCCGCTGCTAGTTCCTCTGCTTCTCTGATAATCGAAATGGGATGCCCTAGATTATCCAGAGGCTCATAGAATTGACATCAGGTCCTACACATTTCTCACCCAGAAGTTCAACCAACTCTGGATTCCCACGACGCACGCTTTGCTGACCAGGTACATCAAAGAGTACAATTCCTTTTTCTTTCGTAACTAACTGATCCCTCATAAATAGGAGCTTGGTTTTGATTTAGCATCATAGAGACATACTCCTTTACCTATAGTTTTTACACCTTAACAATGCAAGGTGCTAAAGGATACTGATGAAAAAGAGACAGGTTGGCACCTGCTCTACAATCTACTGACGTTTTATGTTTTGTTTCTTTTGAGTATGTCTGTTCCTGATGTTTCCTAACTCTCTAGTAGCAAATATTACGTACTTTATTGATCGTTTCACTAAGATGACGTGTGCTTTCACCACACTAACAAATCTATACGAATTAGGACAAGTGCCTAACATCAACTTATAAAGTAGGCTTTTAACCCTATCAATAATGTGGCTTTTTCCAACCACGCTGGCATTCAGCCCTGCCTGTCCGTAGGCATTTTTACTCAGGTTTATATTTTGCATAGAAAACATCATCCTCATTTTCTAAGCTTTATTACCATAACATGTTTTTCAGAGCTATAAAATGTCTGAAAAATTGAAAATTTCGTTCTAAATATCATAATTTCTAGCTAAAATATTAAAGCTTCATGTAAGATTGAAAACCGAATAGAAAAAGAACGAATAAAGTTACTCGTTCTTTTTATTAAGTTATTTAATCTATGCTTGTTCATTTTTCTGCTTGGAAAATATCTGTAAAGAATTTGACGCAATTCTTGAGCTTCCTTTTTCAGGAAGTTGGCCTTCTTGTTCAGCTACTGCATACAACTCTGGATACTCGAGTGAGATTCTCTTAACGGTACGTGTAATGGCATGTTTTTCTAACAAAATGGAATCCGTTTAATCATATCTTGAGGAATTAATGCGATAATCTTATCGGCAGTTTCTTATCAGTCAGTTTAGAAAGTTAGTCCCTTTTAATCATTTCTTGTTCTTTTCTGTAAAAATCTTTAATATCCATTGTGTCTCCTTATGACTATTTTTGATTTTACTACTATTATACTATTTTTAATTGGTCGAATGAAAAATCTCTATAAATCACTTCTTTTGCCAAGAACGGAATCTGGTTGTAACAGGGTAGTTTTTGCAGCAAATCTTGGATATCAATATCTAGTGGGAGAGGAGTTAAATTCTCCCAGACTATTTTCTTGAAGATGTACTGCAAAGATAAACTCCCCTTTCCCAATCCATAGCACAGTCATTGATAAGCATCTACTGGCAGACAGGTCCCAGCAGTTCTTGCTCTTGCGCTATAAACGTTTCGTAGATCCAACTCAAAAATAGCTTCCTTATCAATTTTTACAACTCTTAATGTATGTTCATCCATGCTTGCTGTCCTCTAATCATATCAATTTAGCTATCATTCAGATTGGTAACTTCTTATCTCCACCTTTAGGCAAATCATCCGACACTTTTAGAGTTTGAGACCCATTTATCATTATCCATAATAAATGGTTCGCTAGACCTTCACCTGTATAGTTTTCGTATTTTTGTATCTAGATATTTAGCACAATCTTCCTTGGTTTGCAAATTTGATGAGCGATAAAGGCTCCTCAGAGGTCATCTTTTTCGACAAAGAGAGTAGCCATCCTCGCTTGGTACAAAAGTATGCCGACATGACCGATAAAGAGGGATTGACCATCCAAGTCATCATGGACTACAACAGATAGCATTCTTGCATTTTTCATTAAACTTGAATTGAGAAAGAACTGTTCCATCTTTGCAGCATGTACCTTGACATCTAGTTGTTGCTTCGGTTTGACTCTTGAGAATAAAATATCAAAAGCATCCTTGTCTTCTGCATCAAAGACTTTTCCCTTATCAATGGCATCATTATCGACAAACAAAGAGGGAATCATCTTTCTCTAACTAGGAATTTCTGATAGAATTTTCAATAAACAATAACTATTAATCCGACAGTTGGTACCATACAAAATCACCTTTTTCTTCGGTGTCCAAAGATTGCTAATCTTTTCAACATCATAGTCTCGGTTTTTGGTGAAATGTAGAAAAAATCTCCAGATTAAAGCCTAGCTGAGACCAACAGTATTGTTATAATCGTTGACAAGATTGAAAAATGCATCGACACTACCTTTATCCAAATGCGTCAGCCAAGGCTTTTCTGACTTCTTCTTCACTGGGGCTGACTGTTCATATTGCGTATAGCTAGCCTTCAGAAACTAGATTTGACTGTATGATTGACTGACTGAGTTTTCCGTAGTAACATCGCTTTTACTTTGTGCTTGACTACAAGCCACGAAGGTCAAAAAGAAGTGTTGAGCAAAGACCAGAGTTGCTAATTTTTCTAAATTTCATAGGCTTTCCTTTGTTTAAAAATTGTTGTTAAAGGTGTAAGTCAGTTATTCTTTCGGCTGTAGAATAGTACTTGGATATGCTGCCTAGCACCTTGATTTCCACTGGTAGGTATCAGATTTGCTCTCCATCAACATCCGTTTCAACTCAACATCTGAAGAGATTTTTGATATGACGAGCTTTTATATAATCGATGTGATCATTTTTCTACGACGTCCCCCTTTTAATAAGTCAGGGATAACTGATCAATTTAGTAAGAATTGATGCATCCTTAAGAATCAGAACGTTTGCATATCCGTCCTTATCTTCATCAAAAATCTTCTTATCAACAAAATAATTGGTAAGGAGAACTAAAACGTGACTTGCTTTCTGCCAATATAGTTTTCCATTTTCTGTCTCAACTTAGATGATTAAATGCTTGATCTGTCACGACCAGACTTCTATAGTATTAACCGCATAGGCTAGCATACCAAACTTTTGTTTTTATCCTCAATCCCAACGTTATGGATGGCTTCTGGTAGTGAACCAATACTAAAAATATAGCCGAAATAGTGCCCATTGGATTTTCCGATATCAATCTTATTTGTAGAAATTGAAATCAAGCTCGTCAATCGCCCCGTCAATATCTTGATTTGATTTCTAACTAGTTTCGTAATCAGATTTCCAGTTCCTCAGGTATAATTGCTAGTTTATGGAATATAGTCTCTTTCAGCGATACCTCGAGATTACTTCATTGACAGTCCCATCTCCACCAAAAACAAGGACTGCATCATAATTCTCCCGAGAAGCTTCTGTGTGCAAAGTTTGTGGCGTCTTGCGCTTTTTGTGTAATTCTGGTATCGACTTGCTCGAAGTATTTTTAGCCTTATTTTTCTAACTTTTCCCTTTATAATCTAAAAGCCTTTTCTCCACCAGAGGTTGGATTGATAATCAACATTATTTTTGCATTCATTTTCTCCTCAATATCTATTTACATCTTTAGGCTATCAATATATCTTTTTGATACACTTTATTATATAATGAAATTTCTAAAAACAAAAATTGGAAAGTAGTAAAACTAAAATAGATACAATCCTGAACTGTCTAAAATTATATTCTTTCAAAAATTCGAAAAATAAATTTTGAAAGAAATTCTATCAAGTTACAAAACTGAAAGAAAAACTGATCTCATTTCACTCTTTCTTCATATACGACTTTTTATTTTACTTTAAAAACAAAAAGCTATGCTTTTTATTATTTTTAGCACAAATGTTGTAAAAACTAATATCTTTATAGGTTTTAAATCACATACTGCAAGTTCAATCTTTGTCATTCTTCTAACCAGTTTTTTCTTTTGCTCTTAAAATTCATTTGGTTTGTAGACTGTAAAATGTTCAGAATCCCCAAAATAGTTTTTCTAATTTTAAGACCAGACAAAAGCTAATATTTCCTCTATCGTATCAAAGTAGAACCACTTGCAAAAGATGGATCTCAAAAATTTTCACCATTGAGTAAGCTAAATGCCTGATTGATGTCATTAGCAAAAACAACACTTTGTAAAACTTTTTCCAACGTGATTATGCTTGATAATTGAAATCAAGCCATCATCTTTTAAAAATTCTTTTGAACTCAGAAGATAGTCTTTTCAGTCATTAGGGATCTATATATTCTAGAAACATTATGGCAAAGGACAAGATCAAAGGATTTATCCGTAAAACGAGCAGAGTTGGTCAATACTCCCCCTACAATTTTTCAGTAGGATGTGGAAGAGTTGGCATAGAGCATTCCTCATTAGGTTCAACAGAAAGTAACTTGATTCTACGCGAGAGAAAATCACTGACCAAACCAAATCCAGATCCAAAATCAAGAATATTCTTACCTTCCAGATGAGCAAGTTGGGCAAAGGTTATTTCATATTGAATCTTTCCTAGGTTGTTTAACATATTTCTATAATGTTCAAGATCAGATTTTTACTTGTCATGTCTTACCTCTATTAAAACTGATATTTTTCTTTTCAAAAATCATTTCTTTTAATAATTTACAGTAAACTGCCAGATTTTCAGTGATCTTGCGACAGTGGTCATATCCTTGCCAAATGTGAAATGTGGCATGAGGATACTTTTTGGAAGAACTTTTTAGCAACTATCAAGTCGAATTCTTTTTGAACCATAAAAAGAAAACACAGCTTTTTGTTCCTCTGGCGTAAGATTAGCAAAGCCACAAATGCACAATCATCGGGAAATATGTCTGATGCTTTCTTCATCCATAGCAATGAAAGAATCCGCCATCATCTCCTTTTTCTCCATAAAGTGCAACCATCTTACGAACAGCAAGATCTCTATTTCTCAGAGCTTTTCTATGCTTTATTAATAATAAATACCTAAGTAAAGACATCAAGCAAAGTGCATTTGTCCATAAACTAACTCCCTTCAAAAAACAAGTTTTCTCAAACCTGATATCCTTGTAATTCAACAATTGCAGTAACACAACTCCACCCAAGGACGCTCCAAAGGCTAAACGCAAGTCTTTTATATGATGATCCATTAGATAATCATAGATCAGCTGGCTTTCCTTAAGAGCTGACTCGTAAGTATCCGAAGCTGATTGCCCATGCGCAGACAAATCCGGAATAATATATCTAAACTCTTGCCCCATCTGGTCTGCAATAAGGGACTTCATCCCTTGAGGCAGATGATAACATCAAATTGGATTAACAATATCGTATCTTTCTGATTTAAATTAAGATCAAGAATATTCATTTTCCGGCTCAGATTTCTTTCCATTTTAGCCCTTATCCTTAAGGAACTATACTCATCCATTTATGATTTATTCAGATAAATGCAACAATTATAATACCTTCACTTGAACCCCTTGCATGTCGAACGTTTCTTTGACATGTTCAAAAGTACTGCTTATGATAGTCGCTTGCTTTCAGATTTGGAAACTGTTGCAGTTCTTTAAGACTAACTTCATTTCAGATCAAAGCTCATCATCTTCATCCATCCACTGAGGGAATCAGATTCATATAAATTTCATTTCCTCCATCCATATAGATTTCTTGGACTTGTTCAGCATATTTCTTAGGTATAGGAAGATTTCATCATATATATCAAGTGCCAGCTGAATAATCTCCATACTTTCTGTGTCGATTTCCAGTTCACTAAATTCATCCGCAAAATCATAGATGTCAAAGTAGGGTTTCAGTACTCGTAAATCGTACATCAAAACTTGGATAATAGTTAGTTTAAAATTTATATTGTCAAAGTGTAGCAGTTCTTCGTCAGTTTCTTTTTAACTTGTAGCTTTCCGTTCATGTTTGACCTCTGGGAGTAGGAAATTGATAGTGTGTCTGTGATGGTCTCTGCAAATCTCCATTAAAAATTAGCTTTCCGTAAGGGAGTCCATAAAATCAAGTTAAAATCCCTACTCTCTGTCTATCAGAAATAAAAATAAGGGCTTTTTCCATTACAAGTTATCAGGGTCTTGGAAGGATTGAGAGGTAATTCTTCCTCGTCCCACATGGGTTTGACCTTCTCTCAAAATATAAACAAAGCTCAGTAATTAAATGCTTTCTCATCAATGTAGAGCCTTACATCTTTTTAAGTGATTTTTAACCTGAACGAATGTTCAAAATACAAATCCCAGCTTTCATCATAAATGTATTTGATAAACCTGCCCTATCTTTTTGACAAAACTCGGTCAGGCTTTTTCCCAATACAACATTTCAATATCCTCATGATCAAAGGAAAATGCTAAGATAGTTTCTAGTTAATCATCGATAGAATTGTTTGTGTAGATTCGATAGTAAAGGATCTTTTGTGTTTCTTTCTTAAAAAATCAAACATATTAACTACCTTTCTTAAGTTTCTTCAAGATACATTTTGACTGCTAGGTATTCCTGCTCTTTAGCATAGGCAAAATACTTCAATTTCTAATGTAGTCAAAAAATATTTTCCTCTAAATCTTCATCCCAGGTTGATTCACTAAAAGATTTGATTGTCTTGACTAGCTTCATAGAAAAATATCAAGGTGAACTTGATAAAACTCTCTCATCTTCATTTGGGGCTTGCCTTTACTAAACGATAGTTGAAACAAAGGGATTATCAGATATACTTGTAAATGTCCCTTGTTTCAAATAAAAATCATCTCATCCTCAATAGGCTCACGACACAAGTCTTCAAAGATTGCTACCATATCTTCTAAGGGCATCTTATCGAGTGATTCTTTTCTTAAAAATTCAAGTGATTGCTTCATGCTTCTCCTCTTTCTAATTGGAGCTTTCGTTCTTGGAAAAATACTTATTAAAAATAGAATCCCTACACCCTTTTATTATACTACATTAACAGAAAAAGACTGAAGCAGATGGCATTCACGGATATATACTATTGTAATCGATCAATTCCTAAAAATGATTACCTAGTCCATTTTATTGTATACAGATGAGGTGTTATTTGAGCATGCCCTTTTATAACTCAATTAGTATTAAAAATAAGATAGAAACTTCAGGATGGCTACTGTCTTGTAGCATTTTTAACCTTGATAAAGTTTAACAAATCGTAGAAAATAGTTAAAAAGTCTTTAAAATTAAAAACGTATAATATCAAGACTTCAAAGAGAGTTGATACGATACGTTTTCTAATGAAAAGATTTACTTAATTTTATCTTCAATTTTTGGTTTTTGCTCACTCGAGATCCTTCTTCTGTCTTTGAATATAGAACATCGATACTAAACGAAAGTAAAAATAACTCCAAGTCCGATAATTAAAAGGAAGCTAAAGTGAACACTTGGTAAAATGTCATCACACCTTTTCGCAATCGGCATAAAGAGAATCGCTAGTGTAAAAATGGTACTCAATACTCTCCCCAGATAGTCTCCGTCAACCTTGGTTTGTACCTGAGTGAAAAAGTGAATATTAAAAATTGTCATAAATAATTCACAAACTAGGTTTCCTGAAAAAGTTAGAAAATTGGGCAGTGGCAATCCCATCATGAAAACTCCTACTCCTGTGAGGATCAATAAGAACAAAGAGTGTATTCATACTCGATTTAAATTTATTTGCAATCAATGCTCCGATGATTGAGCCAATTGCACCCATGGTTAAGATAGTCGCATAGGCTCCTTCTACACCATAGAGTTTATTTGAAAAAGGGAGCAAAAACTCAAAAGCTGCAAAAAAGAAATTCACACTGGAAGCCACTAACAAGAGAAAGAAAATTTCTTTTTGATGCCAGATATAGTGCAAGCCATCTTTGATATCTGCAAAAATATCTTTCCCTGTAAAAACTCTTCTGCTCTTGAACCTTTGGTTCTTCTTTTGGGAAGTAAAGCGACTAGGGCAAAAGCGATGAAAAAGGTCAAAGCATCTAATAAGAGCGTCAGATGGAGACTAGCAAATTGTAAAACAAGGAAAGAAAGCACCGGAGAACTGACTCCTACAACCTGTAAAACTAACTCCAAGCGAGAGTTATAGGTCACTATCTCGTCCTTTGCTACCACCTCTGTGATAATAGCTTTATTGGCAGGCCGAGAAAAAGCAAAAGGCAATGGCCTGGACAATATTAGCAAAGATCAAAGCTCCAATCATCCAGCTATCATTTCTGATAAAAAGAAATAGCCAGACAGAAGAATTCCCACAAACCAAGTCGGTCGTCATCAAAATCTTGCGACGGGAAAAACGATCTGAAATCACTCCACCAAAAGGATTGACTAGAATGGATGTAACGAGTTCAGAGATCTGATAAATCCCTAGAACGGTTTGCCCAATCGTTCCCATCGATGCCAACCAAACACTATTTCCATAATCATAGAGCATATTTCCTAGTTTGTTAATAGCTCCACGACTAATCAACTGTACTGCATATCGATTCATAAAAAACTCCTCTCAAATTTTTGAAACTATTGTATCAAAACTTGAAGGAGTTTCTCATTTTTCCCTTATTTGGGAAATTAATTTTTTTACAAATTTATCGTAATGTTCCTGATAGTAAGCTACCTGCTCCGGAAGACCTAGCACATCAAAAATATGCATGGCTTCCTGCATTTGTTTACAACCTTCTTCTTTTTGCCCCTTCTGATAAAGAGCAAATCCTTTAGAAAGTGGAAAACATTACGCTCATAGAGTTTGATGCTCTTACCTATGATCTTCTCTATATAAGCTTCAAAGTAGTTGGCATTTTCAAAAGCAAGATGTTCTAAACAATGCTGGTAACAATTAAGAGCTAAAATCAAGACCAGTTTTCGATGGCGACCAATTTCTTTGTAGAAATCCTCCCTCTCCATCACTTCTCTACCAAGGCGAGCAACATAGTCCACATCATAAAAGCTATAGAGATTGCCAAAGAGGATCAACTCATACATGGTCCATTCATCTGTTTGGAAAAGATAATCTGCCACCTCATCCAGATCATCTTGCTTCATAGTGAAGCTAGCATCTCTTTGACAAATCAGACCTTGTAACAAAATCCAGTTCAGCTCAAAATAGAGGGGATTTGTTGAACTCTTAGCTTTTTCAAGTTGTTCTTCTTGAAGCTTTTTGAAAACCTGCAATATCATTTGAGTAGTAAAGTGGAATAATCTGAGCCATCAAGCCGACATGCTCATGATGTTGAAAATTTCTAGTCTTATCCATAAAATTCTCAATCGTCACGTGAATATTATCTAATATTTCAAAGAAACGAGATGCAGCCAGATCCGACTCCCCAATTCAAAGTCGGGATAATTGGGAGGTCGAACAGGCCTCTCCTGCAGCTTCTTTTAGAGAGTAATTTTTACTGATTCGAAATTCACGAAAAGACTTTTCCAAGATTTTCCATCTTACACCTGCTCCGACAATTCTTCCCACTCCAGCATAGCTTCTTCCTGACGCTGGCTAATTTTATCCAGTTCTGCTTGTAATTGCATGAGTTCATCCGCATCATTGGTGGTATGCATTTGTTCAGAGATAGCTTGGGCTTGAGTTTCCAGTTCTTCGATTTCTGTCTCAAGACTTTCGATTTGTCTCATCAATTTACGAAGTTCTTTTTGACTTTCCTTTTTGAGCTTGGTAGTCATTAACTGGAGAAAGCTTCTTTTTCTTGGTTAACAGCTGCCGCTTCTTCTGCTTGGCTAGCTGCTAGCTCTGCTTTTTTTATCAACATAATAGTCATAATCACCCAGATAAAGTGTTGATCCATTCTCAGATAATTCCAGCACATGAGTAGCTACACGGTTGATGAAATAACGGTCGTGACTGACAAAAAGAAGAGTTCCATCAAAGTCAATCAGTGCATTTTCCAGAACTTCCTTGCTATCGATGTCCAAGTGGTTGGTCGGTTCATCGAGAATCAAGAAGTTGTTGTTTTCCATGGAAAGTTTAGCTAGAAGCAAACGAGCTTTCTCTCCACCTGACAGCATCCCAACAGATTTCTTAACATCGTCACCAGAAAAAAGGAAGGCACCTAGGCGATTACGGATTTCAACTTCAGGTGTCAATTTAAAATCATTCCAGAGTTCGTCTAAGACTGTATTGCTCGGTGTCAGTTTGCTCTGAGTCTGGTCATAGTAACCAACCTCAACATTAGCACCAAAAGCGCTTCTCACCCTTAATAAAGGGAATCTGGTCCACAATGGACTTAATAAAGGTTGATTTTACCAATACCATTAGGACCAACTATAGCAATGGCATTCATCTTACGAAGATCAAGGTTGATTGGCTCTGATAAGATTTCACCATCATAGCCAATAGCAGCATTTTCCACTGTCAAAACGACATTACCAGATACTCTATCAGAATGGAAGGTCATATTAGCTGATTTCTTTACCAGCTTCAGGCTTGTCCAAACGCTCCATTTTTTCCAGTTGCTTTGCGTCGAGATTGGGCACGTTTGGTTGTCGATGCTCGAACAAGATTTCGAGTTAACAAAGTCTTCTAAGGCAGCAAATTTCCTTCTGTTGTTTTTCGTAGTTTTTGGCTTCAGTTGCGAGCTTCTGCTCCTTCTGCTCCACAAAACTCGAGTAGTTTCCTACATATCTGTCTAAAGAATGTTTTGGTTAAGTCGAGTGTTATGGTTGCAACCTTATCGAGGAAATAACGGTCGTGACTGACGATAATGAGGGCACCGCTATAGTTTACAAAGGTAGTTTTCTAACCAGGCAATGGTTTCAATATCTAGGTGGTTAGTCGGCTCATCCAAAGACCAAGAGATTAGGCTTTTTCAAGGAGCATTTTTGGCAAGAGCTAAACGAGTATTTTGACCACCAGAAAGCTCAGCGATTTCGCATCTGCCACATGGACTCGTCAAACTTGAATCCATTTAAAGATAGAGCGAATATCGGCTTCATAGGTAAATCCTCCAGCCTGACGGAAATTTTCTGATAGGCGATCATAGTCAGACATGAGTTTGTCTAGTTCTGCACCAGTCTTTTCCCCCATCTCCAACTCCATCTGTCGAAGTTGTCTTTCAGTACGACGCAAGTCATCAAATACATGTAGCATTTCATCGTAAATAGTATTCTCAGACTCAAAGCGACTATCCTGTGCTAGATATGAGAGGGAAATATCTTTTTCTTATTGATTTCACCAGTGGTTGGCTCCTCTTCTCCAACCAATATCTTGAGTAATGTAGACTTTCCAGCACCATTTTTCCCAACGAGGGCAATACGGTCTCTTTCATCCACTTGTAGGTTTATATTATCAAAAAGAACCTCTCCTGCAAAAGAACGTTCAATTTTATTAGCTTGTAAAATAATCATACAGTTAGTATAGCATGTTTCGCTAAGCCGTTCAAGACTTGTGGTTTAGGTATATTTCATAACTTTTTCAGAAACTTATGCTAACGTTTTACTAAAACTTCAAATCGTGATATAATGTAAGCGATTAGATTATATATTAAAGGAGATTTCCTATGTCTTACCAAGAAAACTACCAAAAATGGGTTGATTTCGCAGAACTTCCAGACTATCTTCGTCATGATTTGGAAAATATGGATGAAAAAATAAAGGAAGATGCATTCTATACAAATCTTGAGTTTGGTACTGCAGGTATGCGTGGATTGATTGGTGCTGGTACTAACCGCATTAACATCTACGTTGTTCGTCAAGCAACTGAAGGTTTGGCTCGTTTGATTGAATCAAAAGGTGGAAACGAAAAAGAACGTGGTGTAGCCATCGCTTATGATAGCCGTCACTTCTCACCTGAGTTTGCCTTTGAATCTGCAGCAGTTCTTGCTAAACACGGTATCAAATCTTATGTATTTTGAAAGTCTCCGTCCAACTCCAGAACTTTCATTTGCAGTTCGTCACCTCAACTGTTTCGCAGGGTATCATGATTACAGCCAGCCACAACCCCTGCTCCATTTAACGGTTACAAGGTTTACGGAGAAGATGGTGGTCAAATGCCTCCACACGATGCGGATGCTTTGACAACTTACATCCGTGCTATCGAAAATCCATTTGCTGTTGAAGTTGCTGATGTAGAAGCTGAAAAAGCTTCTGGTTTGATTGAAGTTATCGGTGAAGCTGTCGACACTGAATACCTCAAAGAAGTAAAAGATGTGAACATCAACCCAGCTTTGATTGAAGAATTTGGTAAGGACATGAAGATTGTCTACACTCCTCTTCACGGTACTGGTGAAATGTTGGCTCGTCGTGCTCTTGCTCAAGCAGGATTCGACTCAGTTCAAGTTGTTGAAGCTCAAGCTACTCCAGACCCAGACTTCTCAACTGTTAAATCTCCAAACCCAGAAAGCCAAGCAGCCTTTGCCCTTGCTGAAGAACTTGGTCGCCAAGTAGGAGCTGATGTTCTTGTTGCAACTGACCCTGACGCTGACCGTGTCGGTGTTGAAGTTCTTCAAAAAGATGGTAGCTATCTCAACCTTTCAGGGAACCAAATCGGTGCTATCATGGCTAAATACATCTTGGAAGCCCACAAAAATGCTGGAACTCTTCCTGAAAAATGCAGCCCTTTTGCAAATCTATCGTATCAACTGACTTGGTAACTAAAGATTGCTGAAAGCTACGGCGCAACCATGTTCAACGTCTTGACTGGTTTCAAATTTATCGCTGAAAAAATTCCAAGAATTCGAAGAAAAACACAATCACACTTACATGATGGGATTTGAAGAAAGCTTCGGTTACTTGATTAAACCATTCGTGCGTGATAAAGATGCTATCCAAGCTGTTCTTGTCGTTGCTGAACTTGCTGCCTACTACCGTTCACGTGGTTTGACTCTTGCAGATGGTATCGAAGAAATCTACAAAGAGTACGGCTACTATGCTGAAAAGACAATCTCTGTTACTCTTTCTGGTGTCGATGGTGCTGAACAAATCAAAGCAATTATGGCTAAATTCCGTAACAATGCTCCTAAAGAATGGAACGCAACAGACTATCACTGTCGTAGAAGACTTCAAAGCACAAACATCTACTGCAGCTGATGGCACTGTAACAACCTTGACAACTCCTCCAAGTGATGTATTGAAATACACACTTGCAGATGGTTCATGGATTGCAGTTCGTCCTTCAGGTACAGAACCAAAAATCAAGTTCTACATTGCAGTTGTTGGTGAAAGCAACGAAGATTCACAAACTAAGATTGCTAACATCGAAGCTGAAATCAATACCTTTGTAAAATAAAGCAACTATCTAAAGGTCGGGAAAAATCCTGACCTTTATTTTTGATGATAAAGTAAAAGATGACTGTAATTTATGTCTTCTTTTAGTTCTTTTGAGCAAATCTTCAGTTTCTATGTCTTTAAAGACACAGGGATATAGGACTAGAAAATCAGACTTAGTCTACGGATTTCTGTCCCACCATCTATTTCCGTATCAAAACTGAGCAATTTTAGCATTTTTATGGCATACTAGTCTTATCAAAAAAAGCGAGGTATTCTCATGGAACAATTTTTAGAAAACATCAAAGATCTTGAAGTGACAACTGTTGCGCGTGCTCAAGAAGCGCTCGACAAGCAAGAAACAGCAACTTTCTTTATCGGACGCCAAACTTGTCCTTACTGCCGTAAATTTGCAGGTACATTGGCAGGTGTGGTAGCTGAAACAAATGCACATATCTACTTCATCAATAGTGAAGAACCAAGCCAACTTGAAGCTTTACAAGACTTCCGCTCACGCTACGAAATTCCAACTGTACCAGGATTCGTTCATGTTAAAAATGGACAAATCAATGTCCGTTGCGACTCTTCAATGTCAGCTCAAGAAATCAAAAGAATTTTGCTGAGTTGTAAGATAGTCTATAAAAAAAGAAGGCAAAAGGCCTTCTTTTTATATGTCAGTCAATGGTGTTGCGGTGTCTGGTGAAGTATCGTAAACTTGAAAGTCTACTCCTACTCCTAGATCTGCTTGAGCTAGCTGATTGACCATGGTCATGTGAGCCAGCTCCTTGATATTATTTTCCTTAGACAAATGACCTAGGTAAATCTTCTTGGTACGATTACCTAGTGTGCGAATCATGGCGTCTGCGCCATCTTCATTTGAGAGGTGTCCAAGATCAGACAGGATGCGTTGTTTGAGTCGCCATGCGTAGGATCCTGCTCGCAGGATTTCAACATCATGATTTGACTCGATTAGGTAGCCATCTGCATTTTCGACTATGCCAGCCATACGGTCACTAACATAGCCCTGTATCCGTCAGCATGACAAAGCTCTTATCGTCCTTCATAAAACGATAAAAACTGGGGAGCGACTGCATCATGACTCACACCAAAACTCTCGATATCGATGTCGCCAAAGGTTTTTGGTTTTTCCCATCTCGAAAAATATGCTTTTTGCGACGAGTCAACCTTACCAAGATACTTACTATTTTCCATAGCCTGCCAGGTCTTTCTCATTGGCATAAAGATCCATGCCGTACTTGCGAGCCAGAACGCCCACGCCGTGGATATGGTCTGAATGCTCATGCGTAATCAAGATAGCATCCAAATCCTCTGGTTTTACGATTGATTTCACTCAAAAGGCTTGTAATTTTTGCCAGAGAGTCCCTGCATCTACTAAAATTTTTCTTTTTTTGGGTGTTTCCAAGTAAAATGAATTTCCACTGGAACCCGATGCTAAAATACTGTATTTAAAAACCGATATCACTCATTCTAGTCTTCTAGTTCATCCTCCCAAATCTCTTCTTTCACGGCATCCTTTATCGTATGGAAGTACGATAGTAAAAGGTAGAGCCCTTGCCATATTCACTCTTGGCCCAGATAAAAGCCCTTATGTTGTTTGATGATTTCCTTGGCGATAGCCAATCCTAGTCCTGTTCCACCCTTGGGCACGACTTCTTGCTCGGTCTACTCGATAGAAACGGTCAAAAAAATCTTTGGTAAATCTTGCTTTGGAATCCCAAGACCTTGGTCGGAGATGGACAAAAATCATCTGATCATCCGTGGTTTTCATGGTAACGGTGATTTTTCCCACCATCTGGTGAATACTTGATAGCATTATTCAGGATATTATCAATCACTTGGGTCATCTTATCCGTATCAATTTCAATCCAAACAGAGTTAATCGGATAATCTCTCACCAACTCGTATTTCTTCTCATCATCCTGACTTCTCATCTTATCAAAACGATTGAGAATAAAGGTGATAAAGGCAGTAAAGTTAATCAACTCGACATCCAAGTGACTGGTCTCATTGTCGATCCGTGAGAGGTGCAAGAGGTCCGTCACCATCCGCATCATACGGTTGGTTTCATCCAAAGAAACCTTGATAAAATCTGGAGCAACTGGTTCTGTTAGGGCTCCTTCGTCCAAGGCCTCAAGATAGGATTTTACACTGGTCAAAGGTGTACGCAATTCATGACTAACGTTCGAAACGAAAAGCCTTCTCTCTCGTTCTTCCTTCTCTTGTTCAGTCGTATCATGTAAGACTGCTACTAGACCAGAGATAAAGCCAGACTCTCTACGAATCAAGGCAAAACGCACGCGCAAGCTGATATACTCGCCATTAACATTTTGGGAATAAATCATCAATTCAGGACTTTGGGTAATGAGATCTCTCAGCTCATACTCTTCTTCAATCTTGAGTAACTCTAAGATATTTTGATTAAGAGCATCATCCCTTTCAACTCCAAGTTGTCTCTTAGCCATGTCATTAATCATGATAATCTGACCACGACGATTGGTCGCAAGTACTCCGTCTGTCATGTAGGACAAGATACTATGCAACCTTTTACTCTCTTGTTCCAGATTTTCTTGAGTCAAACGGATTGCTTCTGACAAATCATTAAGATTGTTAGTGATATTGGTAATCTCTGAGCTTCCCTTGCATATCCAAAAACCTGAGAATAATCACCAGCAATTAAATCTTGTACCTTTTGATTGATCTGCCTCAAACGAATATTATCACGACGATTCTCCAACAAGAGAAAAAGTCACCAGCATAATAAAAGCCAATTAAGATGAGGATAAAAGATAAAGTCGCTCGTCAAAAATTGTTTTGTCTAACTACTTCAATCATTATTTCTCATATAATATCCTACTCCACGACGAGTTAGGATGTATTCAGGTCTACTTGGTGTATCTTCAATCTTCTCACGCAAACGCCTAATGGTTACATCAACTGTACGAACATCTCCAAAATAGTCATATCCCCAAACAGTTTCAAGAAGATGTTCTCGGGTAATAACTTGACCAAGATGAGAAGCTAAATGATGTAAGAGTTCGAATTCGCGGTGGGTTAGGTCTAACTCTTCACCATATTTCTTAGCCACGTAAGCATCGGGTAAAATCTCCAAATCGCCAATCTGCAGACTTTGTAATTTCGTTTCAGGTTCTTGGTTATCAACTGAGACAATATCTGTACGACGGAGAAGAGCTTTAACACGGGCCTGTAGTTCACGATTTGAAAATGGCTTGGTTACATAGTCATCCGCTCCAAGTTCAAGCCCAATAACCTTATCAAACTCGCTGTCCTTTGCTGAAAGCATGATAATAGGAACACTACTTGTCTTACGAATAGTTTTTGCGACCTCAAGTCCATCAATCTCTGGAAGCATCAAATCCAAGATAATAATATCTGGTTGCTCAGCTTCAAATTGTTCAAGAGCTTCACGACCATTAAAAGCAGTTACAACTTCATAACCTTCCTTGGTCATATTAAATTTTATAATATCTGAGATGGGTTTTTCATCATCTACAATTAGTATTTTTTTCATTTAGTCACCTTTTTCCTTATCTCATTATACCAAAAAAATGTAAAGAAGACACGCAAGACCGATGCTAGCAGCTTCTTTTCAAGTAGGCTTGCCAGATCTTTTGCTGAGGTTTGGCTAGGGGATAATTGATAAATTCTTCTGGACTTACCCAAAGGACTTCTCTATCTGCATATTCCTGTGTTTCAGTAACTCGGCCTGCAATTATCTGGATATGCCATTTTACGATGGCTAAAAATGTGCTTGACCTCTTCAAATCGTAGATCTTGCCACTCAACTTCAAGATCATAGTCCTGTTCAAAACTCTCCTGTGGAGATGGTCCCAGTTCTAGAATTGGCTCCGCTACTTGACTAAAAAGGTCCAAGTCCTGAGTCTGGTCTGAGAATTCATCAACTTCAATCAAGGGAAAATGCCAAAATCCAGCCAAGAGATTTTTCACTCTCATTCTTTCTCTAATAGAAACTGACCCTGACTATTTTGCA
>BNJT01001495.1_pt1 | contig 47325 bp, 59 predicted proteins | sample 8540491 | NCBI WGS metagenome assembly BNJT01 (sample SAMD00202455, study PRJDB9452) | human saliva metagenome | host: Homo sapiens | reverse complement strand
ACATGTAAAAATAAGAAAAAGGTCGGACAAAAAGTCTGGCGCTTTTTGATATCATTGCTGAGACATCAGTTTGATATTTTTGGTTATTAGTTCAAGCACTGCATTGAAGTAGTAGAACAGACATTCTAAGTCACGCTCCAGTATTACATAAAAGTAAGATATCTTTTATCTATAATTTTAAACAGTTTTTCCCGACTATTTGATTTGTGTTGAGGATAAGGGTTGCGATTGACATAACTTTGACAGTTTTTAATCTGTTAAGTTATTTCGCTTCCTATTTTAAAGTTTGGCTTTATAAAAATTAAGATTCCACCTATAAAAACTGCATATAAAAACTGAGAATAAATCCTCAGTTTTTTATATTTTTAATGCTATCTTCGTGTATTTTGTGGGGCTGGATTTTGTTGTTGACTATTTGTAGTTGTGTTTTGGTACTGAGGCATTTTGGATTGGTAGTAGCCATTCGTATTTTTCATTTGAAGAGCTTTCACTTTCAGTTGTTGAAGTTGAACTTGAGCTAGAGCTCTCTGTTGTCGAACTTGCTTGAGTTGATTGTGGAATCCAGTTGCTACGTGCACCCATTCTTGAAGACGTAATCACCCGCTTCTATAAAAGTCCTTCTGGCATTGTCCAGTCACCAGGATGATCGTCCTCTGACTAGATATCTGCATCATTGAGACGATAGATACTGTGGCAGCGACTAAAGCCATCACCAACGATTGGAGTAAGGCGGTTTGAGTAACCAGTCCAGACTGCCATTGAATATTTACAGGGTATAACCAACAAACATTTCATCCGGAGCAACAAATTGACTTGTTTTGATGTGGTTTTCAATCTCTTCATCAGTGTAGTTTGATGTACCAGTTTTTACCTGCTTGTGGAAGCCATGAAATATAAGCGTCTCGACCTGTTCCAGAGTATAATACGGTTTTCATCATTTCTGTCATCATATAGGCGGTTGTTTCTTTCATGGCACTGAGTACCTTGATCAGAAAACTCTTTTGAACTACCGTCGCTAAAGACAACTTTATTGATATACATTGGTTTTGTGATAGATACCACCGTTAGCAAATGCAGCATAGGCGGCAGCCATTTTTCACTACTTGCACCGTACTGTTTACCTGATTCAGTCGTATTACTTGAGATAGCGTTTGCATATACCATGGTTGGGATAATCAATGCCAAGTCCGTTTAAGAAGTTTTTGGCTTTATCTAGTCCAACTCTATCGAGAGTTTCAACTGCTGGTACGTTACGAGATTGTTGGATAGCAGTTTGAGAGTGATGTTACCATAATAGCTACTATCCCAGTTGTAGACTGGAGTGTCTAGTACCAGGGATAGTTATATGGGTACATCCTTAAGCATATAAGCAGTTGAGTCATAGATATCGTACTCAAGTGCGGGTGCATAGTCCGTAATTGGTTTCATAGTTGAACCCCAGTCACGGTTTGTTTCCACTGCTTGGTTAGTACCAAAGGATACATTGCTAGCTTGGTGACGAGATCCGAGTTGGGCAATAACTTTACCATTTGATACATCAACGATAGTAGAAGCTGCTTGGATATCATCATCAGGATAGCTTACGTATTGATCAGTATTATAGACGTCCCAAAGGTGTTTTTGTACCTCTTGGTCAACGTTTGTATAGACTTCCATACCTGTTGTTAATAGATTATAACCTGTCTCTTGCTCTACTTGGTCAATAACCTCTTTAAGATAGTTATCCATGTACTGTGGATAGCTATTAACAGATTTTAGACTTTGAAGTCCATCTGTGATTGGAGTATTGATGGCTGTTTCATATTGCTCGGCTGTAAGGTATCCTTGCCTTTGCATTTCTGACAAAACGAGGTTTCGTCTTTCAAGGGCTGCTTCAGGATGAGAATAAGGATCGTATTGGTTTGGAGCCTGTGGCATACCTGCTAAGAGTGCTAGCTGTGGAATGGACAAATCTTTGAGATCCTTACCATAGTAGTTCTCTGCAGCAGTTTGCATACCATAGTTACCATTTGACATGTAGACCTTATTGACGTAATAGGGTCAAGATTTCTTGTTTAGTTGCAGTTCGCTCTAGCTGGATAGCTAACCAAGCCTCTTGAACTTTACGGGATAGGGGTTTGATCAGCTGTTGATGTTGAGAAAGTAGGTCAATTTTATCAACTGCTGAGTCAAAGTTGATCCACCTTGAAGACCACTATTGCTTCGAAGGTTACGAAGGAAAGCTCCTGCTATACGAATGCTATCAATTCCTCTATGGTTAAAGAAACGGTGATCCTCGATAGAGACAATCGCATTGACAAGATCAGTAGGAATGTCACTACTTTGAGCATTGACGCGACGTTCAGCACCTAAATCTGCGATGAGTTCATTTTTGCTATCATAAATTTTACTTGATGTAGTTGCAACAAGTTTGCTTTCAGAGAGTTCAGGAGCCTTGTTTGCATAGTAAAGAAATACACCACCGCCAAGTAGGAAAGCTACGATAAATAAGCTAATCATAACAATGCTGAGGTATTTAACGATGCGCAAGATAGTTTGTTTGTTCATATTGTTTTACCACCTAGTAAATGTTGTTTGACTGTATCAAGGTAAGGAATTTGTGGAAAAGCAGACTGCTCAATCACATAACCGAATTCTTTGATATAGTCAAGCGGCATTGACTTTTTACCCATATCCTGATGATAAAAACGGACGAGGTCAAGTGCCGGCAATAAATACGTTTCTTGATAAGAAGAAAAATGAAGAAGGACAAAGCAAATTCCTTTTTGTTCAAGGACTTGTTCCATATGCCGAATCTGATGAGGATGGAAGTTCTTCATCGGAATCGCATGTTTTTGCTTGGTTTCCTTGGCTTCGAAATCGATGTAAAACCCTTCATAAACTCCAGAATAATCGGTAGTCGATGCTTGTCTAAAATAAGCTTCAACAATCTTTGCACGACTACGCTGAGGATAGTCTACGCGGACAATCTGAACAGGAGTTGGTTTTTTATGGATAACAGCCAAACCGTGTGTCAGATAATACTCGTTTGTAGCATTGATCATCTTTCTCAAAGGTCATCCCACGATTTGCGAAATTTTTAGTTTGTGAGGTGACTTCTTGTTTTTTTTTCGATGAAAGTTTATGAGGATAGTTGACCATAATTCTCCTTATTGGTACAATAACATCACTTTATTATACCATAAAAGTGCACAGAAAGGGATGAAAAAAATGCATACAGCCTTGGTTTTAGGCTATTCTAGCTTTTGATTTAGGATTGTTTAATGACAAAAGATATTCGTTTAAAAATTATTAAAAAAAGCCATTCGTAGAGATTTGGAAAAAAATGGCAGACGAAGGGGTTGAAATGGTTGGTATTTACGGGAACTCTGGGATTTGAACACTGGGTTTTAGAGGTGGCTAGAGATATGAAAGATGACTTTGGTTTCCAACTTGCAACTATCTTTGATTTTGAGACTCATGGGGAAAAACTGGAATGAGGGAAATCAGGTCAAACTTAGTGAATTTAAACAAGTTGATTTTGTTAAAATACGCCTATCCGAACTATGAACACAAGGGTCAATTACGAGATTATCAACTTTTTCTTACTTGAAAAATACAGATGGAGCCTATCTTTTTTTATGATGAAGAAAAATGAAACAAAAACTGAAGTATTTTTTTACGAACTGATGAAAAAAGAAAGACAACTATATTACAAAAAGATTAACATTTGAGGAATTAAACGAAGTAGCTGAAAATTTTTCCGAAAATTGAGCCTTTGACCTTGCTTTTTGTTTGCCTTTTTTTATATAATAATACTAGCAACTGAGAATGGAGAGACATGGCAAGTATTATTTTTTTACAGCAAAAGATATTTTTGAGCAGGATTTTTGGAAGAGAAGTACGTGGATATAGTAAAGCAGAGGTTGATGAATTCTTGGATGATGTCATCAAGGATTATGAAACTTATGCAGCATTAGTAAAGTCACTCCGTTTCAGAAATCGCAGAGCTTTGAAAGAGGAATTGGCGAAAAAACCTCAAGTGACACCAGCAACTTCTGAACCAGCAGATCATGGAAGTACGACTTCTATGACAAACTTTGATATTTTGAAACGTTTGAATCGTCTTGAAAAAGAAGTATTTGGCAAACAAATCATGGATAATTCTGATTTCTAAGAATACTTCTGTTGTGCAATTTTTTTGGATAATCGCGTGAAGAGAATTTCTTTTTCATGAGGAAAGTCCATGCTAGCACAGGCTGTGATGCCTGTAGTGTTTGTGCTAGGCGAAACCATAAGCCTAGGGACGAGAAATCGTTACGGCAGTTGAAATGGCTAAGTCTTTTGATAGGTCAGAGTAGGCTTGAAAGTGCCACAGTGACGGAGTCTCTCTGGAAACGGAGAGAGTGGAACGCGGTAAACCCCTCAAGCTAGCAACCCAAATTTTGGTCGGGGCATGGAGTGCGCGGAAACGAACGTAGTACTCTGACTGCTATCAGCTAGAGCTGCTAGTGGTAGACAGATGATTATCGAAGGAAGTGGTCCTAGTCACTTCTGGAACAAAACATGGCTTATAGAAAATTGCATATAGGTTGGGGCTGAGACATTTTTCTCAACCTCATTTTTTAAAGTGAACAAAGAAAGGTCTACAAAAGACTGAAATGAAACAAACATTTAATTTAATTGCGACTGCTGCGGCGGGTTTGGAAGCTGTAGTTGGACGTGAAGTAAGAGATTTGGGTTATGATTGTCAAGTTGAAAATGGGCGTGTTCGTTTTCAAGGTGATGTTAAAGCGATTATCCAAACCAATCTGTGGCTTAGAGCTGCGGATAGAATCAAAATTGTTGTGGGAACTTTTCCTGCAAAAACATTTGAAGAACTTTTCCAAAGGTGTTTTTGCTCTAGATTGGGAGAACTATCTCCCACTTGGAGCTCGTTTCCCAATTGCCAAGGCTAAGTGTGTCAAGTCAAAATTACACAATGAGCCAAGTGTGCAGGCGATTTCTAAGAAGGCAGTCGTTAAGAAACTACAAAAACACTATGCCCGACCAGAAGGTGTTCCCCTGATGGAGAATGGTCCAGAGTTTAAGATTGAAGTTTCCATTTTGAAAGATGTAGCGACTGTTATGATTGATACAAGTGGCTCTAGTCTTTTCAAACGTGGGTATCGAACAGAAAAGGGTGGTGCTCCAATCAAGGAAAACATGGCGGCGGCTATTTTGCAACTGTCAAACTGGTACCCTGATAAGCCTTTGATTGATCCAACCTGTGGTTCGGGAACATTCTGTATTGAGACGGCTATGATTGCGCGCAAGATGGCACCAGGTTTGCGTCGTTCCTTTGCCTTTGAAGAATGGAACTGGGTCAGTGACCGCTTGATTCAAGAAGTCAGAACTGAGGCAAGCAAGCAGATAGATCGAGAAATTGAACTGGACATTATGGGCTGTGATATCGATGGACGTATGGTAGAAATTGCCAAAGCAAATGCCCAGGCAGCAGGAGTATCTGGAGATATTCTCTTTAAACAGATGCGTGTGCAGGATTTGCGTACGGATAAGATTAATGGAGTTATTATCTCTAACCCACCATATGGAGAACGTCTGTCAGATGATGCAGGAGTAACTAAACTTTATGCTGAAATGGGTGAGGTTTTTGAACCTCTCAAAACTTGGAGTAAGTTTATCCTGACAAGTGATGAAGCCTTTGAAAGCAAATATGGTAGTCAGGCGGATAAAAAACGAAAACTCTACAACGGTACTTTGAAAGTTGATCTATATCAATATTTTGGTCAACGTGTCAAAAGAAATTTGACAGATTAGAAAGGAGTTGCCATGGATCCAAAGGATAAAAAAGAAGAGTTGTTAGAACCTGAGAAAACCTCCCAAGAACCTCAGTTTGATTTTGAGGAAGCTAAGGATTTGACGGTTGGACAGGTTATTCGAAAAAATGAAGAAATCGAAGCAGGAGTAACTCCTGATGATACCATTTTGGACAAATACATTAAACAACACCGTGAAGAAATCGAGGCTGATAAATTTACAAACATTCAGGCTAAGAAAGAGGAACTTCAAAGTCTAGATGATTTGATCCAAGAAGCTAAAGAAACGATTGATGAAGAGACAGAACCAGTAGAAGAAGTTTCTGAATCAGAGAAGTTTGATGAAGAAGAGGGAATAGAAGGTCAAGAATTCATCCTTCCGCCACTAGAAGAAATCTTAGTTATGGATAAAAAAACCTAGTGGAACCTGTAACTGAGCACTTGTGGTCAGAGGATGATGATGCTTTGCAAGAGGAATATCAATCCTTATCTCGCTCTGCTCAAGCAGAAGATGAGCCACAAACACAAAAAAAGCTGTGGATCATCTTGTCAGCTCTTTTAGCGATTATTGTCTTGATTATTGGGGGTAGCTACTACGTTTATCGTCAGATTACTCGTTCTTCTCAAGAAATTCAGTCTCAGTCATCTGATGCAGGTTTGGTAAGCAATCAAACAATTCTCAATCAATTTAACAGTCTCTATGATACTTTTTTTATACTGATGAGAATAAAACTGCTCTAAAAAATAGTCAGTTTAGTCAATTGAGTCAGCTCAAAGAGCTATTAGATAAACTTGAGGTTGCTAAAGAACATACTCTTGCAAAATCAAAATATGATAGCCTTGAAACACAAATCAAGGCAGTACAAGATGTTAATGCTCAATTTGAAACCCCAGCGATTACAGATGGTGTTCTAAATACAAATGCTAAAGTAAAGGCAGATGCTAAATTTACCGAAGTTAAGACTGGGAATACTGAAATTGATAAACTGCTAGATAAGGCCATTAGTCTCGGTAAGAGTCAACTTTCAAGTTCTACAAGCTCTAGCAGTAGTCAATCAAGTTCATCAAGCCAAACAGAGTCAAACTCAGCAACTGAAAGCAATGCTAGTAGCTCTGCTAATGCATCAACTTCAGCGGGTGAAACAGCCTCAGCAAATAATATCCTAAATAGTGGACTAGCAAGCAATGGTGTGAATCTACAAAGAAGTGTCAGTCGAGTACCGTACAATCAAGCCGCTGTAAGTGATAGTAGTGATCCTGCTTGGACTTTTGCAGATGGTGTCCTTGAACGCATTCTTGAGACTTCGCGTGCGCGTGGCTACATTACAGGCAACCAATATATTTTGGAACCTGTGAATATTGTTAATGGTAATGGCTACTATAATCTTTATAAACCAGATGGTACCTATCTCTTTACCCTTAATTGTAAGACAGGTTACTTTGTAGGGAATGGTTCTGGACATGCGGATGATTTAGACTACTAGTCAAATTGTTACAAAATTCTTTCTTTTCACAGATAAACATGATAAAATAAAACATATTAAACAAGAGGAGTGTCACATGACAAAAGCTAACTTTGGTGTTGTTGGTATGGCCGTAATGGGTCGTAACCTTGCCCTTAATATTGAATCCCGTGGTTATACAGTTGCTATTTATAACCGTAGTAAAGAAAAAACTGAAGATGTGATTGCTTGCCACCCTGATAAAAACTTCGTGCCAAGCTATGACGTTGAAAGTTTTGTAAACTCAATCGAAAAACCACGTCGTATCATGCTGATGGTTCAAGCAGGACCTGGTACAGATGCGACGATTCAAGCCCTTCTTCCACACCTTGACAAGGGTGATATCTTGATCGACGGAGGAAACACTTTCTATAAAGATACCATCCGTCGTAATGAAGAATTGGCAAACTCAGGTATCAACTTTATTGGTACAGGTGTTTCTGGTGGTGAAAAAGGTGCCCTTGAAGGTCCTTCTATCATGCCTGGTGGACAAAAAGAGGCCTACGAATTGGTTGCGGATGTTCTTGAAGAAATCTCAGCTAAAGCACCAGAAGATGGCAAACCATGTGTGACTTACATCGGTCCTGATGGAGCTGGTCACTATGTGAAAAATGGTTCACAACGGTATCGAGTATGGTGATATGCAATTGATCGCAGAAAGCTACGATCTTGATGCAACACTTGCTTGGCCTTTCAGCTCAAGATATGGCTGAAATCTTTACTGAGTGGAACAAGGGCGAATTGGACAGCTACTTGATCGAAATCACAGCTGATATCCTTGAGCCGTAAAGACGACGAAGGTCAAGATGGCCCAATCGTAGACTACATCCTTGATGCTGCAGGAAACAAGGGAACTGGTAAATGGACTAGCCAATCAGCGCTTGACCTTGGTGTTCCATTGTCACTCATCACTGAGTCAGTATTTGCCCGTTACATCTCTACTTACAAAGAAGAACGTGTACATGCTAGCAAGGTACTTCCAAAACCAGTGGCCTTCAAATTTGAAGGTGATAAGGCTGAATTGATTGAAAAAATCCGTCAAGCCCTTTACTTCTCAAAAAAATCATTTCATACGCACAAGGTTTTTGCGCAATTGCGTGTAGCTTCTAAAAGAAAAACAACTGGAACTTTGCCATTTGCAGACATCGCATCTATCTGGCGTGATGGCTGTATCATCCGTTCTCGTTTCTTGCAAAAGATTACAGATGCTTACAACCGTGATGCAGACCTTGCTAACCTTCTTTTGGATGAGTACTTCTTGGATGTTACTGCTAAGTACCAACAAGCAGTGCGTGATATCGTAGCTCTTGCTGTTCAAGCTGGTGTGCCAGTACCAACCTTCTCAGCAGCTATTACTTACTTTTGATAGCTACCGTTCAGCTGACCTTCCAGCTAACTTGATCCAAGCACAACGTGACTACTTTTGGTGCCCACACTTACCAACGTAAAGACAAAGAAGGAACCTTCCACTACTCTTGGTATGACGAAAAATAAGTAGGTCTGCCATGGGGAAACGGATTTTATTACTTGAGAAAGAACGAAATCTAGCTCATTTTTTAAGTTTGGAACTCCAAAAAGAGCAATACCGAGTTGATCAGGTTGAGGGGGGGCAAAAAGCCCTCTCCATGGCTCTTCAGACAGACTATGACTTGATTTTATTGAATGCTCATCTGGGGGATATGACAGCCCAGGATTTTGCAGACAAGCTGAGTCGGACTAAGCCAGCCTCAGTGATCATGGTCTTGGACCATCGCGAAGACTTGCAAGATCAGATTGAGGCAATCCAACGCTTTGCCGTTTCTTACATCTATAAGCCAGTTATTATTGAGAATCTGGTAGCTCGTATTTCAGCGATTTTCCGAGGTCGGGACTTTCATCGACCAACACTGTAGTCAGATGAAGGTTCCAACGTCTTACCGCAATCTGCGTATGGATGTAGAACATCATACCGTTTATCGTGGCGAGGAGATGATTGCTCTGACGCGCCGTGAGTATGACCTTTTGGCTACTCTTATGGGAAGCAAGAAAGTTCTGACTCGTGAGCAGTTGTTGGAAAGTGTCTGGAAGTATGAAAGTGCGACCGAAACCAAATATCGTGGATGTCTATATCCGTTATCTACGTAGCAAGCTTGATGTAAAAGGTCAAAAAAGCTACATTAAAAACCGTGCGTGGTGTTGGTTACACCATGCAAGAATAGAAAAGCAGTTGCAGTTATGTAATTGCTTTTTTTGAGGAGTTTTTGTATATTGACATGCGATTTTGTATTTGCTAAAATCAGTTATGGAGGATACATCTAATGAAAATAGTAAAAAAATTGATGCAAATCGCATTAGCAGTCTTTTTCTTTGGTTTGCTAGCGACAAGTGCAGTATTAGCGGATGATGCTGATTCAGAAGGTTGGCAATTTGTCAAAGAAAATGGTAGAACCTACTACAAGAAGGGTGAGATCAAAGAAAAGGCCTGGCGAGTGATTGATGGCAAATACTATTATTTTGATCATGTATCAGGAGAAATGGTTGTCGGCTGGCAATATATCCCGTTTCCATCTAAAGGAAGTACAATTGGTCCGTACCCAAATGGTTTAAGATTAGAATCTATGCCAATGCCACAATGGTATTACTTTTGATCAAAGATGGGGTTCTACAAGAATTTGTTGGCTGGCAACAATTTAGAGGCTAAGACTCGCTAAATGCTAGCAAAACATCATGGTGAACAGTTTGAAGGCCCAGAAGTTCTTAAATTAGCAAACCTATTACTTTTGACATAGACGTCATTACACCCTTAAAAACAGGTTGGCTTTTTCTGATCGAGTCTAACTGGTATTACCTAGCAGAAAAACATGGTAGCTTCATGCGGGAATAGACTACCTTTAGGTGGTGAGAGACGTGCATGGTTGGACAAATGATAACTCAACTTGGTACTATCTAGATCCAACAACTGCTGCAATGCAAACAGGTTGGAAAGTATCTTGGTAATAAGTGGTACTATCTCCGTTCATCAGGAGCCATGGCAACTGGCTGGTATCTAGGATGGGCTCAACTTGGTATTATCTAGATGCTCAAAAAAATGGTGATATGAAAAACTGGCTGGATTTATCTCGGTAATACGTGGTACTATCTTCGTTCATCAGGAGCTATGATCACTGGCTGGTTCCAGGTTAATGGTAAATGGTACTATGCCTATAGCTCAGGTGCCCTTAGCTGTGAATACCACAGTAGATGGCTACTACGTCAACTATAATGGCGAGTGGGTTCAATAATGAAAAACAAGCGATTGTGAAGGAAACAATCGCTTTTTTTGTGAAAATATAATAAAAATAGATAGGAATAGAAAGTTCTATACTTGTATCTAGAAAATGAGACGGTCTTTCCGTCTGAGTAGAAAGGATAAAATATGACAAAAAAAGTTGGTGTCGGTCAGGCACATAGTAAAGATTATTTTAATAGGGAGAGCATGCGGTGGTTTTACGGCTATCCCAGCCATCTCTTTGCCTCTTTTTAGAGGTGGAGGTGACTTGTCAGGTAGTTCCTGCAGCGAGATCCTTGGCGTCTCTATGAAGAGGACACCTTGTCCATGGCAGTTTATGCTTCGCTCGAGTATTTGAATATCAAAGAAGCCTGCATTCGTTGTCAAATTGACTCGGCTATTCCCTGAGAAAGCGAGGGATGGGTTCGTCAGCTGCTATCAGCATTGCAGCCATTCGTGCGGTATTTGATTACTACCAGGCAGAACTGCCTCATGATGTATTAGAAATCTTGGTCAATCGGGCTGAGATGATTGCCCATATGAATCCAAGTGGTTTGGATGCCAAGACCTGTCTTAGTGACCAGCCTATTCGCTTTTATCAAGAATGTAGGTTTTGACAGAGCTTGAGCCATGGATTTATCAGCTTATCTGGTCATTGCAGATACTGGGCGTTTATGGACATACTCGTGAAGCTATCCAAGTGGTTCAGAGCAAGGGCAAGGATGCCCTTACCGTTTCTTTACATGCCTAGGGAGAATTGACCCAGCAAGCAGAAGATGCGATAAAACACAAAAAGATGCCGTGAAGCTGGGAGAATTCTCAGTCAAAGCGCATGGCAAATCTAAAAAGAAATCGGAGTTAGTAGCCCTGAGGCAGATGCCTCTGGTTGAAACTGCTCTTAGACATGGTGCTCTAGGGTGCCAAGATGAGTGGTGGTGGGTCTAGGAGGCTGTATTATCGCTTTGGCTGACAATGTAAGCACACGCACAAGAACTAGCAGAAAGATTAGAAGAGAAAGGAGCTGTTCAGACATGGATCGAAAGCCTGTAACAGTACGTTCCTATGCCAAATATTGCTATTATCAAATATTGGGGAAAGAAAAGAAAGAAAAAGAGATGGTTCCTGCGACTAGCAGTATCTCTCTAACCTTAGAAAATATGTATACGGAGACGACACTTGTCACCTTTACCAGACAGATGCGACAGCTCGATGCCTTTTACATCAATGGTCAGCTACAAAAACGAAGCTGAGCATGCCAAGATGAGTAAAATCATTGACCGCTACCGTCCTGCAGGAGCAGGGCTTTTGTTCGTATCGATACTCAAAGAACAATATGCCTACAGCAGCGGGTCTTTCTTCAAGTTCCAGTGGTTTATCTGCCTTGGTCAAAGCTTGCAACGCCTATTTTCCAACTTGGGATTGAATCGCAGAGAGTTGGCCTTGGAAGCTAAATTTGCATCAGGTTCTTCATCTCGTAGTTTTTATGGACCACTAGCAGCCTGGGACAAGGATAGTGGAGAGATTTATCCAGTTGAGACTGACTTGAAACTAGCTATGATTATGTTGGTCTTGGAAGACCAGAAAAAAACCAATCTCTAGTCGTGATGGGATGAAACTCTGTGTGGAAACTTCGACGACTTTTTGATGAGTGGGATTCGTCAGTCTGAGACAAGACTATCAAGGATATGTTGGTTTATCTCAAGGAAAATGACTTTTGAGAAAGTTGGGAGAATTGACTAGAAAAGAACGCTCTAGCTATGCATGCTACGACCAAAAACAGCAACTCCAGCCTTTTCTTATCTGACCGATGCAAGTTATGAGGCTATGGATTTTGTTCGTCAGCTTAGTGAACAAGGAGAAGCCTGCTACTTTTACCATGGATGCTGGGCCCAATGTCAAAGGTTCTTTGTCTAGAAAGAAAGACTTGGAACATTTATCAGAAACTCTTCAGGTCAACGCTATCGCTTAATCGTTTCAAAAACAAAGGATTTGAGCCAAGATGACTGCTGTTAAAACTTGTGGGAAAGCTCTATTGGGCCGGTGAGTATGCCATTTTAGAACCAGGGACAGTTGGCGCTGATAAAGGCCATCCCCATCTATATGACGGGCTGAGATTAAAGCTATCTGATACTTATCGACTCTACTCAGATATGTTTTGACTTATAGTGTAGACTTTGACGACCCAGATTCTTACTATAGCTTTGATTCAAGAAACAGTTGCTTTGGTGGAGAGATATCCTCGACTGCCCATGGAGTTGACCTTGCGTCCTTTTTCTCATAGAGATTCGTGGGAAAAATGGAACGTGAAGGGCAAAAAGTTTGGTCTAGGGTTCTAGTGGTAGTGTCGTTGTCTTTGGTCATCAAGGCTATGCTTGCTTTCTATGAAAGACCCAGTTGAAAGAGACCTCTTGTTTAAACTGGCTAGTGCTGTTCTTCTCAAACGTGGAGACAATGGTTCCATGGGGACATTGCCTGTATCGTTTCAGAAGATCTGGTCCTCTATCAGTCATTTTGACCGTGAGAAAGTGGCACAATGGCTAGAAAGAGAAGACTTGCCAGACTGTATCTGGCACGTGATTGGGGGCTTTTTCTATTGAGAGTGTTGAAACCAACTCTTGAAATTTGATTTTCTGGTTGGTTGGACCAAGGAAGTGGCTGTATCTAGTCATATGGTCAAGCAAATCAAGAGATAATATGAACTCTAGCTTTTTACAGGCTTCAAAAGAAACAGTAGCTAACTTGGTAAAGGCTTTGGAGACAGGTCAAGAAGAAACCATTATTGACTTGTTAGAACAAGCTAGCCAACTCTTAGAAGGCTTGAGTTCAGATATTTACACACCTTCGCTCAGACAATTAAAAGATGCCAGCCAAGACTTGAAAGCTGTTGCTAAAAGTAGTGGTGCTGGTGGTGGAGACTGTGGGATTGCCCTCAGTTTTGACCAAGATTCGACCACATTACTGAAAAAACGCTGGGTTGATCTAGAAATTGAGCTCTTGTATCAAGAAAGGATGGGACATGACGACAAATCGGAAGGATGAACACATCCGCTATGCCCTTGAACAAAAAAAGTTCTTATAATAGTTTTGATGAGGTGGAGTTGATTCATTCTTCGCTACCCTTATACGACATAGATGAGATTGATCTTTCGACAGAATTTGCAGGGCGCAAATGGGACTTTCCTTTTTATATAAATGCCATGACAGGCGGTAGTGATAAGGGCAGAGAAATCAATCAAAAATTGGCTCAGGTGGCAGAGGCCTGTGGGAATTTTATTTGTAACGGGTTCTTACAGCGCAGCCCTCAAAAGGATCCATCAGATGACTCTTTTTGCTGTCAAAATCTAGTCATCCCTAACCTCCTTCTTGGAACCAATATTGGCTTGGACAAGCCTGTCGAACTAGGGTCTTCAAACGGTCAGAAGAGATGAATCCTCTTCTCTACAAGTTCATGTTAATGTCATGCAGGAATTACTCATGCCAGAAGGTGAACAGTCAATTTAGATTAGCTGGCAATCGCAATCTATAGATTATAGCTAATCAAATCCCCAGTTCCCTCTTGTTTTTCAAAGAAGTAGGCTTTTGGAATGGATGTGAAGACCATTGCTAAGAGCCTATGAGACTGGGGATACGTACAGTGGATTTGTCTGGTCGTGGCGGGACCAGCTTTGCCTATATTGAAAACCGTCGCAGTGGTCAACGTGACTACCTCAATGATTGGGGGCCAATCTACCATGCAAGCCCTTCTCAATGCCCAAGACTGGAAAGATAAGATCGAGCTCTTGGTCAGTGGAGGCGTTCGCAATCCACTAGATATCATCAAATGCTTTGGTCTTTGGGAGCCAAGGCTGTTGGGACTGTCTCGCACAGTGTCTGGAATTGATTGAAAACTACACAGTCGATGTAGTGATTGGTCATTGTTCAAGGCTGGAAGGAAGACTTTACGCTTGATCATGTGTGCTCTTAATTGTGCAAGGATTGAGGATTTGCAAAAGGTAGACTATCTCCTTTATGGAAAAATTAAAAGAAGCAAAAGATCAGATGTAAGGAGGTCGGGATTTTTGATCACCGCTCTTTTTATCATTCCTCAGACCGATGTGACTTTTTGGGTTTTGTGATAAAATAGAAATAGCAGAGGACTGATACTATGAGAAAATTTCAAAATCTTTTTCTATTTATTGAAGCTTGTCTTTATTGACAGGAGCTCTGATTATGATGGTATCAGAGCATTTTTTTCCCGTTTTCTGCTTATACTATTTGCTCTTGTTTTTTACTGCTGATTCGATATTATACTGGTAAAACAGGGCAATAATCTTCTATATTAGTGGCAGTGAGCATCTATTCTTTTCTTTATCATCATGCTCAATCCTTTTTGTCATTTCTAGCTATCTTTTGTGGCTTTTGATTTATAGTCTCTTCTTGCTTTATCCGATGATGAATCAGGAAAAAGAAGACACCAATCTGGTTTTTGAAGAAGTAGTGACGGTGAAGAGGGAGAAAAATCGCTGGTTTGGGAAATCTCCACCACTTTTTCAAGCTACCAGACTTGCCAGCTTTGATGATATCAACCTCTTTTCGTCTCATGGGGAAAGGACACCATTCATCTAGAGCACGTGATTTTGAGCAATCATGATAATGTCATCATCTTGAGAAAACTGGTAGGGTACGACTAGAAATTATTGTACCAGTAGATGTGGAAGTCAGCCTTAGTGTCAATTCTCTGTATGGAGACTTAACTTTTTGACCAGCCCTAAAAGCGAGCTTTGCGCAATGAACAATTCCATCAAGAAACGAGAGATTATCTCAAGAGTCACAAGAGTGTCAAGATTTTTCTTGACAACTATGGTTGGAGATGTTGAGGTGGTGAGAGGATGAAAAACAACCCTATATTTTAATTGGTCTCACCTCATTTCTCTTTGTTGCTTTTCTATTTCGAAGCATTTTTAAGATCTTGGATTTGGAGTGGACTTCTCTTTTTCAGGATCTAGAAAAGACAGAAAAAAGTCCTATTTCTAGCTTTAATGTTTAGTGCTTGCCTCTAGCATTTTTATTTGTCCTATTCTGGACAATGATTGATGAAATTTCAAAAAGAAGAATCCAAGCAAATCTCAAACGTCTACTAGCTGGTAAAGAGATTGAAAGTCTGGGAGATGCTAGACTTAGACGCAAGTTTTAGAAACTTTGTCAGGAAAGCTCGGTTTGTTGACAGAAGCTATTCAAAAAGCAGACAATCAGGCCTTGGTCAAAGAAGAAGAAATTGTTGAAAAGGAGCGCAAGCGAATCGCGCGTGACTTGCATGATACAGTTAGCCAAGAAATTTTTGCTGCCCATATGATTTTATCAGGGCTCAGTCAACAAGCTTCCAAATTAGACAGAGAGAAGATGCAAACACAACTCCAAAGTGTGACTGCCATTTTAGAGACAGCTCAAAGAGACTTTGCGCATTCTTCTTTTGCATTTACGACCGATTAGAACTGGAACAAAAGAGTTTAGTGGAGGGGATTCAGTTACTCCTCAAAGAGCTAGAAGAAAAAAGTGAATTGAAGGTAAGCTTTAAATATCAGGTAACTGCACTACCTAAAAAGATTGAAGAACATATTTTTCGGATTGTACAAGAATTGATTAGTAATACACTCTCGTCATGCCCAAGCTTCTTGTCTAGATGTTTATCTTTATCAAACGGAAACAGGATTGCAGTTAAAGGTAGTAGACAACGGTCGCGGTTTTTCAGTTAGATGATGTTGATGAACTAAGCTATGGACTACGAAATATCAAAGAACGAGTGGAAGATATGGCTGGGAGTATACACTATTAACAGCACCGAAGCAGGGTTTGGCAGTGGATATCCGCCTTCCCTTGCTTGAGTGACTAACAAAAAGGAAATGAGATGAAACTATTATTAGTAGATGAGCCACCAAATGGTGCGTCTGGGTTTAAAAAGTTATTTTGAATTACAAGATGGTGTAGAGGTTGTAGGAGAAGCAACCAATGGTGCAGAAGGGAATTTCCATGGCCTTGGAGCTTCGTCCAGATGTGATTGTCATGGATATTGTCATGCCTGAAGTCAACGGAATTGACGCAACTCTAGCTATTCTCAAAGAATGGCCGGAGGCTAAAAATTTTGATTGTGACCTCTTATCTAGACAATGAAAAAAATCATGCCAGTCTTAAATGCTGGGGCTAGGGGTTATATGCTCAAAACTATCTAGCGCTGATGAATTGCTGCACGCTAGTTCGTAAGGTGGCAGCCGGTGAGTTCGCTATTGAACAAGAGGTGAGTAAGAAAGGTGGAATACAACCGCAATCATATTGAACTACATGAAGAGCTGACTGCGCGTGAACGAGATGTCCTTCAACTAATCGCTAAGGGCTAGTGAAAAATCAGCGTATTGCTGATGAACTGTTCATCTCCCTTAAGACAGTTAAAAACCCACGTCTCCAACATTCTTGCTAAACTTCAGGTTAGCGACCGCACCCAGGCAGCAGTTTATGCCTTTCAGCATCACTTGGTAGGGGCTAGGAAGAACTTCTAGATGCATCTTTTGGAGCCAAACTAAGGTTTATTCGGTGATTGGATACTTTTTAGCAAAAACAGTAATTTAGGATTAACAAGTACATCAAGTATCTCCAAGTAGTCCTGAAAAACTCGGTTCTGACTTGAAAAACCCATAATAGGCGGTAGCTAGTAGAACTTGTTAACAACAAGAATAGTGAGAGTATCATCTCGAGAAAGGATGTCTGTCAAATGAGCCTAGCGCTGTTGTTCAGACTGCAAAAAGAGACAAATGATTTAGACCAAGGATTTAGTTCAGTATGCAGAAGACTAATACTCAGCTGAAAAATCAAAGAGCAAAACTAGGAAGCTAGCCGCAGGTTGCTCAAACACTGCTGAGGTTGCAGATAGAACTGACGAAGTCAGCTCAAAACACTGTTTTGAGGTTGTGGATAGAACAGGCGAGGGTCAGTAACCATACCTGGCAGGTGAAGCTGACGTGGTTTGAAAGAGATTTTCGAAGGTATAGAATCCTTTATAGTGGATTGAATCTGGAATAGTACACTATGACTGCTAAAAATATTTCTAGAAATTACTTTTGACTTTTTCTAATCTCTTTGTTCATATCTTATTTCAATCTACTATATTTGACTCTCACAGGTGTAATCGATGGCATCCCTCGGTGCTATCTCATAATTTTTAAAAGAAAACACCATTTTAAGCCTATAAAATCAAAAAGCAAAATTTTTGAGTGTGCGATCACCTATAGTATAGGGATTCATTAAAAACTCTTTTCCTTACCTCTCCTAGAACATAAGAAGGTCCTATCGATTGTCTTGTTAAAAAATATACTTGGACTAGCATCTTTCTTAAGTGGTTTGTCAATAAAAAGTGTAGGTTGATTTTTTTCTTGAGTATTAAAAAGATTCAAGAAATATTTAGGGTTACTCATGTTCTTTGATCAAAAACTCCATTCATATATTTTTCTTTCATTCTGAAAACTTAATGTAAATTTTCTGTTTTTGAAATTTTGTGTCTTAAAAAGGTCCAGTGAAGAAAACTGTGTGTGTAGAATCTGTTTTACTAATTTTTAGATAACTATATTAAGTGATAAAAGGCAGTGTATATGTAGTTTTTGGGTTTATAAAATACTTGAAAGTTCAAAAATTGTTTTTAATTGACTATTTTCTAGAAGAGATGTATAATTGAATTGTATGTAAAAGACATGCAGTTATTTTTAAACAAAGGAGATAATGTGATGTATTTTAATCGTAAAAATGCAGAGCAGAAGAACTGGCGTATGATTAAAAAAGGAAAACATTTCCTTTTTGGTTGTTCGCTTGTCTTTGCAGTTGGTGCAGCCTTGGTAGCTCCAACGGTTAAGGCCGATCACAGCTGATACTGGGAGGTAGAGACTAAAACTGCCAACTCAGCTGCTGAAGCAAGCTCTAGTGACGAAGTAGGAACGTATAAAGCACCAGCAGTGGAGGTATCAACAACTTCACCAGTGGTTGCCGAACATCCTACAAGTTCAGAAGCTACCTCAGCAAAAACAGCTAAGGAAGCAGATGGAGTTCAGCTTCCTTCATTGACAGTGGTAGCAGATTCTTCAGTTTTTGACAGATGAAGAAAAAGCAAATGTAGTGGAAGCTGTTAAGGGGGTAAATCCTACAGCGACTGATGTTCAAGTCCAAGCAGACGGATCAGTAGTTGTTACTTTTTGCTGATGGTTCAACTGCAAACTTGTCAGCAGCTCAAACTGTCAAAGTGGCAGCTCCAGCAGAAACTTCAGCTACTCAACCTAAGTCAAGAAGCCGTCGAGCATGCAGGACAAGAACGTGCTCAAGATCGCTCTATGGAAGGGCAGGATATTAAGTTCGAATATAGGAGTGGTAAAAAGTTGAGAATGGAGATCCAACTCAGCGTGCTAAGATTGAGTACAGACAGCTGGGATGACTATGAGAGTCGTCAATGGGAAAACAGTTCCTACAGACCCATCTGGTCAAGGACGTCCAGTCTTGGAATGGACGGTAACCTTAACGAAGCCCAATATGATAAAGCAGGTGCTTACTGGTATTTCTCAATTCCTAAAAATGTATCTGAGTCCATATAATGTTATAACAGAGTATGATGGCGTTTATAATACTCGAGACTGAATGGAATAATCGTGACGGAAACAGCAAAAAGCAGAAGGTACGCAGTATATTTATGATAACAGTCAGGTTGAGGTATATGTAAAAAGGTCACTGGTGCCAGTGAATACAATAAGATTCCTGGTTTTGAACGGTGTCATAGGATAACTCTAAGAAAGCTCTCACCTGTCTGATACAAGTATTTATTCAGGTATTCGCAAGGTTCACTGTTCGTTACCGTACAGTGGTTGAAGACCATCACAAACGATTTCTTATATTGCAGGATTGGCTAGCTGTAAAAAGCTTAGCTAGAACAACTGGTATGCTATCTCAGGTAAGTATGACAAGCAGTTGGTTAGTCAGGTTGATGCACCAAATGTAACTCCAAACTGAGCAAAACCTCTGTTAACGTTCCTGTTCAGACTAGTTGCTTCAACTTCAAGCACTCTTTCAGGAACAGGTGTTCCAGGGGCAACTATCAAGCTTTATATGGATGGTCAGGAGCAAAATATCAGCAATGTCACTGTTGACAGCGCTGGAAACTGGACTACTGGTGAGCTTCCAACAGCCTTGAACAACAACCAGCGTGATGGTACAACTATTAAACCACGTCAACTAGTACAGGTGAGTCAACACTGTCAACGGTACTGAAAGTGGCCAGTCGTACAGTACCAGTATCTGTCGATGTGACAACTGTTGAACCTTCAAGCTTGTCTACTAATCAAGACGCTGTTGTGCAGGACAAAAGAGGTGACTCTAAGGTTCCTCACGATGCAGGGATCGCTTACATGCGCCATACAGATACTTCGAGGTCAAGTTCTAGAAATCCCAGTTAAACGTGACAGTGCCTCAGCTGCATGGACATCACAAAAATCAGATAAGGCAACTGTCAAATCAGTTGAGCACGGTAAGTTCCAAGACACGATTGTCCTTACAATGGCTGGACAAGATTGCAGGTGTTGAGTAGCAGCTATTTCAAACGTGGTAGAAGGTGGCTTCTCAAGTGTGGCTGACTGGCAATCACGTTCAGTAGAAAACCAAGCTCAACTATTGCATCAGCTGTTGAAGGAAACAACAAACTGTTGCTCCAAAGGTGCTCAACTTGACCTTGCATCTCTTGTGACAGTAGCAGATAAAGAAGATGATGCTCAAAGCAACTCTAGGGTGATAAGGTTCATGCTGAAGTTGTCTCAGTAAATGGAAACACTGCAACTAAGACAGTTGATACAAATACCCAAGGCACTTATACAGTTAGTATAAAAGCTGTTGATAGCCAAGGTAAAGAGTCAGACGAGATTGAAGTTACTGTAGTTGTAACTCCTGCACGTGACAACGTAGCTCAACAGTAGAGATTCCGTATTCTAATAAAGCTGAAAAAGAAGTTTATGTATATGGTGGGGAAGCAAACTCATTCGATATCAAGTTCAAAGATGATAGCGGAAAAAAATTGCAAGTGCTACTACTGTAAAACAAGGAGGTAACAAGGACTTTGGTTCTGTTGCTGGCGAAGCAGATACCATCAACACTCAATATGGATTTAAAGCAAATGTTATCTCTAGTGAAACACCAGCAACAGCAGATGCACCAGCAGTCATTACTTATAGAGGTACTCCAGCAGCGACAGATGGTTTGACACAAGACAGACTAACTGCAGCAACTAAGGGAGAAAAATCCAGCTGGTTTGCCTTTAGGATGGCGTTATGCGACTGCAACTGATACAGATGGTGCACTGATTGAGAATACAGCCACAGGTGGCACAACTGCAACTGACCCAGGTGCATTCCGTGTCGTGCTTAAGCCACAAAATCAAAAATATGATATTGCAACTCAAGCGAAAAAAAGTTACTGTAGCAGATCCAGCTAACGTAACCGAAGCTGAGCTAGCTAAAATCAAAGAAAAAGTACAACTTGAGTACTCTCAAAACAACGATGATGCGAACTTAGCAGGCAAAAAGGTACAACGAGCTGATAAAACTAATAAGATTCAATCAGTCACAAAAGATGACAATGGAAATCTTGTAGTAACCTATACAGATGGCTCTATAGATAAAAACCATTATCAGAATTTGCTAAAACGTAGCTCCAACAGTAGAAATTCCTTACTCAAACAAAAGATACTAAAAGAAGTTTATGTATACGGTGGAGAAGAAAACTCATTCGATATCAAGTTCAAAGATGATAGCGGAAAAATTGCAAGTGCTACTGTAAAAACAAGGCGGTAATCAAAGCACTTTGGTTCTGTTGCTGGCGAAGCAAAATACCATCAACACTCAATATGGATTTAAAGCAAATGTTATCTCTAGTGAAACACCAGCAACAGCAGATGCACCAGCAGTCATTACTTATTCAGAGGTACTCCGGCAGCGACAGATGGTTTGACACAAGACAGACTAACTGCAGCAACTAAGGGAGAAAAATCCAGCTGGTTTGCCTTTAGGATGGCGTTATGCGACTGCAACTGATACAGATGGTGCACTGATTGAGAATACAGCCAGTAGGTAGCTCAACTGCAACGGACCCAGGTGCATTCCGTGTCTATGCTTAAGCCACAAAATCAAAAATATGATATTGCAACTCCAAGCTGAAAAAGTTACTGTAGCAGATCCAGCTAACGTAACCGAAGCTGAGCTAGCTAAAATCAAAGAAAAAGTACAACTTGAGTACTCTCAAAACAACGATGATGCGAACTTAGCAGGCAAAAAGTACAACAGCTGATAAAAACTAATAAGATTCAAATCAGTCACAAAAGATGACAATGCAATCTTGTAGTAACCTATACAGATGGTTTCTCAAGATAAGAAACCATTGTCAGAATTTGTAAACGTAGCTCCAACAGTAGAAGTTCCATACTCAAATGAAGCTAATAAACAAATCTATGTTTATACAGGTGAAAAACACTGATCTAACTATTCAAAGCATCGGATGAAACATGAAATTAAAGATCTGTACCTACGTGGTACCTGGAGATGTTTCATGGAATAATACGGCAGAATATACGGTTTACAACAGGTAAAGTTGAAAATGCAGCAGTCACTCATGGTGAAGGTACAGTATCTGAAGGTACGACTATCAGCTACTATCAAGATGACTGGTACTACAAACCTTAAAGCTGGTCAAACCAGTGGACAAGTTTTATCGTTTCTAAATGACAACGATACGCACCTTTCAAACTACTGATTTTAGAGCGCTAGATCTAGATCCTAACGCCAAAGCAGACTCCAGGATATGTTCGACTTCGTCAGTTAAAATCTCAAACAGCTAAATACGATATAGCAACTCCAGCTCCAGCTGATAAAGTTGAAGTAGCAGATCAACTAACGTAACAGCATGCTGAGTTAGATAAAATCAAGAAAAACTTCAAACTTGAGTACAACTAGAAGACTAATGACGATGCGAATATGCAGCAAAAGGTACTCCAGATGATAAAGATGCGCTAAGATTAAATCAGTCACAAAAAGATGACAGATGGAAATCTTGTCGTAACATATACAGATGGTTCTACAGATAGCCATTATCAGAATTTGTAAACTAAAAACCAAACAGATGCAGATAAGAACGAGCTACCACCAAAAGCTCAAACTGTAGATAGGAACTGAACCAAAAAGCAGAAGATTCAATCGGTAACTTGAAAGATCTTCCTAAAAGGCACAACAGTAGCCTTCAAGGATCCAGATGACACAACAACACCAGGTGAAAAACCTGCAGACAGCGATTGTAACTTACCCAGATGGATCCTACGGGACGAAGTTCCAGTTAGCATCCGTATCACAGACCCAAGTTCGAAACCAACAGATGCAGATAAAGAACGAGGCCAACACCAAAAGCTCAAACTGTAGATGCAGGAACTGGAACCAAAAGCAGAAGATCCAATCGGTAGCATGAAAAGATCTCCTAAAGAGCACAACAGTAGCCTTCAAAGAGAGGACCAGATGAACACAGCAACACCAGGTGAAAAACTCATGGACAGTACGTTAAATCTTACCCAGATGGATCTACGACGGTTCCAGTTAAAGTAACTGTTACGGGTTACCCAAGTTCAGAACCAACAGATGCAGATAAGAACGAGCCAACACCAAAAAGCTCAAAGCTGTAGGACAAAGGAACTGAACCAAAAGCAGAAGATTCAATCGGTAACTTGAAGATCTTCCTCAAAGGGTACAGCACGCAGCCTCTCAAGGATCCACCAGACACAGCAACACCAGGTGAAAAACTCAGACAGCAGTTGTAACTTACCCAGATGGGTTTCTAAGGGAGAAGTTCAGTTAAAGTAACTGTTACAAGACCCAAGTTCAAAACCAACAGATGCAGATAAGAACGAGCCAACACCAAAAAGCTCAAACTGTAGATAGGAACTGAACCAAAAGCAGAAGATTCAATCAGTAACTTGAAAGATCTTCCTAAAGAGGTACAACAGTAGCCTCAAAGGATCCAATGAACACAACAACACCCAGGTGAAAAACCCTGCGACAGCAGTTATAACTTACCCAGATGGTTCTAAGGGAAGAAGTTCCAGTTAAAAGTAACTGTTCACAGACCCAAGTTCAAAACCAACAGATGCAGATAAGAACGAGCCAACACCAAAAGCTCAAAACTGTAGATAAAGGAACTGAACCAAAGCAGAAGATTCAATCGGTAACTTGAAAGATCTTCCTAAGCACAACAGTAGCCTTCAAGGATCACCAGACACAACAACACCCAGGTGAAAAACAGACAGTGCTGTAACTCACCCAGATGGTTCTAAGGAAGAAGTTCCAGTTGAAAGTAACGTTCACAGAACCAAGTTCAGAAACCAAACAGATGCAGATAAGAACGAGCCAACACCAAAAGCTCAAACTGTAGACAAAGGAACTCGAAACCAAAAGCAGAGGATTCAATCGGTAGCTTGAAAGATCTTCCTAAAGGGTACAACAGTAGCCTTCAAAGGACAATAGATACAGCAACACCAGGTGAAAAACCTGCGACAGTCGTTGTAACTTACCCAGATGGATCAACAGACGAAGTTCAGTTAAGTAACTGTTCACAGAACCAAGTTCAGAAACCAACACAAGCAGATAAGAACGAGCCAACACCAAAAAGCTCAAACTGTAGACAAAGGAACTGAACCAAAAAGCAGAAGATTCAATCAGTAACTTGAAAGATCTTCCTAAAGGCACAACCGTAGCCTTCAAGGAACCAGATGAACACAACAACACCAGGTGAAAAACCTGCGACAGCGATTGTAACTACCCAGATGGATCAACGACGAAGTTCCAGTTAAAGTAACTGTTCACAGACCCAAGTTCAGAAACCAACAGAGCAACAGATAAGAACGAGCCAACACCAAAAGCTCAAACTGTAGACAAAGGAACTGAACCAAAAGCAGAAGATTCAATCGGTAACTTTGAAAGATCTTCCTAAGGGTACAACAGTAGCCTTTCGAGGAACCAGTAGATACAGCAACACCAGGTGAAAAACCTGCGACAGTCAGTTAGTAACTTACCCAGATGGATCTAAGGACGAAGTTCAGTTAAAGTAACTGTTCACAGAACCAAGTTCAGAACCAAACACAAGCAGATAAGAACGAGCCAACACCAAAAGCTCAAACTGTGAATAAGGAACTGAACCAAAAGCAGAAGATTCAATCGGTAACTTGAAAGATCTTCCTAAGGGTACAACAGTAGCCTTCAAAGAGACCAATGAATTTACAACACCAGGTGAAAAACCTGCGACATCGTTGTAACTTACCCAGATGGTATCTACAGACGAAGTTCCAGTTAAAGTAACTGTTACAGACCCAAGTTCAGAAACCAAACAGATGCAGATAAGAACGAGCCAACACCAAAAAGCTCAAACTGTAGACAAAGGAACTGAACCACAAAAGCAGAAGATTCAATCGGTAACTTGAAAGATCTTCCTAAGGGTACAACAGTAGCCTTCGAGAACCAATGAACTACAGCAACACCAGGTGAAAAACCTGCGACAGTCAGTTGTAACTTACCCAGATGGATCTAAGGAGAAGTTCCAGTTAGTAACTGTTCACAGACCCAAGTTCAGAAACCAACAGATGCAGATAAGAACGAGCCAACACCAAAAGCTCAAACTGTAGACAAAGGAACTGAACCAAAAAGCAGAAGATTCAATCGGTAACCCGAAAGATCTTCCTAAAGGGTACAACAGTAGCCTTCAAGGATCCAGTAGAACAACAACACCAGGTGAAAAACCTGCGACAGTCAGTTGTAACTTTACGAGATGGTTCTAAGGAAGAAGTTCCAGTTAAAGTAACTGTTACAGACCCAAGTTCAAAACCAACAGATGCAGATAAGAACGAGCCAACACCAAAAGCTCAAACTGTAGATAAAGGAACTGAACCAAAAGCAGAAGATTCAATCGGTAACTTGAAAGATCTTCCTAAGGGTACAACAGTAGCCTTCAAGGATCCAGTAGACACAACAACACCAGGTGAAAAACCTGCGACAGCAGTTGTAACTTACCCAGATGGTTCTAAGGAAGAAGTTCCAGTTAAAGTAACTGTTACAGACCCAAGTTCAAAACCAACAGATGCAGATAAGAACGAGCCAACACCAAAAGCTCAAACTGTAGACAAAGGAACTGAACCAAAAAGCAGAAGATTCAATCGGTGACAGAAAGATCTTCCTAAAGGGCACAACAGTAGCCTTCAAGGATCCAGTAGACACAACAACACCAGGTGAAAAACCTGCGACAGCAGTTGTAACTTACCCAGATGGTTCTAAGGAAGAAGTTCCAGTTAAAGTAACTGTTACAGACCCAAGTTCAGAAACCAAAACAAGCAGATAAGAACGAGCCAACACCAAAAGCTCAAACTGTAGACAAAGGAACTGAACCAAAAAGCAGAAGAATTCAATCGGTAACTTGAAAGATCTTCCTAAAAGGTATCAACAGTAGCCTTCAAAGGAACCAATGAACACAGCAACACCAGGTGAAAAACCGCGACAGTCAGTTGTAACTTACCAGATGGATCCTACGAGAAGAAGTTCCAGTTAAAGTAACTGTTACAGAACCAAGTTCAGAAACCAACAGATGCAGATAAGAACGAGCCAACACCAAAAGCTCAAACTGTAGACAAAGGAACTGGAACCAAAAAGCAGAAGATTCAATCGGTAACTTGAAAAGATCTTCCTAATAGTACAACAGTAGCCTTCAAGGATCAATAGTACAGCAACACCAGGTGAAAAACTACCGACAGTCGTTGTAACTACCAGATGGATCTAAGGACGAAGTTCCAGTTAAAGTAACTGTTCACAGACCAAGTTCAGAAACCAACACATGCAGATAAGAACGAGCCAACAATTAAAAGCTCGTAAACTGTAGACAAAGGAACTGAACCAAAAGCAGAAGATTCAATCAGTCACTTGAGATGCTCTCAGAGTACAACAGTAGCCTCTCAAAAGTAAACTGAGACACAGCAACACAGGTGAAAACCTGCGACAGCGTTGTAACTACCAGATGGATCTAGACGAAGAGTTCCAGTTAGTAACTGTTTCAACCATGATTCAGAAACCAGACAAGCAGATAAGAGACGAGGCCAACACCAAAAGCTCAAACTGTAGATAGGAACTGAACCAAAAGCAGAAGATTCAATCGGTAACTTGAAAGATCTTCCTAAAAGAGCACAACAGTAGCCTAAAGATCCAGAGACACAACAACACAGGTGAAAAACCTGCGACAGCAGTTGTAACTTACCCGAGATGGTTCTAAGGAAGAGTTCCAGTTAAAGTAACTGTTCAAGAACCAAGTCTCGGAACCAAAAAACAAGTCAGATAAGAACGAGCCAACACCAAAAAGCTCAAACTGTGAACAAAGGAACTGAACCAAAAAGCAGAAGATTCAATCGGTAGCTAGAAAGATCTTCTAAAGGCACAACCAGTAGCCTAAAGGATCCAGATGAACACAACAACACAGGTGAAAAACCTGCGACAGCAGTTAGCCAACTTACCCAGATGGTTCTAAGGAAGAAGTTCCAGTTAAAGTAACTGTTACAGACCCAAGTTCGAAAACCAAAACAGATGCAGATAAGAACGAGCCACACCAAAAGCTCAAACTGTCAGACAAAGGAACTGAGACCAAAAGCAGAAGATTCAATCGGTAACTTGAAGATCTTCCTAAAGGGTACAACAGTAGCCTTCAAAGGAACCAGTAGATACAGCAACACCAGGTGAAAAACTGCGACAGTCGGGTGTAACTTACCCAGATGGATCAACAGACGAGTTCAGATTAAAGTAACTGTCCAGAACCAAGTTCAGAACCAAAACAAGCAGATAAGAACGAGCCAACACCAAAAGCTCAACTGTAGACAAGGAACTAGACCAAAAGCAGAAGATTCAATCGGTAACTTGAAAGATCTTCCTAAAGGAACAACAGTAGCGTTCAAAAGGACACCAGATACAGCAACACCAGGTGAAAAAACTGCGACAGTCGTTGTAACTTACCCAGATGGTTCTAAGCAGACGAAGTTCCAGTTAAAGTAACTGTTCAAAGACCAAGTTCAGAACCACAACAGAGCAGATAAGAACGAGCCAACACCAAAGCTCAAACTGTAGATCAAAGGAACTGAACCAAAGCAGAAGATTCAATCGGTAACTTGAAAGATCTTCCTAAGGGTACAACAGTAGACTTCTGAGACGCAATGAACACAACTACTCCAGGTGACACGCGACAGTCGTTGTAACTTTAACACCAGATGGTTCTAAGGAAGAAGTTCCAGTTCAGCGTAACAAGACTCGCAAGTTCAGAAACCAAACAGACGCAGATAAGAACAAATCCAACTACCAAAAGATCAAACTGTAGACAAAGACTGAACCACGCAGAAGATTCAATCGGTAACTTGAAGAGATCTTCCTGAGGTACAACAGTAGCCTTCAAGCGAAACCAGATACAACAACACCAGGTGAAAAACCTGCGACAGTCGTTGTAACTTACCCAGATGGATCAACAGGACGAAGTTCAGTTAAAGTAACTGTACAAGAACCAAGTTCAGAACCAGATACAAAGCAGATAAGAACACGAGCCAACACCAAAAGCTCAAACTGTAGACAAAGGAACTGAACCAAAAGCAGAAGATTCAATCGGTAACTTGAAAAGATCTTCCTAAAGGGTACAACATATGGCCTTCAAAGAACCAGTAGATACAACAACACCAGGTGAAAAACCTGCGACAGTCGTTGTAACTTACCCAGATGGATCTAAGGAAGAAGTTCCAGTTAAAAGTAACTGTTAAAGACCAAGTTCAGAACACAACAGATGCAGATAAGAACGACCAACACCAAAAGACTCAAACTGTAGACAAAGGAGCATGAACCAAAAGCAGAAGATTCAATCGGTAACTTGGGAAGATCTTCCAAAGGCACAACAGCATGTCAAGGAACCAGATGACACAACAACACCAGGTGAAAAACACTACAGTCGTTTGTAACTTACCCAGATGGATCTAAGAGACGAAGTTCCAGTTAAAGTAACTGCTAAGACCCAAGTTCAGAACACAACAGATGCAGATAAGAACGAGCCAACACGAAAAGCTCAAACTGTAGACCAGGAACTGAACCACAGCAGAAGATTCAATCGGTAATGTCAAAGATCTTCCTAAAGGGCACAACAGTAGCCTTCAAGGAACCAGTAGATACAGCAACACCAGGTGCAAAAACCTGACAGTCGTTGTAACTTACCCAGATGGATCAACAGACGAAGTTCCAGTTAAAGTAACTGTTCAAGAACCAAGTTCAAGAACCAAAACAAGCAGATAAGAACGACGCCAACAGCGAAAAGCTCAAACTGTTAGACCAGGAATGAAACCATACAGCAGAAAGATTCAATCGGTAACTTGGGAAAGATCTTCCTAAGGGCACAACAGTAGCCTTCAAGACACCAGTGATACACCAACTACCAGGTGATAAAGACCTAGCAGTCGTTGCTGACTCCAGATGGTTCTAAGGAAGAAGTTCCAGTTAAAGTAACTGTAAAAAGATCCAGAAGACATCTAGATGCAGACAAGAACACTCCAACTTGAAAGATCAAACTGTTAAACCAGGAGATAAACCATCTGCCAAAGATTCAATCGGCAATGTAGGTGATCTTCAGAAGGAACAACAGTAGAGTTCAAGACACCAGTAGACACAACTACCCAGGTGACAAAGACGCTACAGTCGTTGTAACATACCCAGATGGATCTAAGGATGAAGTACCAGTTAAAGTAACTGTAAAAGATCCAGAGAAGCACAGCTGACGCAGAACAACAACACTCCAACAGCGAAGATCAAACTGTTAAACCAGGGAGATAAACCATCTGCCAAAGATTCAATCGGCAATGTCAGGTGATCTTCCTAGAGGGAACAACAGTAGAGTTCAAGACACCAGTAGACACAACTACCCCAGGTGACAAAGGAACTACAGTCGTTGTAACATACCCAGATGGATCTAAGGATGAAGTACCAGTTAAAGTGACTGTTCAAACCAAGTTCACCAGCTACAGATGCAGATAATAACAAAGTAACAGATTCGGCAGTAACCCCAGTTACAGATCCGAAGCTAACTTAACAGACACAGAAAAAGCTAAAGGTAGCCGATGAAGTTAAGAAATCTAACCAACAGCGAAAGATGTTAAGTTATAAAAGATGGAAACAACTGTCACATACCCAGATGGTACAACAGCAGATTATCCCAGCAGATAAGACAGTTAAGAAATCAGATGATAAAGCAGTTAAGGATCCATCAGTAACCCCAGTTACAGGATCCAAGCAACTTGACTGATGCAGCAGAAAAGAAAGCTAAGGTAGCCGATGAAGTTAAGAAATCTAACCCACCGAAGCGAAAGATGTTGAAGTTGAGCAAAGATGGCAAACAACTGTTACATACCCAGATGGTACAACAAGCGGTTATCCCAGCAGATAAGACAGTTAAGAAATCAGATGATAAAGCAGTTAAGGAATCCATCAGTAACCCCAGTTACAGATCCAAGCAACTTGACTGATGCAGAAAAGCTAAGGTAGCCGATGAAGTTAAGAAATCGAACCCAACAGCGAAAGATGTTGAAGTTGGTAAAGATGGCGAAAACATTACTGTTACATACCCAGATGGTGTTACAACAGCGGTTATCAGCAGATAAGACAGTTAAGAAATCAGATGATAAAGCAGTGATGATCCATCAGTAACTCAGTTACAGATCCAAGCAACTTCTGACTGATGCAGAAAAAGCTAAGGTAGCCGATGAAGTTAAGAAATCTCAACCCAACAGCGAACATGCTGAAGTTGGCAAAGATGGCAAAACAACTGTTACATACTCCAGATGGTACAACAGCGGTTATCCCAGCAGATAAGACAGTTAAGAAATCAGATGATAAAGCAGTTAAGTGATCCATCAGTAACCCCAGTTACAGATCCAAGCAACTTGACTGATGGCAGAGCTAGGTAGCCGATGATGAAGTTGAAAATCTAACCCAACAGCGAAAGATGTTGAAGTTGTGCAAAGATGCGCAAAACAACTGTTACATACCCAGATGGTGCTGACGGTTATCAGCAGATAAGACAGTTAAGAAATCAGATGATAAAAGCAGTTAAGGATCCATCAGTAACCCCAGTTACAGATCCAAGCAACTTGGACTGAGCAGAAAAAGCTAAGGTAGCCGATGAAGAAGAAATCTAACCCAACAGCGAAAAGATGTTGAAGTAGCAAAGATGGCACAACAACTGTAACATACCCAGATGGTACAACAGCGGTAATCCCAGCAGATAAGACAGTTAAGAAATCAGATGATAAAGCTATGAAGGATCCAACAGTAACCCCGTGTTACAGATCCGAGCAACTTGACTGATGCAGAAAAAGCTAAAGCAGCTGACGAAGTTAAGAAATCAAACCCAACAGCGTAAGTGTAGAAGTTGGCAACGACGCACAACAACTGTAACATACCCAGATGGTACAACAGCGGTTATCCCAGCAGATAAGACAGTTAAGAAATCAGATGATAAAGCAGTTAAGGATCCATCAGTAACCCCAGTTACAGATCCAAGCAACTTGACTGATGCTGAAAAAGCTAAGGTAGCAGATGAAGTTAAGAAACGCTAACCCAACAGCGAAAGATGTTGAAGTAGCAAGATGGCAAAACAACTGTTACATACCCAGATGGTACAACAGCGGTTATCCCAGCAGATAAGACAGTTAAGAAATCAGATGATAAAGCTAGTTATGATCCATCAGTAACCCCAGTTACAGATCCAAGCAACTTGACTGATGCAGAAAAAGCTAAGGTAGCCGATGAAGTTAAGAAATCTAACCCTACAGACGAAAGAGTAGAAGTTGGCAAAGATGGCAAAACAACTGTTACATACCCAGATGGTACAACAGCGGTTATCCCAGCAGATAAGACAGTTAAGAAATCAGATGATAAAGTCAGTTACGGATCCATCAGTAACCCCAGTTACAGATCCAAGCAACTTGACTGATGCCGAAAAAGCTAAAGTAGCCGATGAAGTTAAGAAATCTAAACCCAACAGCGAAGAGATGTTGAAGTTGGTAAAGATGGCACAAACAACTGTTACATACCCAGATGGTACAACAGCGGTTATCCCAGCAGATAAGACAGTTAAGAAATCAGATGATAAAGGTATGAAGGATCCAGCGGTAACTCCGGTTACAGATCCAAGCAACTTGACTGATGCAGAAAAAGCTAAAGTAGCCGATGAGGTTAAGAAATCTAACCCAACAGCGAAAAGATGTTGAAGTTAGCAAAGATGGCACAACAACCGTTACATACCCAGATGGCGCAACAGCAGTTATCCCAGCAGATAATACAGTTAAGAAATCAGATGATAAATCAGTTAAGGATCCATACAGTCACCCGGTTACAGATCCAAGCAACTGACTGATGCAGAAAAAGCTAAGGTAGCTGACGAAGTTAAGAAATCTAACCCAACCGTAACTGATGTTAAAGGTTGGCAAAGATGGCACAACAACTGTAACATACCCAGATGGTACAACAGCGGTTATCCCAGCAGATAAGGCAGTTAAGAAATCAGCATGATAAAGCAGTTAAGGATCCATCAGTAACACCAGTTGCAGATCCAAGCAACTTGACTGATGCAGAAAAAGCTAAGGTAGCAGACGAAGTTAAGAAATCTAAACCCAACAGTAACTAGATGTTAAAGGTTGGCAAAGATGGTACAACAACTGTAACTTACCCAGATGGTACAACAGCGGTTATCCCAGCAGATAAGACAGTTAAGAAATCAGCTGATAAAGCAGTTAAGGATCCATCAGTAACTCCAGTTACAGATCCAAGCAACTTGACTGATGCAGAAAAAGCTAAAGTAGCCGACGAAGTTAAGAAATCAAACCCAACAGTAACTAGATGTTAAAGGTTGGCAAAGATGGCACAACTACAGTAACCTTCCCAGATGGCAGCACAGCCGTTATTCCATCAGGTGATACAGTTAAGAAATCATCAGATAACGCAGTTAAGGATCCAGCGGTAACACCAGTTGTAGATCCAAGCAACTTGACTGAAGCAGAAAAAGCTAAGGTAGCAGAAGAAGTTAAGAAATCAAACCCAACAGTAACAGATGTTAAAGTTGGCAAAGATGGCACAGCAACTGTCACTTACCCAGATGGTACAACAGCAGTAATCCCAGCAGATAAGGCAGTTAAGAAATCATCAGATAAACGCAGTTAAGGATCCATCGGTAACACCAGTTGTAGATCCAAGCAACTTGACTGAAGCAGAAAAAGCTAAGGTAGCAGACGAAGTTAAGAAATCAAACCCAACAGTGACAGATGTTAAGGTTGGCAAAGATGGCACAACAACTAGTAACCTTCCCAGATGGTACAGACAGCTGTTATTCCAGCAGATAAGACAGTTAAGAAATCATCAGATAAACGCAGTTAAGGATCCAGCGGTAACACCAGTTGTAGATCCAAGCAACTTGACTGAAGCAGAAAAAAAGCTAAGGTAGCAGACGAAGTTAAGAAATCAAACCCAACAGTAACAGATGTTAAGGTTGGCAAAGATGGCACAACTACAGTAACCTTCCCAGATGGCAGCACAGCCGTTATTCCATCAGGTGATACAGTTAAGAAATCATCAGATAACTGCAGTTAAGGATCCAGCGGTAACACCAGTTGTAGATCCAAGCAACTTGACTGAAGCAGAAAAAGCTAAGGTAGCAGAAGCAGTTAAGAAATCAAACCCAACAGTAACAGATGTTAAAGTTGGCAAAGATGGCACAGCAACTGTCACTTACCCAGATGGTACAACAGCAGTAATCCCAGCAGATAAGGCAGCAAGAAAATCAGCTGATAAAGTCGTTAAGGGATCCATCAGTAACACCAGTTACAGATCCAAGCAACTTGACTGATGCAGAAAAAGCTAAGGTAGCCGACGAAGTTAAGAAATCAAACCCAACCGTAACTGATGTTAAAGTTGGCAAAGATGGCACAACAACTGTCACATACCCAGATGGTACAACAGCGGTTATCCCAGCAGATAAGGCAGCTAAGAAATCAGATGATAAAGAAGTTAAGGATCCATCAGTAACTCCCAGTTACAGATCCAAGCAACTTAACTGATGCGGAAAAAGCTAAGAGTGGCCGACGAAGTTAAGAAATCTCAACCCACAGTAAGCTAGAGGTAGAAGTTGGCAAACGACGGTGCAACAACTGTAACTTACCCAGATGGTACAACAGCCGTTATCCCAGCAGATAATGACAGTTAAGAAATCAGCTGATAAAGTAGTTACAGATCCATCAGTAACACCAGTTACAGATCCAAGCAACTTGACTGATGCAGAAAAAGCTAAGATAGCCGACGAAGTTAAGAAATCTAACCCAACCGTAACTGATGTTAAAGTTGGCAAAGATGGTACAACAACTGTTACATACCCAGATGGTACAACAGCGGTTATCCCAGCAGATAAGACAGTTAAGAAATCAGCTGATAAAGTCGTTATGATCCATCAGTAACACCAGTTACAGATCCAAGCAACTTGACTGATGCAGAAAAAGCTAAGAGTAGCAGATGAAGTTAAGAAATCTAACCCAACTCATGAAAGATATCAAGGTTAACAAAGACGGATCAGTAATTGTAACTCGTTTGAAGATGGCACCACAGCCTTTATCCCAGCAGATAAGACAGTTAAGAAATCAGATGGTTCAGTAGCAGGTAATCCAGCTGCAACCAAGATTCACCTGCTCGAGCACCAGCTAAGAAAGCAGGAGCGAAAGAATTGCCAAATACTGGTACAGAACAATCTAGCGCTTCACTCTGCTTTAGCACTCTTGCAGCAGCGACAGGCGGACCTCTTCGCTAAAAACGTGAGGAAGAAGAGTAAGAAATTACTCAAATAAAGCAAAACTGAGAATCTCAATTTATGACTTAGTAGAAAAACCGTAAGAAGAAATTTTACGGTTTTTGCTCTTTGTCAACTGTAGTGTTGAAAAAGCTATGTAGAATGAATCTAGAACAGGACACTAAGATCACATATTTCTAGAAATTAGTTTGACTTTTCCTAATCGATTTGTTCATGCCTTATTTCAATCTACTATAACATTTGAGAGGACAGTCGTTGTCTTCCATTTTTATATCCAGAGATAGAAGGATTTGTTGAAAAACTAAAAAGATAAAAACTATAAATTTCGGAAAAAATATTTACTAAAAATTTTTAATACTGTTAAATAAGTTGTATGAATATAAAAATGGATAAATCTCTTCTTAGCAGAGCTGAAATACATCACTAGATGCATGTTTGTTTCCTTTAGTTCTATTTCTTAAAGAATTACTAAGTTTCTCGATAAAGAGATGTAAAAATATTGAACTCAATACGTAAGTGCGTTTTTAGTAAAAAGTAACCGCTAACACTTGATTTTTATAAATATAGTGATATACTAAAAGTTTAAGAAAAGTAAAAAGGAGATTACTATGAAGTTTCATTTAATGAGCGTCAACGCTTTTCACGTAAGTATAGTTTTGGTTTAGCCTCTGTTCTTTAGGAACTGCCTTCTTTTTGAGTGGACAAGTTGCTATGTTGATGAGGTAAATGTTTCAGAAACATTGCTCACCTCCGTAGTATCTGTTAGTCCAGAAAGTTCAACAAGTACATCGGAATCTTCAGTACCAAGAACTTCTGAATCAACCTACAGTAGCAGATAAGTCTGCTCTATCACTAGAAACTGCAGATTCAAAATCAACAGTAGAAGATAAGGCTGTTGTAACACCAGAGAAAGCTGAAGTTTCTTCAGATTCTGAAAAAGCTGTAAACTGATAGTCTTAAAATCTGCAAAAGTCGGAAGCATCAGCGAAATGACTCGAGTGAAGATACGGCGAAAGTAACCGAAGCTAAAACTACTGAAGCTAAAAACTACTGAAGCTAAAAACCGATGTTACTGAAAAAGATGATAAGTCTATTGATAAAGCTCTGCTGAAGCATCCCGTTCAACACGTACACGCCGAGCTACTTCAGAAAGATAAACGAGAAGTATCAAATTGGAGTGAGTTTGTTTCAGCCTTAGAGGATGAAAATGTCAGCGAAATCACTGTAAATGGTGATGTCGTAGCTCAAGGTGATAATGGTAATACTGACAATGGACGTTCAGGATCTGTTGACCGTAGGATCTACTATTCATGCACAATCTCGTCCAGTTACGATCCAAGGTAAGGACGAGCAATGCTCGTCTAGATCTTTGTCGCACTACTTTGGAGTTGACAGGAGCTAGCTGGGGAACTAAATCTTAAAAACCTTAAAATAGCGACTAGCAAACTCTAGAGGTCCGATTGAATTTATCAAGAACTATGGATCAGATCACAGTAACCTTTGAAAACGTGACAAGTGTTGGTTCATCACTTTATGGTGGTGGTGGTAACACCCATGTTGTTATCAAAGGAACCACAACTTCAACAGTTAGTGACAGCTATCAAGCTGCAAATGGTCAAACTCAACACGTACAACGGAATGTTGGAGCTGCTGGCACGTTCAGACCAACGTCGTGAGTCAAATATCCACGATGCTAAATCTGTAACAGTTGCTGAGGGGCTAGCTTTAACGCTTAATCGCCTTCTCAAGGGTGATGCTATCACTCTGAAAGTGGAGCTAAGGTCAGTGTAAAAGATAAAGCTAGCCCCACTATCAACATGAACACTGGCAATGCGATCTGAAAATGCTCGCCACCACAATGCTGGTATTTTCATGGCTGATAGTGGGACCGTGAAACTGGCAAAAGACTCTAAGTTAGTCTTGAATACTAGTATCGGATCAAGGTATTTCAATTGGTGTAAACCGTCCAGTGATGGTATTACCGATAAGGATCGTTACGGTGGATATGTTGCTAGGTAACAACGGTAGAAAAATGGACCGAGTCGAGTTCTTATTGGCGATGCGGAACATTTTTGAATTTCATGGCCGTGATGGGATTATGATGGGAATCACTCAGAACTTGTCACAGGTCAAATGCCAAAGTTCGCTTTGAAAATAAAGGTCGTGTGTTGCCCTTTGATTTCGGAAATGATTCAAGAGTAGTCTTTGGAAAACATTCGAAACAATACCTTCCATTCTGTAGGCAAAGGACCTAAGAGCGGTGGTGGTCCGTCTGGAGAGTTACGACGGATATAACTATATCGGTCTAAATGAGAACGGTAAGATTCTTGTAGATGACTTTGCATACTTTTCCGTGTTCAAATGGATAATCGTGGCGATAATCACTATGACGATGTTATTTCACTTGATTCTAGGAATGGTCGCAAGAGTGAACCAGTTTTTCAAGCGAATAAGGGTTCTATTGTAGATATTCGAGATGATAATACTAACTACTATGCTGAGTTGATCTCAGTAGCATTGGGAGCTAGTACAAACACTTATTTCCAGTTTAATAATCCGCTATATGTTTCCTTTATGAGATACACAAAATCAGATGGTACATCAGCAGGTGAAATTACCGAAACTACCAATAACTATTCCTCAAGGAACAATCCACAGGATATTGGCCACGGAAATATTCTTTATATCTCAAATAAATCAGAAGCTTCAGGGAACTGAATCAGAATTTTAATGGTCCAACAAATAATGCAGGTGTTGGAACCTATACGGTTTATTCCATGAACAAGGATGGTAGGGATGCACAAAGTCATAATAAACAGAGTTCTGTTTGGATGAATATCCAGGGCGGATCTATATCCATTGCTGGTTTCCCAAAATAATAGGGCACATATAGAACCTGCTAATGCCACATCTGTACCAACAGGTTCTTCTACTGGGGAGTTGTTGCCACAGATAGGACTTATGGTATTGACCCGGTAGGTGATAACAAAGTCAAAAATATTTGGGTATCAAATGGATCAAAAATCAACCCGACTGGTGTTCATAAAAATGTCATCAAATATGTTTACGAAGATGGAACTCCAGTTAAAGAAGATGTTATCCAGTCATCAGATTGGAAGCGTACTTTTGGATGTCTCTATTGACCAAGAAGGCTTTAAAGAGATTTTAAAAAAATTCAAGTGTCAGCAATGGTGATGAGATTCTTAGCAGCCTATAGTAAAGCGAAGTATCACATTTCTGATATTGATGGAGATAACATAGCTGATACAGGCTGGAAAGAAGACGGAACAAATTCTGGTACCTATAATTATGGTACTATCGCTTCGCCAAAACTAAAAGGCTATAAACCAGAAATTCTATCAACTAATGTTCCAGGATTAGAAGCTGGGGCTAAAGCTGATTCAGTTTCTGTTTCATATAGATTCAAAGCAATGCAACAGACACATCATTGAAGCTCAAGCAGGTAAACGTACTAGTTTCAGAAACTTATTGGCGCAATATTGTAGCCAAGTCTGATTTGGGTACATACGAAACAGTCGTTGTCTATAAGAAAGTACAACAGAAAGCTATTATCAAATACATTGATACAAGTGATAATAATAAGGAGTTAGCAAAAGAAACGAAGTTGAAGGTACAGCTGGTGAAGCTATTAACTACTCAACTGCAGCTAAGATTGCTGATTTTTGTTAATAAGGGTTACAAGCTTGTAGAAGATGGTTTCTGCAAACTCAACTGATGATCAAAAGAAATTTGATAGTGATGAAAACATTGATCAAGAATTCGTAGTTAGACTAGAACACGATGTAACTCCAGTTGGACCAAACGATCCACATAATCCAACAGATCCAATCAATCCAAATGATCCAAACAGTCCTAAATACCCTGCGGAAAGATCAATGGACCAAAGATGTAACGTCAACTAGTTCATTATCTGGTATCAGACAGTAATGCAACTGCCCCCAGCTGATAAGGTTCAAAAATGCACAATGGACACGTACCTTAAAACTTGATAAGGTGACAGGTGAAGTTCTCTCATCTACTCCATGGGACATCGAATAAGGCTAACTATGATGCAGTTCCAACACCAGGATTGACAGGTTACTACGCTGATAAAGCAGAGTGTTGCTTCTAAGACAGTCACTCAAGAAAATCTTGAAGAAACTGTAACTTACAGACCACTTGGAAAATTGGTTCCAAAACCAGAGATACCAAAAGATCCAAACTTCCCATCAACACCAGAAGTGCCGTATCCAAAATGATCCAAAACGATCCAACGAAACCAGGTCAACCAGTTGTGCCCTAATGTACCAGGCTACAAACCATACTTGCCAGATCCAAACGATCCAACGAAACCAGGTCAACCAGTAGACCAGTGAACCTGATAACACCGGATAAAACCCAGGTGATGACACGCCGATTATCTACCGCAAGGCAGATCAAAAAGCTACTATCAAGTATGTAGACCAAAAATACTGGTGCAACACTTGAAAGTGATCAAGTAGGGTGGCAAATCAGGTGAAGCTATTGCCTACTCAACTGCAGACAAGATCCAGAAATACCAAGATCGTGGCTATGTTCTTGTAAGTGATGGATTCCCAGCAGGAGTTACCTATGACAAGGATGAGTCAGTTGATCAAGAATTCGTAGTTACCTTGAAAGCATGGTGAAACACCAGTTGGACCAAATGATCCACATAATCCAACAGATCCAATCAATCCAAATGATCCAAACAGTCCTAAATATCCTGCGAAAGATCAATGGAAGAAAGATGTAACGTCAACTGTTCATTATGTGGTATCAGACGGTAATGCAACTGCCCCAGCTGATAAAGGTTCAAAATGCACAATGGACACGTACCTTAAAACTTGATAAGGTGACAGGTGAAGTTCTCTCATCTACTCCATGGGCATCGATAAGGCTAACTATGATGCAGTTCCAACACCAGGATTGACAGGTTACTACGCTGATAAAGGAAGTGTTGCTTTCTAAGACAGTTACTCAAGAAAAACCTTGAAGAAACTGTTGCTATAAACCACTTGGAAGACTTGGTTCCAAAAACCAGAGACACCAAAGATCCAAACTTCCCATCAACACCAGGAGTGTAAAGTATCCGAACGATCAACAGATCCAACGAAACCAGGTCAACCAGTCGTGCCCTAGATGTACCAGGTTACGAAACCACACCTTCCAGATCCAAACGATCCAACTGAAACCAGGTCAACCAATCCAACCAGGAACACCTGTAACACCTGATAAAATCCCAGGGGAAGATACGCCAATCATCTATGTACCAAAAACAAATGATGTGACGCAACCAACTAAAACAAACGGTAACGTTTGCAAGCAGCTAGGAAAGCCAGCTACTCCAGCTGATAAGGTTCAAAGATAACTTCACTTTACTGGTAAGACAGAAGCTGTGGTACGACAACATGGGACTCAACCTAATCGACACTTATGGTAGGGAAACAGTTCCAGTAGTTTCAAAGGTTACTACGCTGATAAGAAGGAAGCTGGATCGTAAGACAGTTACTCCAGATCTAATGCAGAAGACGGATAGTGTATACTTATAAAACCCACTTGGTAAAGATTATTCCAGTAGATGAATCAGAAGGAAATCCAGTTTCCTAGACAGCACCAAATCCTAAACAGCAGCAACAATGATCCACAAGATCCAAGGGATAGTGGGTGAGACTCCAACCGCAGTTATCCCAGGTTATGATGACACGATACACCAAGTAGTAACACCTAATGACCCAGGATCTGATCACAAAGACTCTGATTGTCTACCGTTAAGGCGGAACAAAAAGCTAGTATCAAGTACGTTGACTCAAACAACTAGGTCAAAACCCTTGCCAATGATCAAGTCGGTGGTAAATCAGGTGAGACAATCAAACTACTCAACTGCGGACAAGATCAAGTATTATGAAGATCGTGGCTATGTTCTTGTAAGCGATGAATTCCCAGCAGGAGTTCACTGATACCGATGCATCAGTAGATCAAACCTGGACAGTAACCTTGAAACATGGTGAAACTCCAGTTGGACCAAACGATCCACATAATCCAACAGATCCAATCAATCCATGATCCAAACAGTCCTAAAATACCCAGCGACAGATCAATGGAAAGGAAAGATGTCAATCTCAACTGTTCAGTATGTAGGTGCAGGTAGTCAAAGGTAGCAGCCCCAGCAGATCATGTTGATGCACAATGGACTGTACCCTTACAAAACTTGATAAAGTCACAGGTAAAGTTCTTAACCTGCTGACACCATGGGCATCAATAAGACTACCCTATGCTGCAGTTCCAACACCAGGTTTGACTGGATACTACGCGGATAAAGCAAGCGTTAGCATTCTAAGACAGTCACTCAAGAAAACCTCGAAGAAACTGTTACTTACAAACCACTTGGAAACTTGGTTCCAAAAACCAGAGACACCAAACGATCCAAACTTCCCATCAACACCAGAGTGTTAAAGTATCCGAACGATCCAACGGATCCAACGAAACCAGGTCAACCAGTTGTTCCTGATGTACCAGGTTACAAACCATACTTGCCAGATCCAAACGATCCAAGCGAAACCAGGTAAACCAGTCAGAACCAGGGAAACCTATCACCCTGATAAAACCCAGGTGACGACACACCAATCATCTACGTACCAATCGTAAATGATGTGACGCAAACCAACTAAACAAACAGTTAAACGTTTGAAGGAGCAGGGATACAGCACTCCAGCTGATAAGGTTCAAGATAACTCACCTTTACTGGTAAAGAAACAAACTGATGACGACAACATGCGGATCAGACCTAATCACACTTATGGTAAAGAAACAGTTCCAGTAGTTGAAGGTTACTACGCTGATAAGACAGGAAGCTGGATCTAAGACAGTTACCCAGATCAACCTAGAAGCTACGGATAAGGTTACTTATAAAACCACTTGGAAGACTCGTTCCAGTGATCCAGAAGAACACCAGATCTCGCATCCAAACTCCACAGTACAACAATGATCCACAAAGATCCAACTATGGCGAGACTCCAACTCCAGGTATCCCAGGTTATCTGACAGATACACAAGTGTAACACCTAATGACCCAGGATCCATGCACTGTTGTCTACCGTAGGCGGAACAAAAAGCTATTATCAAGTAGTGACCAAACAACAGGTCCAAACCTGCCAATGATCAGTCGGTGGTAAATCAGGTGAGGGCAATCAACTACTCAACTGCGGACAAGATCAAGTATTAGAAGATCGTGGCTATGTCTTGTAAGCGATGAATTCCCAGCAGGAGTTCGCCGACACCGATGCATCAGTAGTCAAACCTGGACAGTAACTCGAAACTGTGCGTGAAACTCGAGTTGGACCAAACGATCCACGTAATCCAACAGATCAATCAATCCAAAATGATCCAAACAGTCCTAAATACCCAGCGACAGATCAATGGAAGAAGATGTAATGTCAGCTGTTCATTATGTAGGGTACAGGTAGTCAAACACCAGCGAGACAATGTTCAAAGATGCACAATGGTTACGCATCTTAAACTTGATAAAGTTACAGGTAAAGTTCTTAACCCTGATGAAGCATGGACTGACTAATAAGACTAACTACTGATGCAGTTCCAACGCCAAGTGTTACTGGATACTATGCGGATAAAGCAGAGTGTTGCTTCTAAGACAGTCACTCCAGAAAATCTCGAAGAAACTGTAACTTACAAAACCACTTGGAAAACTTGGTTCCAAAACCAGAACACCAAACGATCCAAACTTCCCATCAACACCAGAAAGTGAAGTATCCAAATGATCCAACGGATCCAACGAAACCAGGTCAACCAGTTGTTCCTAGATGTACCAGGCTACAAACCATACTTGCCAGATCCAAAAGATCCAAGCAAACCAGGTAAACCAGTAGAACCAGGAAGAGCCAATCACTCCTGCAAAACGCAGGTGACGACACCCCAATTATCTACGTACCAATCGTAAATGATGTGAAGAAACCAACTAAACAAACAGTTAAGTTTGAAGGAGCAGGCGATAAGACTCCAGCCGACAACGTCCAAGACGACTTCACATTCACTGGTAAAAGTAAAACAAAGCTGATGGAAGTACAACATGGACTGAGAAGAGCCATACTTACGGTAAGGTATCTGTACCAGTAATTCCAGGTTACTACGCTGATAAGACAGAAGCTGGTGGTAAGACAGTTACTCAGAAAAATCCTGAAGCATACAGATACAGTAACCTACAAACCACTTGGAAACTTGGTTCCAAAAACAGAACACCAGATGATCCAAACTTCCCATCAACACCAGATGTGAAGTATCCAAATGATCCAACAGATCCAGAGTAAACCAGGTAAACCAGTTGTTCCAGACGTACCAGGCTACAAACCATACTTGCCAGATCCAAAAGATCCAAGCAAACCAGGTAAACCAGTAGAACCAGGAAGAACCCAATCCTCCTACAAACCCAGGTGACGACACACCAATTATCTACGTACCAATCGTAAATGATGTGAAGAAACCAACTAAACAAACAGTTAAGTTTGAAGGAGCAGGCGATAAGACTCCAGGAGACAATGTCCAAGATGACTTTACATTTACTGGTAAAGAAAACAAAGCTTCTGGAACTACAACATGGACTGAGAAGAGCCATACTTACAGTAAGGTATCTCGTACCAGTAATTCCAGGTTACTACGCTGATAAGACAGAAGCTGGTGGTAAGACAGTTACTCCAGAAAATCCTGAAGCAACAGATACAGTAACCTACAAACCACTTGGAAACTTGGTTCCAAAACCAGGAACACCAGATGATCCAAACTTCCCATCAACACCAAAAGTGAAGTATCCAAATGATCCAACAGATCCAGGTAAACCAGGTAAACCAGTTGTTCCAGACGTACCAGGCTACAAACCATACCTTGCCAGATCCAAAAGATCCAAGCAAACCAGGTAAACCAGTAGAACCAGGAAAACCAATCACTCCTGAAAACCCAGGTGACGACACCAATTATCTACGTACCAATCGTAAATGATGTGAAGAAACCAACTAAACAAACAGTTAAGTTTGAAGGAGCAGGCGATAAGACTCAGGAGACAATGTCCAAGATGACTTTACATTTACTGGTAAAGTAAACAAAAGCTTCTGGAACTACAACATGGACTGAGAAGAGCCATACTTACGGTAAGGTATCTGTACCAGTAATTCCAGGTTACTACGCTGATAAGACAGAAGCTGGTGGTAAGACAGTTACTCCAGAAAATCCCTGAAGCAACAGATACAGTAACCTACAAACCACTTGGAAACTTTGGTTCCCAAAAACCAGGAACACCAGACGATCCAAACTTCCCATCAACACCAAAAGTGAAGTATCCAAATGATCCAACAGATCCAGGTAAACCAGGATAAACCAGTTGTTCCAGACGTACCAGGCTACAAACCATACTTGCCAGATCCAAAAGATCCAAGCAAACCAGGTAAACCAGTAGAACCAGGAAAACCAATCACTCCTGAAAACCCAGGTGACGACACACCAATTATCTACGTACCAATCGTAAATGATGTGAAGAAACCAACTAAACAAACAGTTAAGTTTGAAGGAGCAGGCGATAAGACTCAGGAGACAATGTCCAAGATGACTTTACATTTTACTGGTAAAGAAAAAACAAAAGCTTCTGGAACTACAACATGGACTGAGAAGAGCCATACTTATGGTAAGGTATCTGTACCAGTAATTCCAGGTTACTACGCTGATAAGACAGAAGCAGGTGGTAAGACAGTTACTCCAGAAAAATCCTGAAGCAACAGATACAGTAACCTACAAAACCACTTGGAAACTTGGTTCCAAAACCAGAGAAACCAAACGATCCAAACTTCCCATCAACACCAAAAGTGAAGTATCCAAATGATCCAAAACGATCCAGGTAAACCAGGTAAGCCAGTGGTTCCAGACGTACCAGGCTACAAAACCATACTTGCCAGATCCAAAAGATCCAAGCAAACCAGGTCAACCAGTAGAACCAGGTAAGGAGCTGACAAACCTTCCAACAAACCCAGGTGAGACACCCCAATCATCTACGTTCCAATCGTAAATGATGTGAAGAAACCAACTAAACAAACAGTTAAGTTTGAAGGAGCAGGCGATAAGACTCCAGCCGACAATGTCCAAGATGACTTTACGTTTACTGGTAAAGAAAACAAAAGCTTCTGGAACTACAACATGGAATGAGAAGAGCTTACACTTACGGTAAGGTATCTGTTCCAGTAATTCCAGGTTACTACGCGGATAAGACAGAAGCAGGTAGTAAGACAGTTACTCCAGAAAATCCTGAAGTAGTAGAGATTGTTACCTATAAACCACTTGGAAGCTTGGTTCCAAAAATCTGATGATCCTAAATTCCATCAACACCAGATGTGAAATATCCAAATGATCCAACAGATCCAACAAAACCAGGTAAACCAGTTGTTCCAGACGTACCAGGCTACAAACCATACTTCGCCAGATCCAAAAGATCCAAGCAAACCAGGTCAACCAGTAGAAACCAGGTAAGGAACTTCCAAACCTTCCAACAAACCCAGGTGATGACACACCAATCATCTACGTTCCAATTGTACCAGTAACTCCAGAGAAACCAGTAACTCCCAGAGAAACCAACCTCTGCTAAAGAAAAATACTCCTCAGCTGCCAAATACTGGTACTGAAGATCATACTAGCTTAGCAGCACTTGGACTTCTTGGAGTAATGAGTGGATTTGACTTGTAGTTCGTAAGAAAAAGAAGATTAGAATAAATATTTAATCCTATTGAAATTACTTTGGACTAGATGATCGAGTCTATAGCATTAAGAGGGCAAACATTTTAAGAATGTTTGTCTCTTTTATATAATGGATTGAACCTAGAATAGTACGCGCCAAATTACCCAAAATGTGTTTTAGCCAGATTTATCGGCATTAGTCTAGCTTTTTATCAATGGAAAATGTTATAATAGGCTGTATTTAAAATTTTTAAGGAGAAAATGACAGAATGTCTGTATCATTTGAAAACAAAGAAACAAACCGTGGTGTCTTGACTTTCACTATCTCTCAAGACCAAATCAAACCAGAATTGGATCGTGTATTTAACTCAGTAAAGAAATCTCTTAATGTTCCTGGTTTCCGTAAAGGTCATCTTCCACGTCCTATCTTCGACCAAAAATTTGGTGAAGAGTCACTTTACCAAGACGTTATGAACGCTCTTTTTTGCCAAACAGCTTATGAAGCAGCTGTAAAAGAAGCTGGTCTTGAAGTAGTTGCACAACCAAAAATTGACGTAACTTCAATGGAAAAAGGTCAAGATTGGGTTATCACTGCTGAAGTTGTTACAAAACCTGAAGTAAAATTGGGTGACTACAAAAACCTTGAAGTATCAGTAGATGTAGAAAAAGAAGTAACTGATGCTGACGTTGAAGAACGTATCGAACGTGAACGCAACAACTTGGCTGAATTGGTTATCAAAGAAGGTGCTGCTGAAAACGGCGACACTGTTGTTATCGACTTCGTTGGTTCTATCGACGGTGTTGAATTTGACGGTGGAAAAGGTGAAAACTTCTCACTTGGACTTGGTTCAGGTCAATTCATCCCTGGTTTCGAAGACCAATTGGTAGGTCACTCAGCTGGTGAAACTGTAGACGTTATCGTAACATTCCCAGAAGACTACCAAGCAGAAGACCTTGCAGGTAAAGAAGCTAAATTCGTAACAACTATCCACGAAGTAAAAGCTAAAGAAGTTCCAGCTCTTGACGATGAGCTTGCAAAAGATATCGACGAAGAAGTTGAAACACTTGCTGAATTGAAAGAAAAATACCGCAACGAATTGGCTGCTGCTAAAGAAGAAGCATACAAGGATGCAGTTGAAGGTGCAGCAATTGATAAAGCTGTTGAAAATGCTGAAATCGTAGAACTTCCAGAAGAAATGATCCACGAAGAAGTTCACCGTTCAGTAAATGAATTCCTTGGAAACTTGCAACGTCAAGGTATCAACCCTGACATGTACTTCCAAATCACTGGAACTACTCAAGAAGACCTTCACAAACAATACGAAGCAGAAGCTGAGTCACGTACTAAGACTAACCTTGTTATCGAAGCAGTTGCGAAAGCTGAAGGATTTGACGCTACTGACGAAGAGATCCAAAAAGAAATCGAGCAATTGGCTGCAGATTACAACATGGAAGTTGCACAAGTACAAAGCTTGCTTTCAGCTGATATGTTGAAACACGATATCACAATCAAAAAAGCTGTTGAATTGATCACAAGCACAGCAACAGTAAAAATAATCTGCAAGATAAAAAGCCCACCGGATTCGGTGGGTTTTCTTATACTTTATTTTCCGAAAAATCTCTTTGTCAGGTCTTCTTTGGCTAATCCCAATCATAGCTGGGATACTAGTCCAGATTGTCTTCAGTTAGGGATGTAGAGATTGTTCAGAGTATGCTTGATGTAGCTGTTTGCAAGAATGGCTCGTTGTTTCTTCTTCAGCATTTCAATTAGGTCAGCTGAAAGCGTTCAATTAGATAGGTCGCGCAGTTCCCGATGTGCTTGGCTGCATAGTCAAAGGTACCTGTAATTTCGCCTAGTAAAATAAGCTTACTTTTTGGGCCGTGTGATGAGCAGTATAGATGAGATTGCGCTCCAGCATGCGCTACTAGCACTAGTAATGGGAAGGATCACAACAGGAAACTCGCTATCCCTGAGACTTATGGATACTCATGGCATAGGCTAAGCGAATCTTGTACCACTTCATTTCGAGGATAGGGAAACCTCATTGCCCATCAAAATCAATGACAATTTCATCTGCTTGGATTCGGTGTATTTTCCCGA
>BNJT01001800.1_pt1 | contig 47362 bp, 61 predicted proteins | sample 8540491 | NCBI WGS metagenome assembly BNJT01 (sample SAMD00202455, study PRJDB9452) | human saliva metagenome | host: Homo sapiens | reverse complement strand
ATCTACTTGTGCTAGTGTTTTTGTCTTCATAAATATCTCCTTTTATTTTAATAAGGTATATTATACCATATTTTTATTAAAGTTTTTATTTTTTAAAAAAATACAGGAATTTCTCCTGTATTTTTGTTAGACTATTTAGCTTCAAATCCTTCTGCTACTGCATCCGCAAAGTTTTCTTCGACGATGCTTGCACAGTGATCACAGATGGTTGCATTATAGCTACGTTCTGCTGTACTTGGATCGATACGACGGCAACGATCACAAACTTCACCAGCCGCACGCTCAACCGTGAAGGCTACATCTTCAAAGTTAACTGCACCTTCTGGAGCTGGACCTTCAGCGATTGTCAATTTAGAGACGATCAAGAGTTGGGCTACATTGCTATCAACAGCTCCAAGAAGAGTTTTCACCACTTCATTTGGATAAACTGTCAGGTGAGCTTCAAGTGATTTACCAATCACTTTTTCATTACGAGCTTCTTCCAAAGCTTTTTGAGCTTGTCCACGGAAGTCCATGAAGGCTGACCATGTATCCAAAATTTCCTCTTGATTAGCAAATGTTTGATCTTCAGGTAATTCTGACAATTGAACAAAGTCTTCTGTTTCAAACTCGAGATATGACCAGATTTCTTCAGCAGTATGTGGAAGAATTGGTGTCAAGAGTTTTGTGATTTTCACAAGGATGTCATAGAAGACTGTTTGCATCTGACGGCGTTCGAGAGATTTTGCACCTTCGATATAGACAACATCTTTGGCAAAGTCAAGATAGAAAGCAGACAAATCAACGTTGATAAAGTTCACTAGGGCTTTATAGATTGTCAAGAATTCAAAGTTTGCATAAGCGTCACGAATGGTCTTAACAAGCTGGTTAAAGCGGATAGTCATGTACTTATCAACAGAACGAAGTTCTTCGTAAGCGACTGCGTCCTCAGCTGGGTTAAAATCAGAAGTGTTAGCAATCAAGAAACGAAGGGTATTACGGATCTTACGGTATGTTTCAGAAACTTGACTTAAGATATCCATAGAGATCCGTACGTCGTTGCTTGAATCAACACTTGTTACCCAGAGACGCAAGATTTCCGCACCAAATTGTTTTTCAACGTCGCTTGGGGCAATGGTATTTCCAAGAGATTTAGACATCTTCTCACCTTTACCGTCAAGGGCAAAACCTTGTGACAAGATTTGTTTGTATGGTGCTACACCATGGTTGGCAACAGATGTGATGAGTGATGAGTTGAACCAACCACGGTACTGGTCAGAACCTTCTAGGTAGAGGTCTGCTGGATATTTGAGTTCTGGACGGTTAACCACGACACCATTCCATGATGAACCTGAGTCAAACCAAACGTCCATGATGTCTGTTTCTTTCTTGAACTCGCCATTTGGTGAACCTGGATGGGTAAATCCTTCTGGCAAGAGGTCTTTGGCATCACGTTCCCACCAGATGATGGAACCATGTTCTTCAAAGAGTTGGGCTACATGCTCGATGGTTTCAGCTGTCATGATTGGTGTTCCGTCTTCTGCATAGAAGATTGGAAGCGGCACACCCCAAGCACGTTGACGAGAGATAACCCAGTCACCACGGTCACGGATCATGTTGTAAAGACGGACCTTACCCCATTCTGAGTGGAACTTCACTTTTTCAATTTCGTCCAAGATTTCTTGGCGGAATTTAGATACAGAAGCAAACCATTGAGGCACTGCACGCCAGATGATTGGTTTTTTCGTACGCCAGTCAAATGGGTAGGAGTGAGAGATTTCTTCTTTAGCAAGAAGTAAATCATCAAGTTTTTCAATAACCGTTGGCACAACCTTGTCGTAGAATTGACCTTCGAACTCTGCACCAGCATTGGCCATCATGATCCCGCGTTCGTTAACAGTCACAGCAACTTCAAGCCCATTGGCAACACCGACATTGTAGTCATCCTCACCAAAACCAGGAGCTGTATGGACGATACCAGTACCAGAATCAGTTGTAACGTGGTCACCAAGGATAACGAGTTCATCTACTGCTTTATCCCATGGGTGCTCTGTCACAATTTGGTTCAATTCTGAACCACGGTAAGTAGCTAAAACTTGAACGTCAGACCAACCGAATTTCTCAGACAAACTGTTCAACAATTCTGAAGCAACCACAAACTTACGAGATTCGCCAGCTGGTTGCACCAAGACGTAATCAATATCCGCACCAACAGTCAAACCACGAGAAGCCGTGATGGTGAATGGAGTTGTTGTCCAAACGACGATGTAAGTATCTGTATCAAGGACACCTTTACCATCTTTTACCTTGTTGGCATAGTAAAGTGATGTTGAAACCAAGTCATGGTATTCAATTTCCGCTTCAGCAAGGGCTGACTCAGATGACCAAGACCAGTAAACAGGCTTGGCTCCACGGTAGATGTAGCCTTTATTAGCCATTTCACCGAAGACACGGATTTGCGCTGCTTCATAGTCAGGCGTCAAGGTCACATATGGATTTTCCCAGTCACCAGAAACACCCAAACGTTTAAAGTCTTCGCGTTGTTTATCTACTTGAGACAGAGCGTATTCACGGCAAAGTTTCAAGTACTCAACCAAGTCCATCTCTTTGCGTTTAACACCTTGTTTTGCCAAAACTTGCTCGATTGGTAAACCATGAGTATCCCAACCTGGAATGTAAGGTGCATAAAATCCTGACATAGACTTAGAACGAACAATGATATCTTTAGAAATCTTGTTCATGGCATGTCCAACGTGGATGTTCCCGTTAGCGTATGGAGGGCCATCATGAAGCGTGAAATGTGGTTTTCCTTCATTTAACTCTTGACGACGTTGATAAAGTTTAGCTTCATCCCATTCCTTTTGCCAAACTGGCTCTTTGGTCGGAAGACCGGCACGCATTGGAAATTCTGTTTTCCCAAGATTGAGGGTTTCTTTAAGTTTCATGTTTACTCCTTTAATGTAAATTGATAATATAAAAACCACGACTCGCAAAAAGGACGAAAATCGTGGTACCACCTTTGTTCGGAAAAAGATCTAGTCTCTTTCCCTCTTTTCCCGTAACGTGGGCAACGTCAAATCTTACTATTTTCAGATTTGATACTAAGAGAGGATAAATTTACCAACAGGGATTGTAGGACTTCCACCATCTCCTACTCGCTTGAAATGTGTTTGATAAATTCTTGTTCTCTAATGAGATTCTTATAAAATTAGAACTGATTCTTGTTGAGTGTCAGCATCATCTTGAGGTCCTTCCTCATGTGCTGGTTCAACAGGAGTTTCAGCAACAGGCTGAACTTCAACTTCAGTTGACTCTTCAGCAGCTTGTTCAGCCTCTAACAATTCTTTGTTAGCTGCTTCAATACGCGCTTGAAGTTCTGCAACTTCTTCTGGAGAAAATTGACGAGTCATGTCAATTGGTTCTTCATCATGATATGAAGATACATCTTCACCTAGAACCTCTTGGACGACTTCCTTGAATGCTTCGTCGCTCGTTTGAAGATAAGTTGCAGTCGGACGCAAAATTTCTTCCCAATCTGATGAATCAACAATAGCCAACTGACTTTCGATTGTTGATTTCAAACGTTGGTGGAAGACACGGCTCTTGTTCTTCAACTCTTCAGTTTCTACAGCAACTTTCTTAGCATTATCTGTTGCTTGTCGCAAAATTTCATTGGCTTTGTATTTAGCTTCATCAAGTAAACGTTGGGCATCTTGCTCAGCCTGCTTAATGATGTTATTAGAACGGTCATTCGCAGCTTGTTTTACACGTTCAGCTGTGTCTTGAGCAATCAATACTGACTGACTCAATGAATCTTTGATTTCATCAAAATAAGATAGACGGTCTTCTAAATTTTTTTAATATGCTGATCTTTTTTCATGATTACTACGAACCAAATCTTCATAGTCACGAACAACAATATCTAAAAATTCATCAACTTCTTCACGGTTAAAACCTCTAAACTGAACACCAAAGGTTTTATCCTTAATTTCTAACGATGTAATTGGCATATTTTTCCTCACTTATTTAATAAAAAATAGAATCATTAATTGCTTCTGGTTCCTGCTCGTTTGTTACTGTTCTCTTTAGGAATATCATTCGTATAATAGGAAAGACGTTCTTCTAGTTTTTGATGTAGAGTTCAGTTTCCTCTTTGTTTCGGATTAATTCCTCTAATTCAAAAATAAATCTTATCTAGAAATAGGTCAACTTCTTCCTGATTGTAGCCTCTGAATGTTCTTGAGAATTCTTTATCACTAATTTCTTGTGGTGTAATTGACATGTTTATTCTCACTTACTTAATAGTAGCTGGACTGTTAATTTTTTCTTATCCTTCTTGGTTTGACCATTTTCTTTGAGTAAGATAATTCGACCAAAGCGTCTGACGCTGATTAAATCACCAATTTTTACCGGATAGTCCGACTTTTCAACTATATGATAGTTGACTTGAACCAACTTTTTTTCAACCAGAGCCGAAGTTTGGGAACGAGATAATTTCAATATGCTAGATAAGAAGGTATCCAGACGAAGACTTGAAACCAAGACTTCTTTTTCTTGATAGTCATCTTTGGATTCTATCATATCTGAAAAAGGACGTTCTACTAAACTTACAGGCAACTTGGAAATCTTTTGAATTCCATCTTGGAAAAGAGTGGTAAATCTTCGATCGACAATAATTTGGGCTTTATCTTCTGTCACCAGAATGTCTCCGAATAACTTACGGTCAATACCTAGTCGATTGAGAACTGTACCCAATATCTTCGAATGGGTCAGTTGCTGAAACTTGCTGGGATACACAATCTCAAGCAAGGTCATTTCAAAATCTTCCACACTTGGCGTGAAGTAATCGGGCGCTAAAATAACCCTAGCGTACTCCGAAGAGATATAACTCGTACTAGAAAAGACTTTTATCCCTCTATTATTTCCCAAAGTTTCCAAGATAAATACTTGGTGAGGATTTATAAAAGGAGATAAAATCGGTGCATAGTGTTCCTCAACTTGACTCAACCATTCCAACCCCTTATCGATGAATGGAATATCCTCCGTTGCGAAATGTTGGTAAAGTTCCTTGCTCATAATACGACCAGCAAATTGATGAGATAGCGACTAATCATTCGCAAGAGAATTAGGGCTATCCAAACCGAAATCCAAACCTGCGATTTGAAGAGGTAGACGTTTTAGAGGTTCAAGAATTGGTTTACACAAAGTCTCTAAAAATTTCCCCAACTGTGTGTCATAGGCATTTGGAAACCATGATAATAGAGCAAAAGCTACAAGTATCAGTGAATAGATATCTGTAGCATTTTGGATAAAACGAATTATTAGAAACATTAACGTACTCTATTTCTCTTCATGTCAAAGTCGTATTCTTCGCTTTGAGCTTCTTCAGGTAAACGTATATCTTCAATGTTTACAACAACACCAACAGGTGTCAAAAGATACATTGTGTTCGCTACTTTTCTTAACTCACCAGCAAGGACATGACGTGCTCCATCCAAGTAATCCAAACAACGACGAGCTTGAACTTCAGTCATATATTGGAAGTCAATCAAGATACTTTCATTTCCAGCCAACAAATCAACAATATCTGTTGCATCTTCGTAACGGCGTGGGTAACGAACATCGATGGTTACTTTTTCAGTAGAGCGATGGCTTTCAATTGCTAGTTGTTGCTGACGTGCATGAAGTTTTGTAATGTTTTTCTCTTTTGCCTCAACTGGAGAAGATTCTTGAGCAACAGCTTGCTGTGGCAATTCTCTTTTTTGAGGGACCGAAGCTAGTGAACGTTCAGGTTGTGCAGCTACAACTTCTGAAGCAACTTCATCTCCATCTTCTGTAAAGTAATCTATAAATTTATCAAATTTATCTTTTAATGACATGATTATTTCCTATTTAAAAAATGCTGTACCAATTCGAACAAAAGTCGAGCCACATTGAATCGCTTCTTTGTAGTCACGACTCATTCCCATACTTAGTTCTGTCATTGGCATATTGGGGAATTGTTGTTCACGAATGTATTGTTGCAACTCTTGCGTTTCTTTTTAAAGATTTTTTTGCAACTCTTCTGTTTGGGCCTCAAAGGGAGCCATAGTCATGAGACCAACATACTCGATTTGATCTAAGCTAGACAAGTCTGGCAAGACTGTCAATAGTTCTTCTTTTGAAAAACCATGCTTGCTTTCCTCTCCAGAAATATTGACCTGCAAAAAACATTTAACGGTTCGATCGGCACGTTTTTGAATCTCTTGGGCTAATTTCAAAGAATCTAAAGCGTGAAAATAATCAACATAAGGAATGATATCCTTGACTTTTTCTTCTTTTGTAAGCTACCGATCAAGTGCCAAGTAACATCTTTTATCACTTAAAGCATGATACTTTTCAAGAAATTTGTCGACACGGTTTTCACCGATGTGTTTGACTCCTTGGTCAATCAAATTTGCTGCAGTTGCAATATCAACATATTTTGTTACGGCAATTACAGAAACCGAACCGTCTTCACGGCCGGTTTCTTGAATTGCTTTTGTAACCTGTTGAAATACCTGATTTGTATTTTCTTTTAAATCCATCTCTATTAACGGTTTTTAAAGAATGGTGGTGTTTCCAATTCATCTTCGTCAGAAGATGGTACTTCAAAACGTTCAACTGGTGATACGACTGATTCACCTTTGACGAACAATTGAATCACGTCTCAGTCCCAGTCACCAAAAAGCTGATGCTTTAGGCGCTTCAGTGTGACGTTGTGAAGGAGTTGGAAGTTCAGCTGTTTCTGCCAAATCAAAATGACGGTCATAAGTGTGTGTATGTCCAGATTTTACTGGTTCACGGAATGACGCTTGTCTTGGTTGTGGCGCTACAACTTTTTCGACTGCATCTTGACGAACTCCAGTTGCAACAACAGTTACACGGATTTCATCTTTCATTGATTCATCAATAGAAGTACCGAGCCAGATATTTACGCCATGTCCAGCGACTGATTGACGATTTCAGAAGCTTCTTCTGCTTCAATCAAAGTCATATCCAAACCACCAGTTACGTTAACGATAACATCTTCTGCTCCATCAATAGTTGTTTCAAGAAGTGGTGAGTAGATAGCTTTACGAGTCGCTTTCGATAACACGCTCTTCTCCGCTACCGATACCGATACCCATAGGGCATTTCCTTTGTTTCGCTATTACTGTCTTCACGTCTGCGAAGTCCAAGTTGATCAAACCAGGATTTGTAATCAAATCTGTAATCCCTTGAACACCTTGACGAAGAACGTTATCTGCTTCAGACAAAGCTTCAAGAAGTGGAGTTTTCTTGTCAACAATTTCTAATAAGTTGTTGTTTGAGATAATCAAGAGAGTATCAACATGTTCACGAAGTTCGTTGATCCCTTTGGACTGCGAATTGACCACGCTTGCTTCCTTCGAAACCGAATGGACGTGTCACAACACCGACAGTCAAAGCACCTAAACCTTTAGCGATACGAGCGATAACTGGTGCAAAGACCTGTACCAGAACCACCACCCATACCAGCAGTGATGAAGACCATATCTGAACCACTGATAGCTTCAGTAATTACTTCTTCGCTTTTCTTCAGCGACTCTTACGACCAACTTCAGGCTGTCCTCCAGCACCAAGTCCGCGAGTTAATTTTTGGACCAAGTTGGATAACTGTTTCAGCTTTTTGTACTGCTCAAGGCTTGTACATCTGTGTTGGTCGCGATGAACTCAACACCTGAAACGCCTTCGTCAACCATGCGGTTAATGGCGTTTCCACCGCCACCACCGACACCAATTACTTTAATTACTGCACCTTGTGTCGCTCGCTGTATCAAATGAAAAATGTCATATTTTATTCCTCTATCCTATTCATCAAACATGCTTCCGATTAAGCTACGGAATCGTTCAGTCAATTTTGGTTTTTTTCTTCTGATTGATTTGGAGTTGCTGATTCAGCAGTATAAGTTGGTTCTGCTGATTCAGTTGAAGTTGTACCAAACACTGAACGTTGAGAAGTCGCAGGTTTTTCCCTGACTTGAAGTTCTGAAATCAATTGGTTGTTGACGTAGAACTTGATCTCCTCTGATAGCTCTTTGAGCCAAAAACATTCACTTCTGTAAGACTTCCAGCAAATTCTGACAAACTAATCACATGAGCAAATGCAGGATTGCGGATACCTACTTGGTTTGGAACATAAAGTTTCACACGAACTCCAAGTACTTCTTGGGCAAGCTCAACAATACCTGGTAGAATAGCATTCCCACCAATCAGAGCAATACCACCTGGCAAGTCCAACAAATGTCTTCTTTCCAAATCTTGTTTGATTTGTTCAAAGATGTGTTTCAATCTAGCTGAAATAATTTGAGCCAAGTATTCTTCTGTAACTTCAACAGGTTCTACTTCACCAATCACTTCAACTTGGAAAGTTTCTTTGCTTGCAAGTTGCGGATAAGCTTCACCGTAGTTAAGCTTCAAACCTTCTGCAATCTTCTTAGAAGTTTTAAGAACTTTTGAAATGTCTTTAGTGACGTAATCGCCACCTTCTTGGTAAACATTTGTGTATTGTAGTTCTTGATTACGGATAGTAGCAACACTTGTTTGACCACCACCCATATCAATAACAGTCGCTCCAAACTCACGTTCTCCTTCGTTAAGAACAGAGTTTACAATTGCAAGCGGTGAAATAATCACGTTATCGACTTGAACTCCAACACGTTCTACAGTTTTACGAAGATTGTGAAGAATTGTTCTTGGGCCTGTGTAGAGAAGTCCACGCATTTCCAAACGAACACCCATCATACCACGAGGGTCACGAATACCTTGGAAACCGTCAACCACAAATTCTTCTGGTACAAAAGTGATTACTTCGCGATCTGGCGTCATGCTCTTAGTCAAAGCTGATTTGACAACATTCTCAACATCTTGATCTGTAATTTCTTTTGTATCTGATGTTACAGGAATCATTCCCTGAGTTGGTTCCACTTGCAACAAGTTTGCTGGAAGCCCAACGTTAACTGATTTGATTGAAATCCCTGCTTTTTCTTCTGCTTGAGAAATAGCAGATTTGATAGCCGTTGTCGCGGCTTCGATGTCAACGATAATCCCATCTTTGACACCTTTACTTTTGGCGTTGCTAACACCGATTACATTTACTTCACCATCTACAAGCTCAGCAACTAGCACTTTAATTGAGCTTGTTCCAATATCTAAGCCTGTAAAGAAACCATTTCTAGTCATTACATCGCGTCCTCTCTATCTTCCAAGTTTCACACTTTGATTTTTTTCAACAGCTACAAGAAGGCATAGCTATTCACAGAATATTATATCACAAAAAATCCGATTCGTGCCTAATTTTTTTGTGATTTTATCGAAGGTTTTTTTCATTAAAAATTATTTTAATATTCCATTACAAGTCCATCTTTTTGCCTTTTTCTCTGAAAAACAGTGTAAAAGTGTCAGAAAAAGCTGAAAAATGCGATGTAATTCATTATATTTTTCCAAATATTTTCATGCCAAGTTCATTTCAATTTTTCGTTGGAATGAAATACTTAAATAGTCACTAAAGATCAATCACCCTTTTTCAAACTAATACACTAGTATGACCAATTTTGTAACAAAAATAAGAAGTCCAAAAAGACTTCTTATTTTGTTAATTTTTTAAGAGCACTGGTTAGATAAAAACCATCTCGTATCTTTTTACCAATATTTTTTGCATTTGCAATCAATTCTTGATAATCTGCATCTGATAGATTTTCGATCGTGTTTTTCAAATCATGAAGCGATTCTACTGCAATCCCACAGCCATTCTCAAGCATAAAACGAGACAAGGCAGACTGTTTCCACACTACAAGTGGGAATCCAGATGCCAAATAAAGGGATGCCTTGTGAGAATTGTTATAACGGAGGTACTCTCCGAATACACCACTACATGTTTCAGCACTATCGCCATCCCATACAAGCCCAAAGCCACCCTCAAGGGCTGCAGGTAGTTCGTCAGGTAAGAAAGAACCAAAGTAAGCCTCATTCTCTAAAGCTCTACTCTTATCAAATCCAACACCATAGAGGTTATAGATTGGAGTTTCTGGAAGAACATAAAGATACCCAGCTTTCTCTTGTGCCAAATTACCTGCGACAATAATGGGCTGATCTTTTGTTTGGCCACTCTTTTCTTGAAAATCTGGAATCAAATAGTCGAAAATTCCAAGGCTGACAATCTTATCTTCTGCAATCCCTTTGTCCACTAAAACAGATTTCATGATTGGATTATGGGCAATCACTCCATCAGCTATCTTCAACAAACTTGATTCTTGAAGATGAACCCGAATCTTATGTTTTAAAGGTACTGTATCCAAATTAGCATATCGTAAAGCTTCCAAATCATGGATAATAAAGTAGACTTTCACCCCACTTCGCTGGATTTTTCTTACCAATCGAGTGGTGAAAAAACTATGGTGGAGCATGGGAAATTGAATCAATAATTGATCCCCTGATTTCAACTGAGAGAAAGCTTGAGCTAGAGCTTTCGCCTTGTGTTGTTGAGCTTTAACGGTTCCCATATGGTACCAATTATCAACTGTTAACAACAAAGGTTGATAACCTTCTCGTTTGACGATCTCCTCGACATCATTTCTAGCCTTATTCCCGGCGTTTCGAGCACCAGAATCTTTTAAAAATTCTTCTTTTAGAAAATACTTCATGAATCACTGTTTCTTTCAATCAAATTCATTTGCTACGACTTCCAAAGCACGCTCAATAACCACATGCATATCGTAGTATTTATAGTCTGCCAAGCGGCCACAGAAGATGACCTTGTCATTTTTGGCTGCTTCTTCTTGATACTTAGCAAACATGGCATTGTTCTTTTCATCATTGATTGGGTAGTATGGTTCATCTCCACGTTTCCAATCAGCTGGGTATTCACGGGTGATAACCGTCTTCGGTTGAGTACCATACTCAAAATGCTTGTGCTCGATGATACGAGTATAAGGAATCTCACGTTCTGTGTAGTTGACCACGGCATTTCCTTGATGATTTTCTTCATCCAAGACTTCGTGTTCAAAACGAAGACTACGGTATTCCAACTCTCCATGCTTGTAGTCAAAGAACTGGTCAATCATTCCTGTGAAGACAACTTTTTCTGCTGATGCTTCTAACTCTTCACGGTTAGCAAAGAAATCAACCCCAAGTTCTACCTCTACATCGCCCAGCATGTTTTTAATGATGACATTGTAGCCACCAATTGGAATCCCTTGGTAACGGTCGTTAAAGTAGTTGTTATCAAAGGTCAAACGAACTGGAAGACGTTTGATGATAAATGGAGGAAGGTCTGTTGCAGAACGCCCCCATTGCTTTTCTGTATAGCCCTTGATCAACTTTTCATAGATATCCGGACCAATTAACTTGATAGCTTGTTCTTCAAGGTTTTTAGGCTCAACATCTTTCATATCAGCCGTTTGCTCTGCTATCTTGTCCTTAACTTCTTGTGGTGTCTTGGTTCCCCACATGGCATAAAAGGTATTCATGTTGAAAGGAAGATTGTAGAGGCTTCCCTTGTAGTTAGCCACTGGTGAGTTGATATAGTTGTTGAATTCAGCGAACTGGTTCACATAGTCCCACACTTTTTTGTTAGAAGTATGGAAAATGTGGGCGCCATACTTGTGGACATTGATGTCTTCAACATTTTCACAGTAAATATTTCCACCGATGTGATCACGTTTGTCAATCACTTTTACTTTTTTGCCACGTTTGTAGCTTCGTGTGCGAAGATTGCTCCAGACAAACCTGCACCAACAATTAAATAGTCATACATATTAAAACTCCGTTAATGAACTCTACAATTTCTTATTCATGCTGACTCTGGGCCAGCAAACGTTATTCTTTCTTAGAAAGGACTCTTAGCATCTATTAGAGCCTCCTAAAGTCTAGTTCTAGAACTAGGTCGCATTTAATTTAGTAATATCATTTGATTCTTTTTTACTAAAAGTATTTGTTGTAAATAGTAAAAACATGAATATATTATATGTAGGAACAAACCAGAAGGCTTCAATCATACAGTTAAAAGCAATCAATGATAAAATCGCAACTAATAAATATTGACCATCCTTATACTGTTTCTTTGAGGCGACAACATAAATTATTATCAATAGAACTACAGGCACTATTCCATATGTAAATAACATCTGCACATAAGAGGAATCTACATAGTTATACCCTATTACAGATTCTGTTTTTCCACCTGATCCTATAAATTGAACGTTTCTCGTCCCAAATAGATGAACTCCAAATGTATCAAATGCATTCCTACCTAGAGCTAGCCTTCCCGTGATTAATTTGTTTACCGTTACCAAAAATGGATTAGACCAAGAAAACTTGTATGACAAATAGGTAACAATTGATGCGAATATAACAGCCGAATATGGGAACAAGGCAAATATCTTTAGTTTTTTCTCTTTACTGTAATAAAAATAAATGAAAATAACTGTCGCTAATAAGATTGACAAAGCATTTAAACGTGCATCACAGTATTTTATAATGAAAGCTGATAGCAAGACACCAAACAGAGATCTGGTCCATATAAATTTATCTTTTAGAAGATAGGAAATTGCTAAAAATAGATAGAAGCAATGTGATGCAAAATCCGTAGGATAAATAAACCCAAACGAATTTCGAATAACTCCCGCACGATTATATTGTAGATTAGGAACTATGCCAACAAGTGATAAAAGAAAAACTCCAACTACGAGAATACCAGCTACAACTACATAGTTCCTCAAAACTACTTTCATATCTACATTAACCAAGAGGACTAGTAGCATCGAGTAGACTAGAAAATTAAGTCTATTCGTTTGAAAATACACTAAAACCCCCGAAAGCAACAATAGAATAGAAAGTATTAGATATTTGTATGAGACCCGCATTTTATACAAAAAACGAAGCCCTAAAAGTAATACAACCAAAAATAGGAAATTTACTTTGACTTGAAAAAAAGTCCTATCCAGCATCGTAGTTGATATGGTATTAAAAAACACCACTACAGATACAACAATGCTGACTAGTAGGTTTTCAAATTTAATTTTTATCATATTTTTTGAAAAAGAATCATACAGAGTGATTTATAAGAAAAAGAAATATGGAATTGAATGAGAAAAAATAATATTTCTTTAATCTTCTAGTTCACTTATACTCTTCTATCCTCCCTTTCCTAACTATTTAATCAACCAAAGCGAATTTAATCTATACAAGAGTTCATTTTACAATAAGACTATAAGCTACTGAAATTTCTATTTATTCCATTCAATTTCACTTATTCAATAACTGCTGTTTCAACTCTTTTGGACTAATTACCTTTAAGAATAGTATTTGAAAAATGTAAAGTATCGCTCCTATTGTAGCAAATACCATAACATTTATAACAGGCGAAAAATTCACTGTAGTTTTTACAACGAATAGTACACCGTACATGAGAGCTGATGCTCCTATAATTTTAACTGTCGAAGCTAGAAGAGGCACTTCCTTTAAATAGTTTCTTGTAAAATACAGTTGAATAGCCCATACTAAGGCTTCTGTTAATACAGAAACAATGGCTGCTCCGATATAACCTAATTTAGGTAGTAATAATAAATTTAAACCGACACTCACAATAGCTGGAATAGTTGTCGAAATCATAAATTCTTTATTTTTATTATGTGGAATCAAGATTTGAATACCCATAATATTTGTCCAGCCAATAAAGAACATTCTAAAAATCATAATTGCTATCGCATATTTAGCATCTTGGAAATCCTGTCCTAAGAAAAATTGCACGAAATCATCATTAACAATTAACATTCCTGCTATTATAGGAAAAATGACTAAATTGTATATTAAGAAAGACATCTGATGCATTTTGTTTACAGCCTTGTGATCTCCAGTTGATAGGAGATTGGCAACACGAGGAAGCATTACGCTTCCTAACGAAGTCACTAGTGTAAGCAAAATATTGACCAATTTTAAGGCTTGGTCATAAATTCCGACGTCTTTAGTTGAGGCTAATGCCCCTAGCATAGTACGATCCAAAGTAACATATAGCGAAATAGCTATTTGTGGCAAAAACAAGAGAACAACTGGTTTCAAGTGTTGTTTAGCATAGGAGCAATCAAAATGTGGTTTCCCGATAAATTCTCTAGCTGGCAACCACATACTAAACTGCCCCAATAATTCAAATATTGTTAGCAAAAACACATAAAGATATAAATCATTTGCTGATTTTACAAATAAGAAGATTGAAATGACACCGACCAGTTTAACAGTAATATTTCTAACTGTTATCTTGCGAAAATCCTCTAACCCTTGAAATAACCAGGAGATATCCATCCCTTTAGATACCAGACTCAAGCCCAAAATATATGCAACGGGATTTTGCATAAATGACAAGGACAGACATAAGAGAATGTATAAGCATATCGACAGAATGGTCGCACCAAACTGCAAGGTGTATATGCCCCAAAAGTTTTTTCTGATATCTTTACGATGGCCTGAAATTTCTTTTGTACCATAATTGGCCACGCCCAATGTCGCCAATAAAATAAAGTAGGTTACAATTGAATTGAAATAACCATAAGTACCTAAATCAGTTGAACTAAATACCCTAGTTACATAAGGTGTTGTTATAATAGGAAGAATTATCACTAGTAGCTGGTAAGAGAGATTATATGCATAATTTTTTAAAATCTTCATTCTTACCTAACTCATCTTCTCTCTAATTTTTTCATACAGTTTTGGAGAAACCAAAAGCATCAAGTATTTCACTTTATTTTTCCTTGTAACATTTGAATTCAGAATAACATCTTTGAAATATTGAATGTATTCTTTTCTAATTTTATTAACTTCAGCATACATATCTGAACTAAGCATAGCATGTACAATATGCAGACCATTAAAAACATAGCGAACATTCAAGGCTCTTCTCATATCCCTATCACCTGAATAGTCTCGTTCAACATAACTTATATTCCATTCCATTGCCTTGTAAAAATCTAAGAGACGATCACTATACTTAGAATTTACAATACTTCCTGGTCTTCGATAGTATTTATAAAGATTAAGATCACTAACAGCAATATTTTCACAGGAAGCAATATGCTCATAAGCAAGAGCTAAATCTTCATACAACATCCCATTAGGATATGGAAACCTTAATAAAATTTCTTTCTTATATAGTTTACCACCTGAATGTGTCCCAACATAATTTCCATAAAACATTTGTTCTAAAGCTGTTCGACGATCTAATTTTCCAGAATATTTCTCTCTGAAATCTCCTAGGAAATCGCTATTTTCATAGTTTCTAACTTCAATCACTGGAGTTGCTACAAGATCAACTCTATACTTATCTCTAAGTTCTACTAAATATTCAATGGCTCTATGGTCATAATAATCATCTGAATCAATGAAAACAATCCAATCTGTTGAAGATTCTTTTACCCCAGTATTGCGGGCATTGGATAATCCCCCATTTTCAATATGCAGAACTTTTATTCTGTCATCTTCTTGAGCATATTGGTCACAAATTTCTCCTGAAGAATCTGTAGAACCATCGTCTACCAGTATAATTTCTATATTTTTATAGGTCTGTTGTCTTAGACTGTCTACACAATAGCTTAAGTAAGTTTCGACATTGTATACTGGTACAATAATAGAAACCTTATCCATTATCCCTATCCTTCCAAAATGATATTGACGATTCTTTCACAAGCTTTTCCATCTCCATAAGGGTTGCTAGCCTTACTCATCTTGTTATATTCTATTTGGTTTTCTAAAAGAAGCTTAAAATTAGAGTAAATATTTTCTTCTTCCGTACCCACTAATTTTAATGTTCCAGCCGCAATCCCCTCTGGACGCTCTGTTGTATCACGCATGACTAAAACAGGCTTCCCTAACGATGGAGCTTCTTCTTGAACTCCACCAGAATCTGTTAAAATCATGTAGCTTTGATTCATAAAATTATGGAAATCAATGACCTCTAAAGGTTCAATAATTTTCATACGTTCATTATCGCCAAATACTTTACTGGCCAACTCACGAACCTTAGGGTTTTTATGAATTGGGTAAACAACTTTTACATCTTCAAATTCATTTAAAATACGATTAACAGCATTAAACATATTTTCCATTGGTTGCCCAAGATTTCACGTCTGTGAGCTGTCAACATAATCAACTTACTATCCTTAGCCCACTCTAAAATTGGGTGATTGTAATCATCCTGAACAGTTGTCTTTAAAGCATCAATAACCGTATTACCTGTTACAAAAATATTCTCTCTTCCCTCTTTTAGAAGATTGTCTTTAGCCACTTCTGTTGGCGCAAAATGATAATCTGCAATAATAGAAGTAGTCTGACGGTTGAACTCCTCAGGGAATGGACTTTGAAGATTGTAGGTTCTTAAACCTGCTTCCACATGCCCAACTTTGATGCCCATATAAAAGGCAGCTAAAGCTGTAGCAAATGTCGTACTTGTATCCCCATGGACCAAAACAATATCAGGATTTTCTTGTTCAAGCACAGCTTGAATCTTATCTAGAATACTAGTCGTAATTGTAAAGAGAGTTTGATTGGCCTTCATAATCCCCAAATCATAATCTGGAACGACCTTAAAGACATCCAAAACTTGCTCAAGCATCTCCTTATGTTGTCCAGTCACGCAGACGATGGTCTTGATTGAATCATTACTCTTCAATTCATTTACTAGAGGACACATTTTGATTGCTTCTGGGCGCGTCCCAAATACTAGCATTACTTTTTTCATTTTGGTTCTCCCTGTATTTCTCTATACAATGCTCGATAGTTTTCCAAAAACATTGGATAACTATATTTTTCTTCATAAGTTTTTTGGGCATGAAAAGCAAGACGATTTCTTAGCAGTACATCTGTTGCTAATTTGTCTATGGCACCAGCTAATGCACCTGGATTTTTGGCAGGAACAAGAATTCCATTTTTATCATTAACTACTTCATTTATGCCTGGAATATCCGTAGCAACCATCGTTTTCCCATTCATAAAAGCTTCAATGATGTTTAGAGCTAGACCTTCAAATAAAGACGATGAAACCAGAAAATCAAAACTATTGATACATTCTACTATATCCTGGCGATATCCTAAAAATGTTACCGAATCTTGAAGATGTAGCTCTTCAACCTTATTCTCAAGTTCATTTCTAAGCTCACCATCACCAACGATAAACAACCGAATATCCTTCGTTGTAAGTAAAGACATAGCTTCAATAAGATAAGTCAAACCTTTTTGTTCAGACAATCTAGCTATACACCCAAGTTTAATCCCATCATAACTTATGATCTCATCGACCTGCTCATCCGTTTCCTTTAAGATAACTCCATTGTAAATAACCTTACTATCAGTAATTCCTACGTCTTCTTTCAGGTTATTATTTACAGCTTCTCCTACAGCAACACTTTTGGCATTCTTTAAGGCAAATCTATATAAGGGCAATTTATCTTTAAAGACATTGTGAGCGGTATAAACATGTGTTAATTTTGGATAAACAAACTTTAATAATCGAATATAAAAAGCAGCCATCCGATGATGAGTATGAACTATTGTTATCCCTTTTTGTTTGATAATCTGGTGAATGCTAAAAAGTAGCTTTAATACCGTCACGGGATTTTTACTATCGATATCTAAAATTTTATGATGTTGAATCCCTTGAGCAGCCAGTTCGCTCTCCCAAAGCCCACCAGTAGACGCCACATGGACACTATCAAACTCATCTTTCAAATCCGAGCTCAATTGGTAGACAATTCTCTCTGCACCACCAATATCCATAGTACGTGAAATATGTAAAATATTATTTTTTTGATTTTCGTTTTTCATCTAAAACTCGCTTAATAAAAGTGGCATTCCCTACAAAATAACGTTTAAAGAGACGTTTAGGTTCATTTGCCACTCGGAACAGCCATTCAAGATGCACATTTTGCATCCAGAGAGGAGCTCGTTTAATATGGCCAGATAAAACGTCAAAGCTACCTCCAACTCCCATAAAGACAGAATTAACACCTTGATCCATAAATTTTTGAATGATGTATTCTTTCTTAGGAGAGGTGATCCCAACAAAAACAAAATCAGGATTTCTCACGAATGTCTTCTTGAATGCCATATTCATCTTCTTCAGAAAAATAACCATTGCGATGCCCAAGGACTCGTAAATTTGGATAATCTTTCTTAAAGATTTCCAACATATCTACTAAAACTTCTTCTTTGGCACCAAAAAAATAAACCGAATAAGACTTTTCATTAGCTAAATGAAGCAACTTTTGCATCAAATCAATTCCAGCGACTCTCTCAGGAACTTGATAACCCAAAAAACGGGAAGCAAGAACAACTGAAGCCCCATCTGCATTAATAATTTCAGAATCGTTAACAATCTTTTTAATAGATTCATCTGTTTGACATTGATTAATTTTGTCTGCATTCACTCCCATTAAGTGGAGTGGACGTTGATCAAGAACAAATTTTTCAACAGCTTGGACAGTTTCGTCCATTGTTAAGGGGTCAATTCTGACCCCCATTAAATCAAAACTATTCAATTTAATCTCCCCACGTAGACTCGAAATGACCCTTACGCTCAGCTTTCTTTTTGGCAGTTGCATGTAATCGCCGTATATTTTTGTCAAATATTCATCAGGATTTGCATGACAACTAATTTTTAAGTTTTCAAACTCTAGTAGTTGCGGTTCTCCGAACACTTCTTTTCTTGCGAGTTCTCGTTCGCGGTAGGAACCCAAGACATTTCCGACCATGGTACTAGTCTCGTAATCATATTGTTTGATGATACTTTGTAATTTTTTTGTTAATTTTTGAAGTGTTTAAGAGTTTATTTAATTTTAAGGCTCTTGAAACTTTTACAATCGCATTTTCGAACGAGCCTCTATCTCTCTCATGTATGCGATCAATGACAGAAATTTTAGACAAGGCACGATACAATTTTATTTTATTCGTATGCAACCAGTAATGGATTCCATCTTCTGGATAACCATCTAAAGGAAAGATATCAATAAAAGGACTACACCATTCATTACCAAATTGAATTTGGATTGAAGTATCCATAATCGAAGTATTACCTAGATTATCATCGTGAAGTCTTAAAATAACACTTTCAGGAAGCTCTTTCTCACAGATTGACAAGAATTTTTCATAATCTTTTCTAGGCATTCCTAAATCCATATCGTCATCCCATGGGATAAATCCTTTATGACGAATGGCACCGAGTAAAGTCCCACCCAATGCATAATAACGCAAATTATGTCTTTTACAAAGATCGATATAACTTTCTAAAAGTGTTAACTCTCCTAATTGAATTTCTCTCACTTTATTCATAGAATCATTTTGCTCCATCTCTCATCAGCACTACTTTTATTGTTTTTAATAAAATTTCAAAATCTTTCCAGATTGTCCAATCATCGATATAGGCCACATCTAGTTTGACAACATCATCAAAGTTGGTAATTTCACTACGACCACTAATTTGCCACAAGCCAGTAATTCCTGGTTTGAAACTCAAACGACGTTTTTGTTCAGGTGTGTATTTTTCGTATTCGTCCACTGTTGGAGGTCGAGTTCCTACTAGGCTCATATCACCAATCAACACATTCCAAAAATTGGGGGCAGTTCATCCAAACTTGTCTTTCGAATAAAGTGTCCAATTTTGGTAACGCGAGGGTCATTGTCCATCTTAAACATACCACCCTGCATGGTATTTTTGGTCCATCAATTGTCGCTTGATTTCTTCCGCATCTACTCGCATAGAACGGAATTTATAAAAAGTGAAATGACGACCATTTTTTCCTATTCGGGTCTGAGAAAAAATTGCTGGTCCACCATCTTTTCGAATCATTGGAACAAGGACTATGCTTACTAGTCCACAGATGATTAACCCAACAATTGCCCCTAAAATATCAATAATTCGTTTGGCAACTATGTGGCTTGGTTTATATAAGTTTGTAGAAAAAGTTACTACATTTAATCCAGCCATCTCATGAATCTGTTTATTTCTACCTAAATTCTTATCAAAGGCATTTAAATTTACAGTAACATCAATTCCCATTGTTTCAAATTGTGAAATAATGCTACCGATATCATAATCCTCACTAGGCAGGTTCACAAAAACTTCGTCCACAACCTCATGAGTTGCATAATTAATTAGATTCTCTCGAGGAATAACCGTTACTTTATTGTGTTTAAAATCTGGTTTATCTAGTACACTCACAGCGACAAGTTTCCCACCGACATCAGTTGCATTTAACAAACGGTCGATAACCTTCTCAATTCGGGATGTCGCAGTGATCAAAATGATTTTACGGCTCCCCTTTAAATTATGGTTAAAATGGACCCAATATTTTTTGATAACAAAACTCAGGAAATAATTAAACACTCCGTACAAAGATAGGAAGTAAATCATACCCCGTCTAGAAATTACAAATTGATCCTTCAGAAAAAAACTAGAAAAACTAATCAGCAATGCAAAAAAGATGATGTATTTTACTATCTCTATCAATTCGACGGATTGACTGCGTTTGAAAAAATCCTTTCCGTAGCCACTGATATAGAAGGCTGCAAAATGAAGAAAATACAGAACAAAAACCGTTTTTGCAACAATTTCTGTTTCAGATACAGAGATTAGTATATAAGCCAATATGCTGACCAGTATACTCTGCAAAAACGCTAGAGTTACGTTGTAGAAACCCCTTCCTTCCATTTTTTACTCCCTTTTTTTCCTACTTATTTCTTCCCGTAGGAACCGTAGTTCCCGTATGAACCATATGAACCATATTTTTCAAGCTGAATATTAAATTTATTCAGAATAACTCCTAAGAATGGTGTTCCTGTTTGCTCTAACTGGTCTTTAGCTTTTTGAACTTCTCTCCGTTTTGTTGCAGAAGCTTCAGTTACCAGGATAGAGGCATCGCATTTTTGTACGATAATAGCCGCATCAATGACAACACCTATAGGGGCTGTATCCACAATGATATAGTCAAAGTATTTGCGTAAAGTCTCAATCATTGCTTCAAATTTGTCACTTTGAAGAAGAGCAGTCGGGTTTGGTGAAACAGCTCCTGATTGAATGACAAACAAGTTTTCTACGTTTGTTTCACACAAACCATGAGATAAATCTTTGGTTCCTGATAAGTAGTCTGTCAAACCTGTAATTTTTTCTCGAGATTTAAAGACACCTGACATTACCGAATTACGAATATCGGCATCGATAAGGAGTGTCTTATAGCCTGCACGCGCGAATGCCCAAGCTATGTTGGTTGAAGTAGTCGACTTCCCTTCTCCAGGTCTAACTGAAGAAAGGGCAATCACTTTGAGACCATCTCCACTCAACTGGATATTGGTCCGTAGTGCGTTATAATACTCCTCAGCTTTTTACAGAGTGTAATCGTTGTTCTGATAATTCTAACTTTGCCATATTTCCCTCTTTTACTTTAATTTCTCAAGATTTGGAATAACACCTAAAAAGTGAGATGTGCATCACTTCTTCGATATCTTCTGGACGCTTCACTCGATCATCCAACAATTCAACTAAAAAGCACGATAATCGTGACGAATCCTACACCTGCTATAGTGGCTATCATTGTATTGCGACGAATGTTTGGAGAAGATGGTGATGTTGCTGGCCTTGCTTCTTCAAGTGTCGTTACATCTGACACTCGTGTTACAGAAATAATTTTCTGAGCAGCTTCTTCTCTGAGTGCATTGGCAATACGACTTGCTTCCTCAGGATTGCCATCTCGAACCGAGATAGATACAATACGAGTGTCTGCTGGAACTGTTACTGAAACTTTTCTTCCAAGAGTTTTTGCATCCATAGTTAATTTTTGGTCGGCCACTACTTTTTCAAGAACATCCTGAGAGAGGATGATTTCACGGTAGTCTTTTACCAAGTAAGCACCTGCCTGTAGGTCTTGATTCGTCAAACCTGGCTTATCTGCTTGGTTACGATTAACAACATAGATACGAGTAGTACTAGTATACTGCGGCTTAATCACAAATGAGCTATAAGCAAAAGCTGCTAGACCTGCTACTAGTGCAGCTAAGACAATGAGGAATTTTCGTTTCCATAGCACTTTTACCAATTGAAATACATCAATTTCAAATTTATCTTGTTCTTTCATCATTTCTCCTATATTAGTTTGTCATTTATTATTTTTGATGGATTTGTTTCAAAAAGTTCACGAGCTTTTCCTGATCCGTATTTTTTAGCAATGAGCTCATAAGCTTCTCTCATATACGGTGGGCGATTATCTAAATTGTGCATATCGCTAGCCACTACATGTACTAAGTCCTTGTCCAAGAAATACCTAGCACGCTTTTTCATAAACTTGTAGGTGTCTCCGAAAAGTCGCGGTTTTAAGACACTCGAACTATTAATCTGCATATAACAGCCCATATTGATGAGTTCTCTAACTTTTTTCTCATCGTTTTCCAAGGTGTGATAGCGCTCAATATGAGCAACCACTGGTGTAATCCCTAACATGAGAACTTTGGTCAAGGCGCTATGAATATCTCTGTAGGGTGTATTCATGCTAAACTCAATCAAAGCATAACGAGTTCCATTGAGTTTTGGAATGATATTTTGTTCAAGTTTTTCTAAAACATCACTTGAAATAAATCTCAGCTCCGTACACGATATTCAAATCCGGTGCGATTTCTTGAGCCAACTGTTTAACTTCGCTAAAATTAGCTGCAATTTTGTCTTCTGGTGTTTCAAACATTCCTTTTCTACGATGAGAGGTGGAAACAATGGTTCGAACACCTTGTGCGTAAGCTTCCTCTAAGAGAGCCTTGCTCTCAGCTCTATTTTTAGGTCCATCGTCAACATCGAAAACAATATGTGAATGAATATCAATCATCTTATTTTCCTTCCATGGTATCTTTAATAGCCGTTTTAACAGTTTCCAAGCTTGTTGGGTCGATTTCTAACATGTAAAGATTGCTATCTGGCATAGCGTAAGACGGGAGACCCATACGACCAGTTCCTTTCAAATCTTGATTAGTAACGGTATATTTTCCTCCACTTGCCAACTGAGTATTGACAAGACTTACCATTGTTTCTGGTGGCATATTGGTTTGAATTGAATCCTGCAAACTCTGAATAATACTGTCATAGTTTTTCAGGGATTCTGCCGAGGTTAATTTCTGGATAATCGCCGCAATGACTTTTTGTTGGTTACGGCCGCGATCCCCATCACCATCCGCAAGCGAATAACGTTCACGTACAAATCCCAAAGCTTGTTCAGAATTCAGATGGACATTGCCGACTGGAAAGTGGTATTGCCCATGACGCGATGTGAACTCTTGATCATTGTATACATCCACGCCTCCGAGAAGGTCAATCAACTTCAAGAAAGAGGTGAAATTAAGTCGAGCATAATAGTTCAAGTCGATACCATAAAGATTTTCTAAGGTATGGATAGAAGCATCTACGCCATAGATACCCGCATGCGTCAACTTATCGTTTTGGTTGTTTCCGCCATCTGCAATAGGGACATAGGCATCTCGAGGAGTTGTCGTCAAGAGAATCTTCTTCGTATCTTGATTCACTGTCATGATGATATTGACATCTGAGCGCGAAACAGAACTGATAGGACCATAGGTATCAATCCCGCTGATGTAAACATTAAAAGAATTTCCTGTAGCTACCTTAGGCGCTTCCACTTTCTTGGTCAAGTCCTTGGTATAAATTTTCTTGATCTTTTTAGCGTGGTCTGGATATTCCTGCTCAATCAGGTTTTCAAAAACACCGTTTAAGACGATTGCTTTGGTTTCTCCATCTAACAAACTCTTATAGGCCGCTAGGTAAGAAGAAGCTTCCTCAACTGTCAATTCCTTGCTTTGAGTTGTTTTAATGTCATCTATCAATTTTTGAATATTCTCAGCATCTGTTCCTGTTGGAGCAGTTACACTAGAAAGTTGAGAAACGTTATTAATCTCACTGTCTGCTAGCACTGCCACACTCATAGAGTAGCTTGAATAATTTGAAGTTGCATTAAATTGATTGGCGAGTCCAACAAATCGATTTACAGCTACTAAAGCTACAGAGCTAAATAAAACCGAGAGCACTAGGACTATCAAGGTGAACACCTTGGCTTTGCGCTTAACGATCAACAAGAGGGATAATAATGCTATAAGCACTAAAAACTACTGCCAAGATAATATTAAAAATAGCTAACCGCTAAAATCTGATATTTAAAAAAATCAAAAAAACAATAAAAAAAGAAGCTAGAACAGCATAGATTAGCAACAAACCTATGTTTGAACTCTGCTGAAATTTACTAGATTTACTTTTTTTATACGTCTACTTTTTCATGGAACACCTCTTCAAAAACATTTTAATTTAATTATATCATAAAGTACCTCTAAAGACTATCTACATTAGTCAAGGAAACGTTTTATTTTGAAAATGTATTTAGTTAGTGTATATTTATTAGCATTTTTACTACATTTTATGTTTTTTTAAAAATAATCTAAAATAAAAAAATAGAGCTCTTAAAAAGCTCTATTTTTTAATTATTTAACGTGGCTTTCAAATTCTTTTTTTGACTCTTTTCGACTGAGTTTTTACGTTCTTGTTCCCATTTGGTTTTAGCTTCGTCAAATTGAGCAGTTGTTACGACTTCGGTTTGCAATTTCATGTACTTATAGTTACTTCCAGTACCTTTGATTCCGACAAGTGAGTAAGCTCGTGTAAATGGTGTCACACGTGTCACTGAAGCACCACCACCATTTGATACAACTGGGATTAGAAGGGAACTATCAATCAACCAAGCTTGTGCATCTGCATAGTTTTCATAGCGCTTAGCTACATCTGTATTTTCTGCATCTGCTGTTTTTAATTTTTGAGTAAATTGGTCCAAACCTAGACTAGTAATCTTATTTGCATCCTTGCTTGGATCAAGTCCCAAAATTTTGAGATAGAACCCGTCCTCAGAATTGAAAGGATTGAGGTAGGTTGAAGGATCTTGGTAGTCAGCTGACCATCCATCCAAATTCAAATCATAGTCGTGATCTGCAGGAGTTGGCGCTTGAGCTGTTGCGTTTGTATAATCATCTGTCGACAATTGGATAACATCAACCACTACATTTTCTGAACCGAGCGTTGATTCAATCGATTGCTTGATTGAGTTTGTTCCTGAAAGCAAGGTCTTGTTAACCTGGTCTACAGGCAAGTCCAAATGAATTGGGAAGCTCACACCTTGGGCTTCTAATTCTTTTTTAGCTTCAGCAAACTTAGCTTGCGCTTTTTCTTTGTTGAAATAACCATCTTGAGCATCTTCAAGATTCATATTCGACCATTGTGTGCCATAGTTGACCAATTTTGAAGCAACTGTTTCACCAAAAGTCTTGTCTCCGACTTGTACGAAAGTTGGTGGCACAAGTGTGTTACGGAGGGTATTTTTCGCTGCTTCTTCACCGTTTGATTGTGCTGAGTAGGCAGTACGATCGATGGCAAAGTTAATAGCCTGACGGAAGTTTTTATTCAAAACTGCAGCTTGAGTTGCTTGTCTTTGCTCATCACTTGTTTTTGCAGTATGGTTATAAGCACCGCGGTTGACGTTAAAGTTATAGTACCAAGATGTCGCATCTTGCAAGCTATAAACGATATTGTCCTTGTATTTTTCCTTGGTCTTAGCGAAGTTTGAGCTGTTTGGATAAACACCTGCAGATGAATAAGCACCACTTTCAAAGTTACGGATTGTCAAGTCTTGGTCTGAACCGTCAAAGTAGGCCAATTTTACCTTTTCTATCGTTACTTTTTCTTGATCATAGTAATGTGGATTTTTCACATACTCGATAGATGATTTAGATGTGAAATCTTTTAACAAATATGGCCCACTATAAAGGATGCTATCAGGTTTCAAAGTTCCGAAGTCTTTTCCTTTAGAAGCTAGGAATTCTTCATTTACAGGGAACAAGATACTGTTAGTTGTCTTAGAGTTCCAGAATGGTTCTGGTCGTGTCAAGGTATATTGGACAGTATAGTCATCCAAGGCTTTGACACCAACATTTGAAAAGTCAGTATTTGCGCCTGTCACATAATCATCTAATCCCTTGATTGAGTTCTGAATCAAATCGAGAGCTTGACTCTTGTTATCAGCTGCATACTTGATACCTGTGACGAAATCCTGCGCTTTAATTGAAGCGTATTCTTCCCCATCAGCAGTGAACCATTTAGCATCCTGACGAAGCTTATAAGTGTAAGTCAAACCATCCTTTGAAACACTCCAATCTTCTGCAAGAGCAGGAATGAGATTTCCATAATTGTCATTTTCAAGCAAACCATCTACCAAGTTGGTTACAACAGCAGTATTATCACCAGAGTAGTCCAACAGGTAGTTGAAGGTTGTCGGGTCGGCACCAAATGTTGACGAGTAGGTTTTAACATCTGATGCTGACTTCCCACACGCTGTCAATAAGACCGCCGCGGCAAGCGTCAACCCCTGCTCCAATCAGTCGTTTTTTTGAGTTTCATGATTCATTTTCTCCTTGTATGTTAGGGTTTTATGACATATAGCTATTCTACCAAATTTCGCCCCAAAAAGTAAAGTTATTTAATTATTTGCCCTCTCGTCAGTATATGAAAAAAAGAAAGAAACCCCACATAAAATCAGGATTTCTTTCACCGTTGTTTAAAATTATTTAACGTGGTTCGCTAACTCTTTTTGATATTTAGCATTTGTTTCAAGTTTCTCTTTTTGCCATTTCTTGAGAGCTTCTTCGTATTCTTTAGTGGTTACAATATCATTTTGCAACTCTAAACCTTTAAATACAAACGGATCTCCCTTGATACCAACTTGAGAGTAGGCTTTCGAGAATGGTACTGTACGACTAACTGTAGGAGAACCTCCTGAAGATGCTACAGGAATGAGAAGTGAACTATCAGATACCCAAGCCTGTGCTTTAGCATATTTTTCATAGCGTTTGTTAAGGTCGGTTGTTTCTGATGCTGCATCATCCAAGAGTTTCTTGTACTCATCAAGTCCAACTTGAGCCATGACTTCTGGATCTTTACCTTTTGTGATACCCAAGTGTTTAAGGGCAGAACCCTTCTTAGCATCCAAGATATTTAGATAGGTAGCTGGATCTTGATAGTCTGGTCCCCAACCAGTTCCGTTCAAGTCATAGTCTTTTTGAGAAGGAACCTTAGCTTGAGAAGTAATACTCATTTTCTCATTATCTGTCATTTGAAGCACATCGATGACAACATTTTCAGTTCCAAGCGCTGCTTCGACAGATTGTTTGAGGGAGTTGGTTTGTTGAACAGCAATGACATCTGTTTGTTCAACTGGAATATCCAAATGGATTGGGAAGGTTACACCTTTGGCTTGCAATTCTGATTTTGCTTTTTCAAAGGCAGCTTTTGCTTTTGTTGGATTGTAAATAGTGTCTTTACCATCTGTCAAAGCCACATCTTTCCACTGGTCTCCGTATGTTACTAATTGTTCTTGAGCCAATTCACCGAAGGTCTTTTCACCAACCTGAACATAGTCGTAAGGTACAAGGCTGGTACGAATAATCTTGTCTGCACCTTCTTCACCATTCATCTGTGCAGAGTAAGAATGACGGTCAAGAGCAAAGTTGATTGCCTGGCGGAAGTTTTTATTGAGAAGCGCTTCTTTTGTAGAAGTTTTTGTGCTTCATCCGTCTTTGCAGTTTTATTGTAAGACTGACGATTCACGTTGAAAGTAAAGTAATAGCTAGTCGCTTCTTGTGGACTATAGACAATCTTATCCCCGTATTCTTGCTTAGTTGAATCAAAGTTTGAACTTGTTGGGAAGAGACGAGCTGTTGTATAGGCTCCTGATGAGAAACTACGAATCAACGATTCTTGGTCAGAACCATCGTAGAAAGTAAGTTTGACGTGGTCAATCTTAACATTGTCTTTATCCCAATAATTAGGGTTCTTTTCGTACTCGATCACTGATTTTGAAGTGAAGTTCTTCAAAATATATGGTCCATTATAGAGAATACCTGAAGGTGTTGCTGCACCATAATCTTTACCTTGAGAATTCAGGAATTCTTCATTAACTGGGAGCATAGTCGCTGTTGTTACCTTGGAATTCCAGAAGCTTTCTGGTTTGTTCAAGGTGTATTGAACAGTGTAGTCGTCAATTGCTTTAACTCCAACTGTTGAGAAGTCATTGCTTTCACCACTAACGTATTCTGCCAAGCCTTTGATAGAATCTTGGATAAGAGTTAGACCATCTGACTTACCATCAGCAGCATGCTTCAAACCAGTCACAAAGTCTTGAGCCTTGACCTCGGCGTACTCCTCACCTTCAGAAGTATACCATTTGACACCTTTACGTAGTTTGTAAGTATAGGTCAAACCGTCTTTTGAAACCGACCAGTCTTCAGCAAGAGATGGAATCAAGTTTCCGTATTTGTCATTTTCCAAGAGTCCGTCGACCAAGTTAGCAATGACGTCCGATGTTGAACTTTTACTAGTAACGCTATAGTCCAATGTTGATGGATCGATGGCATATACGTATGAAAATGTTTTTGGAGCGTCTGCTTTTTTTTCTCTGTCTTTCCACAAGTCGCTAAAAAGAAGAGTCGCGCTCATCGTTATCCCTGCTACTGCGAGCAACTTTTTTTCGATTTCATCGGTATTCTCCTTTTAAAAATACTATTTTTTTCACCATTATACCCTATTTTTTTATAAAAGCAAGGGTTTTAAGGGTATTTTTTAGAAAATTCAAAATAATATTTTTTTAAGAAATTTCTACACTTATTTTAGAAAAAACTCAAGCATCTTGGATACTTGAGTTTTTTAGGTTTAATTGGCCAATTCGACACAGAATGTATCCCAAGGTGCTAGTGTTAGTTGTTCGAGATTTTCTTTAACCTCTGTGTTAGCAACCAAGATTGATTTGAGAACCCCATTAAAGTGAAATTCTTGTTCTTGATTTGAGAGGTTAGCTACTACTAGGAAACGGCGTCCCCCGTCCTTGCGAATATAGGCAAAGACTTTCTCAGCCGTTTCTAATAATTCAAAGTCAGCTTGAACCAGCCAGCTATTTTCCTTGCGAAGCTGGACTAATTTTTGGTAGGTATAGAAGATAGAGTTTGGATCATCTAAAGCAGACTCAACATTGATAGCATCATAGTTTGGATTGACTCCTAACCATGGCTTCGTGCTTGAAAAGCCAGCATAATCTGTAGCATCCCACTGCATTGGCGTACGAGCATTGTCACGTCCAATCACACGAATACTATCCATAATTTGCTCTAGCGGTACACCTTGTTCTAGCGCCTCTTTGGCATAGTTGATAGATTCAATATCTTCTACTTGCTCCAAACTTTCAAATGGGAAATTGGTCATACCGATTTCTTCACCTTGATAGATATAAGGCGTCCCCCTCATCAAATGAAGTAAAATCGCAAAAGCTTTAGCTGATTTCTCACGGTATTGCTCCTCATCCCCCAAAATGGAAACAATGCGTGGAAGATCATGGTTGTTCCAGAATAGGGAGTTCCAACCATCTTCCACTCCGAGCTCTGTTTGCCACTTGTTGAAAATCTCTTTTAATTTCCCTACATTTAACTCTTTTTGGTAATGCCATTTAGGTTGACCTTCCTGATACTGAAGACAAATATGTTCAAACTGGAAGACCATAGACAACTCTTGACCTTCTGGGTTCGAATAACGCTTAGCCTCTTCTGGATTTGCTCCCCAGGCTTCACCAACAGTCAACAAATCTTTATCCCCAAAGGTTGCCTTGTTCATCTCCTTGAGATAAGGGTGCAACATAGGACCGTTGCTCACGATTTTCTCATCCGGAATCTTTCCAATCATATCGATTACGTCCATGCGGAAACCACCGATCCCCTTATCAATCCAGAAATTGATCATCTCATAGATTTTTTGGCGGAGCTCTTCATTTTCCCAATTGAGGTCTGGTTGTTTCTTACTGAAAAAGTGTAGGTAATATTGACCAGATTTTTCATCGTATTCCCAAGCAGAACCACTAAAAGCAGACGTCAAATCATTGGGCTGGTCTCTCCAGATATAGTAGTCACGTTCGGGACTTTGAGGATTTTCACGCGCTTCGATAAACCAAGCATGCTCATCGGATGTATGATTGACAACCAAGTCCATGATGATTCGAATGTCTCGTTTTTTGGCCTCAGCGATCAGCTGGTCCATGTCTTCCATGGTTCCAAAGATAGAAGCGATGTCTTGGTAGTTGGCAATGTCATAACCATTATCATCCATTGGACTGTCATAAACTGGTGAAAGCCAGATTGCTGTGATTCCTAGCTTAGCTAGATAGTCTAACTTGCTAGTTATTCCGGGTAAATCACCAATTCCATCTCCATTACTATCCTTGAAACTTTTAGGGTAGACTTGATAGACAACTGCATTATGCCACCATTTTTCTTGCATCTTCTTACCTCATTATTTTAATAATCTATAGTCTATGATAGCGCTTTTTTTCAAACTTAGTGCAAGCGTTTGCCTAATCTTTTTTTAATTTCTTTTTTTGACTCCGTAGTTTCCTATCTTCCAATTTTTTATTATAATAGAAGTCAGAGGTAAAAAAATGAAAAAACAAGCTTTTAGTTCTGAAAAATATCTAAACTTACAACGCGACCATATTTTGGAGCGTATCAACCAATTTGACGGCAAGCTCTACTTAGAGTTTGGGGGAAAAAAATGTTGAAGATTTCCACGCTGCCCGCGTCCTTCCTGGATATGAGCCAGATAACAAAATCAAACTCTTGCAAGAGTTGAAAGAACAAGTTGAGGTTGTCATTGCCATTAACGCTAGCAATATCGAGCACTCAAAGGCTCGTGGTGACTTGGGTATTTCGTACGACCAAGAAGTGCTTCGCTTGATTGATAAATTTAACGAATTAGGTATCTTTGTTGGCTCTGTCGTTATCACTCAATATGCTGGTCAACCTGCAGCAGATGCCTTCCGTAATCAATTAGAGAAAAATGGGATCGACTCTTATCTCCACTACCCTATCAAGGGATATCCGACAGATATGGATCACATCATCTCACCTGAAGGTATGGGGAAAAACGACTATATCAAAACTAGTCGTAACTTGATTGTCGTGACAGCTCCTGGACCTGGTTCAGGTAAGTTGGCAACTTGTATGTCCAATATGTACCACGACCAAATCAATGGTATCAAGTCTGGTTACGCTAAATTCGAAACCTTCCCAGTTTGGAACCTGCCCCTTCATCACCCAGTCAATTTAGCCTATGAGGCTGCTACAGCAGACCTGGATGACGTTAACATGATTGACCCTTTCCATCTCCAAACTTACGAAAAAACAACAGTTAACTACAACCGTGATATTGAGATTTTCCCTGTTCTCAAACGTATGCTTGAACGTATCTTGGGCGAGTCTCCTTATGCATCTCCAACCGATATGGGTGTAAATATGGTTGGTTTTGCAATTACTGATAACGATGCGGCAATTGAAGCATCAAAACAAGAGATTATCCGTCGCTACTACCAAACCGTTCTCGACTTTAAAGCTGAAAAAGTTACTGAGTCTGCTGTCAAGAAAATCGAACTTCTCATGAATGATCTCGGCATCACACCAGCCGACCGCAAGGTCGCTGTTGCTGCTCGACAAAAAGCCGAAGAAACAAACGGACCTGCTCTAGCACTTGAGTTACCTTCTGGTGAAATTGTCACTGGTAAAAACTCGGAACTCTTTGGTCCAACAGCTGCTGCCTTGATCAATGCTATCAAAAAGTCAGCGAATATCGATGCTGAAACCAAGTTAATTGAACCAGAAGTGGTGAAACCAATCCAAGGTTTGAAAATCAATCACTTAGGTAGTCGCAATCCACGTCTTCATTCCAATGAGATTCTCATCGCTCTTGCAATCACAGCTATGCAGAATCCGGATGCAGACCGTGCTATGAAAGAACTCGGAAATCTCAAAGGAAGCGAAGCTCATTCTACTGTCATCTTAACGGACGAAGATAAGAATGTTCTCCGTAAATTGGGAATTAACGTAACCTTTGATCCATACTACCAATACGATCGTTTATATCGTAAATAGATTGAAGACTCGTAGAACTTCTTATCAAGTATCACCCTTCTTCGATAGATTTCGACTCTCTCTTAAGGGGTGACTTTCTTTTATGCAAGAATTCTGACAATCTCCGGTTATCTTCTTTTCTAATTATTCTAACATTACTTCGGGAGTTTATTTATAATGAGAGAATTACTCAGCCAAAAAGAGCAGAGACAATTAAAGATTTTAGAATATTTGTTTGAAAATCCTGAATGGATTTACCTAGATGATTTATCTAAGATTATTGGCTACAACGCTCGTATCATCAAGAGTGATATCAAGGATTTACGCGAAGTCTTCCCTGACTTTGATATCAGACATTCAACTGCAGGGATTATGATGGTGAATGTACAAAAATAATGGTATCGAGCGAATCTATCAATATTTTTTACAGACATCTGATTATTTCCAAATTTTAAAAGCTTTCTTCCTCTTGGACAGACCTTTTACCTATGAACATCTTGCCGAATCTTTGGATATTTCTCTTCCATCTTTGCGTAAGAAGGTTGCGGATATCAATAAGATTCTTGATGGAACCTATCGCTTTAAGCTCAAGGTAACCCCTATCTCTATCATTGGCGATGAAAAAGATATTCGATTTTTCTTCTCCCAATATTTCCACGAGGCCTATAGCTTTTTAGAATGGCCCTTCACAGAAATCAAAGAAGCAGACATTGATAATTTTGTTTCTTTCTTTATCAATTTGGCGAAATTCCCTGCAAAATATCAAAATCTTTACCAAATCAGAACGCAGGCTACAGTCGATTTGCACCGAATGAAGAGAGGCTATTTTGTTCGTTTGCCAAAACAAAGTACTTCTTGGTTGAGCCCAATCTACGACCAGCTTGATGATTTCCAACAGCAACTGCAAGAATTGGCCCAAGGCCTCAATGTTGAAATTACACCAGAGAACCTCAATCAGATTTTTAGCCCTTTTGCAGAACCTGCTCTCTTCTTTACAGTTGAAGATTTCCTAGCTGCCCGTCAATCTTACGAACAAGTCGATCGTTCCTATCATGCTGCACGAGACATTCTAGACAACTTGACTCGAAGATTTGGTGTTCAATTTTCAAATACGGATACCTTGATTTGGAACTTACACAATACTGCCTTGCTTGAGAGAAGAGAAATCAACTCCGAATCGATCATTTCACAAAACAAGGATTATACGCTTGGAAAAATTAAGAAATTCTTCCCTAAATTTTATGAAGCAACCGTCTTTGAAATGATGCGTTACAAGAGCATTATGGGTCAAAAGGAGAAGACACCTGCCCTTTCTCACCTGATCTACACCCTCTTTACTCACGCTGAAGGGCTTACAGATCAATTATTTGAACATAAAAAGAAAGTCAAGGTCTTAGTTCTGAGTGAGTATGACTTTGCTCACCCACAATTCTTGATTTCCCTCTACGAATTCCATACTTCAAATAACATCCAGTATGAAACTTGGGATAAAGAAACCCTTAACATCGAAGAAATCATGGATAGTGACTACGATGCTATTATCACTAATTTTGATATCAAAGGCCTCGAAGACATGCTCGTCATCAATATCAGTCGACTATCTATTCTGCAAGTTGTCAACGAACTTAATAAGATTTCCATGCAAGATTTATAACTTTAAAAACCTCCTAGAAAGAATCTAGGAGGTTTTTAAAATCTATTTATTTCTAAAAATCATACAACAGTTACATTATTCAAAATCAACGGTCTGATTCTTAATCACAAGCTTGGTATGGGCTGTGATGTATTGTCGGTCAAGGGTTGTTGTAATTTCCCCTTCTTCGTTTATAATATGCCAAGCTCCATCTTTATGAACAACCATAGCAACTTCTTGTTTGTTTTTTTATCTTCATTCTTAACAGCCAAAGCATAGGCGTCGTCGACCCCCTCTAGCAAGACTTCTTTGTTGCTACTGAGTGTCAGTAGATAATAGGCTCCGTCTCGAACACCAATATCGTATTGTTGATTCACAAATATGGTTTTGTCGTAGCTAGGTCTTGGTTCAGAAGTTCTTGATGCATTCCCAAGGATACTTTTAAATTTATCCTTTTGTTTTTCTGACTCTGCCTGTTCCTGGGATTTGATAAATTCCTGAACCGCAGACAATCTTTTCACTCTCTTGCTTCTTTGAAGCTCTCATTTGATGAATAATGACAGTCCGAATCAAAAACGAACTTGCTAATAAGAGTCCTATGATAGATGAAATTTTCCCCTTTTTCATTTCCGCTCCAATCTCCTTATACTTCACTATTAACTACTTTTCTATAGTATAACAAGATTTTTATAGGTTGACAAGAAATGTTGGAATTCAGTAACAGGACTTCCTTATTCTACCGTTACAGACTTAGCAAGGTTCCGTGGTTTGTCCACATCGAGTCCACGGTGAAGGGTTGCAAAGTAAGCGACTAGTTGCGTTGGTACGACCATTGAGATTGGTGAGAGGTAAGGGTGTACGGTCGTAAGAACGATATCGTCTGTATCTTTGGCAACATTTTCTTCTGCGATGGTGAGGACCTTAGCGCCACGCGCTGCCACTTCTTGGATATTTCCACGAGTGTGGTTAGCAAGGACTGGATCTGACAAGAGGGCTAAAACAGGCGTCCCATCTTCAATCAAAGCAATGGTTCCGTGCTTGAGTTCTCCAGCCGCAAAACCTTCACATTGGATGTAAGAAATCTCTTTGAGCTTGAGACTGGCTTCCATGGCTACATAGTAATCTTGGCCACGTCCGATATAAAAGGCGTTACGGGTTGTTTCAAGAAGGTCACGAACTTTGCTATCAATCAATTCTTTTTCTGAAAGGGTTGATTCGATAGACTGAGCTACGATAGACAACTCGTGAACTAGGTCAAAAGCTTGAGCTTTAGCATTCCCATTTGCTTCACCGACTGCTTTTGCAAGGAAGGCAAGGGCTGCGATTTGGGCAGTATATGCCTTGGTTGAAGCTACGGCAATTTCAGGTCCTGCATGAAGCAACATAGTATGGTTGGCTTCACGTGAAAGGGTTGATCCTGGCACGTTTGTCACTGTCAAGCTTGGAATTCCCATTTCATTGGCTTTAACCAAAACCTGACGACTATCAGCTGTTTCACCAGACTGGCTGATAAAAATGAAGAGTGGTTTCTTGCTGAGAAGTGGCATACCATATCCCCACTCAGAGGAGATACCCAGTTCAACTGGTGTATCTGTCAATTCTTCCAGCATCTTCTTAGAAGCAAATCCTGCGTGGTAAGATGTTCCAGCTGCGAGGATATAGATGCGGTCTGCATCTTGAACAGCCTTGATGATAGCTGGATCTACGACTACTTGACCAGTCTCATCTGTATAGGCTTGGATGAGCTTACGCATCACCGTTGGCTGCTCATCAATTTCCTTGAGCATGTAGTAAGGATAAGTTCCCCTTACCGATATCAGACAAGTCAAGCTCAGCTGTATAGCTAGCACGCTCACGACTGTTGCCATCGTAGTCTTGCACTTCAACACTATCAGCTTTCACAATCACCAATTCTTGATCATGGATTTCCATGTATTGGTTGGTTTCACGAATCATGGCCATGGCATCTGAACAGACCATGTTGTAGCCTTCACCAAGACCAATCAAAAGCGGTGATTTGTTCTTTGCGACATAGATGACATCTGGATTTTCAGAGTCGATCAAGGCAAAGGCATAAGATCCACGGATGATGTGAAGGGCTTTTTGAAGGCTTCAAGTACTGACAAGCCGTCTTCTTCCGCAAATTTCCCAATCAAGTGAACGGCGATTTCAGTATCCGTTTGTCCCTTGAAGTTATGTCCTGCCAGGTATTCTTCTTTGATTTCAAGATAGTTTTCAATCACGCCATTGTGCACCAAGACAAAACGTCCGGTCTCAGAGCGGTGTGGGTGAGCATTGTCTTCCGTTGGTTTCCCGTGAGTCGCCCAACGCGTATGTCCAATACCAGTTGTTCCCTCAACACCAGCCGTTTTAGCAGATAATTCTGCAATACGACCAACAGCCTTAACTAAATGATTTTCTGCACCACCTAGGACAAAAATTCCCGCAGAATCATAACCACGGTATTCGAGCTTTTCAAGCCCTTGAATCAAAATATCAGTTGCATTTGTGTTTCCAACAACACCAACAATTCCACACATAGTATATACGACACAGGCTAGCTGTGCTTTCTCCTTAAATTGGTATAGTCTAATTCTCGCTTTTCAGAATCAGCAAAAACAGTATATACTTGTTTCTTTCACTTGTCAAGAATAAAAATTGGTATAGCTCACTTACTTTTAAACCGCAAACAAAAAACCATTCAAGAAATAGCTCTCGAACGGCTTAGAAATATAGCTGATCAACTTATGTCTATACCCTATCTAACACTAGATATCATAGTTTATCTGTTCTCACTCCACGAAATCTATTATTTATTAGGTTGGAAGGGATAGGTGCTTTCAAAAGTATCCACTATCTCTACTAAACGATCATCCAAATAGGTCATAGCTTGGTTTCTGATTGGAGTAGGAATTCCATAATAGGCCTCTGCAAGACCTCCACAGATAGCAGCGATGGTGTCGCTGTCTCCTCCGATGGAAATAGCATTTCTGATAGCATCTTCAAAATCTTGAGATTCGAAAAAGGCTTGGAAGGCCTGAGGAACTGATCCTTGACAAGTCACATCGAAGCTGTAGTCTTCACGGATTTGGTCTAGGGTAAAGTCCATCGGATAGTAATGTTTATCGATATAGTCTCTGATTTCCTAGCGACTAGAACCATTTCTAGCCAAGAAGATAGCTACTGCAACTGCTTCTGCACCTTTTAGTCCCTCGGGATGGTCATGACTCACTTCTGTCACTGCTTGGGACAAAGCCTTTGCCTGCTCTATGCTATCTGCTACAAAACCGACAGCGCTAATTCTCATGGCAGAGCCATTCCCATAACTCCCATAGGGTTGAGGATCATCTGAAAAAATCCAGTAGAAAAAATGACCGCCATAGCCACAATTCGGATATTGTCTCCCTATCTCTTGCATGTATTTCACTGCATTTTTCGAGAGTTGGATCCAGTCTTCCCTACTAGCCAATAAGGCTTTGGCAATCGCCAATGTCATGATACTATCGTCGGTCGGACAAGAATCCTGAGTGAACAAATCAAACTCTTTACTCTTACGATTGTCCGCCTCAAATCGAGAGCCAATAATATCTCCAATAACTGCTCCTAGCATAAGCTACCTCCTAGAAGTTTTTCTAAAGATTTCTATCACGTTAAATAGTTACATATAACCAATACAATTTACACCAATTACTCCTCGTCTTAGGAATATCGTATGAAACTTCTCATATTCAAATTGTTCATATTCAAATTTCTCATATTCAAACTTCTCGTATTCAAACGGTTCGTATTCAAACTTTTCATATTCGAAAATTTCAATTCCTATTTCTTTTAATACTTCTTCTGGCAACTCGTAATCTTGATCTACTAAGCCAAATAGAGTAAAGCCTGAATCGACACAAAATGATAGTACTGGATTGTATATTGAAGAGTAAATTACAGATCCAGCTATCGATCCTACAAAACTACCAATCATGTATCCTAACACAGGAATTTCAATTAGTGATTGACTTGCAGCTCCCATAGATAAAGCACATGTTGTTACAAACATTTCTTTGATTAATTCATTAACCATCTCAGCTCTGCTCATGTTTCCAGTAGTGACTTGATACGAATTTTTCATGGAATTCATCACTAATACAGTCACTGCTCCAACAATTGACGGATCAATAGATTTCATTGCACTACCACATAATCCTGCCTTACAACTTGCTGTAATTGCTGCTGACACTGTACCTCTTACAAATCCTTCGCCTACACCTGTAATCGCTGCAAATCCTATCCTTTTAAATTGACCTTCTTCGATTTCTCCATTTTTAATTAGATAAGCTATGGCATTCAATACTTCAGGAGCAACTCTTAACACCATTGATATTGTTGCTGCAGTTAAGCCTGCTTTGTACGCCTGTCTTAAGATATTGGTATACTTTATCAATTCTTCAGTTGTTAAATGTAAGTCCTCAGGATTTACTCCACCCTCTTTAGACAATCTTGCAAGTTCACGTGCTTCCTGTTCGGACAAAGCAATCGATTCATTCCCCTTATTATCTTTAACTTTATCACTCAGTAATTTTAGAGTTTCTTCATAGCGATGAACTTGCTCCGGTCGCTTTACAGCTTCTTCTCTTATTTTTCGCTCTAAAAACATAGTCGCTTCTTTTAGCTGATCTGATGGAATTACTCTATACTGCCCTGTATAAACTGGATCACTCAAAATTGTGTCTGCTGAGTATCCTCTCTTCTCCAAATATAAATCTAAACTTTCTTTCCCACCTTGTGATTTATATTCGCTAAAACGTTGAAAAATACTCTTAGCTTGTTGTTCTGCACTGGATGCTCCGTTTTTATAATATTTTAAACCAAACTTAGCATCGAAGTTTACTCCCGTAATATCAGCTGAACCAAAATCATGGCTACGATCAACTTGTACTCTGTTTTTTGAAGAATTAATAGCTGCATTAATATTAAAAGTCCCAGCATGCCAAACTCAGCAACATCTCCCTTTAGTGTATCTATACGTGCACCACTTGTTTCAAAGTCATTTAGATTATTCACCAGCTTCTTTATCTCTGATTCTACAGCGTTTACATAATGTATTCCGGTAGCATGTCCTGCAAAATTACCTGTGTGCTTCTCAAAAAATTCATATCCCTCTTTAAAGGCTTCCATTCTTTATGCCTCCAAGAATTCTGATAGTCCATCCATATATAATATTAAAGTCAAAGCTCGGAATTGTTGGTCAGTAATTTTTCTCTGATCCTCTGTTGTGGTAATCCATTTTGTAGCTTCTGCAACCGCATTGATTGCATCCGCTGCAATAGCTGGAGCCGAACCTACTAGGAAAGAAAATAGTGTATTCCCGACATTCGAAATAACATTAGGAATATCCCCCATAGCACCTACCGCAGCATCTATAGCTTGTTCTGGTAGAGATTTTTTAAATTCGATAAGTTCAAATTCTGTTTTATAATTTCGACAAAGCTCAATAAATTCATTATAGTCTTCCGGATTATCTATAGTTTTTGAAATAATCATCATCCCACGTTTTCCTAACCAACCATATTTCATTCCATATTTGTCAAATTTTACATGCATACTGGATATTTCATTCTTACTTGCCTGATTTTCACCAATAAAAAAAGCACATGTTCATTAGAAGAAATTGTAGACATATTATCTAAATAGTTTTGTTCTAACCAGACACTCACTTTAATCGCATCATCTTTAGTTCCCACAATTACATCATCTTCGTCGTCGTTAGCGCTTACAAGTTGGCGCAAATAATTAGCATAGCCAACTGTATTATCATCACAAACAATGATTAATTTTTTTTATATTTTGTTCAAACATAATAATCCTCCATATTAACTGACATTTTTTTGTTAATTTATATAATTTTACAAACCTATTATATCATATATATTATTCAATATTATATAATATAAAAAAATCTTCAGTAAAAGATGAAGATTTTTTTCGTTTTCTAGATACAAAAAAAGTATAGCTAAAAACCTCTAACTGCTTTATTTTCGGACATTCTGACCCTAAAATAAAACCGATGTTCCCTGCCGTCCTTGGCATTTTCCTTGTTCAAGACAAAGTAGTCCTTTTGGTTCATAGCCATGGTTCGTAGAATATCATCAATCAAGAAAGTCAAGGGTACATTCATGGCAGAGTATTTTTTTGGAAATCTTCCTCAAAACGAATATAGTCATCTGAGAAGTAATCCATCTGTAGCTTGTTTTCATAGAGCTCTTTTCTAGTCATAAACTTCCTCCTGACACAGTTGGATTGAAAGAATATCATCTACCCTTATTAATCGATAGCCCTCATCCGTTTTAACAGAGACTTCTTGAGGAGATAATTCTCTTACTTCACCGATTATCGTACTTTTATGATTTTTCTCCTTGACCACAAAAGAGCCTTTTAGTCGCCCGACGTAGAGCTGGGAAAGCAGCAACAACTTCTCGACTGGAGTCAAATCTGTCGAGAAATCGACACGATTTTTTTCTTCACTGAGTGAAGTCGTATGTTCTGACAGGAAAAAGCCCATCCACTTCTGCATCCCTGGATCCTGATAGTCCCTTGCGGATTGGAAGGGTAAATAAGAACGATCAATCATTTTAGTCCATCTAATCCTCCAGCAGAGTGTCCTCCGATAAGCTTACTTCTGGCAATACTTCTCGAAGCATCCTCTAAGGATGTCGCCTTCAAGAGAGAAGTAAAGCCGAATTGTTCTCGAATGGAATCAATGGCAGTCTGGAGCCTTTCTTCTTTTTCTACTTTATCAACATCATCAAAAAGGGAAATCAAACCAAAGGACTCGTCCACAAATCCTGAATAACTAACGGCAACACTCCTGACGGCCCCAGAAGTGTATTTGCTGTGAAATAATTCCAGGACATGACCGACCAAAATACGGGTGTTATTGGTCGCTTCAACCTTTATCTGGGTATGGATGGAACGTTTTTGTTCCTGCTTAGAAAATCCAAGATGGATAGACACCACCGTCGTCTTCTTTCTGGCCCGTCGAAGCCTGATAGCCACTTGTTCAGCCATCTCTCGGAGGATAATTTCGATATCTCGCCGTTTGACATAATCTCTCGGTAAAATTTGCGAATTGCCTAGACCATGAGATTTTGGCGTATAGAGTTTATGAACATTACTCTCGTCAATCCCATTAGCATAAACCACAAGCGAAGTCCAGCTTGACCAAGTTCTTTCTTCAGGACATCAGGATTGCTATTGGCTAATTCCTTAATCGAATAGATTTCCAAGCTATTCAAGCGCTTCTCCATCCGATGCCCAATCCCCCAGAAGTCAGTCATCTTGGAAATGCCCCAAACTTTCTCTTCCACATCTTGGTAAGACCAGTTAGCTCGCATGGTTGGTGTTTGCTTGGCTTCATTATCCAAGGCCAACTTAGCAAGCAGGGGATTGGCATTCGACATACCGACCGTCGAGTAAATCCCCGTCTGTCGCCAGATATCTCTCTGGATACGAGCCGAAAGCATGTCCAGCTTATCTTTGCGAGAAATCTGCTGGTCCGGGACAAAATAATTGAGCGAACTGGTTAGGTCAATAAAGCCTTCATCAATTGAATAAGGATAAATATCATCTGGACTGCCATAATTCTGGAAAATGCGCTGAATTTCCATATTGACCGTGATATACTTATCCATCCGAGGAGGGACAATGACGGTCACCCGAGCCCAGTCTTCGATAAATTTCACATAGTCTTGGTCTGTCCGTAAACCTTGTTTCTTGGCATTGTAGTAGGAAAATTTGCGCGTCTTGATATCAAAAGGGAGGTCATAGGCACGACCAACATTTGCTTTCCCAAAAACCTTTTTAAACATAGGTGAAGAGGCAAGAATCAGCCCAACAGAATTATCCGCCCGACTCATAACACAAAGGGAGGTTTTAAGGGGATGGAGTCCTCTTTCTACACACTCAACGCTAGCATAAAAGGACTTCATATCGACAAAGGCAATATCACTTTTGGGCTCTCTGGAATAATCAAAGTAGCCCATAGACTATCCCTCCATCGGTACAAAATTACCTACGATAATTCCCACAATCCGCGGGTCTTCTTCGTAAGAAATGTGAATATCCTTATATTTAGGATTGATGGAAACCAAACGTAAGCCATCTTCTTCTCGGTAGACCCGTTTGATATAGGTCTGGTTATTGCAAACCACTGCATAGACAGCTCCATCATAATCAAATCCAGTTTCTCGAATCAGAGCCACTGAACCATTTTGATATTTAGGTTCCATGGAATCTCCTGATACCCAGGAAGCAAAGTCGTGGGCTAGTTCTTCATTAAAGTAAACCGTATCAAAGTTTCGATCATCATAAACTGAAGCTCCGATACCAGCCGACATGCGTTCATAGACATGATACTCGTAGAGTTTTTCTGAAATAGCTGTTACCTTCTTAGCTTGTTCTTCTTGAGCCAAATTGCGAGCATAGACTACCACCTTTTCTTTCCCTTGATTGGAAAGGCTGTTATAAAGACGGACAATTTCGATTTGGGTAAAATAGCCTTTAGGTACTTTTAAGATTTTCTCTAGCTGAAGAATCTTTTTTTCAGAAGGCTCCTTGACTCCACGCTCCCAAGCTGAATAAGCCTGAAAACTAATGCCAAGCTTCTCTGCAATTTCTTTCTGTGTTAGCTTTAGCTCTTTTCTCCGAGCTTTGAGTTTTTCTGGTTGGTACATGATTTACCTCCTAGTGTGGTGTTGTCATCGTAGGTTGACTCTATTTTTAAAATTCAACCATTTTGGTTTATTTTTATTATATAAAAAAAGTAGACAAATGTCTACTGGGAATGTTGAGGTTTGGCAAACGACTGGTAATGATGATGCTATAGATTCCTTATCTCAAATACCGCCGTATGAATCCACTCGTTATTCATTTGAAAGTCATTTTCTATGATTTTACTAAAGGTAAAACCATTTTTTAAAAGCACTCTCTGAGAGGCCAGATTGCCCGTGGCCGTCCCTGCGATAATCTTATGTAAACCATAAGTAGTAAAGGCCCTTTCTAAAACGAGTTTAACCGCTTCACTTGCATAACCTAAATTGGTAACATTTTCTCCGATCCTATATCCAAGTTCTACTGTTTTTCGATCATACTCTAAGACACTTAAATTGATTCTTCCGACCATAGTACCTTGTGCATCTCTAATAAGATGCATATAGACATCATGATTCTCTTGTTCCCTTAACAATTCCCTTGTAATTTCTTTAAAACCTTCTAAGTCAAAATAGTGAGCTGGTCTAGGAGATAAACTTCGCTCAAAATACTCCCGATTTTCTTTTTCAAAAGAATAAACATCTATGCTATTTTCTTCAGACATCAGCTCTAAACTTATCATTGTAAACCACCTCCTATCATTCTATAAATTCAAATGTACTCATGTTTACACAAAGTGACATTTACAGAGATATCTTAATTTATTCATATCGTATCTACATTATAACACAACATACTATGAAGAAAAATAATATCCGTCAAGGTCCTCATAAATTCCAACATCTTGCTAAACAAGCTGGGACGCCTATGGAAGCTATTTTTGAAGCATACTTGATTAACCTTCATTAAATGATCATGACTTACAAATAAAGAAGAAAACCATCTCTAATTTAATGAGATGGTGAATCATTTAGTCTACTTTATAAAAAACTTGTGCTGATCTGGTTGGAGCAGCTTGACCAGCAATCAGCCTATTTTTAGTTAAATCAGTATCTAACCCAGGCATAATAAGTCCAGCAGGATAAATACTCATTCCATAGCCTGAGATACCATCTCTAATGCTAAATTCAATCGTTCCATGGCTACCCATGCTCTTTTTTTCAATGTTTCCACTGTTTACTAGTCCATTTTTATCGAATGTAAACTCTTGCCCGAGTCCATTTCTCCAAGTTCCAACTAGAGTAGAGAAATCTCCATTTTGAATGGCTTGCTCATCTATTCTTTGTGATTTAGCATTCGTTTGCTCCTCTTGTGTCGAAAGTTTTTCCTCCGTAGTCGTAATACTATCTTGGGAAGTCGTTGAACTAGTGGTTGTTGAACTAGTCGTAGCCGTACTAGTAGTAGAACTCTGTTCCGTTGTGGGAGCATTTACTGCTTCTGCATCTTGCTTCTTATGATTAAAGAAGAACATAAAACTTATCAGTACTATAGCAATTAAGCAACTTAATAGAATCAAAATCCAATTGGTACCTTTTCCTATTTTCATTTATAACTCCTTTAAATTATTCGTATTTAATTATATCATACTAAACTGATACTAGGAAGAATTTGTATAAGACAAAGACTAGTGGTGTGAGATTTTTAGGGGTGAACTCTCTTATTGAGGATTAAAAAAGAACACCCACTAGAAATTCCAATCGCGGGATTAGCACATTTGCAAAGTAAGATGAAGTTTTCAAGGGTGCGACCAGTTATCTTTGTAAAAACATTTAATAAAAGTCACTCGTCCAGAAGGGCACTGGCTTATAGTCTTTTAAAGCCTGAGAAAGTTTCCTATTTCCAAATTCAATCTCAAAATAATCGTATAAGTCTTTGCCATAATAAATAATATCTAAATCCACTACTGATAAAATCGGCATCTCCTGATTCTCATAACTAGGGAGAAAACGATGCCCATATAAGGGGATTAGTCGAGGTGCTGATTCTAACATTTTCCTGATTTGGACATTTCTGTCCAAGAGTGCAGTTGGCTCGTTCCCCCAAGAGGCATCCCACACTAGTTCATCCAAACTCTCCAAAATTCCATCATAGGGAGCAGCTAGGTTCCATTTTATATGTTCTATATTTTCAGCTGAGAAATCTCTCCAGTTATAAACCTTCTGAAATAGGCAATAATTGTTGATAGACTGCCAACCACTGCTCAGGAAATTCAATTCCATAGATTGTCTCGACTTTTTGTATTTCTTCATCACTTAGACCTGGTTCCAAAGAAATCCCATTCTCGAGCAATAGCGTCTTAATCCTATCGATTTTCAAAAGATCTCCAACCATTCCCTCTCCTCCTATTCACTCCCTATTTTATGGAGATTAGAGCACATGTCACATCTTAGCTAAATTAAAATGACTTCAAAAAATCAGTAACCCCATCATGTAATTGTATATTCTTATTTAAAAACTTCCTTACTCTCTTTATCAGATAATTCTAAATTCATATTACGATAGGCATCCAATAATTCCATCATCAAAACCAAAGTATCATAACTAACATTAAAGAGCAGTTCTTCTTTAGTTAAATCACTCTGATGGATATTCATATTTACAGCTTGCTCCTGGATGATTTTTAGTTCTTGGAAAAATAGTGCTTGCTTATCTGTCATGCTTTATCAAGTCTTTCTATTTTTATTATGGGTATGTTGAACTTCCTTATCGCATAGGATGAAGATTCAAGTTATCAAAATTCTCTCTTTGACAAATGAAGATTGTTCCTGTCATAAGATAAATTTCTTAAATAATTCTGGAATTCTACCTTCCTGTGTAAATAAAGTCTTTACACCAAAATCAACCCTACCTTCGGAAACTAAATACTTTAATGATTGTGGATAGGAAAAGAAAGAATGCTTAAATGTAATATCCGACATGAATGCCCCCCTTGTTACTATTGAAAAATAGCAAATACTTGTTACCTTTCTGTCCATCTAGCTAATTTGATACAATAATCTTCGATTAAGGCCTCTGTGTCGTACATTTTTAGGATGTTCTCAAAATCTATCGCTGATATTTCAGATACATCAAACTCTCCTGTAGCATTTATTGCATCAAAATCACTTGGATATGGAGCTTCTCCCAACTCCAAGGGTGTCCGAGTATCAAAGTATGCTACGTGCCCATCATGGTATATATCTAATCGTTTTGTTTCGAAACCTTCTGCGTCTATTTCTGAGTACATTATGATCGGATCATAGTCATTCCTATGATTCCAAATTGTTTTATAATACAACATCCAATACCCCTAATTCCCCTACTATCTATCCAATCAAAATCATCTTTCTTTAGATAATGGACTAAGTAAGTCTTTCGTTTATTTTCAACTTATTCAGTGATTGAATTATCCATTAAGAGAATGTCTTCTCCCATTTCTATGTGTCAATAGTAACAGTCAACTGTACAAGATCATCCATAAAATTCAATTTCCCAAGCAGTACTATCGTATATTTCAACTCTTACTTGCAAAGCTTCTGTCCCTTTTTCTATAGTTTCAAATTCAATAGGACTTGAAGAGGAAACAACTATTAAATCATTTATATCCTCTATTCCCTTTGAAAATTTTAAAAGTCCACCCCAACTCATCGGATAGCCATATTTTGAATTTAAGACTAAATCTTCAAATTCCGACATAGGCAGATTATTGAGAGCTTTTCCTACAGCATCACATTCAAATATATACCAATCTTCATTATTAGATGGTATTTGGGAAAGAATCTCAAAAAAAGTCAGTTTTTGATTATCCTTTAACAATTGTCCACTTATTTTCAATTCGTATTCTCCCAATCTTCTGTGATAATGTCTATCTACAATTCTTTCATCTGTCACAAGGACTAAGACATAGGTTACTAAGATTTTTTCTAACCGTTCCTTTAAAGCTGAGGGTTAATTGTTCCCACCTACTAAGCTAGTAAACCAGTCATCATAAAATTGTTTCTGTTCTGCTACACTGACACAGTTTAAGTTTGGTTTATCTTGGTCAAAAAATCTCATAAACATTGTTTAAACTAGCTTGTTTTCCCATTTCTAAGAAATAGGCTTTTTCTCCTCCAAAATTCATCTGCATCGGAGATGGAAATACACACTTGTCAGCTCCATTACATTGTAGAATCCCGCCTTCTTTCTCCAAATCCAAACGATAGTTCATAAGCGCCTCAAAGAAAGAGTCGGCTTCATAGCGTTTAAAACCCGAATCTCTATCAACATCAAGAATACATAATTCTTCGCTATCTCTAATAAAAATCTGACACGTTTCTATTCTATTCTCATTCTTATAATAAATCGGCAATAAAACGACTCTCATTTCCCACCTCTGCTGATTTTTTTGGTAAAAATCTTTTTACTTTAAATTTTTTTCACAATTTCGAGCATCCGTCTCATAACTTAGTTCTGCATAAGCAAGAAAATCTACAAACTAGAAATCTCAACACTTTTCCCCATAGAAATAGCATGTTCAAAGTCCAAAATATTATTATAAGACGATAATTTGCTAAACTATACTCTGTAGTTAGAGTAGACAATTCTTTAAATAATATACTGAAACTCTCCCCTGATACAACTCGTTCATAAGGATTGGATAACAACTACCCCAATTTGAATTTTCAAGACGTATAAAATCAGTTGAAAAAAAGGAAATCAAAAATCCAATTGTCTAATAGAACAAACCAACCTTTAAGGAAAGTGACATAGCAATCCCCATAAATTTATTTCAACAGAAAATCTCTTATTCTAAGCTATTATAGCATTCTTTCAAGTAAAGTTGTATGTCTTTCCTAAAATTCATCAAAAAAAACACCCCATGGCGTGAACCATGAAGTGCTTTGAAACGTTGATAGTATCGTATTGATTAACGTTTTGAGGCAACTGACTTTATCAGATTGCGACCACATTTGTAAGCGACTAAAGTCGCAACAACGGTATCAATTGCACCAATTTAGTAAGAAAATTTAAAAAAAGAACACCTTG
>BNJT01002386.1_pt1 | contig 47425 bp, 64 predicted proteins | sample 8540491 | NCBI WGS metagenome assembly BNJT01 (sample SAMD00202455, study PRJDB9452) | human saliva metagenome | host: Homo sapiens | reverse complement strand
ATTTATTATTCTGTTATAAATTGAAATTCAGTAGAAAAGGCATATTCAACAAATGTACTAATGTTACGAAACATAGTACAGCTGATGATTTTCCCATCGGACTTGGTTACTTTTTTTCGAGCTGGTTATTGACATTGTAGGTATAGGTCTCCTTATCTCCAAGACTGGTCATGCGTTCCACTAGATTGGAAAGTTGGTCATAGCTGTAGCTTGTGACCTTGCCATTTCCATTCGTGACCGAAGTGACATTGCCCACACTGTCGTAGGTATAGCTAGAGGTAGAAGCCTTCTCTCCACTTCCTTGTGTCGCTGTAAGCAACTGATCCTTTAGGTCATAGGGTGTGACATAAAAACTCTCGAAGAAATCAAAAATCCTTCCTCGAGAGTCTTTTGCATGTTTCTATCACAACAGAAGATAGCTGTTCAATATAGAGCAACTAAATCCTAAATAGCCTAAAAAAATTGATTAGTCTATTCAGAAAAAAACTTAGTGGCACAATCTCTACATCCCCAAGATTCTCAACTGAGTAACGTTGACTACCATTTTTAAACCAGCGTTCTAGAACGACATCATAGAGCATGAAGTGGGATTTTTCTTTAATCCAAGCTTCATCAATCCCATGAGGTTTTAAATACTCTAGTACTTCGTTGGGATCTGTTAGCTGAAAACTTGGTAAACCTTTAGTCGAGCTAAAACTATAGGAACTTTTTTTAAATGTAGCTCTAAATCAGATTCTTTCCCCCTCTTCACTTCTATATTATAACCAATTAACCCGTAGGCTAATGATTGGTCAGATTCCGAAATTTCAATAGTTTGTTTGAGCATCTTATCTCTATAATCATAATCAATAAAAAGGTATCTACCATCAGGTAACGCCCGCCTATACTCAATTAGAAATGTTTTTTCAATACCTACATACACTAATATAGTTTCACTCTCAGATAAGCCTGCTTCAGGACTCAGACCAACTATAATATCCTTATCGCGATATGATTCACCTCCGTCAACGGCTTTACTAAAATCAGCAAGTCCAGGTAAAATACCACTATGGGTTTCTGCATAGTTCATTTCAAAAAAACATTACTTAAAGATTCATACACTCCTTTATAATAATTCTTTTGATAGACACGATATAGACCAAATAAAGTTAGAAAAAAACTAATAAAATTATGAGTACGATTTTTTTAAAAAAATTTTTTCATCTACCTTTTTCCTTACTTAAATCTTGGATAAACTGATAAGCAACATTGTTCTTCTCTTTTAACATCTCCATTGCTTGGGTATCATCCTGATGATTGATTCCTGTCTCTTTATAAATTTGCTTTTTTTAACATACTCCATTCCACCTATATTCTTTAAAAAATTCAGATTCCCTTGAATAGCTATTAGTAGAAAGTTGATCATAGTATTGATTAGTAGCTGCAACATAGGATATTCTCTGATTTTTTTCATGATAGATATAATATTAACTGCATCAAGGTCTGCCTTATAATCAGGTATATTCATACTTGGAGTATTACCGATTGTCACATCTCCTAACCAACCAGATAGGTCATTAGTATGTTGGTGACTATTACCCTAATATCCTTTTTCTAAGCCCTTCAAAATTCGCAAGACGATTTTTATTATCGTATAAATTAGTTGCAGTAGTAATACTTTGATGGGCAAAATCTGTAACAGTCTCACCCTCATTAGTGGCTCTCCTGTGCTGTACGTCTATCCCAGCTTGTATTAGCTTATATTCCTCTCCAGACAATCCGAAGCGGTTCATTTGTTCTTCTATGGTGTGATGGGGTTTAGCTCCACCTGTTGAACCTGGTCCAGCAGTTCCATTCCATTTTAACAATATCCTTCAAGTATTCTAATACAGAATCGTTCCATTGTGCATTCTCATCATTATAAATAATTCCACCTACTAAACGATTATAGACATAATCGGCATTTCTACCTTCTTTTTTCTCAATATTTTTATATAATTTCCACAATAATTCTGAAGTTTCTTCATCAAAACCATATTGTTTTTTTAAGATTTTTGCTTTAAACTCGTATGCTGAAACACTATAATCATCAACCGAGTTGGCCTTATTTTCTCCCTTATCGGAGGCACCGGTTGTTTTGGGATCACAGACATGTTTCAATGTGTTTTCTAATGCCGTATTCCAATTCCGATATAGATTTAGACCTTCTCGGATTGTTGGCGAAGACTTGATGCCTGTAGCTATCGCATAGGCAGATCGAACCACTTGTTGGCGCCTAGCCTCTATCTGTGCTGCCACTAGTTGATATTGATGTTGTACATAGTCACTGGCACTATTATAGGCCGTTTGAACCTTATTCCACTGTCTGCCAACCCAATTCGATGCATAGTTGATCTGGGTGCTGACCCAGTTGGTCGCATAGTTGAAAGCACTCTTGGTCGTATTCCAAGCTTTGAGGCGACACTCTTCACACCATTCCAGGTGTTTGAGGCTACTCGTTTCACCGTATTCCAGGTATTAGAAGCGACTCGTTTTACACCATTCCATGCATTAGAGGCTGTCTTTTTAACATAGTTCCAGCCTTTTTTGATACTGTTCCAGAAGTGCCCACTCGGGTCTGTATAGTTGACGGGGTTGTTCTGCACATAGCTGTAGCGGTTCTGACTGAGAGGATCTGTGTCCTCACCTGGGTAGCTATCCTCGGTTAAGAAAGTACCTCCTTGACTATCATAATACCTTGCTCGTAAATAGTCAAGTCCAGTATCGTCACGAGCTTCGCCGTTATAGGCGAATGGATTGCCCTGTTGTGTCGGTGCTTGTCTTTCTTGCCCCATAGAGATGATAGTTGCTTGATGCGACGGCTTGTCCATCCTTGGTCAAGCCTGTCACAGAGCCTGACTGGTTGGTCAAGTAGTTGTAGCTGTCGCCTGTTTGGTTGTTGAGGTAGCTAGCTCGACCTCGACCATAGCTATAGGTCTCACGAGCCTTGCCGTCATGGTCATAGGTTTCAAGGACTTCTGTATGTTCACGATTGACATCGTTGACATAGTTGCGTTCCTCGTAGTAGTTGTAGGTATCCTCTCGTGTGGTATAAGGAATCAGGACATCCTGAACCTGACTGGCATAGGTTACTTCTCCCTGTCCAGGTAGATTCCCGAGTTCTGGTGGGTTGACCACGATCCCTTCCTTAGTTGCTCGATCCTTAGCCACTTTCTGGTGATAGGCTCTCGACACATCGTCAAAGATGCTGTGCCAGATGCTTCCTACTGTCTGTGGTAGGGTGGATAGGGGCTTGGAGGACATTCTGGCTAAAGCCATACCAGAAGAGGGAGTTTTCTTCCCCACTTGGAGCTGTATATGGCGACTTACGACCTGACTTGCCTCTACCTGCATGCAATGCCTGATCACCAGATTGATCTTCCTTAGGTTTGCGTTGGAAGAGCTGATAGGTGTTCTTGCCTTCCTTGCGACTGGCAGTGAAGACACGGTTATCATCCCCGTCGTAAAGCGCAGCCATGAGAAGGCCCTTCTTGTCCTTGATCGCAAGCAAGCGGTTCTCTGTGTCGTAGATATAGTCTAGCTTCTCTGAATTCTTCTCAGAAGCGATGCGATTGCCATTCTTGTCGTAGGTATAGGTGATAGTGCCATCTGGACCTTCTAGTTTGGTCAAGCGGTTATGGTCATCGTAGGTAAAGCGTGTCTGGCTCTCCTTGCCATCGACTGTCTCGGTGCTGGTTAGTTTATTGCCGGCTAAGTCATAGGTGTAAGAGAGTTTAGAGAGTTCCTTACCAGCTCCATCCGATACGGTCATGTTTTCCACTTGACCCAGAGTATCGTAGCTGTAGGTATGGACTAGGGTTTCGCCCTCTTGCTTTTCTAGGTCTCGAACATAAAACTCTCGAAGAAATTCATCCTCGAGAGTTTTTTTGCATGTTTCTATCACAACAGAAGATAGCTGTTCAATAGTCGAGGCTGTTGGAGATCTCCACGACCCTCTAGCATAAAAGTATTTGCTTGAAATCGCGCACGCTAATCATGACTTATTTAAACTTTAATATCAATTATTGTATCTCATACAAATATCCTTAAGTTCATCTTACTTCTTCGACTTGTATAGCTTACTATTGAAACTCTGGTCGTAACCAAAAAAAGCCTGGATTTTCCCCGCTTATCAATCTCAGCAATAGCATCTTTAAAAAATTCTACAGAATCAAGATCCTCGTATTCCGTTTTTAGAAGTTATCTTTAGCCAGCCCGTTTTGTCATCATAATATGTTTCCCAGTCATTTGCAGACTCTACTCGAAAACTGTCTCCACCTTCAATGTCTGTGTCGATAAGTAAAAATACTCCCCTCATCTGCCCTAGGAGGAATCAATTTTTTTCTTAATCCAAGTACAATTATGATGATACCCCCATAACTGAGTAGATTCCATACTCTCTGAATTAAAAACCAAGAAACAAATAAATAAAACTAAAAAGTTATATCACTATTTTTTTAATTGGCAATGCAATTAATTCTTTTTGTGTTGGTACTATATATTAGTTTTTCATATAGATTTCGTTCTTTTTTTATAATTTTAAACATGTATTCTCCTATCTCACATAATTAAAGTGAACAATTTGATTTGTATCCAAATCAACAACCAACTCCCATATTCCTTCTTGCCTACCGTTAAATGTTCCATTAACTTCCCAGCGCCAACCATTTGGTAGAAATTTATCTTTTACGGGGGAACCACCGTCAATAATTTCTTGAATAATTAAATCTGTTCCCGCATTATTAACATACGGTCTAGCTTTTTCACCAACATATTTTTCCACGTTTAATCACATCGTTTGCATGGTTTTTAACTGTTTCGGTCATTGATAAGTCGGAAGCTTTTATACTTTTAGGATCAATACTTTTTTTCCAGCATTTTTTGCTACATCTGATGCCTTGTCCACAGCCTTTGCAACTTTCGAAGCATCTTTAGCTCTATCAGCTGCCTTCACAGCTTTTGAAGCATCATTAATCGCATCTAGGGCTCTCAAGGCTTCATTTGTAGCTTTGAGCCCCTTAGCTAATTTTTTCCAAGTTTTATCGTTACAAGGTCAACTAATAGCCAACCTGCAGCTTCTAAGCGACTAGCATCCTCACCTGTTAGGGGATCCTTTCCTGTAGTCAGTCGATACACATCATTAACAGACAATAATTCTAGAACTGCATTGCCGACCTTATTTCTTATATTATTGATTGTCTTGAAACCATCTACTGTATTCTTCCAAACCAGTTTGTTACCAGCCTCAATCTCCTCTTTTGTGCGTATGTCTGTCCCTATACCTGATTTACCATCATAGCTTCTTGATAAGGCAGCAATCGCAGACGTATCGCCAGAGTTCGCTTTTTTACAAGTTGTTGTAATTCATTAGCTGTCAGCTTTTTTTCTTACTGGCATCATCTTGACCCTTAATCGTTTTTTTGGATCACAGACATGCTTCAAGGTATTCTGTAAAGCGGTTCCCCAGTTACGAAGTAAATTTAATCCTTCCCGGATGGTTGGAGATGACTTGATGCCTGTCGCCAAACCATATTCATAGCGAATCTGTTGGCGACGGTGCTGTTCTGCTTGGGCTCTTGCGCGCGCTGCTTGTTGTTGGGCATAAGCATAAGAACTTTGTCCTCCGTAACTTCCACCTTGGTAGGTTGCCACATTGGGTCCAAAAAGCTTGATAATAACTTGCTGGAGCTCGAAGTTTCGATCGGTTTGAATACGATTATCCGTGTATTCACGTAATGACACTGCACGGCCTAAAGAATCTTGTCCGACAATACTTTGTTGGTAAAAACGTTGTAGGCGCGTATTGATACTACGAGGGCGACTTGGTTCGCCTTCACCACCCATCCAGACCATTCTATGCCCACTCGGGTCTGTATAGTTAACTGGGTTGTTCTGCACATAGCTGTAACGGTTCTGGCTGAGAGGATCTGTCGCCTCACCTGGGTAACTATCCTCGGTTAAGAAAGTACCTCCTTGACTATCATAATATCTTGCTCGTAAATAGTCAAGTCCAGTATCGTCACGAGCTTCGCCATTATAGGCGAATGGATTCCCTGTTGTGTCTGTGCTTGTCTTTCTTGCCCCATAGAGATGATAGCTGCTTGATGCGACGGCTTGTCCATCCTTGGTCAAGCCTGTCACAGAGCCCTGACTGGTTAGTCAAGTAGTTGTAGCTGTCACCTGTTTGGTTGTTGAGGTAGCTAGCTCGACCCTTACCATAACTATAGGTCTCGCGAGCCTTGCCATCATGATCATAGGTTTCAAGGACTTCTGTATGTTCACGATTGACATCGTTGACGTAGTTGCGTTCCTCGTAGTAGTTGTAGGTATCCTCTCGTGTGGTATAAGGGATCAGGACATCCTGAACCTGACTGGCATAGGTTACTTCTCCCTGCCCAGGTAAATTACCAAGTTCTGGTGGGTTGACCACGATCCCTTCCTTGGTCGCTCGATCCTTAGCCACTTTCTGGTGATAGGCTCTCGACACATCGTCAAAGATGCTGTGCCAGATGCTTCCCTACTGTCTGTGGTAGGGTGGATAGGGCTTGAGGACATTCTGGCTAAAAGCCATACCAGAAGAGGGAGTTTTCTTCCCCACTTGGAGCTGTATATGGCGACTTACGACCTGACTTGCTTTCCTTTGGCTTGCGTTGGAAGAGTTGATAAGTGTTCTTGCCTTCCTTGCGACTAGCAGTGAAGACACGATTATCATCTCCGTCGTAAAGTGCAGCCATGAGAAGGCCCTTCTTGTCCTTGATCGCAAGCAAGCGGTTCTCGGTGTCGTAGATGTAGTCTAGCTTCTCTGAGTTTTTCTCAGAAGCGATGCGATTGCCATTCTTGTCGTAGGTATAGGTGATAGTGCCATCTGGACCTTCTAGTTTGGTCAAGCGGTTATGGTCATCGTAGGTAAAGCGTGTCTGGCTCTCCTTGCCATCAACTGTCTCGGTGCTGGTCAGTTTATTACCGGCTAGGTCATAGGTGTAAGAGAGCTTGGAGAGTTCCTTACCAGCTCCATCCGATACGGTCATGTTTTCCACTTGACCCAGAGTATCGTAAGTGTAGGTATGGACTAGGGTTTCGCCATCTTGCTTGATGGTTTCTTTGGCAATGTAGCCACCATCATCATACTCATAGCCATAGCTGGAGATGAGTTTGTCCTGCTTGTCCATGTGACGGAGTTCGGTGAGACGGTGAGCCTTGTCATAGGTCAAGAAGCTCTTGGTTCCATCTCCTCGATTAACTTCCGTCAGATCCCTGCTTGGCTATAGCTATAGGTGGTCTTTTTGTCCCTTGACATCTGTCACAGAAGTCAGACGATCCAGTTCATCGTAAGTGTATGAGACTGTGTTACCATCTGGGTAAATCATCTTCGAGATATTGCCATAAGCATCATACTCGTACTGGATCAGGCTACCATCTCCCTGACGAACACCCGTGATCTCGCCTTCTTCGTTGGTCGCGTACTGACTAGTTCCTGTCAGGTCACTCATAGACACCCGACGGCCGTCCGCATCATAGGTATAGAGCACTTGCCCATCTTGCTTTTCAGAGTACTCCACCTTGAGTAGTTGATCTAGCTTGTTGTAGTCGTAGCTAATGGTTTTCCCATCGGACTTGGTTACTTTTTTTCGAGCTGGTTATTGACATTGTAGGTATAGGTCTCCTTATCTCCGAGACTGTTCATGCGCTCCACTAGATTGGAAAGCTGGTCATAGCTGTAGCTTGTGACCTTGCCATTTCCATTCGTGACCGAAGTGACATTGCCCACACTGTCGTAGGTATAGCTAGAAGTGGAAGCTTTCTCCACTTCCTTGTGTCGCTGTAAGCAACTGATCCTTTAAGTCGTAGGTGTGACATAAAACTCTCGAAGAAATCCTTCCCCGAGAGTTTTTTCATGTTTGTATTACAAAAGAAGAGGTTAATTTAAAATAGCTTACATTCTTAAGTAATATTTAATTATTATAAAAGTATTTAACAAACTACGTCTTCAATAAGAGATTTATATTAATTTTTTTCAATATCCTTAAATCTATACCTATTCTATAAAAATTTTTCGCCAGTATTTGAATCTAAGAAACACTTCTTCTCGCCTTTCGTAAATAGGTATGTGTTCTGTTCCAATAAGGATCCCAAACCATCTCATCCCTATTTTCTCGGTACAGCCAACATACTTTAATTATCATCAAGTTCCTTGGATACTTCAATAAATAAATCATTTAGTTCTTCTAAATCAAGATATAAGTTTCTAACACCTACAAGTAACTGAGAAAAATGCTTGTCTATCTAATTGATGATTCTCACTTAATGACTCAACAATCCAAGAATTTCCTTTCTCTATCCATTTTTAAATGAAGTGGTAAATAATCATTTAAAATATCATCTATATTTTCTAAATTTGTAGAAGATATCTTATTGAAGGTTTCGCTATCATTTATTAAAGATAAACTTTTACTAATTTTTTTCAATTCTGTTTCTATCGTCACTTTAATCTCCTTCCTTGTCTAATTGCTACTTCTGTTTTAGATAAGTTGACACTCCCATCTAAATTCAATACCAAACTTATTTTACCATTCTTATTAAAAAAACTTCAAAATGATCTTTATGCATAGCATCCAAATAAAGTTGATCTCCTTTTTAAGACCATCAATCCCCTTTATCAACAACTTCATAAATTGATTGACCATGCTGTTGCTTAGAAGTTTTTTTAAGTGAACTTTTTATTTTTGTACCAAATTCTGTCCTAAAAAATTCACTCATATTATCCACTTTAAGAGGCTTCTTCGCAAACATTTGGAGATTATCTACTGTCATTGGTAGACGTCCACCTGTAGGCTTCGTCGTCACCACATCAGCCTTAGGAGCTTGAACTGTTTCACTACTACTCCACTGCTGACCATTACCAGTCGGAACACTAGAATTGTACTTAGCAACCTGTCTACCAGCAACCGCAGCCGTTACATCTTGAATCGGTGCAATCCACGGCACATATGGAGCGATAGCTTTCTATATCATTCGCTGGTGTCCCATCTATACGGTAGCCTGTTTCAGCAATATGCTTGTATAGGTTAGTATAGTGATACTTATTCATCTCAGCTACTTTTTGAGCTACCCTAGCATCTTCAATAGCCTTTAATTCTTCATAACGAGAGATGATGTATCTATTTCTAGGTGACCCCTGTGGATTAAAGTAACCTGTGCCTTGATAAGTATTATAGCTTCCTAGAACATTACCGTATTTATTTTTAAGTTCACTAAGAGAACTTGAATCAATATTAGCTTTTTCAGAGACTGTTAGTCCATGTCTTGCCGCATCTTCATACTTTCTAAAGTCTGCTGTAGATAGGGTTTGATTTACGCCCTTATCTGACGCCTTAGTCGTTTTTGGATCACAGACATGCTTCAAGGTATTCTGTAAAGCGGTTCCCCAGTTACGAAGTAAATTTAATCCTTCCCGGATGGTTGGCGATGATTTGATGCCTGTTGCTAAACCATATTCATAACGAATCTGTTGGCGACGACGCTGTTCTGCTTGGGCTCTTGCGCGCGCTGCTTGTTGTTGGGCATATGCATAAGAACTTTGTCCTCCGTAACTTCCACCCTGATATGTTGCCACATTGGGACCAAAAGCTTGATAATAACTTGCTGGAGCTCGGAAATTTCGATCGGTTCGAATACGACGATCTGTGTATTCATGTAGTGACACTGCACGGCCTAAAGAATCTTCTTCAACAATACTCCGTTGGTAGAAACGTTGTAGGCGCGTATTGATACTACGAGGGCGACTTGGTTCGCCTTCACCACCCATCCAGACCATTCTATGCCCACTTGGGTCGGTATAGTTGACGGGGTTGTTCTGCACATAGCTGTAACGGTTCTGGCTGAGAGGATCTGTGCCCTCACCTGGGTAGCTATCCTCGGTTAAGAAAGCACCTCCCTGACTATCATAATATCTTGCGCGTAAATAGTCAAGTCCAGTATCGTCACGAGCTTCGCCATTATAGGCGAATGGCTGACCCGTTGTGTCTGTGCTTGTCTTTTTTGCCCCATAGAGGTTATAGCTGCTTGATGCGACGGCTTGTCCATCCTTGATCAAGCCTGTCACAGAGCCTGACTGGTTGGTCAAGTAGTTGTAGCTGTCACCTGTTTGGTTGTTGAGGTAGCTAGCTCGACCCTCGACCATAACTATAGGTCTCTCGCGCCTTGCCATCATGATCATAGGTTTCAAGGACTTCTGTATGTTCACGATTGACATCGTTGACATAGTTGCGTTCCTCATAATAGTTGTAGGTGTCCTCTCGTGTGGTATAAGGGATCAGGACATCCTGAACCTGACTGGCATAGGTTACTTCTCCCTGTCCAGGTAAGTTACCGAGTTCTGGTGGGTTGACCACGATCCCCTCCTTGGTCGCTCGATCCTTAGCCACTTTCTGGTGATAGGCTCTCGACACATCGTCAAAGATGCTGTGCCAGATGCTTCCTACTGTCTGTGGTAGGGTGGATAGGGCTTGGAGGACATTCTGGCTAAAGCCATACCAGAAGAGGGAGTTTTCTTCCCCACTTGGGGCTGTATATGGCGACTTACGACCTGACTTGCCTCTACCTGCATGCGATGCCTGATCACCAGATTGATCTTCCTTAGGTTTGCGTTGGAAGAGTTGATAGGTGTTCTTGCCTTCTTTGCGACTAGCAGTGAAGACACGATTATCATCTCCGTCGTATAGTGCAGCCATGAGAAGGCCCTTCTTGTCCTTGATCGCAAGCAAGCGGTTCTCTGTGTCGTAGATATAGTCTAGCTTCTCTGAGTTCTTCTCAGAAGCGATGCGATTGCCATTCTTGTCGTAGGTATAGGTGATAGTGCCATCTGGACCTTCTAGTTTGGTCAAGCGGTTATGGTCATCGTAGGTAAAGCGTGTCTGGCTCTCCTTGCCATCAACTGTCTCGGTGCTGGTCAGTTTATTACCGGCTAAGTCATAGGGTGTAAGAGAGCTTGGAGAGTTCCTTTACCAGCTCCATCCGATACGGTCATGTTTTCCACTTGACCCAGAGTATCGTAGGTGTAGGTATGGGCTAGGGTTTCGCCATCTTGCTTGATGGTTTCTTTGGCAATGTAGCCACCATCATCATACTCATAGCCGTAGCTGGAGATGAGTTTGTCCTGCTTGTCCATGTGACGGAGTTCGGTGAGACGGTGAGCCTTGTCATAGGTCAAGAAGCTCTTGGTCCCATCTCCTCGGTCAACTTCCGTCAGATCTCCTGCTGTGTTATAGCTATAGCTGGTCTTTTGTCCCTTGACATCTGTCACAGAAGTCAGACGATCCAGTTCATCGTAAGTATAAGAAACTGTGCTACCATCTGGGTAAATCATCTTCGAGATATTGCCATAGGCATCATACTCGTACTGGATCAGGCTACCATCTCCCTGACGAACACCCGTGATCTCGCCTTCTTCGTTGGTCGCGTACTGACTAGTTCCTGTCAGGTCACTCATAGACACCCGACGACCATCCGCATCATAGGTATAGAGGACTTGACCATCTTGCTTTTCAGAGTACTCCACCTTGAGTAGTTGATCCAGCTTGTTGTAATCATAGCTGATGGTTTTCCCATCGGACTTGGTTACTTTTTTCGAGCTGGTTATTGACATTGTAGGTATAGGTCTCCTTATCTCCAAGACTGGTCATGCGTTCCACTAGATTGGAAAGTTGGTCATAGCTGTAGCTTGTGACCTTGCCATTTCCATTCGTGACCGAAGTGACATTACCCACACTGTCGTAGGTATAGCTAGAGGTAGAAGCCTTCTCTCCACTTCCTTGTGTTGCTGTAAGCAACTGATCCTTTAGGTCATAGGTGTAGGTCTTGACACGCTTACTTCCAGATGTGACACTGGTGAGGTTGCCATTGGCATCATAGGTCATACTTGCGACGCCGCCAGCTTCATCTGTGATTTTCGTGAGATGGTTATCGTGGTCATAGCCATACTTAGTCCACTGGCCTGCCGTATCGCTTTCTGAGGTGAGGCGATTGAGGCTATCATAGGTCCGCTTGGTTACTTGACCGAGAGGATTCGTCTCCTCAAGGAGATTGCCATTCGGGTCATAAGTATAGGGTCGTTTCGCGCTTGCCATTGATGGTCTCGTTTGGTCACCTGACCGACTGGGTCATAGCTTGATTCCACTGTTCGACCAGTTGGCGTTTTTATCGTTTTTTTAGTTGATCAAGGGTCGTATAGTCAAAAGTGGTTGTAGCACCTGACGGCTTGGTCAGTTTGGCTAGATTCCCCGCTTCATCATAGCTATACTTGGTTTCAAGGTCAAGGGCGTTCTTAGCCGTTAAGAGACGGCCAACCTTGTCATAGCTATAGTGATTGCTTCGATCGGATTGGTCTGTCTCTTGCACCAAGTTCCCAGACACATCATAGCTATAGGTTTTTGATAGCCCCTGTGGACCTGTTTGCTTAGTGAGACGGCCCAAGGCGTCATAGGCATAGGTATAAGCCGCCTCATTTGGTAAGGTGCGTTTGGTCACACGACCATAAAGGTCATTGACATAGTTGGTGCTATGACCGTTAGCATCTGTTTCTTTTGCTAAGCTACCTGTAGCGTCATAGGCATACTGATCCTCTCCACCTGTTGGACGTTTCTTGCTGCTGACACGATTCATACTGTCATAGCTGTAAGTCGTTGTATGACCTTCGCCACTTGTTTCACTCAAACGATTTCCCAAAGCATCATAGCTGAAGCTTTGCTTGCTTCCTGTCGGAGCTACTGTTTCGATGATTCGTCCTAATGGATCGTACTTAAAGGCTGTCGCTTGACCATTTGGATCCGTATAGAGTACCAATTTTTTATTAGCATCATAACCATAGCTACTTGAATGGCCATTGGCATCTGTCATTTTAGAGAGGTTACCAAGGACATCATATTCGTAAGTAGAGGTATTGCCATCGGCATCCGACTCTGTCACCACTCGGTTGAGGGCATCGTAGCTATACTTGGTTTCACGTTTTAGATGATCGACGATCTTAAGCAGATTGCCGTTTTGATCATAGTGATAAGTCTTGGTCTTACCTTCTTGGTCGGTTGAACTTGCGACATTGCCCATGACATCATAGGTGAAGGTTTCGCTGGTCTTATCTGCGTAGACCACCTTAGTCAGTTGGTTGTCACCATTATAGCTATATTGGGTAACCTCACCCAAGCTGTTGGTTAAAGTGAGACGATTTCCTGCCTTATCGTAGGTGTAGGTCTCATTGAGATCCTGATTATCTTTTTGTTCACTACTCGGTTGGCGGCATCGTAGCTGTACTCTGTTACCAAACCACTAGAATGCGTCTGCTTGATGAGACGATCAAGGGCATCGTATTCTTGTCTTACGGTAGTTCCGTCTGGAAGAGTCACTTCTTCCAGTTGAGCCGTTGAGGTATAGGTCATCTTAGTGACATTGCCATTGGCATCGGTGACCTGAATCGGATAACCTAGTTCATTATAGGTGTACTGAGTCTTGCCACCCAAGGCATCTGTCAACTCTGTCAACTGTTCCATCTGGTTGTAGGCCATCTTAGTGACATTGCCTAAACCATCTGTAATACTGGAAACTTGATTTTGGCCTGTATAAGTCGTGCTAGCAGTATAGCCTGCCGCATCTGTTAGGCTATTTTGATTGCCATTGGCATCATAGGTCATGCTGGTGCGGTGACCCAAGGCATTGGTCGTTGCGATCAGGCGCCCGGCCTTACTATATTCATAAGTCGTTTCTTTTCCAAGGGCATCTGTCATGGACAGGATATTCCCCATCGCATCCAACACATATGAAACACTGCTACCATCTGGGTAGGTAACACCTGTCACATTTCCCGCCGCATCATAGGTATAGCTGGTAGTCTTTTTCTCTTTGGTTTCACTAAGTTTATTTCCAACACTGTCATAGGTGTAGGTCACTGTCTGACCTGCTTCATCTGTGTAAGATATCACACGACCCATGATATCATAAGTAGTTTCTGCCTTTGTACCGATTGGATAAGAAACTGAGGTTATATTTCCTGCTGCGTCATAAGTATTTTGAGTAACTTGACCTAAAGCATCTGTGATAGTTTTAACGGCATTGTTTCTATCATCATAAGTCAAGCTGCTATTATTACCTGCTTCATTGGTTCGAGTGACAATCTCGACCCAGCGCATCACGAGTAACTGTAGTTGTTTGCCCTGAAGCATTGGTTTCTGTTAGGAAACGACCCTTGCTATCATATGTATAGCTAGTAGCGTGTCCTTCTGCATCAGTCACGGAAAGCTGGTTGCCAACACCATCATAGGTGTAACTATAGGTTCCACCTTCTCCATTCGAAGCACCAATTTTACGTCCAAAACCATCATAGGTGAAGGTTGTCGTATTACCATTGCCTTCTGTCACAGCTGTCACTTGACCTGCCTTATCAAAAAGTATGGCTCGTCCCAACACCATCGGCATCCTTTTCGCTCAGCTTGCGACCTTCTGCATCATAGGTAAAGGTCTTGGTCCCACCGAGAGGATTCGTAATGCTAGTGACTTGATTGTGTGCATTATAGGTAAGGTTGATACGCCTCCCAAAGGATTAGTGAGGCTTACCAGATTCGCACCTTGATAGGCAAAGGAAGTTGTATGACCAGCCGCATCTGTAGTAGATAAGATGCGTCCTTGCTGATCGACAGTATAGGTAATCTTAGACCCATCTGGCAATGTTGTCTGGATTAGATTACCATTTGCGTCATAGGTATGTGCTGTTGATGCACCACTAAAATCAGTCAAAGACAGAAGATGGTTCTTCTCATCATAGCTAGAAGTTTTTTACCGCACCATCAAAACGCGTTTCTGTTAAGGTGTTGCCATTGCTGTCATAGGTGTAGCGAGTTGTTTGCCCTGCTTCATTCGTCACGCTTGACAGACGGTTGTTTTCATCATACGTTTTTGAGACACTAGTTCCATCTGCATAGCGAATGCCAGTTGTGCGATATTGCTCATCATAAGTATATACGGTTTGATTGCCATTTCCATCGGTAGTGATTGTCTGACCTTCACTATAAGAGAGAGTTGAAACAGCGCCTGCACCATCTGTTTGCTTGATGACACGATTTTCCTCATCGTACTCGTTTTGGATAACCTTGGTGCCATTTCCATCATACCAGGCTGTCATACGTCCCTTATCGTCATATTCATAACGAGTAGGAACACCCGTCGCATCCGTATAGGTAATCAAATGACCATTCGTGTCATATTCATAGGTCAAAGTTGAGCCATTAGGGATTTGAATCGTACCAATATATCCATCTGTATTATAGGTAATACTATAAACCAAGCCTGTAGGAGATGTAATCTTGACCAGCTGGTATTTTTCATTATAATCAAAGCTTGTTTTATTACCTTTTTCATCCGTCTGGCTCGTTAAGAGACCGTGATAGTTAAAGGTTTTCTCTTGATGATTGTGATCAACAATTCGGTATTCCTTTACATCATAGTCTTCTTTTTCGTCTCCGCCAAAGTCACCCTTCTTCGTTTCAACTGTTTTTACTTCGAGAGTGAGGTCATAGCCACTTGGAGCACGATATTTATCACCATCCTTCGTAAACTTAAGGATAGAACCGTCTGTACGAGTATAGTAAAGATTTTTGATCTTCGTCGCTTGATAACTGCTCATTAAAGGCAAATGACCAACCACGTCCAAAGAGACTATTGATGCCTGCTGCTTTAGAATTATAAGCGCGAGTAATTTCAAACTTGCCGTCAACATCAGTGATAGAAACATCTGTTCGATCTAGGTAGAAATTCCCCGTGTTTAGATTGATTGGCTCAAATCCAAATTCACAGTGAAGGCCACGCCCCATTAAAAAGCCTGTCTATTTCCGCCTTGGTATTGGATGTCAAAGCTGGTGGATTATAAGGTTTATCGGCATTCTTTCTTGGATTACGAATAAATAGGGTGTTGTTTTGCACAAGCATCATATCTTGGATACGATTATCGTAAGCAAGTTGATTGAGCGGTACTCCATAGTATGCCGCAATCTTTGGAAGTGTATCAAACTGGGTAACTTTGTAAATCAAGAAAGTATCACTTAATTTTTTTACCACTAGTTTGACTATCCTTTTTACTCTCTGCGTCAATCGTATAAACTTTGTTTAGTTCAGGTTCTGTGAAAGGCACCTGAGTCTGCCAGTTTGAAAGTTTATCTTTATATTTGGTCGTTCCCTTTTCAAATGCTGCATCAAAGGAACTACTATCAGGGTATTTGTAAGAAAAACTTGCAGAGCTTTGTCCCTTGTAATTTTTCGCAGTATCACTAAGATTGTAATCAACCTGAGCACCCGGCGTTGTCAGACCATCCGCAAAGACTCCCTGAAATTGCAATTTCCCTTTCTTACCCGTCTTCACCATTGTCCGAAGATTGATGGTTGTGTTCCCTATTGGATAATTGACATCAACTGGATCTGGAACGGACCAATTAATCGTCAAACTTGGAGCCTTGTCTGGAGTAAACCCAATCTGTCCTGCATTTTCTGCCGTCGCTTCGGTTGTATAGAAAGCACCACCATCTGAGCCTTCGTCGGTTGCAGCTACAACTAAACCATAGTTTGGTTCCAAACCTTGAACCCATGCATTTACAGTCTCGCGGATATCAAAGTTATGCATTCCAATCTTTTTACCACTGGTCGCATTCTTTTCCTGCGATTTCCATATCAAGGCCCACAGAAGTATCCCATGTGAGGTTATTGATATCAAAGTCTTGTTTCAAGCGATAAGCTGCAAACTGGGTTGATTGAGAATCTGGTGCCGTATATTCATAGATGTTTAGACTCGCACTATCAATACGCGCTTCCTTAGGAATACTCTTTTGAAAATCGTAATTAATCTTAAAAGTACATCCTTGCACGTCCGATGTCACGAACACCTGGAACACCCGCCATTCCAATCATTTCGGCTGTTAGATATCCAACATATCCATAAGAGTAACCTTGATATTGCCCATGTACAGATGAGGTAACAATGTCAAGAATTTTTTCTCGTGGAACTGTTACAGTCGGGTCTATCCGAACAGGGTACTTACGTTCAGAAGCAGACAACCACTCTTTACTAGCTGTGACCGTCACTTCATGACGCCCATCCCCTTTTTTCAATCCAAGGGTTAGGGCATTACTTGTAGCGCCTACACTATCTACCATCATTGGGGCAGTTAGTACAAAGAGGATCTTCGTTTTCCCCTTTTCACGAACAAGGATTTGATTGTCTTTCAAAGAAACATCATACTTAGATGCATCCAAACCATAAGTAAAGGAGTTCTTCCCACCCCACTCGGCTAAAATGATTTCTTCTTTGACTCCATTAGACTGTACCGTATATTGCACATCTGTTTTGCCATCAACATTGTTATATAAGATCGCATTCTTTTCTACAGTTGCTTGTTCATATGTTTTATCAAGCGGATACAAAGAAATTTTATCATCCTTATGTGTAATATCAATGGGAGTCTCTTTCTTAACTTCGCTCGGGAGAACCACACCTACTGGAGATTCTTTTGGTAGATAATAATGCTTCCCATTAGCATGATAAGAATAAAGAGATAAATCTACAGGAACTTCTACCCCTTCTTTATCAATATATGTTTTGATATCACTACCAATATGCGTCACAAAGTGAGTATCATCAACCCGAAACAGTTGTTCTTGCCCACTAACCGCTACTGGTGCCCCTGTATTGTTTTTTTCAGTTCTGCCTCTGCCTTACTCTCTCCATTAACCACTTTGGGCTGTTGAAGAGCATCTCCTCCATCTTTTTACTGGTTTTGAAGCATCAACACTTGTCGAACCTTCCGTATTTGCATTTTCAGAACCAACAGTCTGGCTACTCGCCTCTGTAACAGCTTTTTATAAGCTTCCTCAGCCTGGCCTTGTTTAATTGCTTGGTTTATTTCTTCCGCATAGATCAACGGCATGTTAGAAACAAATAAACTCAGCAATAATAACCACTGTATGAACTTACGCAGTCTTTTCATCGGCATTCTCCTTTGTAAGATAAATAAAATAATAAAGTGTAAAAATTAATATTAGAGCATCAACGATTGATAAAACAAATGAACCTAGTATTGGAAAACCAGATAGCAAGAGCTAAAACAACAGGCAACAAGAATCGTTGATACTAGAACAGGTAGTCGCAACTGCTCTAACCTATTTTTTTAATTGGTAAAGCTTTGTAAATACTCACCAGGCTATAGGATAAGATTACTTTAAGAAACGTTTGGATAATGGTAGTAAAAGCCCAGATAGTAATCTTGACATGGTCATACTCCATACTTGTATGATCGTATAAAATTTGGCCAAACCCTCCGATGAGGATACCACATAAAATCGCACTGAGTATGTAAGCTAAAAGGGTACGATTTAAACGCTTATCTACACAGTACTGCCTATAGAACCAGATCGCTATCGGAAGGACAAGACCCGATCCTATGATTAAAAACAATAGACTAAGTGAGGTCAAAATGAGCGATAATCCTTCTTCAACTACCATAGGAGAAATAGCTCCTGTATATAAAAATCGTTGACCTAGTCCCAAACACAGTAGGCCAGTAGCTAGTCTCCAAAATCTAGAAAATCTTAGTGCTTTCATCATTTATTTGTCCTTTCTTTGACACTTTTTAAGCGGGCTGTAACTACAAAACGTTGATCATTTTTAAAAGCATCACAGGTTGATAAGATTAAAAACCGATCTTTCTGAGGATTTATGTCTATCTTACGATAAGCTCCTCCATAGTCCAACGATCTTGTTTTCAATGTTTCTAAATAATATCCAAGTCCTTCTAGACTCCCTAATTCGAATGTATGAAAAAGATGATCATCTGTATAAGAGTGAGCTGCCATCACCTCATATTCAAAAATGTTGAGTCAGGGTGTCAATCGTAATACGTTCATGCTCCTTAAAAAAAGCTGGTTTCGCAAAATAATCTAAAGACCCAAACATCGAATCATCTAACATCGCATGTCCGTAGATAATCGTGACAGGATCTTCAAATGTTTTTTTGTTAACCAGCTCTGTAAATATAGCTCCATAAGAGGTCTCTTCACCATCTATATCATGAGAAAGGTAATAAGCATCATCCCTTGGATGTTGAGCGACTGGGTAATCAATCCGAGTCCCTTCAACTGTTAGCCAAGCAAAAACATCTGGATTCTTATGAAACTTCTTCTCAACTGCGTTTTGAGAATGTTGTTCCACAGCCATCTGTTCAAAGCCATCTAAGACCTTCAAACCTAAAAAAATAAAACCATAATTATTATAATTAGTGATAAACTAAACTTCAAAATTTTCATATAATCGCTCCTGTGATATCATTATATCAGACAAACACTGGCTTTGTAAATGCAATTTTTTTATAAAAGTGTCTTTTGGTTACCATATTTAGGAAAATGTACTGTTATGAAAATCAAGTCTAACAGAGAAGATAGGTTCGTCTAATATACTAGAATCACAAAGACTCTATAATAAACAGTGGATATATTTATTTTTTTGTTCTGACTAAAATTATTCATACAAACTCTGATCTCAAATTTATGCATCAGAAAGGATTGAAGCTTATTGAAAGAGTTTGTTGCAGGTGAAATGCGACTAAATCCAATTTTTTTATAAATCTTTACAAGATAAAAAAATTCAAAAGTCCCCTAGCTATAAATCTGTAAAACATTCATTAATCTAGTTCAATTGAATTAAAAAAATACTTAATTAACCATATGGACGAATTTGTCACATTTTGCTTGATATTGCAAAAATTTTCATTCCTTTTCTTTTCAAAAAAATCCCTGACTTGTGATAAGATAGGCTGGTATGCGTTTAGATAATTTATTAGCCCAGGAAAAAAATCCGCCGTAAGGCCATGAAACAAGCTCTTTCTGAAAAAAAGAAATTTTAGTTGATGGACTCCCTGCTAGTTCCCTTGCACAGAATGTTGATACCGGGTTGCAAGAGCTGATTTTCAAAGATAGAAAAATTCAAGGATATGAACACACCTACCTCATGCTACACAAGCCAAACGGAGTCGTAACTGCAAGCAAGGATAAAAAACTCCCAACTGTCATGGACCTCCTTCATCAGCATCTCCAGTCTGACCAACTCTACGCCATCGGTCGTCTGGATCGGGATACGACAGGACTCCTCCTCTTAACGGACAATGGGCCTCTAGGTTTTCAACTCCTCCATCCTCAATACCATGTCGATAAAACTTACCAAGTAGAGGTCAATGGGCCACTAACTCCCGACCATATTCAAGAGTTTAAAGATGGGATTGTCTTTCTTGATGGAACTATCTGTAAACCTGCTCAACTTGAGATTTTATCCTCAAGTCCTAGTCTCAGCCAAGCCACCATTACCATCTCTGAGGGGAAATTTCATCAGGTCAAAAAAATGTTCCTCTCAGTCGGTGTCAAGGTCACTGCTCTCAAACGAGTTCAATTTGGAGATTTTATATTGGACCCTGAACTAGCAGAAGGTGATTTCCGACTTCTAAACAAAGAAGAATTGCAGGTTATTAAAAAAATTACTTAGAAAAACAGTGGATAAAACAAAAAAAGCTTTTAAACAAATAAAGCTTTTTTTAAAATCTTCTTTAGCGTATAAATACCATGACACCTAAAATAAAGTGAAGTGCAGAAATTACAATCCCTAGGATGGACAGATTTTTTTCTCTCTTATAGTCTAGTCCAGATTCTTTTTTTGATGTGAGTTAGCTAAGACTAGACCAATAATACCCAAAACGAGACCTACGATTGGAGATAGCAAACCAAGGACGATAGATAGGATACTTAAAAACAAGTGATGGTTTTTTCTTTTTCTTTCATCTTCAAAAAAACTCCTTAAACTCATACAAATGAATGCTACCATAAAAAAATCTGCTTGATCTAATGGGTAAAAAAATTTTTAGCATTTTTGTTATTCGGTTCTCGAACCGAGAAGAGTGGATAAAACAAAAAAAGCTTTTAAAAAAATAAAAGCTTTTTGTTAGCATCCTGATTAGTGCATCATCAAAACGACTCCTGCAATCCAGTTAAGGACTGAAATGACAATCCCTACGATATTGAGAATTTTTTTCTGTTTTATAATTTAGTCCAGATTGATTTTGGTGTGAATTACCAAATACTAATCCAATGATACCCAAAAATAAGTCCTACAATTGGGGATAGCAAACCAAGGACGATAGATAGGATACCTAAAACAAGTGATGGTTTTTTCTTTTCTTTCATCTTCAAAAAAACTCCTTATACTTTGTACTAACAATTATACCATAAAAAGCTGGAACTTTATATTAAACATATGTGACAAGATTTTCACATTGTTAATTAGATTTCACCTTCCCCGTCCAAGAATCCAATCCGTAAGAGAGGATATAGATTTCTGAGAAACCTTGTTTTTTCAAGAAAAGTGCTGCATTTGTGACACGTTGAGCACGTTGGTTTTCATAGAGAAGGACAGGTTTATCCTTACGAAGTGCTGCCAGACTTGTCTTCAATTGATTTGAAGGGATATTACGAGCTCCGAGGATATGTTTTCTATGAAAATCAGCTGGATCACGCAAATCAATCAACTGACCTGTACGAATCAAAGACTCAAACTCTGCATTGTCTACAATTTTCGCTGCACGACGAATACGAAGATAGTTGTATCCCATCCAAGCCAACATCGCTATAATAAGTCCCCATAATACCCAAGTTACCATATTACTTAATCTCCATTTTTTTCTAAATAGTCTAATTCTAGTTTGTGCTCTCTGCGAAGAACAGCCTCTGCTTCAAGATAATCCAGCTTGTCCATCAAGCCTGCATCATAAATCCGTGATAGTTCAATCTTCATCAGTTCAATGTCATAGAGACGTTTTCCCATATAAACAATGATACCGAACTGTTTTAGATATTGTTGCACATCGTAGAGTGTTTTCATAGCTTTCATTTTAGCAAAAAATCAGATTTTTTTCAATAGTTCCCAGGGAAGACTTCCTTTTTACTGCTTACTAATTTTCTTAATACTTTGATAGAGAAGATAGCCGACAAGCATCCCAACAAAATTCTGTAGCAGATTGTGAGGGATATCAAACAAGGCTTGACCCCAACCTTTCATCCAAGCAGTCGCACATGCATATCCAGCTACCATGATAATAGTTGCCAAAACTAATCCAAGCCCCTGCCATTTTCCTTTAAAACCTGCAAAGTAGCCCTGCAGACCATGGAAAAGCAAGCTGAAGAACATCCAGTGAGGGGAACCTGAAATAAGATCAATAAGAAATCCTCCTAAACCTCCAACAATGGCTCCTTCCCGGCGACCATAATAAAAAGCGGTAAAGAAGATTCCAGCATCTAAAAGAGTTAAGATTCCTGTTTGAGTTGGGATTTTTACAATATAGCCTAAGACCACTGATAGGGCGGCTAAGATGGATACTAGGGCGATTTTACTTGTTTTGGTTTGCTTCATATTGTCTTACTCCATATTGATCTGCTTGTGCGATGGCACGGTACACAAAGGCTTTGGAACTCTCAACTGCTGGTAACAGCTCCTCTCCCTTAACTAATTGACTGGCAATGCTTGAGGCAAAGGTACATCCTGCACCAGCATTTTGTCCTTGAATGACTGGGTTTTCAAGAATAGTGAAATTCTCTCCATCATAAAAGACATCCACAGCATTATCCTGACTAAGGCGATTCCCTCCCTTAATAATGACTGCTGGCGCACCCAAGTTATGCAATTTCTGAGCTGCAGCCTTCATATCATCCAAGGTTTCAATCTTTTGGTCTGCTAGCAATTCTGCCTCAGGAAGGTTAGGAGTAATCACAGATACATAAGGGAAAAAGCGAATCAACTCTTGGCAGAGCTCGCTGACAGCAACGTCGTGAGTCTCCTTACAAACGAGAACAGGGTCTAGTACGACAGGCACCCCTGCACGCTCCTTGATAAAGTTAAGAGCTTTTTTCAGCAACACCGACTGTCGGCAAGAGACCAATCTTAATCCCTCCAAAGTCTACGCTTTTTCAGGCTATCCAACTGTTGTTGGAAAATAGTCTCATCCGTCGGAAAGACTTCAAAAACCATTGTCCGTCAAAGCTGTCAAACAAGTCATGGCTACAAAAACCATGCAAAGCCATTCAAGGTGTAGGTCGCAAGGTCTGCTGCCAATCCACCACCACTAAAAAAATATCATTTCCTGAAAGTGCTAAAAATACGATTATTCTTCATAACGAATCTCCTTTAAATACAAACCATTAGGCGCTGCAGTTGGACCTGCCAACTGTCTGTCTTTTTCTCCAAGATGAGGTCAATCTGTTCAACTGGCATACGATTGTTGCCAATTTTTCAGCAGGGTTCCAAACCATATTACGGATTTGCTTATACAAGAAGCCATTGCCTGAGAAGGTAAAGGTCAAGAACTGCCCTGTTTCATCAACCCTAAGACTAGCTTCCGTGATCGTTCTTACCTTGTCTTCCACACTAGTTCCTGATGCCGTAAAACCAGTAAAGTCATGTGTTCCCTCTAGTTTTTTTACAGCAAGCTGCATCCGCTCCACATCGAGGGGATAGGGATAATGAGTCGCATAATGGCGACGCATAGGATTTTTAGGACGTCCTCTATCTACGATAAACTCGTAGGTCTTGCTATGCTTGGCATAACGGCAATGAAAATCATCAGCCACAATCTCAATCGAAATCACATCGATATCTTCAGGACTTTGGGTATCAAGAGCAAAGCGAAGTTTTTCCTCATCCATCTGATAGGGAAGATCAAAGTGGATAACCTGTCCTAAAGCATGAACGCCACTGTCCGTTCGCCCAGCGCCATGAATGGTAATGGCCTGTCCTTTATTTAATTTGGTTAAAGTTTTTTCAATTTCCTCCTGAACACTACGCGCGTGAGGTTGCCGTTGAAAGCCGGCAAAAGCGTAGCCATCATAGGAAATTACAGCTTTATATCTAGTCATGTATCTATTTTATCAAGAAAATTTCTCTGCAACAAGTTTGAAAACCAAAAATTGTACGGGTACAGTTCTCGGTATCATCTAGTCCTTACCTAGATTTTCTCATTATGTATTTACGTTCTGGAACTTCAATGGTTTGAACAATTTCAAATCCCTCTTTTTGGTAGATGTCTCTAGCTATTTGATTTGACTCAAAAACCGTTAGGGAAATACACTCAATTTCATCATTGTCAAACATTTCTTGAACGAAGCCTTGGAAAGCTTTCCTACCTATTCCTTTTCCCTGCTTCTGTGGAGCTATGAGAAATCTTCCAATATGAAGATTTTTATCTTCTAGTTTGATTTTCTGGATGATGCCTACAAACTCTTCTCCAGCAAAAATGGAAAAAAATCCCTTCCAGCTTTTTGCAAAGATTGAGCAATCAAGGGATAGGAAAATCTTTGGTCCCATCCATTGCTTCTGAAAACTATCTCCCAAAGCATTAGACCAGTGACAAATGAGTTGGGCATTTTCTAACTGAAGTCCTTTTTCAAAGTGAATTTTCATATTTGCTCCTATAACTTCTCCTATATCCAACTATTATACTCTTTCTCTTATTTTTTCCGAATAAATAAGTATGATTCATCTTTACTTTTTTCTTGTTGGAACGATTCTTGCTTCCTTTCTAGGCTTGGTCATTGATCGCTTCCCTGAACAATCCATCGTCTTTCCTGCTAGTCACTGTGATTCTTGTCAGACTCGCTTGAGACCACTAGATTTGATTCCGATTGTGTCCCAGATATTCAATCGCTTTTCGCTGTCGCTACTGCAAGGCTCGCTATCCTGTTTGGTATGCCCTCTTTGAGTTGTGCTTGGGACTATTCTTTCTAACTTTTTCTTTGGGATTTTTAACTTTGAGTCAAATCATACTGGTAACTGCCGGCTTAACTTTGGGAATTTATGACCTTCGTCATCAAGAATATCCCTTGATCGTCTGGCTAATTTTTCACTTAATCCTCATGGTTTGCTCTAGTTGGAATCTAATCATGGCTTTCTTCTTGATTCTTGGAATCATTGCCCATGTTATTGATATCTCGCATTGGGGCAGGTGATTTTTCTCTTTCTGGCTTCTTGCGCCCTTGTTTTTTTAGTCTTACCGAAATACTGATTCTCATTCAATTCGCTTCCACAACCGGCATTCTAGCTTTTCTCCTACTAAAGAAAAAAGGAAAGACTTCCTTTTGTGCCCTTCCTCTTACTTGCTGCTTGCGCGATTATTTTTGGTAAGCTACTGCTTCTTGGATAAAGTCAGCGATTTCTGCTACTTGTCCTTCATGCAGAGCCCTTAACAATCTTGGAACCGACGATAACCCCATCTGATACCGCATTGAAGCGTTCTACATCAGACTGTGTGGATACACCAAAAACCGGTTAAGACTGGAATGTCAGCCACTTGATGAAGTTGAGACAAGTGCTTGTCCAAGTCATCTCGGTAATTTCCTGATTTCCCTGTGACCCCATTGATAGCAACGGCATAGACAAATCCTTCTGCCCCTTGAATGAGTTCTTTTTGACGCTCAATTCCTGTCGTCAAGCTAACAAGTGGAATCAAGGCAATGTCTGTATCCGCCAAATATGGCTCTACAAAGTTGGCATGTTCATGAGGAAGGTCTGGGATAATCAAACCCTTGACTGCTGTATCAGCAAGATCTTTAACCAATTTCTCAACACCATACTGAAAGAGGGGGTTAAAGTAGGTCATGATAACAAGTGGAACTTCTGTTTCAATGGTTTTTAAGGTTTCAACTAGAGCCTTGGTAGAAGTCCCGTGAGCTAGGCTACGCAAGCCAGCTTCTTCGATAACAGGACCATCTGCAACAGGGTCTGAAAAGGGAACTCCCACTTCAATGGCAGAAACACCCAAGTCTTCTAAAAAGTGAATTGTTTCACCGAGACCAGCCAAACCTTTTTCATGGTCTCCAGCCATGATATAGGGAACGAAAATTCCCTTTCCTGCTGCTTTAATTGCATTCAATTTTTCTGTTAGTGTCTTAGACATGAGCTTCTCCCTTCTTTGCTGCGTCTGCTTCCAAGCGATCCTTGACTTGAACTACATCCTTGTCTCCGCGACCTGATAGACAGACAATCATAGACTTGTCTGGTCCAAGTTCTTTGGCTAATTTCACCGCAAAGGCGATAGCATGACTAGATTCCAAAGCTGGGATAATCCCTTCCACACGTGACAAGAGTTGGAAACCTTCCAAGGCTTCATCATCTGTCACAGGAACATAGGTCGCACGCTTGATATCGTGGTAGTGAGAGTGTTCTGGACCGATACCTGGGTAGTCCAAACCTGCTGAGATAGAGAAGGCTTCAAGAATTTGACCATGGGCATCTTGGAGCACATCCATGAGAGAACCGTGGAGAACACCTGGACGACCCTTGGTCAAAGTTGCTGCATGATGCTCTGTATCCATACCTAGTCCTGCTGCTTCAGCTCCATACATAGCCACTGACTCATCTTCCACAAATGGATGGAAAAGCCCGATAGCATTCGAACCACCACCTACACAGGCAACGAGCGCATCTGGCAAATCTTGCCCTGTCAATTCACGGTACTGTTGTTTGGCTTCCCGTCCGATGACACTTTGGAAGTCACGAACAATTTCTGGGAAAGGATGGGGTCCCAAGGCAGAACCTAGGGATATAGTGAGTGTCATCGATATTTGCCACCCAAGAACGAAGGGCTGCATTGACTGCGTCTTTGAGCACGCGCGAACCATCTGTCACTGCCTCTACCTTAGCTCCTAAAAGTTCCATACGGAAGACATTGAGGGCTTGGCGTTTAACATCTTCCTCACCCATATAGATAGTACATTCCATGTTGAAAAGGGCTGTAGCTGTTGCAGTTGCCACACCGTGCTGACCAGCACCTGTTTCAGCGATAATTTTTCTTTTTGCCCATGCGTTTTAGCCAGAAGAACCTGTCCCAAGGCATTGTTAATCTTGTGAGCCCCTGTATGGTTGAGGTCTTCACGCTTGAGATAAATCTTGGCTCCGCCGATATGCTGGGTCAAGTTTTTTGCGTAGTAAAGGGGAGTTTCACGTCCTACATACTGGCGTAAGAGTTGGTTTAATTCCTCTTGGAAACTTGGGTCCGCCTGACTTTCACGGTAGGCCTTCTCCAACTCCAAAACTGCTGTCATCAATGTTTCTGGGACGAAACGTCCGCCGAATTTTCCGTAAAATCCATCTTTATTTGGTTCTTGATATGCCATGCTTTACCCTCTCTACAAATCTTCTAATCTTTTCATGATCTTTTTGTCCGTTTGTCTCTACCCCACTTGATACATCTAATGCATAGGGAGTAAAGTGTCGAATAGCTTCTTCTACATTATCTTCGTTAAGCCCACCTGCGATGAAGAAAGGCTGAGATAGATCTGTCGTATCCAGTTGCCCCCAATCAAATGTCTGACCACTCCCCGCCACAGGGGCATCAAAGAGGAGATAATCTGCCTGAGAATTGGGTACATGTCCATTCCCATCCACCTGCACTGCCTGAATGCTGGCACAAGGCAAATCATCAAACAAATCATCTGCCACCTGACCATGAATTTGTACCAGGTCCAAGCCAACTTTGTCAATCGCTTCTAGTAGTTCTGATTGACTAGGCGAAACAAATATCCCAACTTTTTGAATATGGCTAGGAATGAGCTTTGCCAACTCGGTAGCCTGGTCCAAGGTCACCTGTCTTTTGCTAGGAGCGAAGACAAAACCAATATAGTCTGATCCAGCCGACACAGCTGTCTCTACCGCTCCTTTGGTCGATAGTCCACAAATCTTAACCTTTGTCAATCTGCAACTCCTTGATTCTCTGGGCGATATCTTCCGCTTGCATCAGAGCTGTTCCTACCAAAATTCCGTTAAAGTAGGGTGCAACTCGTTTCGCATCTGCTTCTGTAAAAATAGCAGATTCAGAAATGTACAAGCAATCGTCCTTGAAGTGTTTGGCCAAGTCTACACTAGTCTGCAAATCAACTTCAAAGGTAGTCAAATTACGATTATTCACACCAATAATTTGAGCGCCAAGACGGTGGGCTACTTCTAGCTCCGCTAGATTATGAGTTTCCACTAATACTTCTAGACCAAGCTCTGTCGCATAGTCATACAGTTCCTTGAGGCGCTCTTCTGATAAAGCCGCTACGATGAGCAAGATAACTGTCGCACCTGCATTGCGAGCACGGATGATTTGCTTTTCATCGATGATAAAATCCTTGTTTAAAGTCGGAATCTGTACCTGACTGGAAATCTCACGAAGATAATCCAAATGACCTTTGAAGAAAAACATCGTCTGTCAGAACAGAAATCATAACTGCTCCGTTAGTCTCATAAGTCTTGGCCTGTTGAACAATATCCACATCCAGATTAATATCCCCTAGACTTGGGCTTGCCTTCTTGACCTCCGCAATGATTTGCAAACGGTCCTGATGGTTTTTTTCAAATATTCAGCCAAACGATAGCTTTCACGCAAGGGCTGAAGTTCCTCTCTCTCCATCTTTTCAACTTCACGCGCCTTCTGCTCTAGGATACGTGATAAAAATTCCTGACTCATTTTTGGTACTCCTGTAATAGTCTGAGTTTTTCAAGTGCCTTACCACTAGCTATCACTTGACGTGCCAATTCAACTCCGTCCTTGATACTGTCTGCTTTACCATTGGCATAAAAACCAAGGCCAGCGTTTAAGACTGTTGTTTCCAAGAATGGACTGGGTTCATTATTAAGAACGCTAACAAGGATGGCTGCATTCTCATGCGCATTTCCACCACGAATGTCCTCAATAGCAATGCGTTCCATACCCAAATCTTCTGGGGTAAAGGTTGACAAAGTGATTTCTCCATTTTCAAGAAGGGCAATGCTGGTAGTACCATTCAAACCAGCTTCATCCAATCCTTCTGGACCAGCTACTACGATAGCACGTTTGCGACCCATGTTTTTCAAGACCTGAGCTGTACTTTCTAGAAGTTCTGGACGACTGATTCCTAGAAGCTGTGTTTCCAAGACCATTGGGTGAATCAGCGGACCAGTCAAATTCATGATGGTTGGAATTCCCAACTCCAAGCGTGCTGGCATGATATATTTCATAGCTGGGTGCATGTTTTTGGCGAAGAGAAAGACAATTCCTGTTTGATCAAATACCTTACCCAATTGTGCTGGCTTGAGGTCAATATTGATTCCCAACGCTTGCAAGACATCTGCTGAACCAGATTTAGAGGAAATAGAGCGATTTCCATGTTTGGCCATGTGGATACCACCTCCTGCTAAGACAAAGGCTGCAGTTGTTGAGATGTTAAAGCTAAATGACTTATCTCCACCCGTACCACAGTTATCCATAGCATCTTGAATGTTGGTTGGAATGTGTTGAGCATGTCCTCTCATAACTTGAGCGAGGGCTGTTCTTTCTTCAGGTGTTTCTCCCTTCATCTTGAGAGCTAACAGTAGAGAAGCGATTTGTGCTTCTGTCACTCGCCCTGTTACGATGCGTTCGATCACATCTGTCATTTCAACACTTGATAAATCTTCAAAGTTCGCTAATTTTTTTCAATAATTTCTTTCATTTTTGTCTTCCTCACTTTACAACTTTCTCGATAAAATTCTGAATAGAAGATAGGCCATCTGGCGTTCCAATACTTTCTGGATGATACTGCAAGCCATAAATCGGAAGAGTTTTTGTGTTGAATCCCCCATAATAGCTTGGTCATCTGTCGAACGAGCGGTCACTTCAAACTCTTCTGGCATCTCTTCAATTAAAAATACTGTGGTAACGCATGACTGGACGATTGTCCTCGATTCCTTGATAGAGAACGGAAGGAGTCTCAAATCGAATCTGGCTTTGTTTGCCGTGCATAACTTTAGGAGCCAAGCCCAACTTGCCACCAAAGACTTCTGCGATGGCCTGGTGCCCCAAACAAATCCCTAGAATCGGTTTCTTACCTGCAAAAATCACGAATCATTTCTTCCATTTTCCCAGCATCAGCTGGCCAACCTGGGCCAGGAGAAAAAACGAGTCCATCTGCCTTTGTAGCTACTTCATAAAGGTTTGGATCATCATTTCTCAAAACCTGAACTTTTGCGAAATTCCCAATGTATTGAGCCAAGTTATAGGTAAATGAATCATAATTATCAATCAATAAAAATCATGGTCTTAGTTCTCCCATTCTAGTCATAGATTTAGCTTTGTTAATGGTTTCTTGGTATTCATTCTGAGCGATGGAATCATAAACAATTCCTGCTCCAGCCTGCACATAGGCTGTTTTATTTTTTTAGAATCATGGTTCGAATTGCAATGGCAAAGTCCATATCTCCAGTTGCTGAAAGGTAACCGATAGCCCCGGCATAAACGCCTCGTTTCTCTGTTTCTAATTCATAGATGCGTTTCATAGCCCGAATCTTAGGGGCCCCAGAAACTGTTCCAGCCGGAAGTGTCGCCTTCAAGGCATCCATGGCAGTCAGTTCTGGCAACAAACGTCCTTTAACCACGCTGGTCAAATGCATGACATAACGGAAAAGTTCTACTTCCATATACTTGGTTACTTGGACACTTGCTGTCTCAGCAATTCGACCGATATCATTTCGTCCCAAGTCTACCAACATTCGGTGTTCTGCCATTTCCTTTTCATCAGAAAGTAGATCACTTGCAAGCGCTGCATCTTCCTCATCATTGGCTCCTCTAGGTCGCGTACCTGCAATTGGATTGGTTGTCACGATACCATTCTTGACGGAAACCAAGCTCTCAGGACTGGCACCGATGATTTGATAATCTCCAAAAATCATAAAAGTAGAGGTAATTTGATGGATTTGTCACTCGAAGGTTTCTGTAAAAGTCAAAAGGATTTCCAGTTACTTCTGCTGAGAAACGCTGACTGAGCACGCATTGGAACATATCTCCATTGCGAATCAAGTCGCGAGCTGTTTCTACCATTTCTTCAAATTTCTGAGATGCAATATGTGGTCTAAACTGAAGTGGAGAAACGTCCAAATCTTCAAATTCATTCGAAGCAGGGATTTTTCAACTCCTCTAAAAACTTGATCCAAAGCCGCTTCTAGTTCTTTATTGCATCGATCACTGTAAAGAGTATCCTCGATGATATGAATTTTTTCTTTCTTGTGGTCAAAAACTATGTAGCTCTCATAGATGAAGAAATGCATATCTGGCGTCCCAATCGTATCCTCAGGAAGCTGGCCAATCTCTTCGTAAAGAGAAATCATGTCGTAACCAACAAAAGCCAATCGCTCCACCACCAAAAAGGTAGGTCTGAATGGTGATGGCTTTTATGAGTCACTTCATAAAGGAAATCCAAGGGATCACGATCAATGACTTGCCCATTTTGATAAAGAACTCCATTTTCGAACTTAATCTCAAAAACTGGATTATAAGCCAAAAATAGAAAATCGAGCATTTTCCTTTTCTCTTGGGATACTTTCAAGTATAACCTTGTGTTGTCCTTCAAGCGCATATAAGCCAAAATTGGTGATAAAACATCTCCATGAATGATTCGTTCCATTGTAATTTCCCTTTCAGTTCCTTATTTTATGGTCTTTTAGTGTTAATTTTTTTATCTTTTTCTTTTTCCCTTAAATAGTGCGGACGGGAGGTAAAATTATCCAGTGGATGATTTTAGAAAACCATGAAATGAAAGACCTAATTTTTGAGCTCCTCGCTCATTCATTTCTAGGCTCAGGCTAAAAATAGTTCCCCGAACTATTTTACTCTCAAAAATTCCGTTCTAGAGAAGCATCTTTACTTCTCTAGAATACCACTATAGCGGAAATAGCTGTTCAATGCTCACTTCGCTCGCAAATATTTTATAGAAATCTATCTAGTGATGAAGCATAATTTAAAACTGATAGCCATATCTACGATAAATATATAAAAATCCCCACGCAAAACAACTTGCGTGAGGACGAAATTCGCAGTGCCACCTCAATTATAGGATTTCTCCTATCTCTCAATCCTGTCTCAGAACCTTCTTGTAACAGGTTGTGCGATAAAGGGCACTCCCTTGAGAATCATGTTTTCTTCTCTCATTTTCAGATGGACCCAATCTTACAGCTTTCTCTGCTCGTTTTCAGCAACCACAAGCTCTCTGTGAGAGAAATCTCTGTATCTTTTCCATCTTTTATTTTTTAGCTTCAAGGTAGTCTGCAATAGCAGCTACGTCCTTGTCTCCACGACCAGAGACATTGATGATGATAATCTCATCTTTACTAAGTTTGGGTGCTCGTTTGACTGCTTCTGCGATAGCATGGGAGCTTTCAATAGCTGGGATAATTCCTTCAGTCTTGCTAAGTAAAAGCAAGGCTTGGACAGCTTCTTCATCAGTCGCTGCAACATATTCTACACGACCAGAGTCTTTAAAGAAAGGCGTGCTCTGGTCCAACCCCTGGATAGTCTAAACCAGCAGAGATAGAGTAAACAGGTGCAACATTTCCATCTTCACCAAAGACTGCATAGGTTTTCATTCCATCGACAATTCCTACACTACCCTTGGTCATTGTTGCCGCGTGTTTATCGGTATCTAAACCGTGACCAGCAGCTTCTACCCCAACCAATTTAACTTCTTCATCAGCTACATACTGTGAAAAGGCACCGATGGCATTAGAACCACCACCCACACAGGCAATGACGTAGTCTGGCAAACGTCCTTCTTTTTCCAAGATTTGACGACGTGATTCTTCACTGATTACTTTTTGGAATTCATGAACAATTGTTGGGTAAGGGTGAGGTCCTACAGCAGATCCTAAAACGTAGAAGGCTTCAAGGTCATTCATCCATGCTCCAAAGGCTGCATCAACCGCATCCTTCAGTGTACGAGTTCCCGTTTCAACTGAGTGAACAGTCGCTCCCATCATCTCCATACGGAAGACGTTGAGACGTTGACGTTCCACATCTTCTGCCCCCATGTAGACATCACATGCCATACCAAATTTGGCTGCAGCTGCAGCTGTCGCAACACCGTGCTGACCAGCTCCTGTCTCTGCAATCACACGTTTTTTACCCATGCGTTTAGTAAGAAGGATTTGTCCAAGGACATTGTTAAGTTTGTGTGAACCAAGGTGGTTAAGATCTTCACGTTTGAGATAAATCTTAGCTCCACCTAAGTACTCTGTCAAGCTTTCAGCAAAATAGAGCGGTGTCTCACGACCTGAATAATCCTTCAAGTAATGACGATATTCTGCCAAAAATTCTGGATCGTCCTTGTATTTATCAAAAGTCACTTCCAACTCATCTAATAAAGCCTGAATTGGTTCTGGTACAAAACTACCACCAAATTGTCCAAAATATCCTTTTGTTGTCATAAATTTTTCCTCCTTCTGTATGAATCCGACTTTTTATTTGCTTTTAGTAGTAGGCAAGGAGCTGTAGATAGAACTCAAGTTCATCAAAGCGACTTAACGCCCCTAATAAAAGATAAATAAAATGACGGATAGAAAAAGCCCACACACAGAATCCACTTCCATGTGAGGGGCGTTTGTAACATGGTGCCACCTCAATTGTAAAGAAACTATCTTCTTTACATCTCTGCCTTGTCTAACAACAAGTTGCACTGTAAGGTGTGCCTACCGAATTTTCATTGTTTCAAATTCACTTTTTAAAATCAGCCCAATTTCACTAGTTCCAACCACCTGTTCACAGTAACCACAGGCTCCCTGAAGATTAAAAAAATAACTACTTTTCTGATTTGTTGAGTTAATTATATGTTATTGTTATTTCTTTGTCAACCGTTTTCACTAATTTTTTTACTAATTTTTTTAATTGCTAACTTCTCAAAGTAACTTCCACTTTTTATTGGCGATGGAAGTTAGTTTGGGAATTCAGCAAATCTTGAACTGTAACTTTTTCAAAAGCAACTTCCACTTGTACTAACGGTAAAACTTAGTTTGGGAATTCAGCCTTCCAAAAATCTCAGCTCAAGTTTTCTTCTACCTCAGACTGTATGTTTCGAAAATCAAAAACCTAGGAATCATCCTAGGCTTTATGATGTTTATTTTCCAAGGTAGTATTCAGAAACTACGTTCAATTTTTCGTCAAATTCGAATACCAATGGTGGGAAGTTAGGGATTTCCACATCCATGATTTCGTCGTCTGACAAACCTTTGATGTGTTTTACAAGAGCACGGATTGAGTTACCGTGTGCTCCTACGAATACATTTTTACCATCTTTAAGAGCTGGAGCGATTTTATCTTCCCAGAATGGAAGGGCACGTTCCAAAGTCACTTTCAAGTTTTCAGCATCTGGGATAACTGAGTCGTCAAGTGAAGCATAACGACGGTCAGTGTGAGCTGAGTGCTCATCATCGCGATCCATTGCTGGAGGCAATACATCGTATGAACGACGCCAGATGTGAACTTGTTCATCACCAAATTGTTCAGCTGCTTCAGCTTTGTTTTTACCAGTCAAACCACCGTAGTGACGTTCGTTCAAGCGCCATGATTTTTCAACTGGAACCCACAATTGGTCAGATGCTTCAAGAGCCAAGTTAGTTGTTTTGATTGCACGTTTCAATACTGAAGTGTATGCTTGGTCAAATTCGATACCAGCTTCTTTGATCAATTTACCAGCGTCAATCGCTTGTTGTGTTCCTTTTTCAGACAAATCAACATCAGCCCAACCAGTGAAAAGGTTAGCTTTGTTCCATTCAGACTCACCGTGGCGAGCAAAAACCAATTTTACCATTTGATGGATACTCCTTTTATTTTCCGAGGTTTCCCTCGTTTATCTATTCTATTTTACACAATTTTTCACAAAAAAGCTAGTCAAAATCAATCAAAAAAGAGAAGAGACTTCTTGACTCTTCTCTTTTAGTATAGAACTATCCTTCGATTTGGAAAATGTTTTTAAAGCTTGACAAGTATAGCGCTCCACCAATGATGAGGATAATTCCACCGATCCATCCCAAGAACGGAATCAATGATACTACCGATCCAACGATAAATAAGATAGACGGAGCAAGTGAGATACGTTTGTCATCCTTGTAGTAGACAAGAGTGAGAATTCCTAGGATTAGAGTTGCGATTTTTACTAAAGTAAAAACAAGGAAAACAATTCCCAAAACAACTCCCGCAAAATCTTCATTGTCAGAAATAGCTGCAATCATAACGATAAACAACTGGTAAGATTGCTAAAACAGCTCCTGCAATAATCCCAATAATTCCATCAACTTGTGCAAGTGTTTTTTTGTCTTCATAACTGTCTCCTCAAAAAAATTTTATCTAATCGTTATTTTTACCATATTTTTAATTTTTTTATTTAAAGTTTTTTTACCAGCCTGGTACGGAATGATAATTCCTTGGTAATTTCTCAAAGTAACTTCCACTTTCCTGACCAAAGTGGAAATTAGTCTAAAACGGATTTTTATGGTGGAATTAAGTGTGAGACGTTTGTGGTAGAAATGAGGCCTACTATGACCAAACATAAACACCTTACCCTTTCAGACCGTAATGATATCCAATTAGGTTTAGAGCGCGGTGAAACCTTCAAAGCTATTGGGCAACTTATTCTAAAAAGACCCAACTACTGTTTCCAAAGAAGTCAAACGAAACAAACAAATTAGAGACTCTACCTCTAACAACCTTCCTTGCCCTCTACTTGATAAACCTCCCTTTGTCTGTAATGGGTGCTCTAAAAGAAGACAAAACTGTGGCTATCAGAAAATCTTCTACCTCGCTAAGCAAGCTCAAAAGCAGTACGAACAAACTCTTGTCGAAGCTCGTGAAGGAACTCCTCTCAATTCTCAAACTTTCTGGGACATGGATAAAAATCATTTCTGAGGGGGTTAAAAAGGGACAACACATCTATCATATCCTCAAAACTCATAACCTTGATGTCAGCTCCTCAACTGTCTATCGACACATCCGAAAAAGGTTACCTGTCTATCGCTCCGATTGATCTTGCTAGAGCCGTTAAATTCAAAGAAAGACGGAAAAGTAAGCTACCTTCCATTCCTAAAGAAGCTAAAAAAGGCCGTTCCTATGAGGATTTCCAAAACTATTTAGCACTGAATCAACTAGACTCTTGGCTGGAAATGGATACAGTTATGGGCAGAATGGGAGGTAAAGTCCTACTCACCTTCAATCTATCTTTCTGTAACTTTATCTTCGCTAGGCTTCTGGAGAATAAAACTGCCCTTGAGGTTACCAAACACCTCTATGACATCAAAAAAACACTCTTCACGAAACTGACAAAGACTTCTGCCAACTCTTTCCTGTTATTCTGACAGATAATGGAGGAGAGTTTGCCAGGGTTAATGACATCGAAATGGATATTCGTGGTGAAATAAAACTCTTCTTTTGTGACCCTAATCGCTCTGACCAGAAAGGGAGAATTGAGAAAAATCACACGCTGATTCGCGACATTCTACCTAAGGGAACTTCCTTTAACAATTTAACTCAAGAGGACATCAATCTCGTTTGTTCACATGTCAATAGCGTCAAGCGCGCTGCTTTTGAATGGAAAAATCAGCCTATGAACTCTTTGCTTTTTACTTACGGAGAAGAGATTCCTAAGCTTCTCGGCATTTCTAAAATACCTGCAGAAGACGTCTGTCAGTCTTCTAAATTACTCCAACATAAGATCTAAAAACTAATCTTTAACCCCATTCAAACGTCTCACACTAACTTCCACCATAGCGGAACTTAATCTGAAAACGCTTTCAGATGAGGGGATTTTGTGCGCTCTTTTTTTCGATTCCTTTCGGCTACAAAAACGATGAAATCAAGCATTAGTAAAAACCAGTGGAACTTACCCTGACACGGATTTCCACTGGTTTTTAGGATTTTTATCAGATTAACTTCCACTTGTACTAGCGGTGGAACTTAGTTTGGGAATTTAGCATGATAATTCCTTTACTGGATCTCTATATGAGGCAAACTAGTGATATTTCAAGTTTTATAGTTCTATTTTTTTACTTGTTATTTTACATTATGTTCAGTCGTTCAAGTAATCCATTTATTTTTTTCATAGCCTCGTGAAATATTCTCACTCAAATCAGAAACTATATCTAACTTACCTCTAATTAGTAGAGAAGTATTTATCATTAGATTTGTTGCTAATCTTTAGTATTCCCCATTTATTAGTTTAGGTTATACTCATCATTTATTTTTTTGATTATTCTATTATTTTTGAGGTTAACTTTAGTTACAAGTCAGTTTCATTCTCAATCTCGATTATCTTCTAGATTTTCTAACTGTTTATATTTTTCTATTTTGGCGGTTTAAACCCTTATGTAAGGCTATCTGAGTTAAATATCCGTTTTCTTGTTCTATGCCTTACTCAGATTTAATTTAGTGTTCTTGATCGTTTCTGATAGAACTATACAACTACAGTGGATTGAACCTAGAATAGTACGACAAGGATTCTAAAGCGTTTTTTTAGAAATTAATTTGACTTTCCTAATCTCTTTGTTCGCATCTTATTTCAATCCACTATAGTATTAATAAATTGTTGACTAATTTACATTCTGCAATTTTTTTCCGAGATATCGTTATCAGGAAAAAAATTTTTATTTATCTGACTTCAAATAATAGTAAAACTAGCCTTAAAAATCAAAAAAACCGTAAGAATTTTTGGCACTGCACCCATAAAATGAGATACAAGAAAAACACTCCTGTTGAAATCTGGTAAACTAGAAACAGGAGTGTTTTTGTTATGGTCAAAAAGCATATTCATTAGAAATTAAGCTAGCCTGTATCGAAATGAAAAAGGCAGGTAAATCAAATAAGGTTATCATGGATACCCTCGGTATCAAAAATGTTAGTCAGGTCAAGACCTGGTGGCAATGGTATCAGAATGATGAATTGTTCCGTTTCCACCAACCTGTGGGGAAACAATATACTTATGGAAAAGGGATGAAGCAGTTATCTGAAGTGGAACAGTTACGTTTACAGGTAGAATTACTAAAAAAGTATCAGAGCTTGATAAGAAAATCGACAAAGTAAGTCTTATCAAGTTAGTGGAAGAGTATAAGAAAATGTGCCCTGTATCTATTATTTTGGAGTGTTTCGGAGTCAAACACTCAACCTTTTATCGCTGGAAACAGGAGTGTAAGAATTCTCAGAAAAGAGACGAAATAGCAGATAAAATCGAACAACTCTGTATGGAAAATCACTTTATTTACGGCTATCGAACCATCACTCGCTTGCTCAAGAAAGTTTATAACCTTGTCGTTAATCGCAAGAAGGTCTATCGTATTATGAAGGAAAAGGGCTGCCTTTGCCGTGTCCGTCCCAAGAAGGGACCTAAATTAGGGAAGCCTTACCATGTAACAGACAATAAGTTAGATCGTGATTTTCATGCAGACAAGCCTATGGAGAAGCTTGTCACAGACATCACCTACCTCTACTTTGGGAACTGTAGACTTTATCTATCTTCAATCATGGATCTCTATAATCGTGAAATTGTAGCTTATACCATCTCCGAATGCCAAGATACGGACTTTGTGCTCGACACACTTCATCAACTTGAGCTACCTCAAGGAGCGCTTTTACACAGCGACCAGGGATCTGTCTACACCTCAAAAGCCTACTATCAGGCTTGTACAGAAAAAGGCATCACCCGCTCCATGTCCCGAAAAGGAACACCAGCGGACAATGCCTGTATCGAATGGTTCCACTCTGTTCTCAAGTCTGAAACCTTCTATCTCCATAAGTGGAGAAACTTAACCAAAGATAGTATAACAGATATTGTCAAAAATTACATCATATTTTATAATGAAACTAGAATTCAACAGAAATTAAATGACCAGTCTCCTGTAGATTACAGAAAACTGGTCGCATAAGAGGGGTTTTCTCTTGTCCCATTATTGGGGTGCAGCGCCTTTTCTTACGGTTTTTCTAGCAGTCTCAAAGAATAATCATTCTCAGTTTTGCTTTATTTGAGCTTTTTATTTACTCTTCTTCCTCGCGTTTTTTTAGCGATGAGGAGTCCTCCTGTCGCTGCTGCAAGAAGTGCTAGAGCAAGTGAAGCGCTAGATTGTTTTGTACCAGTGTTTGGTAATTCTTTAGCACCCGCTTTCTTAGCTGGTTCTTGAGCAGGTGACTCTTTAGTTGCTTCTTTAACAACGTTTTCAGAGGCAAGTACTGCTACTGATCCGTCCGCAAAGGTTACAACTACTGATCCATCATTATTAACCTTGATGTCTGTTGCTGTTGGGTTAGCCTTCTTAACTTCGTCAGCTACTTTTGCTTTTTCAGCATCTGTAAGAGATGATGGGTTCACTACTGGAGTCACAGCTGGAGTCTTAACGCCATTTGAGTCAGCTTCTTTTTACTGTCTGTGCTGGTGTCAAGCTTGCTGTTGAACCGTCTGGGAAGGTTACGGTTACTGTGCCATCTTCACCAACTTTAACATCTGTTGCTGTTGGGTTAGCTTTCTTAACTTCGTCAGCTACTTTTTGCTTTTTTCAGAATCTGTAAGGGCTGATGGGTTCGCTACTGGAGTCACAGCTGGAGTCTTAACGCCATTTGAATCAGCTTCTTTAACTGTTTGCGCTGGTGTCAAGGTTGCTTTTGAACCATCTGGGAAGATTACTGTTGCTGTGCCATCTTCACCAACTTTAACATCTGTTGCTGTTGGGTTAGCTTTCTTAACTTCGTCAGCTACTTTTTGCTTTTTCAGAATCTGTAAGGGCTGATGGGTTCACTACTGGAGTCACAGCTGGAGTCTTAACGCCATTTGAATCAGCTTCTTTAACTGTTTGCGCTGGTGTCAAGGTTGCTTTTTGAACCATCTGGGAAGATTACTGTTGCTGTACCATCTTCACCAACTTTAACATCTGTTGCTGTTGGGTTAGATTTCTTAACTTCTTCTGCTACTTTAGCTTTTTCAGCATTTGAAAGGGCTGATGGGTTCGCTACTGGGGTTACAGCTGGAGTCTTAACGCCATTTGAGTCAGCTTCTTTCACTGTCTGTGCTGGTGTTAAGGTTGCTGTTGATCCATCTGGGAAGGTTACGGTTGCTGTGCCATCTTCACCAACTTTAACATCTGTTGCTGTTGGGTTAGCTTTCTTAACTTCGTCCGCTACTTTTGCTTTTTCGGCATCTGTAAGGGCTGATGGGTTCACTACTGGAGTCACAGCTGGAGTCTTAACGCCATTTGAGTCAGCTTCTTTCACTGTTTGCGCTGGTGTCAAGCTTGCTGTTGAACCATCTGGGAAGGTTACGGTTGTTGTACCGTCTTCACCAACTTTAACATCTGTTGCTGTTGGGTTAGCTTTCTTAACTTCGTCAGCTACTTTTGCTTTTTCGGCATCTGTAAGGGCTGATGGGTTCGCTACTGGAGTCACAGCTGGGATCTTAATGGCTTTTATCATCTGACTTCTTAACAGTCTTCTCTGATGGAATAACAGCAGTTGTACCATCTGGATATGTAACTGTTGCCGTACCATCTTCACCAACTTTAACATCTGTTACGGTTGGATTAGCTTTCTTAACTTCGTCAGCTACTTTTTGCTTTTTCGGCATCTGTAAGGGCTGATGGATTAACGACTGGAGTTACAGCTGGATCTTTAATGACTTTATCAGCAGATTTCTTAACAGTCTTATCTGGAGAGATAACCGCTGTTGTACCATCTGGGAAAGTTACGGTTGTTGTACCATCTTCACCAACTTTAACATCTGTTACGGTTGGATTAGCTTTCTTAACTTCGTCAGCTACCTTAGTTTTTTTCAGAATCTGTAAGAGCTGATGGGTTTACAACTGGAGTTACAGCTGGGCTATTAACGCCATTTGAATCAGCTTCTTTTACTGTCTTCTCTGGAGTTAAGGTTGCTGTTGTACCATCTGAATATGTAACTGTTGTTGTACCGTCTTCACCAACTTTAACATCCGTCACGGTTGGGTTAGCTTTCTTAACTTCGTCAGCTACCTTAGCTTTTTTTCAGAATCTGTAGAGCTGATGGGTTTTACAACTGGGGTTACTGCTGGATCCTTAAGTTCTTTATCAACTGATCTCTTAACAGTCTTAGCTGATGGGAGAACAGCTGTTGTACCACCTGGATATGTAACTGTTGTTGCGCCGTCTTCACCAACTTTAACATCTGTTACAGTTGGGTTAGCTTCTTGACTTCTTCTGCTACCTTAGCTTTTCAGCGTCAGTCAAGTTACTTGGATCTGTAACTGGGGGTTACAGCCGGATCATAAGTTTTTATCTGCTTCTTTAACTGTCTTATCCGGTGTCAAAGTTGCTTCTGAACCGTCGTTAAATGTGACTGTCGCAGTTCCATCGTTGCCTACTACTACGTTGGCAACTTTGCCTGGGTTCGCATCTTCGATTGCTTTCTTAACTGCATCTTTTTCTGGTTGCGTTAAATTTGTTAGATCTTGTACCGGTGTTTTAGTTGGTGCTTGGATTCCTTTTGATTGTGCTTCTACAACTGTCTTTTCCGGTGTTAAGGTTGCTTCTGATCCATCGTTAAATGTGACTGTCGCAGTTCCGTCGTTGCCTACTACTACGTTCGCAACTTTGCCTGGGTTCGCATCTTCGATCGCTTTCTTAACTGCATCTTTTTCTGGTTGCGTTAAGTTTGTTAGTTCTTGTACCGGTGTCTTAGTTGGATTTTTGGATTCCTTTTGAATCTGCTTCTTTAACTGTCTTTTTCCGGTGTTAAAGTTGCTTCTGATCCATCGTTAAATGTGACTGTCGCAGTTCCATCGTTGCCTACTACTACGTTGGCAACTTTGCCTGAGTTCGCATCTTCGATTGCTTTCTTAACTGCATCTTTTTCTGGTTGCGTTAAGTTTGTTAGATCTTGTACCGGTGTTTTAGTTGGTGCTTGGATTCCTTTTGATTGTGCTTCTTTAACTGTCTTATCCGGTGTCAAAGTTGCTTCTGAGCCATCTTTGAAGGTTACTGTCACAGTTCCGTCGTTGCCTACTACTACGTTCGCAACTTTGCCTGGGTTCGCATCTTCGATTGCTTTCTTAACTGCATCTTTTTCTGGTTGCGTTAAGGTTGCTGGATTTTCTACCGGTGTCTTAGCTGGATTTACGATTCCATCTGCATCTTTAGTTGCTTTTTCAACTGTCTTATCCGGTGTTAAGGTTGCTTCTGAACCGTCTTTGAATATTACTGTCGCAGTTCCATCGTTGCCTACTACTACGTTCGCAACTTTGCCTGGGTTCGCATCTTCGATTGCTTTCTTAACTGCATCTTTTTCTGGTTGCGTTAAGGTTGCTGGATTTTCTACCGGTGTCTTAGTTGGATTTTGGATTCCTTTTTGAATCTGCTTCTTTTAACTGTCTTATCCGGTGTTAAAGTTGCTTCTGATCCATCGTTAAATGTGACTGTCGCAGTTCCGTCGTTGCCTACTACTACGTTCTGCAACTTTGCCTGGGTTCGCATCCTCGATTGCTTTCTTAACTGCATCTTTTTTTCTGGTTGTGTTAAGTTTGTTAAATCTTGTACCGGTGTCTTAGTTGGTGCTTGGATTCCTTTTGAATCTGCTTCTTTAACTGTCTTATCCGGTGTCAAAGTTGCTTCTGAGCCGTCGTTAAATGTTACTGTCGCAGTTCCGTCGTTGCCGACTACTACATTCGCAACTTTGCCTGGGTTCGCATCCTCGATTGCTTTCTTAACTGCATCTTTTTCTGGTTGCGTTAAGGTTGCTGGATTTTTCTACCGGTGTCTTAGTTGGTGCTTGGATTCCTTTTTGAATCTGCTTCTTTAACTGTCTTATCCGGTGTTAAAGTTGCTTCTGATCCATCGTTAAATGTGACTGTCGCAGTTCCGTCGTTGCCTACTACTACGTTCGCAACTTTGCCTGGGTTCGCATCCTCGATTGCTTTCTTAACTGCATCTTTTTCTGGTTGCGTTAAGGTTGCTGGATTTTTCTACCGGTGTCTTAGTTGGTGCTTGGATTCCTTTTTGAATCTGCTTCTTTAACTGTCTTATCCGGTGTTAAAGTTGCTTCTGATCCATCGTTAAATGTGACTGTCGCTGTTCCGTCGTTGCCGACTACTACGTTCGCAACTTTGCCTGGGTTCGCATCTTCGATTGCTTTCTTAACTGCATCTTTTTCTGGTTGCGTTAAGGTTGCTGGATTTTCTACCGGTGTCTTAGTTGGTGCTTGGATTCCTTTTTGAATCTGCTTCTTTAACTGTCTTATCCGGTGTTAAAGTTGCTTCTGATCCATCGTTAAATGTGACTGTCGCAGTTCCGTCGTTGCCTACTACTACGTTCGCAACTTTTGCCTGGGTTCGCATCTTCGATTGCTTTCTTAACTGCATCTTTTTCTGGTTGTGTTAAGTTTGTTAAATCTTGTACCGGTGTCTTAGTTGGTGCTTGATTCCTTTTTGAATCTGCTTCTTTAACTGTCTTATCCGGTGTCAAAGTTGCTTCTGAACCGTCGTTAAATGTGACTGTCGCAGTTCCATCGTTGCCTACTACTACGTTCGCAACTTTGCCTGGGTTCGCATCCTCGATTGCTTTCTTAACTGCATCTTTTTCTGGTTGTGTTAAGTTTGTTAAATCTTGTACCGGTGTCTTAGTTGGTGCTTGGATTCCTTTTGAATCTGCTTCTTTAACTGTCTTATCCGGTGTTAAAGTTGCTTCTGATCCATCGTTAAATGTGACTGTCGCAGTTCCGTCGTTGCCTACTACTACGTTCGCAACTTTGCCTGGGTTCGCATCTTCGATTGCTTTCTTAACTGCATCTTTTTCTAGTTGCGTTAAGGTTGCTGGATTTTCTACCGGTGTCTTAGTTGGTGCTTGGATTCCTTTTTGAATCTGCTTCTTTAACTGTCTTATCCGGTGTTAAAGTTGCTTCTGATCCATCGTTAAATGTGACTGTCGCAGTTCCGTCGTTGCCTACTACTACGTTCGCAACTTTGCCTGGGTTCGCATCTTCGATTGCTTTCTTAACTGCATCTTTTTTTCTGGTTGTGTTAAGTTTGTTAAATCTTGTACCGGTGTCTTAGTTGGTGCTTGGATTTCACTAGCTTCATTACCTTTTACTTCAAAATGTAATCGTAACTTCCTGTGGAGCTTGTTTGTAGTGTGCTGGGTAAGTGACTACAACTGTTTTTTTGTGTACGTACCTGGAGTTGTAGCAGTAGGGTGCTTGACCATCTTTCCATGCAAATGTTGTTGCCCCACGGTAGTTATTTGGAAATTCTGGTGTTCCAGCTTTATTGGTTACATAAGTCGTTGGATCAGCATTAAAACTTCCACCAACTTTGGCAGTATACTTCTCTTTGACCGCAACAGCTTGGAACTTAATCTCTTCGATATAGTTATCAGTATAACCGGTCATGATATTTGTAGGACCGCCTATAAGGCCTGTCCCTTGCATACCAGCCACAAAATCAAGTGGTTTAGTCTTATCCAAGATTGGAGTATCAAAAGTAATAGTCCACATAACATTACGAATCGCATTATTATCAGCAGTCATCGTATAGAGTGCTTGTGAACGCGCAGCTGTTTGAGCTGCAACTGCAGCTTCATTACCTTTAATCGCTGGATTATTTGTTTTCTTAAACAACTCAGTCAAGCGATTGGTCATTTCTTCGCCAGTATAGGTATCCATACGACCGTTTTGACCCATCAAGTATAAACCGTCATTATCTTTCCAGTAATCACGAGTATTAGTTACTTTTCCATTTTTATCTGTTTGAACAACTTTCCAGTTGGTTGGTTCACCTACAGAATCTTTTGGAATCGTAAAGTAGACATAACCACTAGCAGAGTTCCCTTTACGACCTGGGTTATCTAGAACTGTCCAGTGGATGACATTATTAGCCTTATCCACTTCGTAGCTAATTTTTACGTAACCTTCAACGTCTTCTTTATTGGTATAGTCAAGGTTTTCAGAACCTTCTGTTGCTCGTGCTGCTGTTGAACGGGTTGCTGTTGCTCGTGCTGCACGATTAGTACGTGGCTTAGCAACTAAAGAACCATCTTTGATCGTTTGTGCTGCTGTCAAGTTTGCACTTGAGCCATCTGCAAAAGTCACAACTACTGTTCCATCTGCTTGGACTTGAACATCCGTCGCTGTAAAGTTTGCTGCCTTAACAGCTGCTACAACTTTTGCTTTTTCTTCATCAGTAAGTGCTGATGGATCGTATACAACAGTCACTTCTGGAGCTTGGATGCTATCAGCTTCCTTAGCTTTTTCAACTTTATCAGTTGTTGCTACTGCTTCTTCTTTAGAATTTTGAGTAGTTTCAACTGGTTTTTCGGCATTCTCTTCAGTTGCTACTACTGGTGCCACTTCTACAGCTGACGCTGCATAAGTTGAGTTCTCTTCGGCTGCAACCGGCTTAACCCCTCTGCTGTAGAGCTAGTTTCTGGCTTAGTTTCTACTGTCTCTGCTTTGACTGATGGAGCCACCAAAGCTGCTCCGACTGCAAAAAAACAAGCGAACAACCAAACAAGAAATGTTTTTCCTTTTTTTGATCATTCGCCAGTTTTTTTCTGTTCTGCATTTTTTTCGATTAAAACACATGAATCCTATCTCCTATTTTATAAAAATTATATGTTTTTCTACATACAATCAATATTATAGACGAATTCTTTTCTGATAATCAAGTAATTAGAGCTTTTATATAAGATAAAAAAATACCATATACCAAGCCTCTAAGTTTGTATTAGATCAAAAAAATAACCAATTCAAGTTCAAACAACTTCTTTGTTTTTTTGATTTACTTGTGATATAATAACCAACATCTAAAAAAATATAATTTTTTTGTTTATTATGTTCAAAATTATTACAGGAGGAATGGTCTATGAGAGCCCTATTATCTCAAAAAGAACAAAGGCAATTAAGAATTTTTAGAATATTTATTTGAAAAATCCAGACTGGATCCACCTAGATCCTCTAGCAGAGGCACTAGATATCAACACGCGTATTATCAAAAGTGATATTAAGGAGATGCGCGAAGTTCTCTCTTGCTTCGAAATCCAATCTTCAACAGCTGGTATCAGACTCGCCAATAATAACAATTTAGGCATTGAACGAATTTACCGCCACATTTTACAATATTCTTCTAATTTCCAGGTATTACGAGCATTCTTTTTACTAGAAGAACCATTTTACCCTATGAACATCTAGCTCAAAACCTTGATGTCTCGCTTCCTGCCCTTCGCAAAAAAGTCGCTGAGATCAATCATACCTTACAAAAATAAATACCGCTTCAAACTCAAGGTCACTCCAATCTCTATCATTGGAGATGAAAAAGATATCCGTTTCTTTTTTGCCCAGTACTTCCATGAAGCCTATGGTTACTTCAAATGGCCATTTACTGATTCTAAGAAAGACATTGAAGAATTTGTTGCTTTCTTTCTTAACATGACAGGATTTCCTGCCAACTATGCTAACTTGTTGCAGCTAGAAACACAAATAGCTGTTAATTTGCACCGATTTAAGATCGGTGCAACCATCCAAACAACGAGCGATTCTACAAATGAGCTCCCTTTATATGATCAACTGTCGGAGTTCCAAGATCAACTCGAACCATTGGCAAAGCGTCTAAATATCGAGGTTAACCGTCATACCTTAGAACAAATCTTTGATTCTTATACTCAAAAAGGAATCTTCTTTACTGTTGAAGAATTTCTAGCTGCCCGTTCAGAAGACAAACAGGTTGATCACTCTTACCACGCTGCTCGAGATGTCCTCGATAACTTGACTCGTGAATTTGGGATTCACTTCACAAATACTGACGAGCTAGTTTGGCACTTGCACAATACCGCTCTTCTTGAACGTCAAGAGATCAACTCAGAATCCATCATTTCTCATAATAAATCCTATGCTCTCAACAAAATTAAGAAATTTTTCCCTGAATTTTATGAAGCATCTGTTTTCGAAATGATGCGCTACAAGTCTAGCCTGGGACAAAAAGAACATGCCTATGCAGTTGTTCATCTTGTCTATACCCTTTTTACTCACGCTTCAGATTTGATGGAACAACTGTTAGAATCTCAGAATAAGGTCCGTGTCCTCGTTTTGAGTGAGTTTGACTTTGCTCATCCTCGGGCCCTCATCTCCCTCTATAAATACTACACTTCTAAAAAATATCCAGTTTGAAACATGGGACAAGGCTACATTGAATGTTGATGAAATTATGGATGCTGGATATGATGCTATTTTGACCAACTTTGATGTCGAAGGCTTAGAGCATCCAAAAGTAATCAATATCGGACGCATGGCCCAGCTTCAAGTGATTAACGAACTGAACACCATTTCGATTGGTGATCTTTAAAAAAATATTGAAGATTAGAATCACTTTGAAATCCGAATATTAGAGAACAATTTCTATAACCTATAAAGAGAAGAGACCGGAACTCCGATAATTGGAGTTCTGGTCTCTTATCTTTTACTATTTTGATTTTTTAAAAAGGAATTCAGTTCTCTAAACCGAAAAGACTCTTTCTGCTACTTGTATAGTTTCTATTTCTCT
>BNJT01000252.1_pt1 | contig 47449 bp, 52 predicted proteins | sample 8540491 | NCBI WGS metagenome assembly BNJT01 (sample SAMD00202455, study PRJDB9452) | human saliva metagenome | host: Homo sapiens | reverse complement strand
CGACTCCATTCTTACTGGAAGGAAGTCTTGTGAGTCTTGCTTCACTTCTACTACTCAGTTACATTTTTATATAAACGCAAAAAGACCGATGCCTCTTAGTGTACTGACCCCAAAAAGTTAGACAATTAATTTAAGCAAAGGATTTAGTTCTGTATTGTACAGGACTAAGTCCTTTTAATTTTACTTTGATTCGTTTGTTGTTGTAATAATCAATATAGTCGACGATTGCCCCCTCAAGTTCCTTTATAGACTTAAATGTCTGCTCATAGCCATAAAACATTTCTGATTTAAGAATGCCAAAGAAAGATTCCATCATGCCATTGTCAGTACTATTACCCTTGCGAGACATAGATGGCTGAATGCCCTTATCTTCTAAAAAACTATGATAAAACTCATGCTGGTATTGCCAACCCTGATCACTGTGGAGAATAGTATTCTCGTATTCTTCTTCTCTAAAAGCTTGTTCTAACATATCCTTTACTTGTTTTAAATTTGGCGAAGACGATAGAGTATACGCTATAATCTCGCTGTTATAACCATCTAAAATTGGTGATAAATATAGTTTTTGATTACTTGTTGGAATAGAAAACTCTGTAATGTCTGTATAGCACTTTTCCATCGGTTTTTCAGCTGTAAATTGACGTTGAATAATATTCTCAGCTTTCTTACCAACTTCTCCATGATAAGAAGAATACTTACGTTTTCTACGAATACGAGCAGTTAGCCCCAACAGTTTCATCAAGCGTTGTACCTTCTTATGGTTTACGATGAACCCACGGTTTCTAAGTTCAAGAGTAATACGACGATATCCATAATTACCTTTATGCTCGTTATAAATGGTTTCTATTTCGTTTTTTACGGCCTGATTCTTATCTTCTAGGTTTAGCTGCTTTAAGTGATAGTAGTAAGTTGAACGAGCAAGTTTAATAATCTTTAGAAGAATATCTAAAGGAAACTCTGACACTAACTCTCTGACAATCTGCGTCTTTCTTCTTTCTCTTTTTCCTCCTTCAAGCGGAGTTCTCTCAACTTTTTTAGAATGGCATTCTCCGCTCTTAAATACTCATTTTCAGCCTGAAGGCGTTCTAGTTCTGTCATCTCTTCTGGTTTTTTCTTTGGCTTACGTCCCATTTCAGGTACTCTCCCTCTTGTTTTCTCAACAATAGTATACTTATTTTTCTTGTATTGTGCGAGCCAGTTGTGAAGAGTGGCACGCGCAGGGAGGCCGTATTCGAGAGAAACTCTTTCTTTACTCCAACCTTCGAGTAAGACTTTATCAATCATTTCTTGTTTTATTTCTGGAGAATAATAATTATTTCTCCCTTTTTTAACTATCTCTAACCCATAACGTTCAATCAATTTAATCATGTAGGAAAGATTTCTCGCATCTATACCGAACATATCTGCAAGTCGTGAGTAGCTAAATCCTTGTTTTCTGAGTTCATAAATCTGAACTTTATCTTCATAAGTTAATTTCATAATAAAAACACCCCAAAAGTTAGATTTTGTGTCTAACTTTTGGGGTGCACTTCATTAGGAGACACCGGTCTTCGTTTTTTTATAGATTATTTAGCAGCTTCAAAACGGCGAGCTACTTCATCCCAGTTTACAACATTCCAGAATGCTGAAATATAATCTGGGCGACGGTTTTGGTAGTTTAGGTAGTATGCATGTTCCCATACATCTAATCCTAACAATGGAGTTTTACCTTCTGATAGAGGGCTATCTTGGTTTGGAGTAGAAACTACTTCTAATTTTCCGTTAGAAAGTACTAACCAAGCCCAACCTGACCCAAAGCGAGTTGCTGCTGCTTGTGCAAACACTTTTTTGAATTCCTCGAAGCTTCCGAATGCTTCATTGATAGCTGCTAATAAAGCACCTTCTGGAGCTTTTGCACCATCAAGAGATAATTGAGTCCAGAATAAGCTGTGGTTTGCATGTCCGCCACCATTGTTGCGAACAGCTACACGGATATCTTCAGGAACAGCGTCTAAATCGCTAATTAATTCTTCAACTGTTTTTTCGAATAATTCAGGGTGTTTTTCTACCGCTGCGTTTAAATTTGTAACATATGCATTGTGATGTTTGTCATGGTGGATTTCCATTGTACGTGCATCAAAATGTGGTTCTAATGCGTCAAACGCGTATTCTAATTTTGGTAATTCATAAGTCATTACTAAATTCCTCCTAAAATTAAATACAGTTATGAAAACTGTTTCTTTCTTCATTCATCATACCACCCACTAAACACGATACGCAAAAATTATGCCCACTCTCCCAAATCCCCCAAGCGCGTTAATTTATGGTATAATAATCCCGCTACATAGAGAAAGAAAAGAGATGAAAACATGAAATTTACAGATTATGCATTACAGCCCTATTTGCAAAAAAAGCCTTGGCTGACTTAAAAATTTACACAACCAACCCCTATTCAAGAACGTATCATTCCTCTTTTTATTAAAAAGGAGAATCTGTGATTGGTCAATCGCAAACTGGGGAGCGGAAAGAGTCACAGTTTCCTATTACCACTTATCAATAAAATTGACCCTAGCCGTCAAGAATTGCAACTAGTGATTACTGTTCCAAGTCGTGAACTCGCAGAGCAATTAACCGCTGTTGCAGCTCAACTGATTTCATTTAGTGATACAGAAATCTTATTAGAAAAATGTATCGGTGGTACAGATAAAAAACGACAAGTGGCAAAATTGACACAAACCCAACCTCATATCGTGATTGGGACACCTGGTCGTATTTTTCGATTTAATGCAAGAGAATGCGCTCTTCGTTCAAACCGTTCAAATGATGGTCGTCGATGAAGCCGATATGACATTTGACTTAGGGTTCTTAGAAACTGTCGATGAAATCGCGTCTCGTATGCCAGAAAACTTACAAATGTCTGTTTTCTCCGCAACAATTCCAGATAAGATTAAACCATTCTTGAAGAAATACTTGGGCAATCCAAAGGTGATTCAAATCGAGAATACACAACTCGTTTCACCAACGATTAAAAACCAATTACTAGTTACAAAGGCTCAAAATCCAATGGACGTTCTTCGTCAGTTACTTGTAATGGGACATCCTTACCTCGTACTTATTTTCGTAAATACGAAGCAAAAAAAGCAGACGAAGTGACAAAAGACCTTCGCAGCCATAACTTCAAAGTAGCAACGATTCACGGAGATATTCCTTCAAGAGAACGTCGTCGTGTGATGAAGCAAATCCAACAAATGGATTATCAATTCGTCGTGGCTACTGACCTTGCTGCACGTGGGATTGATATCGAAGGCGTTTCCCATGTCATCAACTTAGAAATTCCTGGCGAATTGGAATTCTTCATCCACCGTGTTGGTCGTACTGGACGTAATGGTCTTGAAGGAACAGCTATCACCTTCTACACACCAGATCAAGAGCAAGCCATTCAAACATTAGAAGGAAAAGGCATCTCATTTGAAACGGTTGAATTGAAAAATGGTGAGCTAGTAGAAAGTTATGACCGTTCTCGTCGTGAGAAACGTAAAAATACGCAATCCAAGGACTTGGATCCGCGTCTTAAAGGGATGATTAAGAAGGCGAAGAAAAAAAGTAAAACCTGGGTACAAGAAAAAAACTTGGCCAAGAGATTCGTCAGAAACAGCGCAGACAAAATCGTACAAAAAAATAAATAGTACAGAATATTTTTAATTTAGACGATTACGAAGAATCCTTTACGGATATCTTCATAGTAATAGTGACGAGGCACCAGCTCGAGCCTAGTGTCTCTCGCCTTTAAAGCCTCAAAGGGGACGTACGGAATTAAATTCCTACGTCCCCTAATTCGTTTTAATGCAACTTCCCGTCACTATTACTATAGAATCCGTATATTTCTTCGTAATCTCAGTATAGAAATTTAGTCTCTACTATTTATTTTTTTATCGATTTTGTCAAAAGAAAAACTCTTAGAAACGACTTGTTCGTGGTTTCTAAGAGTTATTTTTTATTGGTTTTTATTTTGCTGAGCGATGAATTCTCGCATTCCAAGGAGCCAGTTGAATGTCGATGTCACTAGTAGATACATAAACATCCCTACTCCTCCGCCGATTCCTAACACGCCAATCACCATATAGATGGTTGCTGGTAGGAACATAGCAGCAATCGTTAACTGTTTCGATACGGTTGGATGCATTTGAATGTAGGCTCTCATAAACAACGCCGTTAATAATCGTACGACGAAGCTGATGATAATCATTAAAATATAAACGACAATCGTATTATAAACAAAGCCGAATAACATAACACCGATAAATACCATCCACAATTTTGATTGGAACTCTTGAATAAACTGCTCTACATTTGATTTATTAAAGCCGTTTAAGCCTTCATAAGAAAATTTTGAGGTATTAATGATGGTGTCTACAACAATATGGTCTTGTAAAATCCCGATGGATGGAATCCCTTGACTAGATTCAGACGTCACATCATTATCCGTTGACTTCCCACTTGGGTCAAATACAATATTGAAAACATCAGAACGGTAAACAAATCCTGTATTGTCTCCCGCCGATAACTTCCCATCTTGAATCGAGAGGTCTGGGAATTGTTTCGCAACGATTCCTAAATTCGTATTCATGCTTGCAATATCTTTTCCAGCACGAATAAAGCCAGGAATCGATACAAGTAATACGAGTAGGAAAAAAATTCCTTTGATTTTCTTTAGTGGATTTTGTAAAATCGTCCAAATTTTATTAGGTTTTAAAATACTCAATTGAATAAACTCTCTAATCGTCATGCGCGCCTCCTATATAGAGAACAGTTTACAGAAAAAAAGAGCGATTTTTTCAACAGAAGGGCGTTAATCGATGAGAATGCATTCTAAGATATTCCTAAAAATCCTCTCTCTCAGTCCCCTGCTTAACGCTGCATTCGTGGCTTGAAACGTAGCTTCCTGTTCTTTTTTTCAAGATCCTCAGTTTATTATAATAGCAATTTCAGCTTCTAAATATGTAGTTTGTTCACGTAATTGAACTAATTCTCTTTCGGATTCTAAAAGATTATCAGTCATAACTTCTTTATTCATAATTGGCTCCTTAGATAATGGTCGTCCTTTTTCTCATTCTGTAAGAGTTTCCCCATTTAAAACCTGTAGCACGCATGTCAATTTTTTCTCTAGCATCTATTTCCTTTGTGTTCTAACGTACTCTAATCCAAAGGGCCGAGAATTATTCAATTTTTTTCAAATACAAGTATGTTTTTTTCCGGAAACTCCTTTTCATAACTCTTTCATGCGCGTCAGCCCATATTCCTCGTTGATATAATTCGACACATTTCATATTGAATTCCAATAAGTAGCGCAAAATAAATACCCCCTTTACTAGTTTTTCCAGTAAAGGGGATACATATCAGGTAGCCTACCTACCTTTTAACTTCTTAAATTGTTCTTGTTAAATAATAAGTATTTTACGCTTTCTTACGTTTGAATAAGATTGTTCCTCCAAAGAATACCAAAATAGTACCTACAACCATTGAGACTGATTTTGTTGTACCAGTATTTGGTAATTCTTGTCCAGATGCACTAGCAGACGCTTCTGTTACTGGAGCTGCCGTTGTTGGTGCTTCTGTTACTGAAGCTACTGTTGTTGGTGCTTCTGTTACTGAAGCTACTGTTGTTGGTGCTTCTGTTACTGGAGCTGCCGTCGTTGGAGCTTCTGTTACTGGAGCTGCCGTCGTTGGTGCTTCTGTTACTGGAGCTGCCGTCGTTGGAGCTTCTGTTACTGGAGCTGCCGTCGTTGGTGCTTCTGTTACTGGAGCTGCCGTTGTTGGTGCTTCTGTTACTGGAGCTGCCGTTGTTGGTGCTTCTGTTACTGGAGCTGCAGTTGTTGGTGCTTCTGTTACTGGAGCTGCAGTTGTTGGTGCTTCTGTTGTTGTTGGTGCTTCTGTTGTTGTTGGTGCTTCAGTTGTTGTTGGAGCTTCTGTTGTTGTTGGAGCTTCCGTTGTTGTTGGAGCTGCCGTTGTTGTTGGAGCTTCTGTTGTTGTTGGAGCTTCTGTTGTTGTTGGAGCTGCCGTTGTTGTTGGTGCTTCCGTTGTTGTTGGTGCTTCCGTTGTTGTTGGTGCTTCCGTTGTTGTTGTTGGTACTGCCTGCCAAACACGCACATAATCCACAAGCATATCAGAACGAGAACCATCTCGATAGCTGTCAATATATTTAGTCGCATCACTGTAATCACGACCACCAGGAGTTCCATCTTTTAGGAATGATCCTCCGACCATATGACTCAAACGTAATGTCATTCCATTTTCAGGGTCAATTAATGGGTTTGGATCTTTAATACCTGAAACAGTCTCCTTAACCGGCTTACCATCGTAATAGAAAGTAATTTTATCCCCGGTTTTTAATACCCCGTATGTGTGGAAATCAGATTGTGTATCTCCATTATTATCGATACGACGTTGAGTTTGTTTGCTTGTTTTTGCATCCGCTGATTTCGGCGTATGAGTATTGGCTTGTAAGAAGCTAGGATCATATCCTTTTGATTCGAACACATCAATTTCGCCATTGCCAGGCCAATCTTTACCATTAGTCCCCGTTAACCAGAAAGATGACCAAGATGATTCACTCATTGGTAATTTAATACGAGCTTCAGTATAGAAATCACCTTTAAAAGATGCTTTTATATTCTTTTTATCATCAAAAGTATTAATGGCCCCAGATGTAAATGGTGCAGGATAAACCTCAACGTTCCCATTTTTATCTTTTCTGGTGTTCGTTCTCGGAACAGTTTCCATTTTTTTAGTTTCTGAATTCCATTTTTCACGTGTTGGTGAGTAAAGTGCTGTTAGATGCAAAACACCATCCGAAACTGAAACGTTCTCCGGTTTATCTGTATTATGCATTTGAGTTCTTGCTGCAGTGTCGAAAGACGAATACGCATATGCCCATTTTGTTTGATCCAATTTATCTCCATCAAACTCATCATGCCATACCATGTTAAAATTTTCTGGCACTCCAACTGGTTTACTATTTTCAGCCTCTGCATTACTAACGCTAGACTCGGCATATACTGTATTGATTGGTGCAAAAAAACCACTACCAACCATCAAGATAGTCCCTAAAAAAACTAACTCCTGTGACTACCTTATTTCTATTTTTTTAAAAATACGCAATATTATCCCCTCTTTCTTTTTTTACACTAGATTTAAATTATTTTTAAGCGCTACCTCTTCAAGATTGAAAAATACTATCAAAAACAATAATATATCTTGAATAATTCAAAAATAAAAATCACGTAACATACATATAAATTTTTAATCTAATATTTTAGCGAATATCACTTTTTTTAGTATACCACAATTAGTATTTTTTTCAATAAATTGGAACCAAAAAAATTTCTAAAAACGATAAGAAAAAAACTGTTAATAATATCCCAAGTATTCTTTAAGATTATTGTTATTTTATAAAAATTAAATTTCACATTGGCATTTACTTCTTTTTTTGAATATTTGTATTTATGTACTTTAAATTTAAAGATATGAGAAAAAAATTACAATTAGAGTTCCTTTTTTTCATTCATCAATAATATTACAAACCTTTAAACAGCCGTTTTTTTAGTAATATGATTTGGAGTTATTTTTGACCAACTCATATTACCCGTATTTTATTATTAGCAATACATTTCAGAGTACTATTATTTTTTTAAAAAAAGAATAATCCTATATACACAAAAATATTTTTTTAATCTTGTAAATAACATCTCTAATCTTATCTTAGAGTAGCAATTCCAATTTCGGGCATTATTTGATAATTCATAATCCATAGAAGACTTGCTTCCTTTTTTTCTTGTCACCTATTTCATATTTTTAAATGTAAAAATTCTAACTCTTCGACTTTTCAATATTACGATCTTACAATTCGTAGTTTTTTTATATCCATTGTACTCCCATAAACCATTTAATCGTTTAATCGATAGTTCTAACAAATATGAGATTTTATTATATTTAAGCTACTGAAAACTGAATAAAAATCCCCTTTACCGGGAATCCAGCAAAGGGGAATATTTCTTATTCTAGTTAATTTATTTATCTTTATTTTTATAGAGATAAATCAAATTATGCTTTCTTACGAGAAACTAGAATCACTGTTCCAACTACTACTAATAATCCAGCAATTACTACTAAGAATGAGTTAGCAGTACCAGTATTTGGTAACTCTGGTCCAGGTGTTGTAGTAGGAGCTTCTGTTGTTGTAGGAGCTTCTGTTGTTGTAGGAGCTTCTGTTGTTGTAGGAGCTTCTGTTGTTGTAGGAGCTTCTGTTGTTGTAGGAGCTTCTGTTGTTGTAGGAGCTTCTGTTGTTGTAGGAGCTTCTGTTGTTGTAGGAGCTTCTGTTGTTGTAGGAGCTTCTGTTGTTGTAGGAGCTTCTGTTGTTGTAGGAGCTTCTGTTGTTGTAGGAGCTTCTGTTGTTGTAGGAGCTTCTGTTGTTGTAGGAGCTTCTGTTGTTGTAGGAGCTTCTGTTGTTGTAGGAGCTTCTGTTGTTGTAGGAGCTTCTGTTGTTGTAGGAGCTTCTGTTGTTGTAGGAGCTTCTGTTGTTGTAGGAGCTTCTGTTGTTGTAGGAGCTTCTGTTGTTGTAGGAGCTTCTGTTGTAGGAGCTTCTGTTGTTGTAGGAGCTTCTGTTGTTGTAGGAGCTTCTGTTGTTGTAGGAGCTTCTGTTGTTGTAGGAGCTTCTGTTGTTGTAGGAGCTTCTGTTGTTGTAGGAGCTTCTGTTGTTGTAGGAGCTTCTGTTGTTGTAGGAGCTTCTGTTGTTGTAGGAGCTTCTGTTGTTGTAGGAGCTTCTGTTGTTGTAGGAGCTTCTGTTGTTGTTGTAGGAGCTTCTGTTGTTGTTGTAGTTGTTGTTGTAGTTGTTGTAGGATTGTTTACTACTTCTTTAGTAGCAACATTGCTGCTTCCATCAAATTCTGATGGATCAACGATAGTTTCTGCTACGTCAATAACATATCCTTCAGGAGCTTCAATTTCTTTAACAATGTATTTAGTTTTTAATAATCCTGTAACTGTAATGTCACCATTTGCATCAGTTTCATATTCACCAACGACTTGTTTTGTAGCTTCACGAATAACTTGGAATTTAGCTCCTTTTAAAGGATTTCCTTTGTCATCAGTCTTATGAACGTGAATAGCAAATACATAACCTACACCAGAACCACCAGCGATTTGGATTTTTGTATTTGAGTTTGATTCTTTAATCACTTTATCGTTGCTTTGAAGAGATACAGTATTAACAAGTAATTCGCCATCAGCTGGCTCATAATCTAATTGAACATCGTATCTAATCTCAAAGTGATCGTCAGCTGCCAAATTACCTAAAGTAATTTCAAATGAACCGTCTTTAATGTTCTTTGTATACTTATCAGTTACATTTTTTTCTTGTTCTCTAATTTCCAAGAACCGTTAGTGTATTTCCAATCGCCTTTCCAAATTTCAAAAGATCCATTAACATATTTTTGCAGCTTTATATTTTAATTCATCAAGAATTTTAACATTATTTAAAAGCTTCACTTGTTCTGTTAATTGGAACAATATAGTGAATTGTTTTACTATCTGGACTTACCCAGCTAGATTTTTTTTAATTACGTAGTTGTTTGTATCTCCAACACCATCGTAGCTAACTTTTTCCACCGAATTTAGGTTTTCCATCAACACTAACCTTGACAGGAACATCTCCACTATTTTTTTGTTTTGCTGAATCAACAGCTGCATAGAAGAAGAAGTTTCCACTTACATTTGAATGTGTGTCAACAAATGAAGTATAAGTCAATGTAATTGTACCTGCTTCTTTGTCTACATGCGCAGTTGCAACAGTTTGACCGCTAGCAGCATCTTTTAAATCAAAGTCAGTAGAACTAATAATGATCGGATCTTCTAACTTGATAACTGTTGTATCGCCTGCAGTAACACCTTTCCTTCTAAAAGCAAATTCTCCTGCAACTCTAAATTTGTCCCATTTACCGATTTTTTTCCATCAATCTCTCCGCCTTTATCATTTTTTTGATTTCTAGCTTTGTGATTGTGTCAACCGTTTTAGTCGTTGCCGCACTTGCGGAATTCCCACCAAAAAAAGGAACAACATTGTTAAAGTCACAATTAAAAAAATGAAAAAAATATTTGAAATAATTTCTTTTTAAAAATTCATTTTTTTATCATCCTTCCGATATTTTTGATATATTCACATTATACATTTTTTTCCCCTAAAAAGCAACAGTTTTACCTAAAAAAATAATATTACAGATGTTTTTTTCATTTAATTTAGACAAATTTTACATCTTATTTTTTTCAATACTACTTTGACCGTTTTCTTTTTTTAATTAGATTAGATTATTTTTCTTGTTTCGATGCTCGTTGGCTAATTACTTAAGAATATTTTTTTAAGTGTTATTTTTTTCAATATTTCTCTTTTTTTAAAAACTATTTATCAAACCGTATTTTTATCGTATTCTTACTATATATAGTAAGAATATTTATATTATTGTTTTTTTAACATGCTTTATATCAGCTCTTAATTTAAACTATGTACAAACAGATTGTTTTTTTACTTTATATATCATTAATTAATTTCATATTAATTGTAATTAGAAAAAAACATGGTCATAAAAATTACTGACCATGTTTTATTTGAAAGGATATTTAAAAAGTAAAGTAGTAATTGATACCCTATATTCATACTCCTTTGTGGATTTGGATATCATTATTTCTCCATTATTAATTGATAGGAAGTTGCTCCGAACAATCAATAGCTTAATTTCTTGAAAAATATTACCTGTACTAATCGAGTTCGATTTGGCCTGTGTATAGTTTGTAGTAGACTCCGCGTTTGTCCATAAGGCTCTCATGGTCTCCGCGTTCGATAATCTCACCGTGATCCATTACCATAATCACGTCCGAATTACGAATCGTAGATAAACGGTGGGCGATTACAAATGAAGTACGACCTTCCATCAATTGGTCCATACCACGTGAAATTAACGCTTCAGTATGGCTATCGATTGAACTTGTAGCTTCATCAAGAATCAATACTTTAGGGTTCGCAACGGCAGCACGCGCAATCGCAAGTAATTGACGTTGACCTTGTGACAAGCCTTCGCCGTCCCCTGTAATTTCTGTTTGATATCCTTGAGGAAGACGTTTGATAAAGCTGTGGGCATTGGCAAGTTTCGCCGCCTTAATCACTTCATCATCAGTTGCATCTAAATTACCGTAGCGAATATTATCCGCAATGGTTCCAGTAAATAAATGTGTATCTTGCAATACAATCGAAATTGTCTTACGTAAGTCATCTTTCTTAATCTTCGTTACTGGAATCTCGTCAAAAGTAATGACCCCAGAATCGATTTCGTAGAAACGGTTGATTAAGTTTGTAATCGTTGTTTTACCAGCACCAGTTGCCCCAACAAAGGCCACTTTCAATCCTGGTTCAGCCCAAACATTGATATCTTTTCAAGATACGTACACCTGGTACATAGCCAAAGTCAACATTGTGTAGTTGGATGTTTCCAACAACTGGAATACGTTTGTCGCCATCCACCCAGTACCATTGATTTGGATCGCGTTGGTCCAACGTAACCGTTCCTTCGTCGACTTCAGGTTCTTCACGAAGAATCGCAAAGATACGTTCTGCCCCGGCCATCGCACTAAGAAGTACGTTCATTTGTTGAGACATTTGTCCAAGTGGTTGTGCGAATGTTCTTGAGAATTGTAGGAATGAGGCAAGTCCCCCGATATCCATGGCGTTAATAATCACCAAGTATCCACCAACTGCTGCAGTAATCGCATAGTTCACGTAACTGATGTTTCCTAAAATTGGGAACATGATACTTGAATAGAATTGTGCGTTATTGGCAGCTTCTTGAAGTTCAGTGTTAAGTTTATTGAATTCATCAAGCACTTTATGTTCGTGGTTAAATACTTTCACGACTTTTTGTCCTTCAATATGCTCTTCCACGAATCCATTCACTTGTCCAAGAATCGCTTGTTGAGCAGCGAATTGTTTTCCTGATTTTGACCCCTAGTTTCTTCACGATTTGGAACATCAAGAATACCATCGCAATCAGAAGCACTGTTAAAACTCGGTGAAAGAATGACCATCATCACAAATGTCAATACTAATTGAAGCGTTGAGCTGATAATCATTAACATACTGTTGTTAAACGCATTTTGAATATTTTCAAAGTCGTTTGTAAAGCGAGACATTAAGTCCCCGTGCTTATTCGTATCAAAGAAACGAATTGGCAAACTTTGAATATGGTTGAATAAATCTGCACGCATTTTTTCGATGGTATTTTGTCCCAACCGTTACCATTAAACGCGCTGAGAAGTAGCTGGCTGTTGCCCCAAGTACATAGACAATCGCGATAAAGCCAAGCATTTTCGCTAATCCGGCTAAATCCCCTGTTTCAATAAAATCATTGATTAACGGACGAATCGCATATGTCCCGATAATTCCGGACGCACTTGAAACGATTAAGCAGACGACAACGACTGCAAGAGTCCATTTACTCTTCCATAAATACCCCCATAAGTCTGCCAAAGTTTGTTTCATATTTTTCTGGACGTTTTTGGCCCTTTTATGTTCTACTCATCTCCTTTGGCTCCTTTCATTTGGGTTTCGTAAATATCACGATACAAGTCGTTTGTTTCCATTAACTCTTCGTGAGTTCCTAGTCCGTTGACTTTACCATCATCTAACACAAGAATATTGTCTGCGCCTTGGATTGATGAAATACGTTGGGCAATAATGATGACCGTTGTATCTGGTAAATGGTTGAAAGAACGCTTCACGGATTTTCGAGTCAGTTGCTGTATCGACCGCTGAAGTTGAATCGTCTAAGATTAACACGGCTGGTTTTCGTAGCATCGCACGCGCAATTGTAAGACGTTGTTTTTGTCCACCAGAGAAGTTTGAACCACCTTGTTCTACACGAGTGTCATACCCATCCGGCATTTCCATAATAAAGTCATGGGCTTGCGCATGTTTGGCTGCTTGAATCATCTCTTCTTCTGTAGCGTCCGGATTCCCCCATAAGAGGTTCTCACGAATTGTTCCAGAGAATAACGTATTCTTTTGTAATACCATCGATACGTTTTGACGAAGGTCTGCGAAACGATACTCGCGCACATCATGACCGCCCACACGAACCGTTCCTGCTGTTGTGTCGTAAAGTCGAGGAATCAACTGTACAAGAGAAGATTTCCCAGAACCTGTTGGCCCGATAATCCCGAACACTTCACCTGGTTTAATCTTGAAGTTGATGTCGCTAAGTACTTCTTCGTCTTGTTGTTTTCCATAAGAGAAATGAACATGATCGAATTCCACTTCACCGTAAACTTTGTCAACTGTAATTGGGAATTCAGGTTCTTCCACATCGATGTTTGTATCTAACACTTCGAAGATACGATCCATTGATGCTTTTGTCATGGTCAACATAACGAAAACGAATGAAATCATCATGAGTGACATCAAGATTTGTGTGATATAAGAAATGAAACTGATAAGGTCCCCTGTTGTCATCGTTCCGCTAATAACGAGTCCACCACCGAACCACATCACCGCAATCGTTACTGCATAAATCGTTAACTGCATGATTGGGTTATTCCACATCACGACATACATCGCATGTAAGGCACGTTCTCTAAATGTAGAGTTTTCTTTGCCGAATTTTTTCTTCTCGAATGTTTCACGTACGAATGATTTTACAACGCGAATTCCGATAAAGTTTTCTTGTAATGTACGGTTGATGCCGTCTGTTGCTTGTTGTAATTTTCTAAAGCGAGGAAAGGCTGTAGAAATGATGAGCGCTAATGAGAGCACTAAGATTGGTACAGCAACCATGAAGACAAGAGATAATTGCGCGTTGATGCTTACCGCAAAGAAAATGGCGAAGATAAACATCATTGGCGCACGCGCTAAAATACGCATCGTCATAATGGCTGTATTTTGAATATTGTTAACGTCACTTGTCATACGCGTAATTAAAGAAGCATTTGAGAAGTGATCGATGTTCTTAAATGAGAAAGCTTGAATCTTCTTCATCTCAGCAGAACGTAATTCTGCGGCTACCCCAGTTCCGGCAATCGATGCAAATTTCGCACCAAGAACTCCGGCTGAAAGAGACACAATCGCAACCAGAACCATAATGAATCCTTGTTGCACAATATAGCCTAAGTCTTTGTTTGGAATCCCTTCGTCGATAATTTGCTTCATAATAATCGGTTGCGCTACTTCACAGAGCACCTCGATTAAGATGGCAAAAAAACGCTAAGAAAGGATATTTTTTTATACTTACTAAAAAAACGGAATAATCTGTTTTAGCATTTTTCTCACTCCTTTTATATTGATTTTAGATAATAAAAAAACTGTCCCTTGAGTTCACTCTCAAAGACAAGTAATCAGCTACGAATCACTAGAATAGTTTTAACAATCTTTTGTCCTTGTTTTTCAACAGATTGCCCTTTCAGATTTTTAATTGAAATTTTTCATTTTTATTTTACAGAAAATCTTTTTCTGCTTTAGAAAATGAATGCCAGCTTCAAAATTTCTTATCACGTAAAAAAAATAGTGCCTGTGTTTTTGTGTTCAGAGCGCGATTTATGGTACAATGAGCCCAACGAAATTTTAGAAAGCGAGGGACTCAAGTGTCCACAATTCAATACATTAGTACACGAGACACAAACAACCGCGTTACAGCTTCACAAGCCATTTTAAAAGGGATTGCTGAAGACGGTGGTTTATATGTACCAACTGCCCTCCCAGAAGTGACTCTGGACTGGGAAGTGTTAAAAACTCAAAGTTATCAAGAAATTGCAATCGAAATTTTATCTGCCTTTTTAACAGATTTTACAAAAGAAGAAATTACAGACTGCGTGCATTCTGCATACGATACAACGTTTGATACAAAAGAAATCGCACCTGTGAAGAAAGTTGGCGACCGTCATTTCATGGAACTCTTTCCACGGAAGAACTATCGCCTTCAAAGGACATGGCGCTATCCATCTTGCCATATCTCCTCACAACTGCAGCAAAGAAAGAAATCAAATCAGATAAAGAAATCGTGATTTCTAACAGCGACATCAGGAGACACTGGTAAAGCTGCCCTTGCAGGATTTTGCGGATGTTCCTCATACAAACATCATCGTCTTTTTATCCAAAAAGGTGGCGTAAGTACGATTCAAGAACGCCAAATGGTTACACAAGCCGGCGACAACACATTCGTCTATGGTGTAGAAGGAAACTTCGATGACGCACAAACAAAAGTCAAAGAGTTATTCGCGGATAAAGAGTTAAACGCAACACTAGCAGAAAAAGGATTCCAATTCTCTTCTGCAAACTCGATTAATATCGGACGTCTTTGCCCACAAATCGTGTACTACGTATTCGCGTATGCACAATTAGTGAAAGACGGGACTCTGAACATTGGCTCTCCAATGAACGTTGTCGTTCCAACTGGGTAACTTCGGTAACATCCTAGCAGCCTACTACGCAAAAGGTATCGGTGTTCCAATCAACAAACTCATCTGTGCTTCAAACGAAAACGATGTGCTTGTTGATTTCTTCCAAACAGGAACATACAACCGACTACGTGAATTTAAATTAACAAGTTCTCCAAGTATGGATATTCTTGTTTCAAGTAACCTTGAGCGTTTTGTCTTTGAATTAACAGGACGCAGCTCGCAGGAAACAAATGCTCTGATGACTTCCCTAAAAGAAAACGGAAGCTACTCTGTTCCAAATACAGATACGGCTCTCTTCCAACAATTTTATGGAAACCGTGCAAGCCAAGAAGAGACAGCTCAAACGATTCATGATGTATTCACGAACGAGCACTACTTATTAGATCCACACACTGCGGTTGCAGATGCTGTGTATACGAAATATAAGAAAGAAACAGGAGATGTAACTCCTACGGTGGTAGTATCGACTGCCAGTCCATACAAATTCCCACAAAGCGTCCTTTCAGCTCTAGATGTGGATACGAATCAATCAGATGCAGAACTCATGGATGCAATCCAACAAGTAAGCGGCATTGCCATTCCAACAGCAGTAACAAGCGTATTGGATGCGCCAATCCGTCATACAAAAGTTCTTTCAATTGAAGGCATGAAACAATCCGTCCTGGATTCATTAAACATTCAATAACACAAAAAAGACAAGAAATCGTTGAAACAACGATTTCTTGTCTTCTTTTTTATTCTTCTGTTAGGAAACCTTGTGCTTTTAGTACATCGAACATTTCTGCACGTTTAGCCCCAAGCGTGTGGTATTTTGTAGACACTTGTTTTGTAAAAGCATCTACACGTCGGTTAGCATCACGAAGGTCGTAATATTCTGTTACTGTCGCATCATATTCTTTCAATTCTTCTAATGGATTCTCCAATTCACGGTAGCCATTTTCCATATGAATCACTTCTTTTGGAAGACGTGGTTTTAATTGTGGCTCTTGGGAGGGCCAACCTAGTGCTACCCCGATTGCTGGATAAGTGTATTCAGGTAAGTTTAATAACTCAACCACTTTTGCTGTATCGTTAAATAAACTTCCTAGATAAACAGTTCCCATCCCTAAAGACTCTGCCGCTACAACAACATTTTGTGCTGCAATCACTGCATCAGTCAATCCAGACACGAAACGGTCTGCGCTCCCTTGAACGCTTACTTCTTGTCCTAAGACTTTTGCAATTTCCGAATTACGACGTTGGTCCACAACGAATACAAATAGATGCCCATTGTTTTCTACATAAGATTGACGACTGATAGCAGCCAACTCTTTCTTTAATGCTGGATCTGTCACACTAATAATCGAATAGGCTTGTAAGTACATACTTGAAGCTGTTCTTTGCGCCACTTCTACAAGTAAATCTACTTCCTCTTTTGTTAAAGGTTTGTCTTCAAATGCACGGATTGAACGGTGATTTAATTGTGTTTTGATCGTTTCATTCATTTTGATTACTCCTTTGTATCAAAAAAAGAGTCGAAAACTTCAACTCTTTTCGTATTTTAGAAATATTGTTTACCTGTTTCCAAGGCTGCTTCTGGCATAATCACTTCGCCGTATTCTTTCAATACTTCCCATGAAATTCTTGAGAACTCAGCATACTCACGAATAAGAGCCATTTTTGAAGCCACTTCTTCTGGTTTTTCCACTTGATGGAAAACGTGTAAGAAGTAATGTCCGCTGTAACGGTAAAGAACCGATTGGTCAAATTCACCTGATGCTTCTTTTGCCATTGAGACAAAATCTTCGAAGTCTTCAAAGACCACTGTCACATCGATTGGTTTCAATGTAGAAGATTTATCTTCTGTATTTATCACTGGTTTTGGAGAAAGTTTGCCATCTTCATTCTTGTCCTTGCGCTTCTTACCAATACGGTCTGTCAGCGAATGTTGAATCGTATCCACGATATTTCGAACCATGCGTTCATCAGTTGATTCATCCCCCATATCCACAATACGTGTGACATAGAGTTCTAATCCATCAGCATTTGGCATGATTTGGAAGCTCAAACCGTCTGAATCTTCGAATTGATGTAAGACGCCCATCTCCTCTAAAACACTATGGAAAGCCTTCGATTTCGCCTGGATTTCCAAGTAATTCAGGTATTGATGTACCACGGTCGATTAGATCTTGGTTCTCGATACGCAACAAGAATGTATCGTCGTTAATGCGTTCCATTTCCATAATATTCACCCCTTTTTACCTTATCTATCTATTCTAGACCAAACCTGACAAAAATAAAAGAAATACGATTGGAACCCTAATGCAAATTGTTTTGTACTTGGTGCTCTTGAAAAACAGCTTGGGATGGGGCAAATTGAACTTGCGTTCAAATATACTAAAAAAGATTACTGCGAATCCCTGCGGATTATTTTTATAATCGCCGTTACGGGGCACCGGTGCAAGCCTGTAGTCTTGCACCTTCGAAGCTTCAAACGCGGAGTACAGGACAAGTCCCTACTCCGCGTAATTCACATTCGATGCGATTCCCCGTTACTGCGATTATAAAATCCGCAGATTCTTCGTAATCTTTTTTATTTAGTTTCGTTCAATTTGCCCCTCCAAGCTGTTTGAAAAGGTGCTAACCCATTCGTATTTCTTATTTTTGGAAGGTGGATAGGATGGAAGTGGCCGCGAAACGACGAGGCTTCTTCTCTTGTTATAAATTAGGCTTAGGCTTTGCGGAGGGTGAGGCCGAATTGTCTTGTTCGGATTTGTTGGATGCTAAAGGCTAATGCTAAATACAAGATTCCAAACAAGAGAACCATACCCAGATTCATAGCGTAACTTGAAAATTCTAGCGATGAGTTTTTCGGTTGCAGTGATGACATAATACACTGGGAAGAATTTCGCAATGCTAATGGCTAATGGATTGAGTAACTCTAACGGAACGAAAATCCCTGAGATAAAGGATACACCCATCCCCACTACCGTACTTGCTGCAGAATACCCATACGTGTTATCCCCGATAATGATCGAGCAAAGGAATGCCAGTGCGTAGGCTGTAAGTGCCGATGCGAAAGTGAGCATTAATGCCTTTTGGAGCACCCGCACTCACATAGAAACTTGGTGCCACAATGGCTACGAATAGTAAGTTGATTCCAACGATAACCCCAACAACTGTTAAGCCCCCAAGGAATTTTTCAATCATCACTTGGTTCACACTCTTCATACCAATAACAATTCGTTTAGCGACTTCGTCAGTTTCAAGCATTGAAAAAATTAAACCAAGTAAGAAGATAAAGACTGAGATATAAACGAACGGTGTGTACGCAAAGTAGATTTCACCAAATTTTGCATAGTAATCGTCCCCTTTAAGCGTGTTGTCTTTTGAAATGACACTTACTGAAGCTTCTTCGCTTAAAATCTTATTCATATTCTCAACGCTGAAGTTTCCTTGATTTTTCAATACAACTGCATAGCGAATATACGAATTGATGTACTCACGAAGGATATTTCCGTTAAGAGAATTTCCAATTTCCATAGTGACGGCAGATTCGCCATTATTGATTCTTGCTTCAACGTCCGACGGAATCCAAAGGGCGCCATCCACATCATTCGCGTACACTGCTTCTTTCATGCTGTTATCACTAATGGTTGTAAGAGTCACTTTATGATCTTTTTGAAGAGAGGCAATGAGTGCGTTCATAATGTCGCTACTGCCATCTGATTCGTCTTTAATCAAGACTTTATATTGTGTATCTTTAAAACCTGTGACTTCATTGTTTCCTAGCACTTGAGAAAGGCCCATCCCCATAAAGATGACTAAGAAAATAATCGCATATGATTTTAATCGATAAGCCAGTTTTAGAAAATATTTATAGACTATCATAACGTGTTCTCCTTAATCTCCATAGTGCACATCCTAGAAGTGCTAGTGTGTAAGCGCCAAGTAATAAGTAGGTTCTGCCAATCTGGGCACTACCTACAAGGCGATTTAATTGATAAAATCCTGTAACCATTAACGCAACTGGATTAAATTGGTTAAATCCTGGCATGAAGGTATTGGCAAATCCCTTCATGGCTGTACCCATCATCCCAGCAAGTGCTGAAAGGACGAGGTTTGTAATCAATGCGAAGATAATTCTTCCCTGTATTGTTAGTTTTTGATTGGTTCCAATAAGAAGCCCTGCTGCAATTCCGAAATACATTTCCCTAGCAATATGAGAAGGAGGCTTCCTGCCCAATCTGCAAATAGATTAATTTTCAATACTTGCGTCGTATAAATCAGCATGATTGCATTTGATGCGAGATTGAGCAATAAGCCAATCATAAAGCAGTTCGCAATTAACTTGCCTTTGCTAAATGGGCTGCCCATAATACGACGTCCAATCGGCGATAAGTTTCCGTTTAAGTAAGCTGCACAAACGACACCACTAAACAACTGAGTACATCGTGAAGCTAGCAATCGCGGTGTAAAATAACATCGTCCCTTGACTGACGTCCGTAGTCTCCTGCGTCACCCAGCTCTTGTTAAAATCGATCGACGCTGCACCTTGTCCAAGGCTTTGAACTTGTTTGATTTGGGTCGCTACATTTTTTAAGACGCTTTGCGGAATCCCCATCGATTTGCTAACCACCACATCTAAGTTCTTTTCAAGAAATCCGTCTGCTTTATCCTCTGTAACGAGTGCTTTCCCTGCTTCCTCTGACTCCACATCGATAATCTCGAAGTAATCTCCGGCTTGTTCAAACACATAGTGATAAGGATTGTCGGCTGTCATGGCAACTCGAACTGTTCCCATGTCTTGATTCATGATTCCTGAAAAGGATACGAAATAGAGTGAAATCAAGATAATTGGATATAATAACACCCAAAACGAGAATGAAAAGTCTTTTAAGGCGTCTTTGGATAAATACGTAAATAGCTTTAAGAATGTCTTCATGAATCTCGAAGTCCTTTCCCTGTGTATGCAAGGAACACATCATCTAAGCTTGGCTGTTCACTGTATAAACGAACATAGCTTAAGTTCAATTCTTCTAGGGTGTTTGCCACGTGAAGTAAGTGATTCGTTCCTTGTTCGAAGTTAAATTTCAAATGATCTTTATGATGTTCTAATACAAGAACATGTGGAATTTGTTTTAAGCGAGCCACTTGTTCTTCAGTTGGAATGGTTGAAAGTTCCACTTGGATAATTTCAGAAGTCGCGATCGATTTCTTCAACTCTTGCGAAGTACCTGAAACAATGCTCTTTCCTTTATCCATAATCACGATACGGTCACTTAATCCGTCCACTTCGTCTAAGTAGTGTGTTGTATAAATAATCGTGCTTCCTTGTTCGTTGAGTTTGCGAATTCCTTCTAAAATAAATGAACGACTTTGTGTATCTACCGCAACAGTTGGTTCATCGAAGAAAATTAAGCTTGGCTTATGCACGATTCCGCAAGCGATGTTCAAGCGGCGTTTCAATCCACCACTTAATTTCTTCGGAACAAATTTGCGAAATTCTTGTAGTTCTACAAACTCGATAGCTTCTTGTACATATTGTTTACGTTGCTTTGGATCTGAAATATAGAGCCCACAGAAGAAATCAATGTTTTCTTCTACTGATAAATTATCTAAATACGCTAATTCTTGAGGAACAATCCCGATTTCACGTCGTACTTTACTTGATAATGGGAACTTACTTTCTCCAAGAACCGTTACCTCACCGCTATCAAAGGTTAAAAATCCTAACATACAGTTAATCGCTGTTGTCTTCCCACATCCGTTTGGCCCAAGAAGCGCTAGAAGCTCTCCTTTACGAATTTCAATATCAAAATGATTTAATGCCATTAAGTCTTTGTATCGTTTAACTAAATTTTTTACTTGAATACTGTTTTCCATGTCCTCACCTCATTGATTGAATTTACACTCTTAGTATATCGACCACGCTTGTCACAAACTAGTGTCAAATGTCGTTAGTTCTATATGACATTTGTCATAAATAGCTAGATATTTCTCCTTATTTGGGCTACACTGAAGAAAAGACGTTTTGGAGGTGAGAATCGTGCGCACGTTTTTAGAGAAGTTGATGTTTTTTAGTTTGATTAGTATGTATTTAATGGGACAACATACAGAAGTCTTTACGATATTTCTAGGACTATGTATTTTCATTTTGTCTCTATCCATAGAAGTTTTTGAAAATAGTTGGATTCAACGCATTTCCCTAGTGATATCTGGTGCTTTATGCATCTTCTATCCTGAAACGGGATTGTATCTTTCCATTTTCATCATGCATGCTGCACAACTATTCGGACTCCCTGGAGCTTTTGCCGGCGTCATCCTTTTACTGCGACCAGATTTATTAACATTAATACTGTCGGTCATTGGAGCGTATCTCATTTTACGTAGTCGCTATGATAAGGAATTTCGTACGAAGAGTCACCATATTCAAGATGACTTAGAGCATGAACGACTCCTCCTATTGCAACGACAACAATTTAGCCAAGAAGAAACGTTGAAGCAAATGGAGGTCGCAACCCTTAAGGAACGGAATCGTATTTCTCACGCCTTGCACGATCAAATCGGACATACGCTCAGCGCTTCAATTATGCAACTAGAAGCCTTGCAAATTATCACCAATGAACCCGTTGTCGAGAAGAAGTTAGAACAAGTTTCTGGTATCCTTCAAAACGGGATGGACGAGATTCGAACAACGATTCATCAGCTTTACGATGACTCCTTCCTACTCTCCCAAAAGATGGACGAGATTCTTCACCCACTTGAAGAGAAGGCGCAAGTCAATTATCAAAATACAATTTCGGATGAAATTCCAATCGGATTGAAATACGACATTCTTACTATCTGTAAAGAGATGGCAACGAACTTTATGAAGTATTCAAACGGAAATCAAATCCAATTATTTTTACTAGAACAAAACAACTACTACACGATTCAATATAAAGATAATGGGAATGAGACGAGAAATGACACCCCGGGCATGGGCTTAACGATGATGAAAGAACTGGTGGAGAAACATAAAGGGGTTATGACATTACAAACAACAAACGGATATGACATCTTTATCCGTATTCCAAAACAGGAGGTCAACCATGATTAAAACGATTCTAGTCGACGACGACTTTCTAGTGCTTCAAGCGCTTGAGACGATTCTATCTGTTCAAGACCATATTGAAGTGGTCGGAACGGGTCAGGACGGCAAAGACGCGGTAGAACTGTACATCACTCATCAACCGGACTTAGTCTTGATGGACATTCGGATGGAACCTACTACAGGAATCGAAGCGGCAGAAACGATTCTAAAAGACTTTCCTGACGCGAAGATTTTGTTCCTAACAACCTTCCAAGACGACGAGTATATTACAAAGGCACTCTCCCTTGGCTGCAGAGGATATTTATTGAAGCAACATATTAAAGGAATTCTTCCAGCAATCGATGCCGTGATGAATGGCCAAATCGTTTATGACTCAACGATTGAAATGCCAGTAAAGAAAACCTTTGAGAAGAAATCGAGCGCTCATTTAAGCGAGCGTGAAAACGAACTGCTCTATCTCGTTGCAGAAGGCTTCAATAATAAAGAAATCGCCGAGAAGATGTATCTCAGCGAAGGAACGGTAAGAAACTACTTATCAGCCTTTGCTCGAAAAGTTAGAGTTACGAGATCGTACACAACTGGCGGTTTATTACTATAAAGAACTATAAGAAAAACAAGCATCTCAAAGTTGAGGTGCTTGTTTTTTCCAAGTAATTCACTTGTGAATATTTATTTCAAAACTTTTCCAAAAACCAGTAAGTTTTGAGCACAAAAAAAGCCCTGAATCATCAGGGCTTTTAGATCTTTAAAAGTTAACTAAGCGTTGTGCCATGTCTAATTCATAAGCACGAACTTCACGTGGTAAGAAGCGACGAATTTCGTCTTCGTTGTACCCTACTTGGAATCTCTTTTCGTCCAACATAATTGGGCGACGTAGTAATCCTGGGTTGTTTTGGATTAATGAGAACAATTGATTTAATGGAACTTCATCTAAGTCAATTTTTAACTCTTGGAATGCTTTTGAACGAGTTGAGATAATCTCTTCTGTTCCGTCTTCTGTCATTCGAAGGATGTTTTTAATTTCGTCAATTGTTAATGGTTCTGAAAAAATGTTTCTTTCTGTGTACGAGATGTTATGTTCTTCTAACCATGCACGAGCTTTACGGCAAGATGTACAGCTAGGTGATGTATATAATGTAACCATACGTCGATGTCCTCCTCTTCTAAAGTCTTCGGTCTTATCTACGTGTATTATTATATATGATATATAAAAAAAAATCTATATGATTTTTTGATATTTTTTAGTTTTTCACAAACTTTTTTCACTTTTGATGAAAAATTTAATGTTTCATAATATTTTCACTCGCTTTCATTTCGTGATTGTGTCCTCAACAGAAAATCTCTGAATTCACAAACGTTGAAAACAGTTGTAACTATTTTTTCATGAAAATCCTTTTTAAAAATAAGGTATAATAAAACTAACAAGTTTAAGGAGCACTTATATGTCTAAAAAAAGAATTTTCTCAGGCGTACAGCCTTCAGCCATCCCAACTATCGGGAACTATATTGGAGCGATGAAAAACTTCGTTGCTTTGCAAGATGAGTACGATTGTACTTACTGTATCGTAAACCAACATGCGATTACCGTTCCACAAGATCCAAAAGAAATTAAAAGAACAAACACGTTCACTTGCAGCACTTTACCTTGCGATTGGTCTTGACCCTGAAAAGTCAACGATCTTCGTACAATCAGAAGTTCCTGCACATGCACAAGCTGCATGGATTGTTCAATGTAATGTCGGCGTTGGTGAGTTAGAACGTATGACTCAATACAAAGATAAATCTCAAAAACAACAATCTGTTTCTGCTGGGTTTATTAACATACCCTCCTCTAATGGTAGCCGATATCGTTTTATATAACGCTGAAGTGGTTCCTGTTGGAGAAGACCAAAAACAACATATGGAATTAACACGTGACTTCGTTGAACGCTTCAACAGTCGCTACGGAAATGGCAACCAACTACTTGTAATGCCAGAACCATTCATTCCAAAAGCTGGCGCACGTGTCATGAGCTTACAAACGCCAACGAAGAAAATGAGTAAATCAGATGCCAACGTAAAAGAATACATCAGCATGCTGGATGAGCCTTCTGTGATTCGTAAGAAAATCAAGAGCGCTGTGACAGATTCAAGCGGTGTGATTGAATTCGACCCAGCTGAAAAACCTGGCGTATCAAACCTATTAACAATCTTCTCTGCTTTCTCTGGCGAAAGTATTGAATCACTCGTAGAACGCTTCAAAGGCGTTGGTTACGGCCAATTCAAAGAAGAATTAGCTGATGCCATTATCGGAGTAATGGAACCAATCCAAGAACGCTACTATGAGTTATTAAAATCTGATAAGTTAGATGAGATTCTTGATGAGGGTGCTAAGAAAGCGAACTATGTAGCGAATAAGACGCTACGCAAGATGGAAAAAGCGGTAGGCTTAGTGAGATAAACTATTTTTAATTGATGAGATCCATTCATTTAGAATGGGTCTTTTTTGATTATCTGAAAAACATCAGTTTTATATTGAAAGAGTCATAGTGGGACACCGGTTCGAGCCTTTCGTCTCTCACCTTTGAAGCTTCAAAGGTGGAGTAAGGATTTCATTCCTAACTCCACCTAATTCACATTCAATGTAATTCCCCACTATTCTTTCAATAAACTGATGTTTTTTCGATAATTGATAACCTTATTCCATAATGAATCAATCAAAAATAGTTTATCTCCCATCGCTGAAGGGAAAAGGTGCTCAAAAAATAAAAAACGCTAGGGCAATCCTAGCATTTTCTATCGTTTGCTATTCTATTACGAGCAGGCCGGCACCAATGATTCCATTATCCCCCTTAATGGTTGATGCTTGGATATGCTCTAGAATATGTTTTTGTTCGTGATGAAGGAGTTCTGCTAACTCTTCTTTCACGAGTTCTATAAAATCTGGGTTGTAGTTTGAAACACTACCTCCGAACACAATGGTTTTTGGATCTAGTAAGCAGACCATTCCATGAAGAACACTTGCTAATCCCATAGCTGTTTCTTCGATGATACGGCAAGCCGCTTCCTCACCATTGCGCCATTTATCAAAGACGTCTTTCGTTGTTAATGTCTCGTCTTCGTAAATTTCGCGTCCTGTACGCTCGATTCCGACACCCGAACAAGCCACTTCTAACGCTTCGAGACATTCAAAGTAAGGCACTTTGACAAACCCAATTTCGCCTGAGAAACCTTCCCCGCGTAAGATTGTATTGTTGACGATGTTGGTGGCTGCGATTCCTGTTGATACCGTTACGTATCCAAACATGTCTGTAGGTTTTAGATTGAGTAATCGATATTCCGCATAAGCCGCTACTTTTACGTCATTATCGATTTTCACCGGTATGTCTCCGTACGTTTCCTTCAATTTTTCTACAATTGGAAAATTAGCCCAAGGTATATTGTTTTGGAAAATCGCTACCCCGTTTTCCACATCTACCTTCCCTGGTAATCCAACACCAATCCCATACGTATCTTGAATGCGTAAATCATTATCATTGAGCACTTTATCCACCAGTTGGACCACACCCTGATACAAACTTTCGGCACTCGCTGTTTGGCTTGGGCTTTGAGAACGACTAACGATCTCCCCATTCTCGTTAATCAACGCAACCGCTACCTTCGTTCCCCCAATATCAATACCAACCGCGACTTTCATCAAAATCCCTCCGTTCATTATGATTTCGCTTTCATAATTAGTTTACACCGAAAATCGCTTCCTGGCTTTCCCTATCTTGTTCTATACTATAACTATTTTGCTGTCTTTCGCACAGTTTGAAAAATGATAACTGTTTTGATAGCCGTTTTGCTGTCTTTTCCTAACAACCTCTCCTTCTCTCTACTCCTCCCACTTTTCTCCGCAAAAATTGCATCGTTTCACACTCAAGGATAAGAAACAGCGCTTGTTTTAGAGAAATTAATGATGAAATCACATTGAAAAATGATAACCAAAGATAGCCGTTATAGTGGAATGAGTGATGGGGAATGGCATCGAATGTGAATTAGAGGGAGTGCGAATTCATTCGCTACTCCCTCTTTGAAGCTTCGAAGACCGAGGGACCTAAGGCTCGAGGCGGTGCCCCATCACAAACTCCACTATATTCAAACGGCTATCAGTAAGGTTATCATTTTTCAAACAAATTCATTAAATAGTAACTCTATATAGAACAAGCGCTGTTTCTTATCCTTTCAACCTTCGGTTGAAGCCCTCAATTTTTGCACAAAAAAGGAGGGGAAGCAAATCTGCTTCCCCTCCCTAATTCCTAGGAATTATTTGTTTTTCAAGTTGTAGAACGCTGATAGACCTTGGTAAACAGCTAAGTCACCTAATTGATCTTCAATACGTAATAATTGGTTGTATTTAGCAATACGGTCTGTACGGCTTAATGAACCAGTCTTGATTTGTCCAGCGTTTGTTGCAACTGCGATGTCAGCAATTGTAGCATCTTCAGTTTCACCAGAACGGTGTGAAACAACTGCAGTGTAACCAGCTTTTTGAGCCATTTCGATTGCGTTGAATGTTTCAGTTAAAGTACCGATTTGGTTAACTTTGATTAAGATTGAGTTTGCAATACCTTGTTCGATACCACGAGATAAGATTTCAGTGTTAGTTACGAATAAGTCGTCACCAACTAATTGAACTTTACCGCCTAAGCGTTCAGTTAATAATTTCCATCCATCCCAGTCGTTTTCGTCACAGCCATCTTCGATTGTGATGATTGGGTATTTTTCAACTAATTCTGCTAAGTATTCAACTTGTTCAGCTGGAGTACGTTTAGCACCTTTTTCACCTTCGAAGATTGTGTAGTCATATACGCCATCTTTGAAGAATTCAGATGAAGCACAGTCAAATCCTAAGTAAACATCTTTACCAGGTTCTAGACCTACTTTTCTGATTGCTGCTAAGATTGTTTCTACAGCATCTTCAGTTCCTTCGAATGTTGGAGCGAAACCACCTTCGTCACCTACTGCAGTTACTAAACCGCGGTCGTGTAAAATACCTTTCAATGCGTGGAATACTTCAGCACCCCAACGTAAAGCTTCTTTGAATGAAGGAGCACCAACAGGTAAGATCATGAACTCTTGGAATGCGATTGGAGCATCTGAGTGAGATCCACCGTTAACGATGTTCATCATTGGTGTTGGTAATACTTTAGTGTTGAATCCACCTAAGTATTGGTATAAAGGTTGATCTAAGTAGTCAGCAGCTGCGCGTGCTACAGCGATAGATACGCCTAAGATTGCGTTAGCTCCTAATTTACCTTTGTTTGGAGTACCATCTAATTCGATCATTAATTTGTCGATCGCCATTTGTTCACGAACATCGTAACCTAAGATAGCTTCAGCGATAATGTTGTTTACATTGTCAACTGCTTTTTGAACTCCTTTTCCTGAGTAACGAGATTTGTCGCCGTCACGTAATTCAACTGCTTCGTATTCACCAGTTGAAGCTCCTGAAGGAACCATACCGCGTCCGAACGCTCCGCTTTCTGTGTAAACTTCAACTTCGATAGTTGGGTTCCCACGTGAGTCTAGTACTTCTCTTGCTAATACATCTGTAATAAATGGCATGATTTATTAACTCCTTTAATATTTATTTTGTACGTTATTATTTTAATCGAAAATCATCAGACTTTCAACCTTTGATAAGGTTTTCTTTATTTTTCGATTAATGATTCACCAGTCATTTCTTCTGGTTTTTCCACATTTAGTAAATCAAGCATAGTTGGAGCAACGTCTGCTAAACGTCCACCCTCGCGTAATGTTACACCTTTCTTCGTAACAATCACTGGTACTGGTACTGTTGTATGTGCAGTATGTGGTGTTCCTTCTGGTGTAATCATTGTTTCTGAGTTACCGTGGTCAGCAAAGATAATTGCGCTACCGCCTTTTTCAAGGATGGCGTCAACAACTTTACCTAAGTTTTCATCCACTGCTTCAATCGCTTTGATTGTTGGTTCTAACATTCCTGAGTGTCCAACCATATCTGGGTTTGCGAAGTTTAAGATGATGGCATCATTTTCATCATTGATGATTGAGTTGTATAATGCATCTCCTACTTCATAAGCACTCATTTCTGGTTTCAAGTCGTAAGTTGCAACCTTTGGAGAAGGAATTAAAATACGGTTTTCGCCAGGGAATTCTTCGTTACGTCCACCATTCATGAAGAATGTTACGTGTGGATATTTTTCAGTTTCGGCAATACGTAATTGTGCTAGGCCTGCTTTAGATAACACTTCACCAAGAACGTTTGTCATTGGAATTGGTGGGAATGCAACTTCTGCATCCACGCTTGGGTTATATAAAGTCATTGTCACAAATTTAACGTTTGTAGCACGTGCACCACGGTCAAAGTTTGTCCACTCTTTATCTGTGAACGCATTTGATAATTGGATTGCACGGTCAGGACGGAAGTTGAAGAAGATGATTGCATCGTTGTTTTCAACTTTGCCACTGGTTTGCCATCTTTAACGATTACTGATGGAATAACGAATTCGTCTGTAACGTCTTTAGCATAGCTATCTTCGATCACAGCTTGTGCGCTTTCGAATTGTGGGCCTTCGCTATGAGCAATTGCATCATAAGCTAATTTCACACGTTCCCAACGTTTGTCACGGTCCATTGCATAGTAACGACCTGAAACTGTTGCGATTTCTCCAACGCCTACTTCAGCTAATTTGTCTTCTAATGTTTTGATGTAAGAAGGACCAGCTTTAGGGTCTACGTCACGTCCATCCATGAATGCATGAATGTACACTTTGTCGATTCCTTTTGCTTTAGCTGTTTCCACTAATGCTAATAAGTGGTTGATGTGGCTGTGTACCCCACCATCAGATAACAATCCGAATAAGTGTAATGCAGAGCCATTTTCTTTTACGTGGTTAAATGCACCGTTTAATGCTGGGTTTGATTCGAATTCGCCTTCTTGGATTGCTTTGTCGATACGAGTTAAGCTTTGGTAAACGATACGTCCAGCACCGATGTTTGTATGACCTACTTCTGAGTTCCCCATTTGGCCATCTGGTAGACCTACATCTAATCCAGAAGCTTTTAATGTTGTATGAGGGAATTCGTTATAATAACGATCAAAATTTGGTTTTTTTGCTTGTGCAACGGCATTACCTTCAACCTCTGGTCTCCATCCGAACCCATCTAAGATAATGATTGCAACTGGTGATTTTGCCATTATTTTACTGCCTCCAATAAAGCTAAGAATGAATCTGGTTGTAAGCTTGCTCCACCTACAAGAGCTCCGTCCACATCTGGACAAGCCATGTATTCAGCAATGTTTTCTGGTTTTACAGATCCACCGTATTGAACGCGAACTTTGTCAGCAACTTCTTGACCGAAGTCAGCTGCTACAACGTCACGAACAACTTTACACATTTTTTGAGCGTCATCTTGAGATGCTGATTTACCAGTTCCGATAGCCCAGATTGGTTCATAAGCAATCACTAATGATGATACTTGCTCGTTTGATAAACCTTTCAATGCTGCAGAAACTTGTCCGCCTACGAATTCTGAAGCTTTTCCTGCTTCGTAAGTTTCTAAAGTTTCACCACAACAAATGATTGGTGTTAAGCCGTTTCTGAAAATAGCATGTGCTTTTTTGTTGATATCTTCGTCAGTTTCGTGGAAATACTCACGACGTTCTGAGTGGCCAATCACTACGTAGTGCACGCCCATTTCAGCTAATACTTTAGGTGAAGTTTCACCAGTGAAAGCACCAGCATCTTCGAAGTAGCAGTTTTCAGCAGCTACTTTTAATTCTGATCCTTTCGCATATTCTAATAAAGTGACTAAGTCAACTGCAGGAGCAGCAATAGCACTTTCTACGCGTTCGCCTGAAGGTAATTTACCAACAACAGCTTCCACAAAAGCTTGAGTTTCTTTTGGGTTTTTGTTCATTTTTCCAGTTTCCGGCAATAATTGGTTTACGCATATACACAACATCTCCTTTTAAATGTTTAAAATTATTTATCACTGATAGCAGCAACACCTGGTAGTTCTTTACCTTCTAGATATTCTAGAAGCTCCACCACCTGTTGAAATGTGAGTGAATTTGTCAGCGTAGCCTAGTGAGATTGCAGCAGCAGCTGAGTCCCCACCACCGATGATTGTAGTTGCGCCTTTCTAGGGTTAGCGATAGCTTCACATACACCGATAGTTCCTTTAGCAAAGTTTGGTAATTCGAATACACCCATTGGTCCATTCCATACAACAGTTTTTGCATCTTTTTAAGTAGCTTGCAAATAATTCAACTGTCTTAGGGTCCGATATCTAAACCTTCTTGGTCTGCTGGGATAGCATCTGAATCAACGATTGTAGCTACAGCATCGTTAGAGAAATTCTTTAGCAACAACGTTATCGATTGGTAACACTAATTTGTCGCCAGCTTTTTTTCCATAATTTCTTTTGCTAATTCAACGCGGTCTAATTCTAATAATGAAAGACCTACTTCACGTCCCATTGCTTTGAAGAATGTGTAAGCCATCCCTCCACCGATAAGAACTTTATCAGCTTTGTCTAATAAGCTGTTGATAACACCAATCTTGTCTGAAACTTTCGCTCCACCTAAGATTGCCACGAATGGACGTTCTGGGTTATCGACTGCACCACCGATGAACTTGATTTCTTTTTCCATCAAGAATCCAGCAGCTGATTCTAGGTTGCTTGCAATACCAACGTTTGAAGCATGCGCACGGTGAGCTGTACCGAATGCATCGTTAACGAATAAGTCGCCTAAAGAAGCCCAATATTTACCTAATTCAGGGTCGTTTTTAGATTCTTTCTTGCCATCTAAATCTTCGAAACGAGTATTTTCGAATAATAAAACATCGCCATCTTTAAGAGCATTAATAGCAGCTTCTAACTTTTCTCCACGAGTTTCTGGAACGAAAGTCACTGGTTTTTCTAATAACTCAGATAAGCGTTCTGCAACTGGACGTAAGCTCAATTTAGCTTTGTCTTCTTCAGATTTCACTTTACCTAAGTGAGAGAATAAAGATCACTTTAGCGTTGTGATCGATTAAGTATTTGATTGTTGGCAATGCTTGAACGATACGGTTATCGTCTGTAATCACGCCATCTTTCAAAGGAACGTTAAAGTCCACACGAACTAAAACTTTCTTTCCTTCAACTTGTAAGTCTGTAACGATTTTTTTAGCCATAAAATAGCCTCCTACATTTTTATTTGGAGCGAGTGCATTACTCACATTATGAAAACAGGGCGAGGAAGCGAATGCTTCCATCGCCCTGAGAAAATAGATACGATTAGCTAAATCTATAGTTTAAATTATAGTTTTGCGAAGTATTGTAAAGTACGAACTAATTGTGCAGTGTATGACATTTCGTTATCGTACCAAGCAACAGTTTTAACTAATTGTTTGTCGCCTACAGTCATTACTTTAGTTTGAGTTGCATCGAATAATGAACCATAAGTGATACCTACGATATCAGAAGATACGATTGGATCTTCAGTGTATCCGTAAGATTCGTTAGCTAATTCTTTCATAGCTGCGTTGATTTCTTCAGCAGTAACTGGTTTTTCTAAAACTGTTACTAATTCAGTTAATGAACCTGTTGGAACAGGAACACGTTGTGCAGCTCCGTCTAATTTTCCGTTTAATTCTGGGATTACTAATCCGATAGCTTTAGCAGCACCAGTTGTGTTAGGAACGATGTTAACTGCTGCAGCACGAGCACGACGTAAGTCACCTTTAGCGTGAGGTGCGTCTAATGTGTTTTGGTCACCTGTGTAACCGTGGATTGTTGTCATTAAACCTTCAACGATACCGAATTTATCGTTTAATGCTTTAGCCATTGGAGCTAAGCAGTTTGTAGTACATGAAGCACCAGAGATAACAGTTTCTTTACCTGTTAAAATGTTGTGGTTTGTGTTGAATACAACTGTAGGAACGTCATTTCCACCAGGAGCAGAGATAACAACGCGTTTAGCGCCACCTTTTAAGTGTAATTCAGCTTTTTCTTTAGAAGTGAAGAAACCAGTACATTCTAATACGATATCAACGCCTAGTTCACCCCATGGTAATTCTTCAGGATTACGGTTAGCAAGTACTTTAACTTCTTTACCGTTAACGCGGAAAGCTCCATCTAACACTTCAACTTCACCGTTGAAACGTCCTTGAGTTGAATCATATTTTAACAAGTGAGCTAATTGCTTAGCGTCTGTTAAGTCATTGATTGCAACAACTTCTAATCCTTCCACATCTTGAATACGACGGAATGCTAAACGACCGATACGTCCGAAACCGTTAATACCAACTTTAACTGTCATATAGTTTTTCCTCCTAGGAATTTTTTATTTTTATTTTTTGCGGGTTGCCCCGTTCAAAACCAACTCTGATGTCTCCTTGTCAATCACAAACCAAGTGCGATCCACTGGAGCTAATTTGGCATATGCTTTAAAGCAGGTGCCTTCTCTGCGCCTTCCACAACGGCAATCGAATGTGGAATCGTAGATAAATCACTAAGATGCAGCCCTACTCGTGGGATTTTTAATACCACATTTCCTTCTGCATCGAAGAAACAACCGAACGCTTCGCCAATTGCTTTCTTCTTTTTTAACGTAGCCATTTGTTCTTTGGTGAGGCCACGTCTCTCTCCCATTATAATAGCACTTCCAACGCTATATAACAAACACTCCGCCTTTTTTTCATGAGACCTATCGTCTTTGCGACTGAAGGTTCTTGCATTAGCGGGTGCATATGTCGCCTGTTGGACATGTTCTGGAACAAATAACGCTTCATGATGAGCGCCAATTCCAGTCGCCATTTTTCTCACTGACATTATTTGGCCTGAATCAGCATCGACCCAAACATTCCTCCTCTTGCAGGAACAATCGTTAGGTCTCAGTTCACTGAAATGTCTTTTTGTGAATCCCTTCGCTGACACGGACCATCGTTTGGCCCCCAGTGATGGCGATAATGGAAGTTCAAGCGGTAAAGGACATCCATAATCTCTTGTACCAGCTCAGATGTTTTTTTGCGGATCATCCACAACTTTTTACATATTGAACGCCTAAAGGTTTTTAGCCACCTTATGTTCCACCAGACTCATCTGGATAAAGTTGTTTTTTTCAAATCATCCGACCGTTCTAATATAAATTCACCCAACTTCCGTGAGTCGCATTCCTGACCCTTGTACTTCAATGAGGTCTAAATGCTTTCATATCCTCACATTCGTTACGAAGTGTGCGCTCGGACATCTGAACCACTTTTTGCAAGAGCTCTTCGTCCAATCGGTTGATACGTTGCGATGGCTTGTAAAATACGGAATCGCGTTTGAAGAGCGACTCTGCTTTCTGGAACTAATAAATGAGATAGATTAAGATAATTCATCGAAACCTTCCTCCAATCGTTTCCAGATAGGGTCGTATTTCGTCCCGCTTATTTCCAGTATCTTTGAATCCATATTTCTGAACACATTTATATTTTAACACAAAATAGCAGAAATGCAACCGTGCTCAGATTACAATTTGGTTAAGATTTACGAATTATAGGGACCCATTCTGTCCCTGTTAGCTTACTAGCCTTTTCACGGCAAGTTTCTCCGTCATCCATCACAAAAGAAATTTCTACATGAGCTCCAACTTTTTGAGCTATCTTTTCCAAATATAGAATTGAAGGATTATGATTACCTGTAACCAACCTTGAAAGATGTTCCGGTTTTATCCCAACCTTTTCTGCAAACTCGGTACGTGAGAGTCCGGAAATCAGTCTCAACTCTGTAAACCTTAACCCCACCTCCCTTAACACGAGCTCTATATCGATAGTCCTTTTCTATAGTTTTCGTATTGGAATTCCAAGTCTGTAATAAATTTCTTCAGATTCTGATCCATTTTTTTAAATGCCTCCTCTTTAGTGCTCACAATTGGAATTGACAATTGAGTCTTTGATTTGTTCCCCACATTTCAAGAATTGCCGGAGAAAACCCCTCTTTATTTAGCAACTTTAATACAGCAAGGATTTTTACCTTCTCCCTATATGGCTTCATCTTTACCAATTCAAAATACTCTGAACTAATTTTAAATTCTTCCATAATTTTCCCTCCCACTTAAACATTACCATATTTGGTAATTACCATATATAGTAATGTTGCTCTCTTCTTATACTTTTTTGCTCTCTTTTAAAAATAAACGAATTAAACCATTTTTCCTTTATACTCTGTTTTTTTCCAAAACTTGCACAGTTTTCTAAAATTAGATACACTTAGAAAAGAACGTCGCCTTAGTGTAGTGGATATCACATGAGATTCCGGTTCTCATAACAGGGGTTCGACTCCCCTAGGCGACGTTTTTTTACATTTCATAACGTTTCCTATCGTTGCAAAACGCTGTAAAATCAATATTTACATTTCCTGCTAAAGCATACGATAATATAAAATTGAGTACAAAAAGAGTACAAATAAAGCGAGCTATCACTAGCCCGCTTTTTTTAGTCTTCAATTGTCCTGCTTTTGAAGCTGATCAGCATACTTCGTTAGTTTACTACCAACCTCAATAGTTAAATTCTTTAATGCTCTCTCACCGTCTTACTAATGTTTCAGATATTGATGACATTTTGCAACTCCTGTATCTTTTTTTGAAATATTTGATATTGTGTGGCATTTTTTTAATAACCAGTCTATTTTTTCTGTATCTACTTTCATTTAATCACCTACTTAAATATAAACCATACTATTAAGCCAATAAAGATAAGCCATGCGACAAAAGCTTTCCAGTCAAATGCGTGTTTAGTTATTTTGAAATTCACTTTCATTTTCTATTACTATATGATACAATTTTGGTAAAGGAGTGAGGCTATTCGCCCCACTCAATTTCCCACTCGATTGTGAAGAATACTAAGTTGATTTTAAGCGTTACTTTTGTTTTCTTCTTTTTGAGTGGTTTTTTCTTTACCTTTTTTTGTCTCATATTTTTCTCCTTTCTTTATTGTTAAGGGTATCTCCCTTACATTTATTATTATATACACTTTATGTTATATGCTGTCAACACTTTTTTTAAAAAATAATTTGAAAAAAATGCAAAAATAAAACCTACCAATTAAGGTAGGCTTGTTTTGATTATTCTTCGAAGTGAATCGCACCGCTTTCATCAACACGAACAGATGCTTTCTCTAACATCTCTCCATCTGAATTGAAATAGTAGTAAGCATCACCAATCTTGCGAACTTCCTTGGAAACCATGTCTTCATTTTCGTTTGTACAATAGTACCATTTGTCGAAATAGCGAATCCAACCAGTCTTCATCTCTCCTACTTCGTTGAAGAAATACCACTTGCCGTCGATTTTATTCCAACCGATAGCCATGTATCCTCCTGGTTTTAACCAGTACCAAAAACCTTCATCATCTTTGAACCAAGTGTTCTCAAGAATATATCCATTTGGAGTCAAATCTGAACCAGTTATCATCAATCTTCTTCCATTTGTTTTTTTAGGATAAGACCCATCCTGGTTTCGATACCACCAGCCTGCGTCATCCTTAACCCAACCTTCTTTTACTTCTGGAGTTGCTTCTCCATAAGGGAAACGGATATAACCGACCATCCCTGCGTATGATCGTGTATTGTAACGAGCTGGTCCGCCAACTTCGAGGAAGTCCCAATTCCCGTCAATATCCTGTTCAATTGTCTTCAGAGTATAGCCGTCTGAATCTTCGATTACTAGCCCTGTGTGACCGTAAGGCGAACCTGGAACATTCATTACGAATATATCACCAGCTTTAGCAATTACGCCATCACCTTCATATATAACCCAATCCCAAATAAAACATCTTTTACTCCTCTACTTTTTCGTATGTTTCTTTAAAGATGTCATGTTTGCATGGATAAAATTCACCTTGCACACCTTTGATAATGTAGTCACCTTCTGTTGCAATCATCAAGCCTCCAAGCGTTTCAATTTTTAAAAGCGGATTGCTTAAATCAGCATAGTCAATTCGTACTGGATCTAATCCTAATTCTGATAACTCCAAAATTGATTCTTCCGTATCTTTAAACTGTACAGCCTCAATCACTACTGGTTTTTTACGATATTTCATTTCTAACTCCTTTCTGAGCACGAAAAAAGCACTTAGATTTCTCTAGGTGCTACTTTTTCTATTTCATTGATTGTAATTGTTATGGTATCCCAATCTTTGGGTGAATCGCCTATATCAGCAATAAAAGTATCTTCGCTTAGCTTTTCTACAACTGCTGCAGATTGGCCATTTTTTAAAATGACTGTATCAAACTCTTCTATCTTCATCAGAAACCTCCTTGATATAAGTAGACGTAAGATGGGCACCTTCTTCAGTAACATTCCATGCAACAACAACATGTACAGGATTGTTCTTTATACCATACATTACCATTATCTTTAAACTGTACAGCCTCAATGACTACTGGTTTTTTTACGATATTTCATTTCTCGCTCATTTCTGAGTACGAAAAAAACACTTAGATTTCCTCTAGGTGCTTAATGTTTTATTGTATACTGCATAAGCAAAATCCAAGTTTTTAGGTTTTAATATCTCGATACAAAGTTTCTAAAAATAGACTTTCAGGAGTAGCTATCTTCACGGAAGATACAAGCTGCTTATCTTGATCCTGATATAGTCTTTATCGTCAACAATCCAGTGTCGGATTTGATTTTGTAAAAAAATCAAACAAACTTCTTTATGGAACAGCCATTACTTCCATGCTCAGATACCTCCTTTGACCTTTTATCTAGTAATATCTTATCAATGTACATCGTCTCCCAATACCCCGACTTCTGCAACAAGTTCATTGATATTGTTGTGATACATGCAATAGCGTTGTACGCATTCATCGCTAATATTTTTTTCAAAGTAACTGAATTATAGTCATGTTTCAGTTGTTTTCATGACAGTAAGATACTAATTTGAAAGTTCAACTCAGACATTGCTTGTTCGACACTATTATACCGCTTTTTGTTGGCTTTGCAAAATGCTTTAGTAGAATCCCAATGTTTTTTATGCGTTAGTTCATGAACCATGGTATCTTTAATGTTTTGAGCAGCAAAATAATTATCAGATAGAACTTTAGCAAATTCTATTTCCGAATGAAGAGCATCACTCACAAATAGAATATCCTGTTTGTAATCATACCCATCAAAACCAGGAAGCCTTGATTTTTTCAGAAAAACAACTGTTGGGATTGAAAAATCATTTAATTCCTTAAGGCTTGATTGGACATTGAAAACAGTATCTCTCATTTTCTTGGTGTTATCTTGCACCCAAAAATCAAGATCCGTTCCATTCAATTTCTTTGTTTTAACTCTGATATCATTTCCTACTACGAAAGCGCGTTGCTTAGCCATACGAGACATCAAATTCTTTCCTAAGATTGTTAATCAGAACGTTTGTTCCTTTACCTCTCAAAACGGTATCGGCAACACCTTTCTTGACAATGTCTCTTAATTCGTTCTGTCTTTTCCAAATTCTAGACGACCACGACGCGGCTTACAACATAGTCCACGCTACAAACATTGTTTTGTAGCGTTTTTTTATGCACAAAAAAAGCCCTGAGATTTCTGAAGTGCACCCCAAAAAGTTAGACACAAAAATCTAACTTTTGGGGTGTTTTTATTATGAAATTAACTTATGAAGATAAAGTTCAGATTTATGAACTCAGAAAACAAGGATTTAGCTACTCACGACTTGCAGATATGTTCGGTATAGATGCGAGAAATCTTTCCTACATGATTAAATTGATTGAACGTTATGGGTTAGAGATAGTTAAAAAAAGGGAGAAATAATTATTATTCTCCAGAAATAAAAACAAGAAATGATTGATAAAGTCTTACTCGAAGGTTGGAGTAAAGAAAGAGTTTCTCTCGAATACGGCCTCCTGCGCGTGGCACTCTTCACAACTGGCTCGCACAATACAAGAAAAATAAGTATACTATTGTTGAGAAAACAAGAGGGAGAGTACCTGAAATGGGACGTAAGCCAAAGAAAAAAACCAGAAGAGATGACAGAACTAGAACGCCTTCAGGCTGAAAAATGAGTATTTAAGAGCGGAGAATGCCATTCTAAAAAAAGTTGAGAGAACTCCGCTTGAAGGAGGAAAAAGAGAAAGAAGAAAGACGCAGATTGTCAGAGAGTTAGTGTCAGAGTTTCCTTTAGATATTCTTCTAAAGATTATTAAACTTGCTCGTTCAACTTACTACTATCACTTAAAGCAGCTAAACCTAGAAGATAAGAATCAGGCCGTAAAAAAACGAAATAGAAACCATTTATAACGAGCATAAAGGTAATTATGGATATCGTCGTATTACTCTTGAACTTAGAAACCGTGGGTTCATCGTAAACCATAAGAAGGTACAACACTTGATGAAACTGTTGGGGCTAACTGCTCGTATTCGTAGAAAACGTAAGTATTCTTCTTATCATGGAGAAGTTGGTAAGAAAACTGAGAATATTATTCAACGTCAATTTACAGCTGAAAAAAACCGATGGAAAAAGTGCTATACAGACATTACAGAGTTTTCTATTCCAACAAGTAATCAAAAAAACTATATTTATCACCAATTTTTAGATGGTTATAACAGCGAGATTATAGCGTATACTCTATCGTCTTCGCCAAATTTAAAAACAAGTAAAGGATATGTTAGAACAAGCTTTTAGAGAAGAAGAATACAAGAATACTATTCTCCACAGTGATCAGGGGTGGCAATACCAGCATGAGTTTTATCATAGTTTTTTTAGAAGATAAGGGCATTCAGCCATCTATGTCTCGCAAGGGTAATAGTACTGACAATGGCATGATGGAATCTTTCTTTGGCATTCTTAAATCAGAAATGTTTTATGGCTATGAGCAGACATTTAAGTCTATAAAGGAACTTGAGGGGGCAATCGTCGACTATATTGATTATTACAACAACAAACGAATCAAAGTAAAATTAAAAGGACTTAGTCCTGTACAATACAGAACTAAATCCTTTGCTTAAATTAATTGTCTAACTTTTTGGGGTCAGTACATTTCTCTCGGGGCTTTTCGTCAAACTTTAGAAGGGAACACCTAGGTGAGATTATTCTTCTTCGTCCTCTTTTTTCTTACCAGTCGCAAGTAATCCTAAACCTGCAAGGAGTGACATGCTTGCTGCATTGAAGACTGCTGATAAGTCTTCCACACCTGTGTTCGGTAATTCTGGTTTACCTGGAGTTGGAGGTGTTTGAGGAGGTGTATTTGGTGTGTTTGGAGGAGTTACTGTGTTATTGAACTCAGTATCTTCTGGTAATCCAGCCACAGCCGTTAATACTTTACCGTCTTTCGCTACAGTTACAGTGACAGTCGCAACCATTGTATCGTAAGTTACGCCTTCTTCTGTTCCTTTCACTTCTTCAACAGTGTAAGTATAAACTCCTTCTTCGCCTCTCTTGAATGTTAAGGCAGAGAATTTAATCTTACCGTCAGCGTCGTTTGTTACTGTTTCGATGACATTTCCATCTTTGTCTTTAAGTACAAAGCTGAATTCGCCATCTTTCAGTGGACGACCTTCAAGTTTCTTAGTGAATTCGAATTCCACTTTTGTTGGGATATTAACAACACGAGTTTCAGTTGGTTTTTCTGGTTTTTCAACTGATTTCTTAGTTGGATCGTATTGGTGAACTGTTTGACTCGCAGTATTTTCGATATCTACGCCATCTTTAGCAGTTTCTTTGATTGTCGCAACAATATCAAATTTATAGTAGCGACCGAATGCGAATTTAGTAGTATCTAATACTTTAGTATTTTCAGCATCGCCTAAAGATTTCGTTAAATCAGCTTTAGAAGTTGCTGTAATTACGCCATTTTCAACTTTGATGTCGAATTTAGCAGTTACATCTTCACCAGTTACGCTGTCGTAAGCTTTAATATTCGCAGCGTCAACCGTTAAGTTTTCTTCATCGTAGTTATCTGTGATTCCTACTGATTGGATGTAATCTTTGTTGTTTGCATCAAATTTAGTTGTATCTAACCAAACTTGGTAAACCACTTTGTCACCCTTCTTAAGTGTTGTTGTATTGATATTTTCAGCTTCGTTGTTGTCAGCTTTATCCGCATAAGGATTTGCTTTTGTATCTGTTACAGCATCTGTCAACTCAGCATCGTCATCAACCAGCTTGTCACCAGTAGTGTCGAATTTCTCATCCTTCACAACGAATTTCTTAGGTTGGAATTCTGGTGTTTCTGGAGGAGTTACTGTGTTGTTGAACTCTTTATCAGCTGCATCTGTTACTTTCGTTACAAGAATCTTAGCAGTTCCATCGTAAGAAACTTCAACAGAGATTTCAGCTTTCATTGTATCGTAAGTTACTGTCGCATCTGTTCCAGCTACTTCTTCTACAGTGTATTTATGAGTTCCTTCGTCACCCTTCTTGAATTCAATCTTACTGAATTTAATCTTACCGTCTTTGTCATTCTTCACAGTTTCGATTTCAGTACCTTCTGCATCTTTCAATACGAAGCTGAATTCGCCAGCTGCTAATTCGCGACCTTCAAGTTTCTTAGTGAAGTCAAATTCAACTTCGATTGGAACTTGGTTGACACGTTTTTTTCAGTTGGTTTTTCTGGAGTCTTAACTGTCTTAGACGTTGGGTCATATTGGTGAACGATTTGTGTCAGCAGTATTTTTCGATTTGTGAACCGCCAGCCACATCTTCTTTCACTGTTGCTACGATATCAAATTTATAGTAGCGACCGAATGCGAATTTCTCTGTATCGATTACTTGAGTATCTTCTGCATCTCCTAAAGATTTCGTTAATGAAGCTTTAGATGTTGCTTTAATCACGCCATCTTCAACTGTGATGTCGAATTTAAATCAGTTACATCTTCACCAGTCTTGCTGTCGTAAGCTTTCACGTTAGCTGCTTCAACTGTTAATTTCGCTTCATCGTAATCGTCAGTAATACCAACAGATTGAATGTTTTGTTTTTCAGTGAAGTTATTCGTATCTAACCATACTTGGTAAACTAATTTTTCTCCACGTTTAACAGTCTTCGTATTTAAGTTTTCAGCTTCATTGTTGTCAGTTGTATCTGCATATGGATCAGCATTTGTTTCAGTAACAGCATCTGTTAACTCTTTATCGTCATCCACTAACTTGTCGCCAGTAATGTCGAATTTCTCATCTTTCACAACAAATTTCTTAGGTTGGAATTCTGGAGTTTCTGGAGGAGTTACTGTATTGTTGAACTCTTTATCAGGAGCATCTGTCACTTTTGTGATTAACGCTTTAGCAGTTCCGTCATATTTCACTTCAACAGTTACTTCAGCTTTCATCTTATCGTAAGTCACTGTTCCGTCTGTTCCAGCTACTTCTTCGATAGTGTACTTGTAAGTACCCGCTTGATCTTTGTTGTACTCGATTGCTTTGAACTTAACGTTTCCGTCTTTATCGTTCTTCACAGTTTCGATTTCAGTTCCTTTGGCATCTTTCAATACAAAGCTGAAACTCCTGTTTCTTTCAACTCACGGCCTTCAAGTTTCTTAGTGAAGTTAAATTCTACTTCGATTGGAACGTTGATCACACGTTTTTGAGTTGGTTTTTCAGGAGTTACCACTGATTTGCTTGTTGGATCGTATTGGTGAACGATTTGTGTTGCAGTATTTTTCGATATCTGCTCCCACCAGTTACGTCTTCTTTTACAGTCGCAACAATATCAAATTTATAGTAACGTCCGAATGCGAATTTAGTTGTATCAAGCACTTGAGTGTTTTCAGCATCGCCTAAAGATTTTTGTAATGAAGCTTTAGATGTTGCAGTGATTACACCATTGTTTACGGTGATGTCGAATAAATCAGTTACATCTGCGCCAGTCTTGCTGTCGTATGCTTTGATGTTTGCAGCATCAACTGTTAATTTAGCTTCATCGTAATCGTCAGTAATACCAACTGATTGGATATTTTGTTTTTCAGTGAAGTTGTTTGTGTCTAACCATACTTGGTAAACCACTTTAGAACCACGTTTAACAGTCTTCGTATTTAAGTTTTCTGCTTCGTTGTTTGTAGTCTTATCAGCATATGGATTTGCGTTTGTATCTGCTACTTCATCTGTTAACTCATCATCGTCATCCATTAACTTATCGCCAGTGATGTCATATTTTTCTTCCGTTAAAATGAATTTCTCTGGTTTGAAGTTTGGAGCATTTGGAGGAGTTACTACGTTGTTGAACTCTTTATCTGGAGCATCTGTTAGTTTTGTGATTAATGCTTTAGCAGTTCCGTCATATTTCACTTCAACAGTAACTTCTGCTTTCATCTTATCGTAAGTAACCGTTGCGTCAGATCCAGCAACCTCTTCGATAGTGTATTTGTATGTTCCAGCTTGGTTTTTGTTGAATTCTAAAGCTTTGAACTTAACGTTTCCGTCTTTATCGTTCTTCACCGTTTCGATTTCAGTACCTTCTGCATCTTTCAATACAAAGCTGAACTCTTCTTCTTTCAACTCACGACCTTGTAATTTCTTAGTGAAGTTAAATTCTACTTCAACTGGAATGTTTACAACACGTTTTTGAGTTGGTTTTTCTGGAGTCTTAACAGTCTTAGAAGTTGGGTCATATTGGTTTACTACTTGAACCGCAGTATTTTCAATATCGGCACCAGGTGTTACATCTTCTTTAACAGTTGCTACGATATCAAATTTATAGTAGCGACCGAATGCAAATTTAGTTGTATCTAATACTTGAGTATCTTCTGCATCGCCTAAAGATTTTTGTAATGAAGCTTTAGATGTTGCTTTTACAACGCCATCTTCAACTGTGATGTCGAATTTATCAGTTACATCTTCACCTGTTACGCTGTCATAAGCTTTCACGTTCGCAGCATCCACTGTTAATTTAGCTTCATCGTAATCGTCAGTAATACCAACTGATTGGACGTAGTCTTTGTTGTTAGCGTCAAATTTAGTTGTATCTAACCATACTTGGTACACTAATTTTTCGCCACGTTTAACAGTCTTCGTATTTAAGTTTTCTGCTTCGTTGTTGCTTGCATCATCAACATATGGGTTCGCATTTGTATCTGCAACTTTATCTGTTAACTCTTTATCGTCATCCACTAGTTTATCGCCAGTTATATCGAATTTTTCTTTGTTTACGATGAATTTCTCTGGTTTGAACTCTGGAGTTTCTGGAGGAGTTACAGTGTTGTTGAACTCTTTATCTTCGATTTCTGAAACTGTTCGTTTAAGAACTTTAGCAGTTCCATCGTAGTTCACTGTAATTGTTACTTCAGCTTTCATTGTATCGTAAGTAACAGTTGCGTCAGATCCAGCAGCCTCTTCGATTGTATATTTGTGAGTTCCCACTTGATCTTTAGTGAATTCAAGTGATTTGAATTTCACGTTTCCGTCAGCATCGTTCTTCACAGTTTCGATTTCAGTACCTTCTGCATCTTTCAATACAAAGGTGAACTCTTGGTCTTTCAACGTACGACCTTCAAGTTTCTTCGTGAAGTTGAAGTCCACAGAAACTGGAATATTCACAACACGTTTTTTTGCGTTGGTTTTTTTCTGGTTTCTTTCAACAGTCTTGTTGTATGGATCGTATACGTGAACGATTTGGCTTGCTGTATTTTCGATATCGATACCATCTTTAACAGTTGTTTTGATAGTTGCAGCGATATCAAATTTATAGTAACGGCCGAATTCGAATTTAGTTGTGTCGATGACGCTGTTTTTCATCTTACAAATTCTGCTTTAGAAGTTGCACTGATTTTTACCGTCTTCTACTTTAATATCGAATTTAGAAGTTACATCTGCACCAGTTACGCTATCGTAAACTTTAATTCCATCTGTAGTCACATCTAATTTGTCTTCTTCGTAATCGTCAGTGATTCCAACATATTGGATATTTTGGTCTGCAGTGAATTTAGTTGTATCTAACCATACTTGGTAATAGAATTTGTCACCTTTTTTTAAGTGTCTTACCGTTGATGTTTTTCTGCTTCGTTGTTTGTTGATTTGTCAGCATATGGGTTTGCATTTGTTTCTGCTACTTCATCTGTTAACTCATTATCATCGTCCATTAGTTTGTCGCCAGTGATATCGAATTTTTCTTTATTCACAACGAATTTCTCTGGTTTGAACTCTGGAGTTGTTGGCGGTGGAGTTACTTTGTTGTTGAACTCTTTGTCATCCGCGCCAGTAGCGTTTCCGCCTTCTGAAGCATAAGTTGTTACTGTTGTTAAAACGTGGCCAGATTTAGACACTGTAACAGTGATGTTGGCTTTCATTGTATCGTAGTCCATACGATCTTCTTTTGTCGCTGGGATTACTTCTTCAACAGTATATTTGTGAACGCCGACTTTAGTCTTGTCATAGTTTAATGCTGTAAATGTAACGTTACCGTCTGCATCGTTTTTCACAGTTTCGATTTCGTTACCTTCTGCATCTTTCAATACAAAACTGAACTCTTTATCTTTCAATGGACGACCTTCTAATTTCTTAGTGAAGTCGAATTTAGTTGATACTGGAGGTACCACAAAGTTGTTGAACTCTTGGTCGTCAGCTTTAGAAGTTTCGCCGCCTTCCGCAGAGTACGTTACTTTAGTTTTCAATACGCCAGCAGCATCTTGAGTAACTTCAACTGTCATAGTGATTTCCATTGCATCGTAATCAACAGCCGCATCAGAACCTGCTTTTTCTGTAATCTTGTACTTGTAAGTACCAGGTTTATTGAATGTTAATTCGCTGAATGAAACTTTACCGTCAGCATTTTGAACTGTTTCTTCGTGTCCATCTGGAGAAGATTTTTGTTCTTTAATTGTGAAGCTGAATTCGCCGTCTACTAAGTTACGACCTTCTACCGTTTTCTTGAATTCAGGTTTCACTTTAACTGGTTCTACTTTTTCATAGTAGTAAACAGGTTGTTTGAAAGGAGTTAGTGTATTTAATAAGTCAACGTTTGTACCAATTCCTCCAACACCACGTTCTAGTTGACTATTTGGAGAACCGTGTCCGATTCTATCTCCTAAGAATGGTACGAAGACAGTTTTATATGGTGTATATCCTGCTGCTTTTTGGAAATCAAAACCAACTTCAATCCCATTAGGATGGTTAACACCGTCGGTACCTGTAAATGCAATTGTATTTAAAGTACTCTTAACTTTAGCTAATTCTTCAGTGTTTGCATTTCCTGGTTTAATTGGCTGTGTTTCAGCAATCAACATATATCCATCAGTACTCAAAGTACCATCTGAACGTTTAGATTGTTGTTTAGGGTCAAGTAAGTACACACGAATAACAACTGTTCCATCTTCATCCACTACTTCTTTAATACGTTTTATGCCATAACGGTCTGCGTCCATGAATTTTGTTCCGACTTTATAAGGAGAACTTACATATCCTGAAGTAGTTGTCGGATCAGCAGCTGGTATAAGCGATATCCATCAAATTGACGAACACCAGAAGCATTGAAATTTTGTCCTTCCATTGCTTTCATCTTATAACTTGCTAATTCTTCTTCTTTTCCACTTTCTTTATACGATTGTGTAGATGTTTCTGTACGTCCAGCCTGATAGGTTGGGTTTGATTTGTCCACAATTTTATATAAAGTTGTATTGTTAACTACTTGTGGAATAAGCGCATTTGTATCCGTAATGGTACGTCCGTTATATGCAGGCTCTGTCGCATTGAAAATATCAGTACTTGTGCGAGCATTATACACATCTTGATAAATTTTCATCTTAGCTTCGTTTTCAGGTGTTCGACCTTCTAAGTCCGGGTACGTTTGAATAACTGGATCAATATCGTAATGGAATTGGATAAACTTGCTAGCATCTCGTCCTATTTTACCTGGGTTAGTTCCATAAACAACATACAATGTTAATTCACCATTTGATGCTTGTTTTGTCTTTTGGAAAGATTGTTTACCACTAGTTTCAGTAATTTGTACTGTTTCGATTACTGAACCAGTATTTTTATCCACTAATTCAACAGTAACATTGTTTGAATCACTAAAAGGTTTATAAGCACGTGTATAGTAATTTGTATTGTATCGTGCATTATATTTTTGTTAAATCTAAAATGTGGAAAGTATAATTTGAATCTGCTTTTTTAAAGCTTGCATCCGGAACATCTTGAGATTTTACAGTTGCCCCGTTAGGATTTGGCATATCTGGAGTTGCTGTTTCGTCATCTTTAAGAGTTGTTTCAACATCTACTGGAGAGTTGTCGCTTCCTTGTGAAGCCGCACGACGAGAACGTGTTCTTGAAGTTTCCTCTGCTGCCGTTGCTGCTGTTGTTGTTTCTTCTGTAGCCGAAGGTGCTGCAGTTGTTTCAGCCTCAGTAGTTGCCTCAGCGGTTGTTGTCGGCGCAGCCGCTGTCGTTGTTGCTTCAGCTGCTGTAGCAGATACTTCTTCTGCTGCTACTGCGTTTGTAGCAAAAATCGTTGTTCCTAATAAGACTGAGCACACGCCAATCGTCAATTTACGTAATGAGAAACGTTGGCGCTTGCTAAAGATATCTTTCATTTGGACACTTCCTTTTCTTTTTTATTTTGTTTGTTTTTTCACACAAACGGTTACTAACTCGAAAAGACGAAACAGATTTCATACTTTCTACACAATTCACACACTATATAAAAATTTGCTAAAAATCTTTTTCTACAGCGCATATTCTACTGTATATTAATTATAAATACAACGCTATATCAATTTAACTATTATATATAAAGTATTATTTTTTTCAGGAATTTCATATTTTTCTATGTTTTTTTCACGAAAAATATTCGAAACCAAAAAAATGTTACAGAAACCTCATAGGAACAGCGTTTTTTTCGAACGTAATCTGAATTTCCTGTCGCTTTTTAAGCGCACAAAAAAAGAGCGCTCAAGAATAATTCGAGCGCCCTTTTGTAAGCGGTTGTATCAACTTTCTTCCCT